>Ga0222689_1000090_pt1 | contig 51903 bp, 35 predicted proteins | sample AntAcemetage1231_FD_179838 | JGI IMG/M metagenome (GOLD analysis project Ga0222689, IMG submission 179838) | Saline water microbial communities from Ace Lake, Antarctica - #1231 | ecosystem: Environmental > Aquatic > Non-marine Saline and Alkaline > Saline | place: Antarctica: Ace Lake...
TTTGGGCCTGGCGTAATGTCAGCAGCATATCGAGGAAGCAGCTGATAGCCTTCAGTATATGGAATTGAAGAGTCGAACTGACCGCCAATACCCGCCACAGAGAAGCTTCCAAGCGGAGGGTCTGCATTGAATAGATCAACGTCAGCATCAATTCTCAGTTCATATTCATTCGTGCCATCTGTCACGGTCACGGTGAATCCAGCGCCAGCAGGCAGCCATTGAGATACATCTGTCAAACTAACGCAGTCTAATTGTATCACGTGTGATTCTGTGTCCTCATTCAATTCAGTAACTACAAGCGGTTGGTCAATTTCGTTTCCTGAAGAGATGTAAGTCATTTCAGTTAGTGCAATTTGAGCTAAACCGCTGAATTGGTCTACTTCTCCAATCACATGAATAGAATCACCCTCAAGCACTGTGTATCCAAAATTATCAGCAGAGCTATAAATTCCTATTCCGTCTGTGTCGTCAATAAGCGTGAACTGCAATCCGGCCGGGCGGAGATTCACTCCATGAACTATACCTCGAAGCTCATACGTTGTACCAAGGTTAACAGCGACACCGTCTCCATCTATCTCAGCAGCAACAGCAATATCTACCAAAACGATTGGTGAATCATTGTCGATGATATTAATCGTTAAGACACCTACTGACACCTCTACTCCATCATCATTTGTTAATGTAATCACGATATTCTCAGTCAACTCTTCCAGCAAATCATCTACAATTGTTACAGTAAATAATTGTGGTTCTGTTTCCATGGCGCCAATTACGGCAGTTATAGGAAGGGTTAATCCATAGTCATCTACTTCCGTTGCTGTTGCACTTTGTAAGGAGATGTTCACCGTTAAGTCTGCCTCTAAATTAAATCCTTGAACACCGAAACTGATTGTGCCTGCATCCTCAGAGACATTCAAAGTAGATGCTGTGAAAGTAACTTGCGGCGTTTGCACACAAGGGAAGGTTGTGTGATTACCAAGGCTTGTAAAATAGTCTTGAGGGAACACATTCCATTGATTTGCACTAAGTGCCCAAGAGTTAGTTCCTTGGGTTACGTCAATTTTTCTTACAAGCGTGTGTTCCGCAGTAGATCCTGTGCCTACCACCCAAATTTCGTCTGTTGGATTCTCTCCTACATTTCCAATTACATCAATCACTATTCCGTTGTGCAAGAGCTCAAGTGCATCGTTTCCATTGAAGTTCACTACCGAAGCTGTAACATCGGTTTGGTTCAGGATAATCGCTGATGCTTGGCTGTTTGATACGACGTATACATCTCCAGGAGCTAACATTCCGCTCAAAGTCAGGGGATTAATGCCTACAGTGGCTCCATTTGGATAAAGCAGCATCTGATATTCGCTCAAGTCGATCGTGAGGTCTGTTGGATTGTAAAGCTCAATAGATTTGTTAAAGCTGCTGCCTTCCAAGTACTCTGAGATAAATATGTCTGTGCAGCCACCTTCAGTTACACAAACTTGTTTCACCATAGTGATGAAGTTGGTAGACAGAGAGGTGCAATCACCATCAGTTGTTATACCTGATGCGGGCATTCCCGGGTCAAAAGTTCCTGGGGTGAGTGTTCCTGTAAATGACAATCCCCACACGCGGCAAAGACCTTCATCTCCAGAATTAAAATCGTAATCTCCAGTTTCAAAACTATCTATGATCACGCCATCAGTATCTGTAATCAGGTACAAATAGTTCGCTTCTGTTGTGCTAGAATTATTGCTAAATGAAACCAGGTCAGCATCTTCATCGAGGCAAACTAGAATTGATCCGTTGCCCATATTACTGTTGATTTCAGCACCTTCACAGGTGTCTGGGGCGCAGTTTTGCTTGTCAACCGCTATAAAGTTGCTGCTTAAGTTGGTGCAGGCATCACTCGCGATCATTGTTGCATCGTCTCCTACTTCAAGTGTAGTTTCGTCAAGGGTTCCGGTATAAGACAAGCCCCATACACGACAAATTCCTTCGGTTGATTCAAGAGCAAAGTCATAACTATCTCCAGCTAAAACTTGAAGAATACTGTTTTGATCATCGGTAATAATATAGATGTAGTTAGCTCCTTGTGCCGTGCTCGTGTTAACAAACTGCACCAATGCTTCTGGATAATTGATACATGCCACTACAGCTGTTTCAGAACCTGTCGTCTCAATTTGAGCGCCAATACACTCGATCAAATTTGAAAACCCTGGTGTTGGGGCCTGTTGAACATAGGTGTCTGTGTTCAACTGTATGCCCCCATCAGGAACTCTCGAATTACTTTCTACTCCACCTGCAGCAAATCCATTTGCCCATTCGTCAACCTGAGGTTGACCCGGGTTTAGGAGCGCCAATAATTCAGGATCATCTGCATCCGAAGTTTCGTAAACAACTAAGTCTATCAGGTTGTTTGCAACAGCTATTGTTCCATTCGGCCAATCTTCAGCATTTCCATAATACAGGGCGACTCCGTCTTGGCCATTTTGTAAAAGGTTGTCAGCAAAAGTAACATCAGAGCCAGCAACTCCTGGATTTCCCATTAAGAAGAAGCCGTCTCCGTTCAGGCTAAACCCGTCCAAGTCTTGGGCATGGTATGAGGAGTTGTTATTCCCGTTCAGAAATACAATTACCATCCCGTCTAAAGCTTCATTCGATGGACCATACAACTCGATAAATTCCGCGTTATCAGTACCTGTATTGTCCGAATCAATTTCATTAATTACGATTGTAGTTGATCCTCCAACATTTGAGCTTTGCCAAGTCCCAACTCCATGGTCTGATCCATTACCTATGTATGTATAAGGCGCGTCTCCTTCAAGGAAGGTTCCTGAAACCCAAAAACCAGCGGTATTTGCAACACTTTCTCTTCCGTTTCCAGCGCTTCCCCATTGAACAAAGTCAACCATGTTCACGAAATTGTCAAAGCCTCCCATCGGCAGGTAAAGGCCAAGGTCTGAACCTGTTGGGTTCATTCCCGTTGTATTCCAACTCACACTAAGCTCTTCCAGAGAGCTCAGCATTAAATCTCCCTCCAAAATGGTAATATTTCCAGAGCCCAATTGATCATAATCAAACAATGAGCAAAGCCTGTAAAGGCTTAAATCAACATCGCCCGCACCAAAATTTGTTATGGTGAGTGAGGAGGTCGATGGATTTACCTCAGTAATCCTAAGTCCTTGAGCATTAATCCCTAAGGTCAATAAAATCAGGGCAATAGATAGTAGTGTTGTTCTCATTTTTTGAGTTTCATGTTTCAGAACAAAAGTACGATTTCGAATTAAAGAAATCGTTAAGTATTGCTTTTCAATGTTTTTACTAAATTCAACCACCATACAAGCCAAAATGAAATCAAAACTATTATTGCTAATTATTCTTGTAATAGCCACTATTACTAGAGCTCACGGGCAATGCGCCGATTGTACTCCTGACGAAAGCTGTACCACAGACATTCTATTTCCGATAATCTGTCCCGAAATATTACCCGACGCTACTGCCGGAGAATACTATGAGACAGTCTTAACATTCTTTCTACCCCCAGAATTGGAAGATCCGGGTAGCGGGTTTATTGTCAGCCTTGACGCTGTAATAATCAACCAGGTGACGGGCATACCGTTCGGCCTGAGTTTCCAGTTGTCTGAAGAAGACAACACTTACAACCCTTCGCAAGGACAGCAATTTGGTTGTGCCACAGTTTGTGGGACACCCTTACTTCCCGGAGAATATTTAATCACCGTTTTTGTGACAGCAGAAGTGACTGTTTTTGGATTTTCACAATCTGCCAACGAGAGCTTTAGTCAATTGCTCACTGTTCTGCCCGGAATGGCCGGTAACACTGGGTTTACAATCGACAACCTCGCCTCTTGTGATGTTCTTGAAATTAATGCTGAGGCCTTGATAGACGGTGCTCCTGGAATCACTACATATTCTTGGGATTTTGACAATGGTCAATTCAGCAACCTAGCAACCCCTCCGACAATAATGTATTCTGAGCCAGGAGATTACACCATCAGCCTTACAACGTCAATCAGTAATTACAGCCTGCAATCAATCTCGGTAAGTAGTTTTCAAGACTCGTGGTCTGGTGATGTTGAAGAGGTGAGTAATTTTCTTGCTCCCGATCCTTATTTTTCACTTACCAACGGAGACGGTGCTATAGTTTACAGCGGTGGTACTATTGACGATGTTTTTTCAGCCACTTGGTCAGATTTGAATGTCGTTTTAGACAACCCTCCATACACAGTTTCGTTTTACGATGAAGACACCTTCACTCAAGATGACTTTTTGGGCAGCGGTAGTTTCAATGTTGCTAACGGAGTTGTGAATTTCACAGCAGGAGGCACCAGCGGCTTTGTTGTCATTGGAATTACTCCGGGGCCTGTCTTTGAAAATGAAGAGGTCGTTTCTGTCTTTCCACAACCGGTCACTGACTTGAGTTTTGACGAATTAAATACTGAGCTAAGCCTCGAGGATGAAGAATTGGACTCATTCACCTGGTACTTCATGGGAGATACCATTGAAGGTGAAAACAGCTCTTCTATAATTCTTGATCAACCCGGAGTGTATTCAGCCTCAGTAACGAATATATACGGTTGTTCAGGGCAGAGCGAAGAATTCATTCTATGTCCAAGCCCAGCAATAATTTTCAATGAAGTATTAGACGTCCTGCAAACCCAGCCCGGGAACGCAAGCTATCAATGGAGCTACAATGGCCTACCCGTTCCCGACTCTGACTCTGACACCCTTCCGTTTCAGGGATTGGGAAATTATGCTGTGCAGATTACCACTGACTACGGTTGCTCCGAAAGTTCTCAAGTATATATCTTAAGCACAGAGGTTTACGAAATAGGTAATGCCCCAATTTTTACAGTTTATCCAAATCCTGCTAGCGAAACAGTCTTTATTGAGTTGGAACAAGGTCGATTGAACGGAGCCTCTTTGAGCATCTATGATTTACAAGGAAGATTAATAGTGACTAAATCACTAAATCAAATAGCGTTTGGACAGCGAATTCAGCTGAATATCAATGACTTAAACTCAGGAAGCTATATCGTAGAAATCGAAAGCCAGGGAAGAACATCCAGCCAAAGATTGGTTGTGAATTGATCCCTTAAGTTCATATTAGTTGTTAAAGGCCCGGTCATCATAGCCGGGCCTTCTACTTTCTGCTTATCTTTGATGAACTAGATTACTTTGCAAGTGTATTAAAGGGTGATACTTTTGCGTTAGGGATTAGACGAAAACTGAAGATGGCAAGTAACTACGACGTTCTCATCCAAAAACTGGATGAATTCACAAGAAAATACTACAAGAATCTTATTTTTAAAGGTCTGCTCTACAGCACCGCCTTAATTTTAGGATTCTATCTTGCTGTGACCACTCTTGAATATTTTGGGCGTTTCAGCACCTCCGTTCGGACTTTTTTGTTTTGGTCATTCGTGCTAAGCAGTCTGTTTCTTTTGACTCGTTTTGTCGCAATTCCCTTGTTCAAGCTGCTGAGTATCGGAAAACAACTCTCACATGAAGAGGCGGCAAATATTGTTGGCAAGCATTTTAAGGAAGTAAAAGATAAGCTTCTGAACACTCTGCAGCTCAACGACATGGCCGCAGTTCCAGGTGCTAAAAAAAGCTTAATTGAGGCAAGTATAGATCAAAAGATTGCCGAATTAAAGCCAGTTCCGTTCAGTGCAGCGGTAGATTTCTCAGAGAACAAGAAATACCTCAAGTATATACTCCCGCCAGTTGCCGTAATTGTGGTATTGCTGTTTGCCGCACCCTCAATCCTTACAGACTCAACAGAGCGCTTGGTCAAATACAACAAAGAAACTATACTTGAGGCGCCCTATTCCATCTCAATTCTGAACGAAGCGCTTAGTGTCCCTGAAAATCAAGATTTTACCATTCAGGTTTCTGTAGATGGGGATGTAATTCCTGACAAGATCTATTTGGTTCAAAACGGATCTCAATTCAAGTTGAGCAAAACTGATAAAACTAGTTTTAGCTACACTTTTAGGGATGTAAGAGGAAATCAAGAGTTTAAGTTTTACGGAGATGGTTATTATTCAGAGGGATATGTCTTAGAGGCTATCCCCGTGCCTGGATTGCTGCAATTTGATGTGGCTTTAGACTTCCCAGCATACACGGGAATGAGCGATGAAAAGCTCCGTAATACCGGCGATTTAACTGTTCCAGAAGGCACAATGGCCTCTTGGTTATTTGACACTAAAAATGCCGAAAGCCTTAATGTTCATTTTGGTGATAGCACCTTAATAGCTGTTAAGAAAGGCCCGTCGAAGTTTGGATTTGAATCGAGATTATCGAACAACCTGGGCTACACGGTAATGCCTAAGAACAATACCCTTGGCTTAGGTGATTCTATTTCATATTCTATTCGTGTAATTAAAGACCGCTTGCCCGCGATTAGTCTTGAAGAAGAAAGCGACTCAATAAGTCGGAAACACATCTATTTCAATGGTGAGGTTAGTGACGATTATGGCTTCCGCGCCCTCTCGTTTAACTACAGCTTTGTTAAATCAGAAAATCCAGAAAGAGCTTTAAATGAGCCAATTAAAACATCATTACCTATCACCAAAAGCAATACTTCTGATCGGTTCTATCACCACTGGGATTTGTCTGAGCTTGATATTAAGGCTGGGGAAGAAATCAACTACTATTTCGAGGTTTGGGACAACGATGCTGTAAACGGTTCAAAGGCAAGCAGAACAGGAACGAAAGTTTTTAAAGCTCCAACTATTGATGAGTTGAATCAGGAGGAAGAGGCTAAAAACGACGAAATAAAAGACGATTTAGAAAAGGGAATTAAACAAGCAAAAGACCTGCAAAAAGAGCTGGATGAATTGAGGAAGGACATCCTGAACAAGGAAAACTTGAACTGGAAAGACAAGAAGAAAGTTGAAGAGCTGCTGGATAAGCAAAAGCAGCTTCAAGAGTCTGTAGATAAAATCAAGCAGCAAAATGAAGATAAAAATCAGTCAAAATCTGAATTCAAACCACCAAATGAGAGCTTGTTAGAAAAGCAACAACAGCTTCAAAAATTGTTTGATGAGCTGATGACTGATGAAATGAAGCAGATGTATGAAGAGCTTCAAAAGCTGATGGATGAAATGAACAAAGATCAGATTCAGGAGCAATTGAAGGAAATGGACATGTCGTCTGAAGACATGGAGAAAGAGCTAGATAGAGCGCTTGAACAGTTCAAGCAGATGGAGTGGGAGCAGAAAATGGAGGAAACCATTGACAAACTCGAAGAACTTGCCGAGAAGCAAGAAGAGCTAGCTGAAGAAAGTGAGAACCCTGATTCTGATAGTGAGGAGCTAAAGGAAAAACAAGATGAGCTGAACAAGGAATTCGATAAGCTGAAAGAAGAGCTTGATAAGCTTGAAAAAATGAATGAAGAGCTCGAGAATCCTAACACTATGCTCGACAATGAAGATAAGCAGGAGTCTATTGAGCAAGAAATGAAGGAAAGCTCGGAGCAGCTAGATAAAAAGAAAAAAAGTAAGGCGAGTGAGTCCCAAGAAAATGCTGCAGAGCAAATGAAAGAAATGGCTCAAGAAATGCAGCTGGCTATGGAGTCGGGAGAGTCAGAAAGTCAGGAAGAAGATTTAGATGCCCTAAGAGCTTTGTTAGAGAATATTATAACCCTCTCTTTTGATCAAGAAACCTTGATGGATAATTTCAAGAAAATTGATCGGACAGATCCGAAATACGTGCAATACGGTCAGGAACAGCGCAAGCTGAAAGATGATTCAAAAATGGTTGAAGACTCCTTGTTTGCTTTGAGCAAGAGAATCATTCAAATAGAACCTATTGTATTGAGAGAAATGCGCTCAATCAACGAGCATATGGATGAGGCTCTGGAACAGGTTGGCGAAAGACAAACCCCGGTAGTCACTGAAAACCAGCAATATGTGATGACCTCATTCAATAATCTAGCCTTACTTTTAGACGAAGCATTGCAGCAGATGCAAGAACAAATGGCGAACAAACAGCCGGGAACAGGTAATTGTGAGAAGCCGGGCGGTAAAGGATCTAAACCTTCTGCAGGTGATATCAAGAAAATGCAAGATGCTCTTTCAAAACAATTGGAGCAAATGAAGGGTCAGATGGGGAAAGGTAAAGACGGAAAGCCGAATCGACCGATGCCTGGAATGAGTCAACAAATCGCTGAAATGGCAGCAAAGCAAGCAGCTATTCGGAAAGAGGTTGAACGAATGAGTCAAGATCTGAACGAAGACGGCAGCAAATCAGGAAACGGATTAAAGGAAATTGCCAAAGAAATGGAAGAGCTCGAAAAAGACTTGGTCAATATGCGCATTGACGAAATGTCAATTCGCAGACAACAAGATATTTTGACTAGATTGCTCAAGGCAGAAAATGCAGAGAGAGAACGTGAAATGGACGACAAAAGAAAGTCGAATGAGGCAAGAGAGGAAATTATTAGCAACCCTTTGAGATATTCTGAGTACAAAGAGAAAAAGGAAAAGGAGCTAGAATTACTGAAAACAGTGCCTCCGAACTTGAAGCCATATTACAAAGGCAAGGTCAACGAATATTTTAATAAATTAGGCGACTGATTCTAATCCCTACTTTGGGCAAATGACAACAGCAGAACGAGTATACAAATTTTCATCCAACACGGAGAACATCAGAATCGTTGAGAATCTGGTGGATGAGTTGGTTTCAGAATACCAGATCAGTGAGGAATTTTATGGAAACATATTGATTTCTCTCACCGAAGCTGTGAACAATGCAATTGTTCATGGCAATAAATTGGATCCGAATAAGAATGTTCAGCTCGTTTGTAAAGTAGAGAACAAGACCATCATCTTTCAAATAGAAGACGAGGGTCCAGGATTCGATTACGACAATCTTCCTGATCCAACCGCTCCAGAAAACATCGAGAAACCAAATGGGCGTGGTGTTTTTCTAATGCGAAACTTGGCGGATAAATGTGCCTTCCTTGAGGACGGTAAAATCGTCGAACTCGCCTTTGAAGCTATATCAGCTTGACAACTTATTCCGTATTATTTCATCTCGAAGATGTCTCTTATCGAATTAGAAATGTTCGATCCTTGAGACTCTGGCTTGCGCAAGTTGTTTCCAAAGAAGGATTTGAAATCGGGAATATCAACGTAATTCTCTGCGATGACAACTACCTGCTAAAGCTCAATCAAGAGCATTTAAAGCATGATACTTTAACAGATATCATCACATTCAACTACAACGCTTCCGGTGTTGTAAATGGTGATCTATTCATCAGCCTAGACCGCGTTAGAGAAAATGCGGCTGAGCTCAAGGAGCTCTTGAAAGATGAATTACATCGAGTTATCGTGCACGGTGTGTTGCACTTGTGTGGGTATAAAGATAAATCTCTCATTGACAGTAAGTTGATGCGAGAAAAAGAAGATTTCTACCTATCTTTGCGCCCGTTTTAGTACTTGTTCCACGTGAAACATTCCAATAAACATGCTTGATATATATGACGTTATTGTAGTTGGCGGTGGCCATGCTGGTAATGAAGCAGCGGCGGCAGCGGCCAATTTAGGCTCCAAGGTTCTCATGATTACCATGAATATGAACACCATTGGACAGATGTCTTGTAATCCTGCGATGGGTGGAATTGCAAAAGGACAAATCATTCGTGAAATTGATGCCATGGGAGGATATTCTGGTATTGTTAGCGATCGATCAGCTATTCAATTTCGCATGTTAAATCGTAGCAAAGGTCCAGCGATGTGGAGTCCAAGAACTCAGAATGATAGAATGCTATTCGCTCAAGAATGGCGAAACATGCTCGAGCAAACAGCGAATGTAGATTTCTGGCAAGATATGGTCTCCGGCTTATTGATTGAAAAAGATAAAGTCGTTGGTGTTAAAACAAGCATAGGAATTGAAATCAAAGCAAAGTCAGTCATTCTAACAAACGGGACATTTCTTAATGGGCTAATACATTTAGGTGATAAGAATTTTGGTGGTGGAAGGGCGGCAGAAAGGGCGGCAACAGGTATTACAGAGCAACTTATAAGTCTGGGGTTCCAAAGCGGGAGAATGAAGACTGGAACTCCTCCAAGGGTTGATGGGAGGTCATTGAACTACGACCTGATGGAAGAGCAACTTGGGGATGAAAATCCGAGTAAATTCTCTTTCTCAAATACCAAAGCTCTAACAAAACAGCGAAGCTGTCACATTACATATACCAATTCAAACGTCCACGATATCCTTCGTACAGGTTTTGATAAAAGCCCGATGTTCAATGGTAGAATCCAAGGTATAGGACCAAGGTATTGTCCAAGTATTGAAGATAAAATAGATCGTTTTGCAGACAAGGACAGGCATCAATTGTTTGTCGAACCCGAGGGTTGGGACACCGTAGAAATTTATGTAAATGGATTCTCAACAAGTCTACCAGAAGACGTTCAACTTAAAGCTCTTCGGGAAGTAACCGGGTTTGAAAATGCTAAAATGTTTCGTCCAGGTTATGCTATTGAATATGACTATTTCCCGCCTACCCAATTAAAATTAAGCCTTGAAACTAAAGCTATCTCAGGCTTGTTTTTCGCTGGTCAAATTAACGGGACTACCGGATATGAAGAAGCTGCATGTCAAGGGTTGATGGCAGGAATAAATGCTCATCAATTGGTCAAAGAAGAAGAGGCTCTCATACTAAAACGAAGTGATGCATATATTGGTGTTCTCATAGATGACTTAATTACTAAGGGCACAAATGAGCCCTATCGGATGTTCACTTCGAGAGCAGAATACAGAATTTTATTAAGGCAAGATAACGCTGATGAAAGGCTAACACCGATTGCACACAAGCTTGGATTAGCGTCAGATGATAGAATGTTCCACGTGGAACAAAAGATTGCTCAAACAAAAGACTTACAAAAATTCTTGAGCGGATTAAGTGTCGACCCAGACTTAATCAATCCAACTTTAACTGCACTTAATTCCGCTCCGATCAAACAAAAAATAAAGGCCGATACCATAATAAGTCGTCCTCATGTTAGTCTCCAGTCTCTAGCAATCGCACTTCCTGAAATCACACGCAAGGTCGAAGAATATGGAGAGCACCATGAATTAATTTCAGAGCAAGCAGAAATACTTATTAAGTACTCGGGGTATATTTTGAAAGAACAGGATATGGCGGATAAGATTTCAAGGTTCGAAGACATCAACATTCCCGGTGATTTTCCTTATCACCAACTTGGAGGGATGAGTATCGAAGCAAGAGAAAAACTAAAAGAGCATCAGCCCTCCAGTATCGGTCAAGCATCACGAATTTCTGGTGTAAATCCAAGTGATCTATCCGTTCTAATCGTTTACCTCGGTCGATAGCATTTTTAGGCCGTTTATCGGCTCATTTTTTAACGAACGCCCCTTTCTGGGGTTGGGTGTTTAAAACAGGGCCATCACAGCGTTACGCTAGCTCAAAACAACCCGCCGTAATTCCCTCTTTACCAACCACTTAGCTCTGCATGCGTGTCACGACCTATATAATTCTTAACTTTGCCCCGCAAAAAATCATTTCTAATGACAACAATGACAAGCAACACATTTGACGTATCGGCAATGTTACGTAAACTTAAAATTAAGGATAGCAACAACGGCGTGAGCACAGGAAACCAATCTTTTGGTTCTGGCCCAAGCATTGACTCATACTCTCCCGTTAATGGAAAATTAATTGCATCTGTAAATACAGCAACGAAAGAGGACTATGAGCGAGTGATGAAAGCCGCTGGTGAAGCCTATCCCGTTTGGAGAAACATTCCAGCACCGAAACGAGGAGACATTGTTAGACAATTCGGAGACAAGCTTCGAATGGCAAAACAAGAGTTAGGAGAACTCGTCTCATACGAAATGGGGAAATCTCTTCAAGAAGGACTTGGAGAAGTTCAAGAAATGATAGACATCTGTGATTTTGCTGTTGGATTAAGTAGGCAGTTATACGGTCTAACAATGCATTCAGAGAGACCTCAACATAGAATGTACGAGCAGTGGCATCCGTTTGGAACGGTTGGCATCATAAGCGCCTTTAACTTTCCAGTCGCGGTTTGGGCATGGAATGCAGCTTTAGCTTGGATTTGCGGTGATGTTTGTGTGTGGAAGCCATCAGAAAAAACGCCTCTATGCTCAATCGCTTGCCAACATATTATTGCTGAAGTTCTCGCTGAAAACGATCTACCAGAAGGTATTTCCGGTATTATCAACGGCGATTATAAGGTAGGAGAAATGCTTACTACAGACAAGCGTGTTCCATTAATCTCAGCAACGGGATCTATAAGAATGGGTAAAATTGTTGCTCAAGCAGTCGCTGCAAGATTAGGTAAAAGCTTGCTAGAGCTTGGTGGAAACAATGCTATCATCGTCACTCCAGAAGCGGATTTAGATATGACAATTATTGGCGCTGCATTTGGCGCTGTTGGTACATGTGGACAACGTTGTACATCTACCAGAAGGTTAATCATTCACGAATCCATCTATGATCAAGTGAAAGAAAGAATGGTGAAGGCGTATGGCCAGCTAAAGATCGGTAGTCCCCTAGACTCATCAAATCATGTTGGTCCACTGATTGATAAAGATTCAGTCAACATTTATCTATCCGCTCTTGAAAAAGTCAAGCAAGAAGGTGGAACATTCGCCATTGAAGGTGGAGTTATTACCGGCGAAGGTTTTGAGAGTGGATGTTATGTTAAACCTGCTATTGCCGAAGTGAAAAATCACTATAAAATAGTTCAGGATGAGACTTTTGCACCTATACTATATCTTATAAAGTACAGCGATTTGGACGAGGCCATAGACATGCAAAATGGTGTTGTACAGGGCTTGTCTTCTGCAATCATGACAACAAACATGAGAGAAGCTGAAAAATTCCTTTCAGTAAATGGTTCTGATTGCGGTATTGCAAATGTAAATATTGGAACAAGTGGGGCAGAAATTGGCGGTGCCTTCGGTGGAGAAAAAGAAACCGGTGGTGGTCGAGAGTCAGGATCAGATGCTTGGAAAGCATACATGAGAAGACAAACAAACACTATCAATTATTCGAATACTTTGCCGCTGGCACAGGGAATCAAATTCGATTTATAATTTAGCCCCCTTGCACTACTTAAAGCTTTCTATTCTCTTCGGACTTTTACTGTCTGTACTATCATGCTCACGAAAGTCTGAAGAGAATAGTCTTTTGCCTAAAATTCAAGACGGCAATTGGACAATAACTTTCACAGAGCAAGGACTCAATATTCCTATACGACTTGTTTTTGAAGATGAGCAATTCACCATTGTAAATTCAGAAGAGAGAATACTCACTTCCAAAGAGTGGGTTTCTTCAGATAGTTTGAGGGTAGAGCTTCCTATTTTCGGAACTTATCTCAACATCAAAATTCATAGTTCAGATAGTTTAACTGGTCAATGGGTTAATCCATTCAAAGACCCTGTCTATTTTATGAATTTTACTGGCAAAAAGGACGCTACTGTTATTAATGAATTGCAGCAAAAAAACTACGACAGTTCGAAATACGCCGTTCGATTCAGCCCAGACACTCAAGAAGAATATCCAGCAGTTGGGGTCTTTCAAAGAAACGACACAGAGGCTAAAGGAACATTTCTTACAGAAACTGGTGATTATAGATATTTAGAAGGAAAATGTGATGATGAAGGATTTTGGCTATCTTGTTTTGATGGTGCTCATCTTTTCTTTTTTAATGCTAAAAACGTAGGGAGCGATTCTTTAAAAGGATCATTTCACAGCGGAAAACATTGGTCAGAACAGTGGGAGGGAGTGCTAAATCCTTCCGCAAAACTTTTGAATCCAGATTCAATAACAACCTTAATCGGATCATCAAATAAGTGGGGCTTTCAAGTCTTTGACTCCACCTTAACTGAAATTAATTACGATTCGAATTCATTTCTTGGAAAGGTAACTATCGTACAGTTGTTCGGAAGCTGGTGTCCAAATTGCATGGATGAAAGTAAGTACTTTAAGAAATTGCACTCTAAATATGCTCTACAAGGCTTAAGTATCATACCCGTTGCCTTTGAACGAGGAGCTGATTCTACCAAATGGAAAAACGCTGTAAACGAATATTCTACAGGACTAGGTCTTGATTATCCTTACTACTTGGGTGGTAGTGCCTCAAAAGGGCGGGCGCGTGAAGTATTCAGTATGTTGTCTGATATCACTTCTTTTCCAACGACTATTTTTATAGATAAATCAGGCGCAATTCGCAAAATCCACACGGGTTTTTATGGACCCGGCACGGGCAAGTATTATGATGAATACACCAAGTCAACAGAAGCACTAATTCAACAATTGCTCTCGGAGTAGAGCTTATTCAATAATTCCTTCTGGCTCCACATCTACGATAATCTTATTTTCACGATTCGCAAGTTCCCAGGTAGTATAGAATATCAACTGCGCAATTGGAACCATTTTCTCGTACATAATTTTATCTGGAGTATCTGTTGGTTGGTGATAGTCTTCATGAACTCCACTGAAATAGAAAATAACCGGAATACCGAATTTTGCGAAATTGTAATGGTCAGAACGATAATAAAAGCGGTTTGGATCCTGGGGATCATTATAGGTATAATCCAGTTCTAAATCCGTATAGCTCGAGTTTGCGTTCTCGCTAATTTCATGCAATTCAGTGCTCAATCTATCTGAGCCTATTAAATAAATATATGCTGGATCCTCCTTGTGCTTCTCATCCACCCTGCCAATCATATCAATATTTAAATCTGCTACAGTCTTATCTAAGGGGTATACAGGATGATCTCCATACCATTCCGAACCCAAAAGGCCTTTTTCTTCACCTGAAACAGTCATAAACAAAATACTTCTTCTAGGCCTGTGACCGGCTTTTGCTGCTTCGCTAAAAGCTTGTGCCAATTCCAAAACTGTAACAGTTCCACTTCCATCATCATCGGCTCCGTTGTAAATATCCTCTCCTTTCATGCCAACATGATCGAAATGAGCCGTTATTACGACCACTTCATCCTTCTTATCCGTTCCCTCCAAATAACCCAAAACATTCTCGCTCTCAACAATTTCTTTTTTGATTCCGACGCTGAAAGTAGCTGAAGACATCAATTCACCGCTAAATGGCTTTTTCTTTTTTTGAATCTTTTTTTGCGCGAAGGCTGGTGACTTAAGTTTTGATTTAAGAAACATCAATTCAGCTGTTTCAGCAGAAATGAAAAACATTGGAAGTGCTTTCGAATCTGAGCTGCTTTCTTTGTCTAAACTCAACCGCGGACTTTCTAAATAATACTTGATTCTACTCAAATAGAACTTATAATTTTCATGAATTACTATTAAGCTGGTTGCACCCAATCTTTCCGCCAATTCTCTTTTTTGAGCATAATTTTCAGCCCATCCAGATGCCTTATCACTTCCAGTTAACAAGAAGTCCCCTTTTTTCGTTTTGGGTTCACCCGAGAATACAACTACAGCCTTGCCCTTGACGTCTATCCCTTCATAATCATTGTAAGCATCTGTTTCTATGCCGTATCCAGCAAATATCAAATTCTCTAAATTATAATTGCCCGCTTCCATCCCAGGAAAAAAGAAAAAGTCAGTAATAAATGACAGCTCCTTCTCATTAACCTTCAACGACGACCCCATTAAAGACTCTTGCTTCAATGGAAACTTTTGAAAATAGGTGCCTTCTACCACAGGAGGAAAGCCATATTCTACAAAACGATCCGCTATATACGCAGCAGCCTTTTTCTGACCTTCGCTGCCTGTGTCTCTACCCTCAAAATCATCGGAAGCAATGATCATTAAATGATTTCTCAGTTCATCGGCAGTAATAGTTTCTGCAAATTGAATTGCTGTGCTATCCTGTGCAAATGACACATTAAATAAAGAAAGGGATGCTAATACTATATAAAAGTGCTTCATCAGTTTCTACTTAGTTACAAGATATTTTATTTACTCTTCTTTCATGTCTTCCCCCTTCAAAAGTGGCGGATAAGAAGGCATCTACAATTTCTACAGCAAACTCTTTGGCAATAAATCGAGCAGGTAAACAAATAACATTTGCATCATTGTGTTGCTTAGCCAATTGAGCTATTTGCGGTAACCAACATTGGGCAGCTCTAACTCCAGGGTGCTTATTAGCACTCATGCATACACCAGAAGCACTACCACAAATTAATATCCCTAGTGCACTATTTGTCTCCACTTCTGTCGCAACTGCGTGAGCATAATCGGGATAATCCGTACTTTCATTCGAATAAGTTCCCTTATCGTCCATCACCCACCCTTTATCTTCAAATACTTTTATCAAGTACTTTTTCAATTCAAATCCTGCGTGATCTGAGCCAATGACAAGCTTTTTCATAATGATTTATCTAATAGCGCAAAGATATATAAGCTCATTTCAATAAGCTTCCTCTATTCACAATATTAGGTTCTTTTTAACAATACCTCCTAAACCTAAAAATGAACCAATAGATTATCAGTGTGTTAACTTCTAAGTTTCGAACATAGAAAGTGTTCGTTAAGGATAGAAACTGTGTGAATTAACTTAGAACTTTAAAGGGCATTGTTCATAAACATTTATACCTGAACTATTCTTTGACAAATCCTAACGACTTATTCTTTATTTCTCAGCGATATTTAAGAGTAGTTATAAACCAGAAAGAACAAGGCTTTTCAATAAAGTTGTAAGTACTAACATTATCAACACAACGTTAATAAACTTGCTTGAATGCTATGAATCACTGATTTAATTCAACGACCTTTGTGAACATCTCAACTAAAAAAGTTCACTACTCGCTATTACAAACTTCGGGAAACTATTTTCTCAACAGTACTAACAGCTTATACTATAACAACTATTTCTTCTTTAAGTTAAAAAAGATAATAATAGATATAATGAAAGAGCTCATCTTAATTTTAATTCTGTTTTCAGTTCCTTTGACCCATGCATTTGCTCAGCCAGATCAAGTTCAAAATGGACCAGCCACATTCCGCTATGAAAATGGAAAAATTTCGAGCGAGGGAGAGATGCGAAATGGAAAACCGGATGGATATTGGAAAACGTACTATGACACTGGGATTCTAAAAACTGAGGGAAATAGGCTAAATTATGATTTAGACAGCACATGGAAATTTTATAGGAAAGACGGGAGTTTAGAGCGGGTTTTGAATTATGAAAATGGCGTAAAAAATGGTGTAGAAGAAGAGTGGTCAGAGTCTGGTAAAATCTCTGCCATCTATCAAAATATAGCTGGAAAATACGAAGCTGAGGCTAAATTTTTCTATGATTCTGGAGAGCTATACCGAAGCTTAACTTTCAGCGAAGGCAAAGAAAATGGTAAGGGATTTGAGTATGCTAAAGACGGCATGGTAATTACATTTTTGAACTACAGCGATGGTTTTATCCGAAGCATAGAAAAAGTAAATCGATACAACAAAGACAATCAAAAAACAGGATTTTGGTTCGAAACTTACCCAAGTGGAATTACCAAGATGGATGGAACCTGGAGCAATGGTGTCAAGAATGGGGTTTTTAAGTACTACAACAGAAAGGGAGACCTTGATCGTATAGAGAAGTATAGAGGCGGGGAGTTGATGACGGATGCGATGGAAACAGTAATGCTCGATATCAGAAGAGAGTATTATGAGGATGGAAAATTGAAAATGATTGGTTCTTATCAAGAGGGGAGTAAGCAAGGAATATTCAGAGAATACGATAAAGACGGAAATATCACCAATTCCTATGTTTATGAAGGAAATGTGAAGACTGGAGAAGGAATTGTAGACGCTTCTGGTAAATTTAATGGAGACTGGAAGTTGTTTTTTCCAAGCGGAGAATTAAAAGCTGAAGGAATGTATCGAGAAGGAAAAAAAGAAGGTCCTTGGGTCTACTATTTCAAAAATGGAGGAACGGAACAAAAAGGAGAATACAGAGAGGGATTACCCAGCGGAAAGTGGATGTGGTACTATGAAACAGCAGAATTACTGAGGGAAGAGTTTTACCGAAGAGGGAAAGAAGACGGCAGTTCTGTAGAGTATACCAAGGATGGAAGTGTTATTAATCAGGGTGAATATATTGACGGATATAAGTCGGGTCCATGGATATTAACTGTCGGAGATCATACTGAAAAAGGGGAGTATATAGACGGAGATCGCACAGGAGAATGGATTTACCTATATGACAACGGAAAGACTGCATTTGAAGGAGAGTATATCAATGGAATTCCTCTTGGAAAACATAAGTATTACTTCAAAAATGGAAACATTCAGGAAGAAGGTAAGTACAAAGGAGGAGTGAAAGATGGAGATTGGAATACCTTCGATGAAGAAGGATTGCTGTTACTCACCATCAAGTATAAGAACGGTGAGAAAATTAAATTGAACGGTAGTAAAGTGCCAGAGGGTGAAAAAACCCTATAAATTGATCAATGAAAGTAAAGCTTAATCAGGACTGGAAAGATATTCAAGTACCTTGGATTTCGTTTGATTTGGCAACAAGTAAAATTGTTGACTTCAGTGATTTAATGCCTAATGTTCTCGATTTTGATTTATCAAAAGGAGATACTTTCAGTCAGGTGGAATCAACATTGAAACTTGAGTCTAACTCAAAAGTTGACCTGAGTAAAATACGATCTCAAGGGGTTTTAAGCGTTGCGCACTGGTACAATGGATATAGCGCTATTTTTTCTTTGTGGAAAGAGGATGGAGTAGAAGGCTGCCTTGTCATTTTCTATGCTCCAGACAGCAGAAAAGCCTATGATGATCTTTTCAATAAAAATGTTTCTGGGGTATATAAGATTTCATTGGATGGTGAAATAGTTAAATGCAATGAAGCTTTTGCGAAGATCCTTGGTGAATCTAAGGCAGATGAAATAACAGGGCGATCAGTTGAAGAATTTTATTACAATCTTTCAGAACGTCCCGCTTTCTTAAAGCGTATTACCCAGGAAAAGTTTATCCAGAACTATGAGATAATAATCAAGAAGAAAAATGGAGAGTTGGCGTGGGCTGTGGAAAACAGCTATCTTATAGAGGAATGTGGAAAAACATTTATCGCTGGAACACTGATTGAGATGACTCAAGATAGGCTAAATCAACAGCGGTTGAGCTTGCTTTTTCATGAGTCAACAGAGGCAATTATTTTGCTTCAGGGATTGAAATACGTCGATTGCAATCAACGAGCGCTCGAAATTTTCGGATACAGTCGTGAAGAGATGCTCAGTATTGATACTCAAGCAACTTTAGCTAATATAATCAATGACGATCCAGAAAAGGAGGAGTTGTTAAAGCTGAAGATTGAGAAAATAATGAAGGGGGAGAAGCAGAAAATTCAAACCATTCTCAGGCGAAAAGATGGAAGTTTGTTTCACGGTGACATCTATTTCGTTCCATTTCAAATACTAGACCACAACTACGTTCAAATCATTGTACACGATATTTCAGAACGGGTTCTTTTCGAAGACACCATTCGAGAAAGTGAGGAGAGGTTTAAATTGATTTCTAATGTAGCCATTGAAGGAGTTGTTTTTGTTGATGAAGGAGTTGTTGTTGATTGCAACGATCAGTTTGCCAAACTTGCTGGTTGGAGAAATCGCGATGGACTGATCGGAAAAAAGATCAATGAGTTTATTTTAGAAGAAGACCTCCAAAGACTTCAATACTTGATTGAAGCGAAAACGATCAATAGACTTGAGGTTCGAGGTAAAAAGGAATCCGGACAATCAACGATACTGGAAGCGTCTGCCTCTTCAATTAATTATTTGAATAAGCAGCTGCACGCATATTTGTTTTATGACATTACCTCTAGAAAGAAGGCAGAACAGGCATTAGAACAAAGTATCGACCGCTTCAAAGGATTGGTTGAGAATTCTCCTAACGCAGTATTTATTCTAACTGAAGGAAGGATTCAATATTCAAACCACAGCGGTATTAAGTTACTCGGTCATTCGGATGAAGATGATGTCTTTGATTTTGAATTTGTTGACCTGTTTCAAGGAAAGGATAAAAAAGACATCAAATCCGACTTACAAAAAGTCCGAGAGGGAGAAGAAGTGTCTTACCGTGAACTTAAAATCCAAGACAGGTACCACAATCAAATTGATGTTGGAATTAAATCTACCCTAACAGTTTATGATTATAAGCCGTCTATTCAAGTAACAATCAACAACTTATCGACTGAAAGATTATTGGTTCAGGAGAAAATGAGAGCTCAGCTCGCTGAAGAAATAAATCATGTTTTAAAAACTGAAATAGAAGAGCATAAGGAGACTCAAACCAAACTGAAGGTTGCGCAAAAATTCACTAGAAACATCATTGAAAGTTCGCTTGATATGATAATTGCCGTTGATAAGGATAGGAAAATATCAGAATTCAATCCGGCGGCCAGGGTCTTTTTTGGCTACAAACAAAAGGATATTATTGGGAAGCCTATTCGGTCTCTGTACTCCACAGATGATGTTTGGAATACAGTCCACAATAAAATGATTGAAGAAGGGTATTTCTCTGGTGAGATAGAAAACATCAAGAAAAACGGAGAAGTCTTTACCTCATTTCTATCTGCATCTTTGATTCGAGATCAACACGGAGAGGTAATCGGATCAATGGGTGTTTCGAGAGATATTACGGAATTTAAAAAAGCAGAAGAAGAGCTCCGCAAAAGTGAGGAACGATTCCGAGACATCTTCGAAAATGTTGAGGACTTTATTCTCAGTATTGATTTGCAGGGAAAGATTCAATATTCCAACAAGTCATTCAAAGACAGCATTGGTTATTCAGGTACGGAGCTGGAAAAGATCTTGATTTATGATCTATGCGACCAGAAACAACTCAGCAAGAAGAAAAGCCTAATTGATCAATTAAGCACCCAAAACTTAACACTTACACTCAAGGCTAAGCATGGCGAGAAAATTATAGTTCGCGGTAACGCTAACGTTCGCTATGAAAACGAGGAGGCGGTTTCCTTCAGAGCTATATTTAGAAATGTAACCGAAGTCGTCGAGCAAAGGGCTAAACTAGAGTCCATTTTCAATTCTACTGAGAACATTTTAATGTGGACGGTAGACAAGAAACACAGGCTTACTTCATTCAATAAGAACCTAACCAACGTTTGGAAACGAGACTTTGGGAGCGTGATAAAGACAGGGACACCCTTCCTCGCTTTGATGGAGAAGCATGTGAACAAAGACTTTTATCAGGGTCAGCTGGATGATTATTCCCTTGTTTTTGATGGAGAGCCTAAACAATTCGATGTTCCTTTTTTGAACAGTAAAGGAGAAAATGTTTGGCTGCAGTTCTTCCTAAACCCGGTGTATTATGCTGATAAGCTTGAAGAGGTAAGCTGCATGGCTTATGATGTGACAGACAGGAAGGAAATTGACAGAAGAATTTTAGATGCCCTGAAAGAAAAAGAAGTCCTTCTCCAAGAGGTTCACCACCGAGTGAAGAACAACTTACAAGTAATTTCGAGTATTCTTAATCTCCAATCGGGATATGTCACAGACACAGGAACCCTCGAAATCCTAAAAGAAAGTCAGAATAGAATAAAATCGATGTCCTACATTCACGAAACCCTATATCAAACAGCGGATTTTGGGTCTATCGAGTTTTCGGATTACATCAATAGCATCTCAAGAAACCTTATACATTCATATACTACCGAAGCTCCTGTGCATTTAAGCACTGATTTGGACAGAATATGCCTGAGCATTGATCAAGCAATTCCCTGTGGCTTAATTATAAATGAGCTTGTTTCAAATGCGCTGAAGTATGCATTTAAAGGCATTGAGGAGCCTGAGCTACTTGTGAGAATTAAAGAGGCGGATCAAAAAATAACACTTCAGGTTAAGGACAATGGAATTGGATTGCCGGAAAACTTTGGCTTCGAAAAATCAAATTCATTGGGTATACAATTGGTGTACAGTCTTGTTGAACAAATAGACGGCGAGCTTGTCATTAGCTCAGATAATGGTACCGACTTTATCATTACTTTTGGTAAACTATAAACCACCCCGATTATGGCCACGAACATTTTAGTCGTTGAAGACGAGAGTATTGTAAGAAAAGATATTGAGAGAAGCCTTGAAAAGCTTGGTTACAATGTTGTTGGTACTGCGGACACTGGAGAAAAGGCAATTAAAGCCGCCCTCGAGTTGAAGCCGGATTTAGCCCTCATGGACATCATGTTGAAGGGAGAAATGACAGGGATTGAAGCAGCCGAAGAAATTAAAAAGCATATCGATATACCGGTAATATTTTTAACGGCATATGCGGATGATAAAACACTTTCTAAAGCGAAAATTACAGAGCCTCACGGGTATATTCTAAAGCCCTTTAAAGAGATTGACGTTCATACCTCAATCGAAATGGCCATCCACAAGCACAAGAAAGAGAAAGAGCTGAAAATCGAAAATGAGCTCTTACGTTCGTTGACGGAATACAAAGACACCGCAGACTATATTTTCGTTAAGAATAAATCAAAATTAGTGCGACTGCAGGTAGAAGAGCTAATGTATGTGGAGGCTTTGAAAGATTATGTGGTCATCAACACGGTGAATGAGAAGTACACCATTCATTCAACAATGAAAGACATCGAGCAAAAGCTTCCAGGTAGAAACTTTATCCGTGTTCACCGGTCATTCATCGTTAATATTGATAAAATCGAAGCCATCCACCAAAGTAATGTTGTACTTGATAATGGCAGGAAGGAAATTCCTGTTGGCGGATCTCACAAAGAAGGATTGACCTCAAGAATCAATCTATTGTAATCAAGATTTCTCGATTTTCTGATTTCCTACGATAATTTCCTCAACTACTGTGGGGTCCAATAAGGTGCTGATATCACCAAGCTTGGAAGCCTCGCCCTCAGCGATTTTTCTGAGAATACGTCGCATGATTTTCCCCGATCTAGTTTTAGGCAATCCGTTTACAAACTGTATTTTATCGGGTTTTGCAATTGCACCAATTTCACTTACCGTTGTTGCAAGAATAGATTTCTTTGCAGCCTCCTCATCGTCTGGTTTTGGGTGACAGATTACAAAAGCATAAATTCCCTGGCCTTTTATTGAGTGCGGATATCCGACAACCGCAGACTCTACTACCATAGGGTTTTCGTTGATTGCATTTTCGATTTCTGCAGTCCCGAAACGATGGCCCGAAACGTTTATAACATCATCTACCCGCCCAATAATTCTGTACATTCCGTTGGAGTCTCTTTTTGCCCCATCTCCTGTGAAGTACATGTTTTTATAGTGAGAGAAATAGGTGATACGGCACCTTTCATGGTCTCCCCAAGTGGTACGAATCATGCTCGGCCAAGGAAACTTAATACAGAGATAAGCCTCAACATCATTTTCGAGAACCTCTTCACCACGAGCATTTACTAAACAAGGCTGAACCCCAGGCAACGGGTAGCCAGCGTAGGTAGGTTTTTGAGGGGAGAGTCCGCCTAGCCCAGAAAGCATTATACCGCCGGTTTCAGTTTGCCACCAAGTATCAACAATGGGAAGACGACCTTTTCCGATCTTTTCTTGGTACCAATGCCAAGCCTCCTCATTTATAGGTTCTCCGACCGTTCCCAAGACTTTTAAGCTTTCAAGCGAGCGAGCTTCCAAATGTTGGTCATCGTGCGCCATTAAGGCCCTAATGGCCGTTGGGGCAGTGTAGAACTGGTTTACTTGATGCTTGTCTACAATTTCCCAAAACCGACCTGAATCTGGCCAGGTAGGAACGCCTTCAAACATAACTGTAGTGGCACCATTCAAAAGAGGACCGTAAATAATGTAAGAGTGGCCAGTAATCCAACCAATGTCCGCTGTGCACCAATAAACATCACCGGGCTCGTATTGAAACACATTGGCAAATGAATAGGCCGTGTAAACCATGTAACCCCCAACACTGTGCTGAACGCCTTTTGGCCTCCCTGTTGATCCACTGGTATATAAAATGAACAAAGGGTCTTCGCTGTTCATGGGCTCTGGAGAGCAGGTTTTTGGTAGGCCCTCGACCAATTCATCCCAGGAGATATCCAGCTTATCATTCCAAGCAACAGCCTCTTGTGTCCATTTTTTTACGATTACTTTTTCAATAGATGGGCAGGACATCACCGCCTCATCAACAATACTTTTCAAGTTTATTTGCTTAGCACCCCGAAATAAGCCATCACTTGTTATTATAAGCTTGCATTCCGCATCATTTATTCTGTCCGCAATTGCAGTCGCTGAAAAACCTGCGAAAACTACCGAGTGAATCGCCCCTATTCTTGCGCAGGCCAATACGGCAAAGGCCAACTCGGGTATCATTGGCATATATATACAAACCCGATCTCCTTTTTTAACACCCAAAGACTTCAATCCATTTGAAAAGCAACAAACCTCGTCGTGCAAATCTTGATAGCTAATTTTTCTTGAATCTTGATCTGGAAAATTCGACTCCCAAAGTATGGCCGTCTGATCTCTTTGACTAGACAAATGCCGATCAATACAATTTTGGGTGATGTTCAATTCCCCGCCTTTAAACCAGCTCACTTTTGGACTTTCAAACTCCCACTCTAAGACCTCTTCCCATCTTTTTATCCAACTAAAGTTTTCGGCAATTTTTTCCCAAAATCCCTCCGGGTCTTCAACACTTTTCTTGTATGCCGCCTTGTATTCGTCGAATGATTTTAATCTAAGATCCATTTTTTAGCTATTGATTGGCAAAAGGTCGGAATTGAAAAGGACTTTCTCAAAATCTTTTGCACCCAATCAATACCTTTGTTTTGAAATTGAATGATGAAACGAGCACTGAAAATTTTAGGCTTTGCATTGGTGCTGGTAATAGTTGCCTTAGTAGTCGTGTTTTCTATTTTGCCAAGTTTGGTAAAGGACTATGTTGAGGAACACGACTTAGAATTGATCGGCCGAGAGGTGCATCTCAAGGAAGTTAAGTTAGAATGGACGAAATTTAAATTCGGAATTTGTGGTTTAGAAATTAAGGAAGATGACGCTAAGTCTACTTTCGTATTTGCAGATTCACTTTTAGTTGACCTTAAATTCTGGCCATTGATAAAGGGAAATCTTATTGCCGAAGAGATAAAGCTTTGCAATGCTGAATTCAACATTATTCAAAACGACGAAAACTTCAACTTCAACACACTATTCAAGTCAGATAATGTTGTTTCAGAAGAGGAGGAAGCATCAGAAGACGATCCCTTCATTTTCACCCTAAGAAATATTCGAATTTCAAACACCAAGGTCAATTTCAGCAATAACCACGGTCAATCGGCGGGAGTTGACAGCCTCCAAGTTTATGTTCCCCTCATCAATCACAAGTTAGATACGATAATGGGGGATGTCGGGTTTAATCTGCTTAGCGGTGGTAAAGTCCATTCCGAAAGTTTATTCGATCTAAGCGGGTCAAAATATAATTTGGATCTCGATTGTCAGTCGCTGTCGCTCGTACTTATCGAGCCATTTATCACTGAGTTTTTGCAGTGTTCGGGATTTGCTGGGAGCTTATCTACCAACCTTCAAATTTCTGGAAGCCTTGAGGAATCTACGGAAATTGCGCTTGCAGGGGATGTTTACCTCAATGAACTGAATTTAAATAATCCTGAAGGTGAACGATTGTTTTCGTTTAAAGAGCTTCATGTAGGAATGGACTCTTTAAATGTGAAAAGCAATATTTATAATTTCAATAGTCTTGAGCTTGATGAAGCCTATGCTTTATTTGAACTTTATGATGAAGGAGATAATTTTAGTCGCTTAGTAATTTCACCAGATTCGGCAATGGCTGAATTAAGCGGAGAAGCAGTTGATTTTACCAACCCGTTTTCAGTTTTGGCTAGTTATATTCGCGAAATTGCCCAGACCTACTCTGCCAGCAATTACCGTCTTGACCACCTTTCCTTGAAGAATGCTGAACTCGTCTATAACGACTACACCCTGCACAATTTATTTCGGTATAGACTTAATGGATTAAACCTAAGCGGTGACTCCCTCTATTCAAACAGAGAGTTCTTAGAATTAAACGCTAACTCAGGACTGAATGGAAGCGGGAAACTTGAAGCTAGCCTTAGAACTTACACTGAGAACTACAACAATATTGATTTGTGGTACCGAATCACAAATACGAATTTATCCGACTTTTCACCTTACACGAATTTCTTTGTTGCACATCAAATTGACAACGGTGAGCTCAGTTACGAGAACAACACTAAAATCCGAGAGGGGAAAATTGTGAGTGAGAACAATTTGAATTTTAATCAATTCAACTTTGCAAAAAAATCTGCCTTAAAAGCCGTGTATTCATTGCCAGTGAGATTAGCCGTTTCCTTAATGAAAGACCTCGAAGGAAACATCAATTTGGATTTACCGGTAGAGGGCGACCTCAATGACCCTGAATATAAGGTAGGAAAAGTAATTTGGAGTACGGTAAAGAACATCCTACTCAAGGCTGTTTCTGCCCCGTTTCGTCTAATTTCTGATATGTTTGGAGGAGATGAAAAGGAATACAAGGAATTCAAATTTCAGCACTTACAAAGAGGATTATCAAAAGACCTGGAAAACCAGCTGAATGGTTTGACGAAGGTTCTAGAGAATAAAGTTGAACTGAATCTTGAGTTCAAGTTGATTTCTAGAAAGTATGAGGAGGCAGAAAGTTTTGCTATTCAAAAGGCTAAACTCGACTATCTTTTCGGGGGGATGATTGAAGACCTCGATAAAGACCAATTAAAGGCATTGTCTAATCTGGATATAAGGGATAGCTTGTTGATTGCCCATGTGAATGCTCGTATTGATTCTACAAATTGGGCACTGCCAATTCAAAAGAAAACAATGTTGTTTTCAGGAGAAGAGTCCGTGTTACAAGAGGTCGATAGAATAGCAAATCAGCGAATATCTGCTATTAGGAATTATCTTGAAGAAAACTCACAACTGAATTCAAGTAGAATTCGTTTTACAGCATTACCTGATGATTCACTATCAACCTATATGAGCACATCAGTTTATCAAATAGGCTTTTGGGTAGAAGAGTGAATTTACTCCTGCATAACACCAGCATACATTTGTTTTAGCCACGTATAATGGTCTGGCTGTTGTGCAACAATTTCATCTCTAAGCTTTTCAAATTCACGCTGCTCTTGTTCCGCACGCTCCAAATTTAAGTTCTCCATAAGTGGATAGGCGTGATCGGGAATATGTCCCATTCCATCCAAAATACAGGTATAACTTTTCGGTGGAAAAATTCCAAGTTTTAGACCATTCATCGACGGCATTTGCTGCTTGAAAAAATCTAGTTTTTCACGAAGCGAATCCGGAATTTTTGTTTCGTGCATTACTGCCTTCCAAAACGGAGTGTCTTCTCGGTTTGAAAGGACATAATGCATGATGAGAAAATCCCTTACCTCTTCAAATTTATCATTGAAAATACTGTTGAAATGTCTTGAGACACTTGGGCTACATGACTTATTTGGAAAGTGGTTGAGGAATAAGCCCAATTGAAATTCTGAAAAGAAAATTGATGTCGACTCCAGAGGCTCTAAAAAGCTTCCAGACAAACCAATAGCGAGGCAATTCTTTGACCAAACATCTTTGTGTTTGCCAACCCTGAACTTTAAGTGCTTAGCGGTATAATCAGCACAATTTTCACCCATTAAATCACGCAGTTCTTTCTCTGCATCATTTGGGTTAGTGAATTGATCAGAATAGACGTAACCAGTGCCGTTGCGATCAAAAAGCGGGATATCCCATGTCCAGCCGGCACTTATAGCTGTAATATTGCTGTAAGGAGGAATACCGCCTTCTTCAGCATTGTTTTTTCTATGAACAGCAACAGCAGAATTCATGAAGAGGCTGCTAGCAAAATCCTCAAAAGGAGTTTTCAATCCTTTCCCAATTAATAAAGCCGCCATTCCCGTGCAATCAATGAAGAAATCAGCCTCAAGAGTTCCTGAATTCTCAGTGCGAATCGATTTAATAAATCCATTTTCATGCAAGTCCACACCAACAATTTTATCGTCAATGAAACGCACGCCCCGCTCTATGGACTTCATGCTCAAGTAATGGGCGAGTTTTGAAGCATCAAAGTGGTAGGCATAACTCGTAACCTGAGGCTTGCCATTGATTACTCGAGGGCTGAGGTTTTTGTCGCAGAGGTGTGATTCAATGTGAGTTTTATGCACATAGGATGTTGGATCACCAGCTATTTTATTCTTGTGCCATAAGTAAGAGGAAGAAATCCCTTCTCCGATAAACGGAAAGAACGGGGCGTCGAACACGTGTGAAATGGTTTCTCTTTCGTGACTAAACGGATGATAATATGCATCATTTTTAACAGTGCCTGGAGCGTGTTTCCAATTCACAAAACGCAGCGCCATTTTATAGGTAGCATTGCATTGAGGCATCCACTCCTCCTCCTTGAAACCTAGGAAGTTCATTGTGTTTCTGATGGTTGGAATCGTTGCCTCTCCCACACCAATTCGTCCAATTTCTTCAGAAGCGACTAGCGTGATTTTCACTTTGGAGCCCAAAGCCTTATTCAAATAAGCGGCACTTAACCAGCCAGCAGTTCCTCCTCCAGCTATGAGAATATGTTTGATTGGCTCTTCTTGCATGTTAGAATTGTATTAAATGAGTGTTACACACTTTAAACCTAAAATTAGAACATTAGTTTTTGTGAATGCCCCTTAAGGAGTGAAATATTTTAAGAAAATCGATTGAAAAAGGAATAAAAAAAGCCTTGAACATTACGTTCAAGGCTTGAAGCTCCTCAGGCTGGGCTCGAACCAGCGACCCTCTGATTAACAGTCAGATGCTCTAACCAACTGAGCTACTGAGGAATACGTTTAAAAATCTAATTCCCCTACGAAAAGGGAGTGCAATATTACAGCAAACTCTCAAATGAAGCAATATCTTTGCACAAAATTCTTTGTATGAATCTAGTTGCTGTTGGTACGGTAGCCTTTGACGCTATCAAAACACCCTTTGGAAAATCCGATAAAATCGTAGGTGGTGCGGCTACCTATATTTCTCTTGCATCTGCTTATTTTAATGGGAAGTGCGGGTTAATTTCGGTTATAGGAGATGACTTTCCCGAGGCGTTTTTATCGGAAATGAAAGACCGAGGAATAGACCAGTCTGGACTCCAAATAAAAAGTGGAGAAAAGTCGTTTTTTTGGGAGGGAGAGTACCATTATGATATGAATTCAAGGGACACAATCACAACAGACTTAAATGTTTTGGCCGATTTTAAGCCAATTGTCCCAGAACATTTTAAAAACTGTGACTACCTCATGTTGGGCAACCTGGACCCTGCTGTCCAGCTCTCTGTGATTGAACAAATTCCTACTCGTCCTAAGCTGGTGGTAATGGACACCATGAATTTTTGGATGGACATTGCGTGGGAAACTCTTTTGAAAACGATAGCTAAAATCGATGTGCTGACAATCAATGATGAAGAGGCGCGTCAATTAAGCAAGGAGCATTCTTTAGTAAAGGCGGCTAGGGTAATCATGAAAATGGGACCGCGCTACTTAATCATTAAAAAAGGAGAACACGGAGCCTTGTTGTTTCATGAAGACCGCGTTTTTTATGCTCCAGCACTTCCATTGGAGGATGTAATGGATCCAACCGGAGCCGGCGACACCTTTGCAGGAGGCTTTATTGGTTACCTGGCAAAAACAGACAATATTTCGTTTGACAACATGAAAAGAGCAATTATTATTGGCTCTGCTATGGCGTCATTCACCTGTGAAAAATTTGGAACAGAACGACTTCTTGAACTTACTATGGAAGAAATTGATGAAAGAATTAACGAGTTTGTTGACTTGGTTGATTTTGACATCCAACTCGTCGACTAATTGTCATCAAACACAATGTATTGAGCTGGATTGACGGGAATTCCGTCATTCCACAGCTCGAAATGAAGGTGTGGACCGTCAGAATGGTCTCCTGACTCGCCAATTATCGCAATTGCATCCCCCGCATCAATTTTGTCGCCTTGTTTTTTAAGAAGCACCGAATTGTGCTTGTAAACGGAAATAAGATTGTGAGGGTGTTGGACTTGAATCACATTGCCCCCGTCTGAAGTCCATGAAGCTAGAATCACAGTACCCTCTAAAACAGATTTGATCACACTATTTGCGGGTGCTACTATGTCAATTCCGAAGTGGCTGATTTTTGCGTTGTACTCACTTGAAATCATACCATTAAGCGGTTGAAACAACAACAGCTTTGACGCAGTGGCCTTGTCTTCTGCAGCAGGAGTCATGTTTAATAGGTACTTATCTTCCTCAGAGACTTTAGCTCGTAAAGCGCTATCTTCTGGTGCTGTATTGAAGCCAGGAAGCTCTTCTTTGCTCCCCTTTTCACCAGATATTGATTTCGGGATACTATCTTTAACAACCCCTCCCTCAAGTAATACTTTGAGGTTTTTCACATAACGTTCCTGTTCTTGACTTACCGCAATTAAAGAATCAACCCGCCTCCTGGAGTAATAAGCATCTTCTCTCCACTTGTCTTCAACATAGCCAGGAACAAGCTCTTTTACTGGCGTGAACATAAAAAGAAACACAACAAACGCGGAAACAAGCAGGCAGAGTCCGATGATTAAAAGAACAATTTGTAACAATGAAACACTAACAGACAAACGCTCTTCATACGTTCGTTGATTTAACAAGATAAGTCTGTAGCGAGCAACTAGCTTGCTATACCAATGCTTTTTCTGATTTCTTTTTTTTCTCGAATTGCCCAAGACCTTGCTTTGTGCAAATATCAGAATTTCTGTGCGTAGATCGGGTAATTCGTTTAAAACACGATTATTAAAGAAAATAAAATAATTTTGCATCCTTGCTGTTATAAGGCAGAGAGATTTAAAACAACTTGTCAGGACTGATACATAGATTCGCAATTTTCATTGGCACACTAATTATTTTAAGTGTTGTCCTTTCATCATGTACCACAAAACGTGACGGACTTGTATACCGCTGGTACCATAATACCACGGCGAATTACAACGGTTATTTTTATGCTAAGGAAAGCATGAAAACAGCTGAAGCGAAGCTCAAAGAGTCTTACACTGAAGACTACGACGAAATTCTTCCAGTTTTTATATACGGAGATGAAGAGAGTGCAAGAACTGTTTATCCGGAGATAGAACGAGCAATTGAAAAATCGTCGAAAGTAGTTGATCGCCACACCATGGACGTGGGCAAAAGGGATGCTCGAAAAATGAAGCACCCCGAAATGAACAAGTGGATTGATGAAAACTACATCATTATAGGTCAGGGCTACTTTCTAAAGCGAAATTACTTCAAAGCAGAAGAAATCTTTAAATACTGCGGTAGAAAGTTTAAAGACGATAAAACCAAATCTGTTTCTAGTACTTGGATGGCAAGGGTGTTTATCGAATTGGATGAGTATGCGCGTGCCAGCAATGAGTTATTGCGTGTTTCTCAGATGAAAAATCTTGAAGATGAGCAAAGAGCAGATTATCACCTTGTGCACGGAGACCTTTATATCAGACAGAAAGACTATAAAAAGGCAGCTCTTCAAATTGAAAGTGCTTTGGGCTTCATCAAAAAGAAACGAGACAGAGCAAGACCGACATTCATACTGGCACAGTTAAATCAAGAATTAGAAAATTCACAGCGCGCGATTGATTTGTATGAGACTGTACTCAAGCTTAAGCCGGAGTATGAAATGGCCTTTTATGCACAAATAAATCAAGCCTTAGCCTTTAGCCGCCGCGGAGGAAACAGCACCGTGATAAAGGAGAAGCTCAACAAGATGCTCAGGGACGATAAGAACCACGAGTACAGAGACCAAATTCACTATGCTTTAGCCGACATCTACTTGGAAGAGCTGGAAACCGCAGATGGAATTTACAACCTCTTAAGAAGTCTTGAAGTTAATGAGGGCAACAACAAACAAAAAGGCAAGTCATACCTCGGTTTGGCAGATGTTTATTTTGATGAGAGGGATTATATTCTAGCGCAAGCTTATTACGACAGCACATCAAGTTTTATAAACGAAGAACACCCCAGATATAAGGACATTGTCAACAAAGCAGAGAGTCTGACAGAGCTTGTGGAGAATCTTATGGTCATTGAAAGGGAAGACAGCCTCCAGAGACTCGCGGGTTTATCACCAGAGGAGTTAGACAAAAAGCTTGACAACATCATACAGGGCATTGAAGATGAATTGGAGCGCCAGCGCCAAGCAGAAGAGGCGGCTAAGTTAGCAGCACTGCAAGGAAAAGGTGTTGAGGGCGGTACTTGGGTATTCTACAATCCAACACTACTCGCCTCAGGATATCAAATCTTTAAGGACACTTGGGGAGACCGACCACTAGAAGACAATTGGAGGAGGAAGAGTAAGATTGCGAACGAAGTGGTCAATAATGAAGAGGAAATAAACGAAGAAATAGCGGAGGAAAGTACTAAAGAGCAAGAGAGCCAAGTTCCAAGCAAAGATGAGTTGAGAGCCGAAATACCGAGTTCCCCAGGAGCGCTGAAAGAGAGTAATGCGAAGTTGTCGGAGGCTTATTACAACGCAGGTCTCATCTACAAAGAGAAGCTTGATGATTTCGAGAATGCCGTTGAATCTTTTGAAATATTGGCGGATAGATTCGAAGATAGTGAGTATCACGTTATTGCCTGTTACCAACTTTACAGGGCTTATTTTGCTAAAGAACAAGAGGGTTACCAAAACCCATTCTGCGGCACCTGTAATTCTCAGTACTGGGGCAATATAGTGGTCAACACATACCCAGACACAGAGTACGCCTTGTTAATTCTGAATCCGGAGTATAAATCAATGGAAGCCTTAAGAATTGCAGAAGAGGTGGAGGCTTATTCTGAGGTGCTCAATATTTATAGATTGCGAAGTTATGGGGAGGTTATTACACGAACCAATCAAGTAATTAATCAAGAACCAGAAAACCACCTCATTGCTAAGTACTACTTCCTGAAGGCTTTAGCTACAGGAGGAATGGACAGTTATTCTGGGCAAAGAGACAATTATATTGCAGCGCTAGAGGAAATTACTCGACTGTTTCCAGAAACTGAAGAAGCCATCAAGGCAGAGAAAATGTTAAAGCAGTTGAGGGGAGATTTTGAGAGCGGCCCATCTGAAGAGCCTGTTGAAGAAATACTCGACTCTCCGTTTGAAGTAGATCCAGACGCAGATCACTATTTCGTGGTTGTTTTCGATAAAAATCAAGGGAGCTTCAATGAAGTGAAAAATGCGATTTCTAATTTCAACACTTCATTTTACGGATCGGATAATCTAAGGACCTCATCAAACCTTATTGACAGGGATCATCACTTGGTCTTGGTTAAAAGCTTCCAAAACCAACCTATTGCTGAAGAATTTTATAAAACCTTCATTCAAGATCAAACCGTGGTTGCTTCAATAAATGTTGATGGCTTCGACAAAATGTTGATCTCTAAAAAGAACTATGTAACCCTCTTCAAAGAGAAAGATATTGACGCATATAAAAGCTTTTTCAGTCAGAATTACCTGAAATAGAGTAAGCTGTGTATCTTTGAATCAAATGTTTACAAAGAATAAGCAAATGGCAAGACATATTGAATCCACCCCGGACCTTGCAATCAACAGAATTGTTGAAGGCACGCACATGAAAGGTGACATTCGTTGCGAGAGTAATATCAGAATCGACGGAAGTTTTGTTGGCGATATTAATACTAAGGGCAGACTAGTAGTTGGGCCGTCTGGTAAAATTGAGGGCTCTGTTCTATGTCAGCATGCAGATGTCGAAGGTCTAATAGAAGGAAAAATAGCTGTTCAACAGCTATTGACTCTTAAAAGTACGGCAAAAATTGATGGAGATATTTTAACCGATAAACTTTCTATCGAGCCAGGTGCAGTTTTCACAGGTTCTTGCAGCATGGGAGCAAAGGTTAAAGAGATCAAGAAAGTTGATCAATCCAAAAATGAAGAACGACGCGAAGAGCAAACAGCCTAACGATTTTTTACGATATACTGGAATGGCCACTAAAATGGCCGTAGTCATTGCTTTGGCCGTATATAGCGGCATCAAACTTGACAAAAGCAACACAGTTGAATTTCCGATTTGGACACTTGTCCTTTCTTTGGTAGGCGTCGCTGCCGCCATATATTTTGTGATTAGAGATACCCGCCCTCAATAAACCATATGTTTTCATTTCTCGTTCGTGCAAGTGTTATCTTTCTAGTTCTTTCTGGAATTATCTTTTGGTTAGCAAAAGCTCCCTGGATCCAATTGCCTACCAGCCTTCATATTTTTAATATTGCCTACTTTGTGCTAGCCATCTTCACACATTCCGTGTTGATGAGAAGCACAAAAAAGACAGGGGCTCGATTTATAACGGCTTTTATGGGGATGGTCACCCTTAAGTTATTGTTGACCATGGCTGCCCTGGGCATCTATCTCTACTTCTTTAAAGAGAACAAAGTAAGCCTCGGTATAGGTGTTTTTGTTATTTATATGGCCTACACCATTTTCGAAGTGGTTTTTCTCCAAAAGGAATTGCGCAAGTAGTTCCGAAAAAAAATCCCAATTGGACTGGTAATCTCCAATAAATGACTACTTTTGCACCGATTTTTAGGATGCCTAAAGCGGCCAGTAATCATGCATATTAAGCTCGTTAACACCTTAAGAAATGCCCTAGTAGTAGTGGCATTTGCCCTGCTCACCACACCAAGCTTCGCTTCTGAGGCACACGGTGATGAAGCAAAGTTTGAACCCGGCAAAATGATTATGCATCACGTTGCTGATGCTCATTCAATCCATCTTTGGCTGCCATTTCTCGGCGAGATGAATATTCCTTTGCCAGTAATTCTCTATTCAGATCAAGGTTTGGAGGTGTTTTCTTCAGGTAAATTCTACGACCACCACGAACTTGTTCCCCACACAACTTCTTCAGGAAACACTTATGTGCTCGAACACGAACATGTATATTTTGCGAATGAAGGCGGTGAGGTAATGATAGACGAAGTAGGAGCTCATATTGGACCATTGGATTTGAGTATTACCAAAAGTGTGCTTGGAATGTTGCTCATTATGGCGGCCATGTCCTTCCTTTTTATTAAGGCGGCTAATCGCTATAAGAAAACAAACAACGGCGCACCAAAGGGCGCACAGTCTTTGTTGGAGCCATTGATTTTATTTGTTAGAGACGAAATTGCCGTACCAAGTATTGGAGAGAAAAGTGCAGATAAGTTTACACCCTTTTTATTGACAGTGTTCTTTTTCATTTGGATGTGTAATATGTTGGGGCTGATTCCTTTTATTGGCGGGTTCAACATTACAGGAACCCTGGCGATTACTGCAGTTCTAGCAACATTTGTCTTTATAATCACTACAATTAATGGAAATCGTCATTACTGGGGTCATATTTTTTGGCCTCCCGGAGTACCGCTTCCAATTAAAGTGATTTTAGTTCCTATTGAAATAGCGAGTTTATTTATTAGGCCTTTTATCCTGATGGTTCGATTGACAGCGAACATTGCTGCGGGCCACATTTTAATTCTCGCATTTGTGAGTTTGGTAATCTTGTTCGGACAACAAAACATGTTTGTCGGATATGGAGTTGGAGTTGGAGCAGTGATCTTTATGATCCTCATGTTCTTTATTGAATTGTTAGTGGCATTCCTGCAAGCGTATGTATTTACCTTGTTGGCGGCTCTTTATTTCGGTGACGCGACGCAAGAAGCGCACCATTAATTAGTGGATTTAATCAATCTAAATAAATGTAATCATGGTATTACTTGATGCAATTTTATTGGCAGCAGAGCAAGGCTGGGCCGGAGTAGGCGCAGGAATCGCTGCAGTTGGAGCTGGTATTGGTATTGGCCGTATCGGTGGATCTGCTTTGGAAGCAATGGCACGTCAGCCAGAAGCAACCGGAGATCTTCGTGCAAACATGATCGTTGCGGCAGCACTTGTTGAAGGTGTTGCACTATTCGCAGTTATCATCTGTCTGCTTGTAGCTCTTGCCTAAAAATGATTAACCGAATCTGCAACGGTTGGTTGCAGGTTCGGTTTTACTTGAATCGAACAACACGACTATAACAATCCTATGGAATTATTAAGTGTATCAGCAGGAACAGTATTTTGGGCAACAGTGTCCTTTTTAATTGTTCTATTCATTCTGAAGAAATTTGCTTGGAGACCAATTTTAGATGGTTTGAGAAGCAGAGAAGAGTCTATCGAGAATGCGCTAAATGAGGCAAAAAAGGCGAGAGAAGAAATGGCTAACCTCAGATCTTTAAACGAGCAAATGCAAAAGGAAGCAAGAGCTGAAAGAGATCAGATCTTGAAGGATGCTCGCGAAACGAAAGATCAAATTATTGCTGAGGCTAAAGAATCTGCTAGCGGAGTTGCTGAGAAATTGGTAGAGAACGCTAAACAGGAAATCGAGAATCAAAAGAAAGCTGCTTTGACTGAGATCAAAAATCAGGTAGGAACTCTTTCCATTGATATCGCCGAAAAGCTAATTCGTGAGAGACTTGCAAATGATGAAAAGCAACAGAGCTTGGTCAATGCGCTTCTCAACGATGTAAAATTGAACTAATTCTGTTATGAAGAACTCTAAAGCCGCAGGACGTTATGCCAAAGCATTGATGGATCTTGCTCTTGAGCGAGGCATTCTTGATGAGGTGTTCGCCGATATGCAAAGGGTGGATGAAGTAATGGAGTCAAGCCGTGAATTGAGATCGGTTTTGAAAAGCCCAGTTATTAAAAAGGATTCCAAGATTAAGATCATGGAACAACTTTTTGAGGGCAAAACGAATGCGTTAACGATGGCTTTCCTTCGCATTGTTGGAGAGAAAGGTAGAGAAGCCTTGCTTCCTGAAATCAGCAGTTCATTCGTGGATATGGTGAAAGCACAGAAACACATTATGGTAGCGAAAGTCACCAGTGCTAGTCCATTAGATGAGGCTTCCAGAACTAAGATTAAAGAAATCATTTCTAAAATTCACGATGGAGGAATAGAATTGATTGAGGAGGTAAAACAAGATATTATAGGTGGATTCATCCTCAATGTGGGAGACCGCAGAATTGACGCTTCTCTTGTGGGTCAAATTCGCGACCTCAGAAAGCAGTTTGAAAAGAATCCTTACGAATCACAAATATAAATTGATCACAAAGCCGATAAGGCTTAAACGATAAATAAATAGAATCATGGCCGAAGTAAATCCAGCAGAAGTATCTGCAATCCTTCGTGAACAACTAGCCGGAATCAAAACTGAAGCTGAGCTAGAAGAAGTGGGTTCCATCCTCCAAGTTGGAGATGGTATCGCACGTATTTACGGACTTTCAAATGTTCAGTCTGGTGAGTTGATCGAATTTGAGAATGGAGTGCGCGGAATCGTACTTAACCTCGAAGAAGACAATGTCGGAGCTGTACTTTTAGGTTCTTCAAGTGGACTTAAAGAAGGTGCGTCAGTTAAAAGAACTGGACTTATCGCTTCTTTGAAAGTTGGTGAAGGCATGCTTGGCCGTGTTGTAAACACACTTGGTGAAGCTATCGATGGAAAAGGCCCAATTACTGGCGAGCTTTTCGAAATGCCAATTGAGCGTAAAGCTCCTGGTGTAATTTTCCGCCAGCCGGTGAACGAGCCACTTCAAACAGGTATCAAAGCAATTGACGCGATGATTCCAGTGGGAAGAGGTCAGCGTGAGCTTATTATTGGTGACCGTCAAACGGGTAAATCAACCGTAGCTATTGACACCATCATCAATCAAAGAGAATTTTACGATGCAGGCGAGCCTGTATTCTGTATATACGTTGCGATCGGTCAAAAGGGATCTACCGTTGCTCAGGTTGTGAAAACACTTGAAGACAATGGCGCTATGGATTACACAGTAGTAGTTGCTGCAACTGCTTCTGATCCTGCTCCTCTTCAATTCTACGCTCCTTTTGCTGGTGCCGCGATTGGTGAATTTTTCCGTGACACAGGTCGTCCAGCATTGATCGTATTTGATGATTTATCGAAGCAAGCCGTAGCTTACCGTGAGGTATCTCTACTACTTCGTCGTCCACCGGGACGTGAGGCTTATCCAGGGGATGTATTCTATCTTCACTCAAGACTTCTTGAGCGCGCTGCGAAAGTGATCAACGATGACGGTATTGCCGCACAGATGAATGATCTTCCTGAATCGCTTAAGGGTATGGTAAAAGGAGGAGGCTCTTTAACAGCACTTCCAATTATTGAGACCCAAGCGGGTGACGTTTCGGCCTACATCCCAACAAACGTAATTTCTATTACTGACGGACAGATTTTCTTGGAGTCAAACTTGTTCTTGGCAGGCGTGAGACCAGCGATTAACGTAGGTATCTCGGTATCACGTGTGGGTGGAAATGCTCAAATCAAATCCATGAAGAAAGTTTCTGGTACTTTGAAACTTGACCAGGCACAGTTCCGTGAATTAGAGGCATTCTCTAAGTTTGGATCTGACCTTGACGAAGCGACTATGTCTGTTATTGACAAAGGACGTCGTAACGTTGAGATTCTTAAGCAAGGCCAGAACTCACCGGTATCGGTAGAGAACCAAGTGGCAATTATTTACTTGGGTACAAAAGGTCTACTTAGAAAAGTTCCTGTGAATAAGATTAGGGAGTTCGAAACTGAATTCCTTGCATTCTTAAAGAACAAACACCAAGACGTATTGTCAACATTGAAAGCAGGTAAATTGACCGATGAGGCAACAGCCGTGCTAGAAAGTGTTTGCAAAGACTTGGCAGATAAATACTGAATTTAAGCCCTAGGGCCGAATCTTAATGTAAGCCAATGGCATCATTAAAAGATATACGAATAAGGATTACCTCAGTGAACAGCACCATGCAGATTACTTCTGCAATGAAAATGGTGTCTGCTGCTAAATTGCGTCGTGCCCAAGATGCGATCACACAAATGCGTCCTTATGCTGAAAAACTTCAGGAAATATTGGTCAATGTGAGCGCAAGCCTTGGAGACAATACGGAGGGAAGCAACTACGGGAAGCAAAGAGAGGTGAAACGCGTTTTATTGATTGCTGTTACCTCGAACAGAGGATTGTGTGGCGGCTTTAATAACAATGTAATCAAGCAAGCAAAAGCTTTAATGTCAACAGCGTATGCGGGCAAAGAAGTGAAGGTTTTATCAATCGGAAAGAAGGCTTCTGACGTATTCAAAAAAACCCCGAATTATTATACCAAGGGCTTCGGCGACACGCCTTATGCCATTTATGATGATTTGAAGTTTGCTGATGTTGCTGAAATTGCTGAGAAAGTGATGGCGCAATTTGCTGATGGAAGTTTTGACAGGGTGGATGTTATTTACAACAAGTTCAAAAACGCAGCAAGTCAGGAATTGACTTCAGAGCAATTTCTACCGGTTGTTCCTCCAGCAGAAGGTGGTACTTCAAAAGCAGAGTATATTTTCGAGCCAGACATGGAAACTATTGTGAAAGACATGGTTCCTAAATCGCTTAAAGCTCAATTGTTTAAAGCGATACTCGATTCAGTTGCCTCTGAACACGGAGCCAGAATGACGGCGATGCACAAGGCAACAGACAACGCGTCTGACTTGAAGAAAGAATTGAAACTGTATTACAACAAAGCTCGTCAAGCTTCTATTACCAACGAAATCCTTGAGATTGTAGGTGGTGCGGAAGCATTGAACGGCTGATAAAAACATATTTTTCCATAATCAGGCCCTTGCATAACAAGGGCCTTTTTATTGCGCTCTTTTTCAAGACTACTGCTTTATAGGCTCGGTTTTTGTGGACTTAACCTGAATTAAGCTAATTTGCTTTCAATAACCAAGCATGTCATTATTTCGCCCAAATCTTAGAACCAGGATATACTTGTCGATGTTGGCCATCATTTTGATGTCCTTTTTTGTTACAGGCGTTATGGCCTATTACAATTACAAAAAGCAAAACGAAGATTATCACAACAATAGACTGCACAGAAAAGAAGAGGCCGTCAGTAGATCTTTGAATTATTTTTTAGAGCAACAAGGGGGATACCTTTCCCCGGATTCATTGACTCGAGCCTTCAGTGATAAGATATGCGAGCTTTCTGATATTCACAGCATGCCCATCAATTTATTCAATTTGAGGGGTGATATGGTCATTTCTAGTAATTCAACTTTAGTGGAGGAAAAGGGAATTCCCGACATTATAGACTATACTATTCTCAAGCAGCTTTCAACGGGTAATAACAGGGCGGTGATTACCGAATCAAGCGGAGATGAAGAATACCTTCTTGCCTATTGGTATTTCACGGACCGCGACAACAAGCCAATTGCCATTAACAATGTAATTTACTTCGATACCGAAGTAGTAAATCGGCAAGAACTGAAGGATTTCCTTTGGAGATTGAGCCAATTGTACATTGCTCTTTTCGTCGGAGCTAGCCTTTTGGCGTTTTTCCTTTCTAACTACATAACTAAATCACTACAATCCATTCAAGAGCGATTTAAGAGCGTGAATCTTGGCCAAAGGAATGAACCCATCACCTGGAAAAGTGATGATGAAATTGGAGCACTTGTGCATGAATATAATCGGATGCTGCAGGAGGCAGAGTTGAGTGCAGAAAAGCTCGCAAAAAGTGAAAGAGAAAGCGCTTGGAGAGAAATGGCAAAGCAGGTCGCCCATGAAATTAAGAATCCACTAACGCCCATGAAGCTTAGGATTCAACATTTGCAGCAGGCATGGAAAGATCAAGCTCCAGATTTTGATGAGAAATTAAAGCGCGTGTCAGACTCTATAATCGAGCAAATAGATGCCCTCAGTAATATTGCTACGGAGTTCTCTAATTTTGCGAAAATGCCAAGGGCGAACAAGGAAGAGATGGATCTCCAGCAGTCAATACTATCTGCAATTGAGTTATTCAAAGAAAGTGAAGGACCACAGATAGTTTTTAATTGCAACACGCAAGAGTCGGTCAAGATTCTAGCAGACAAAGAGCAAATTTTACGGGTTTTTAATAACCTCATTAAAAATGCAATTCAGGCAATTCCAGTTGAGGCTCAAGGAAGAATAGAAATTAATTTAACAATGCAGAGCTCTGGAGAATGGAATGTTGAGGTGAAGGACAACGGAATTGGCATTCCTGAGCACCAAAGAGAAAGCATTTTTGTTCCGAACTTCACCACCAAATCCACAGGAACGGGTCTTGGCTTGGCGATGGTAAAAAGTATTGTTGAACAAAACGGGGCACGAGTTTGGTTTGAATCAACGGAAGGGAAAGGCTCTTCTTTCTTTGTGAGTTTTCCTGAAGCGGAATCTATTTAACTCACAGCGTAAAGTACGGGTCTGCTTGGACTAGCATCATTTTCAATAGGGGCGACCTGTAACTCCAGCAGGTAAACCGCATCTTTTATCTCCTCTGTCACATAAATAAATTCAGTAATGGTTTTGTCCATTTGGGTGCGCTGAGGGTGCTCCCAAAAAATGTGGTGGCAACGGAGCCTCCCATCGTCACTCTCGCGATCAACAGAGGGTAAATCAATCAAGAGATGCTTAATACCCAACTCTACAATTCGTTCCATAGTTTCTGGAAGGAGGTAGGGGGGGTTACTTGAAGAATAATTTTTCAGCAACTTTTCATCTGTATTTGGAAGAGTTCGTATTACCAATGACTGAATTCCTAGGTTCTTTGGAAATGAGTTGAGAAAGTCTGGAGTTATAACAGAATCACCTTTTTTCATCCACTCTCTGTCACTTTCCAATGCGATGGGACTCACACTTAAAAGTGCTGCCAAACTAAAAAACGACTTCAGAGATTGGTTCACAGAATGGACTGTTTTATCTATATGACCGACACATTCGGTGTGGGTACCGTGACCGTGAGGATTAAAGAATATATTCCGAAAATTCACACTTCCTCCCTCCTCAACACTTCCAACGAATTGCTCTGTTCGAACAGGCTCTATTACCATTGGTTCGACATACCAAGCGCGCGTATGCTTTTGATCTACAGACAGTGGAATGCTTATGTCTAAAGCTAAGCCCAAATTTGCACTGAACTCATTGTCATTAATATTAAACTTGATCTTCATTGTTATAGCGTTGTTGTGAAAAAGGAAAAAAGGTAAGACGTTTGGATACATGCCGAAGTTAAGAAAACATCAAACCAGCAAAATGTGCACTGAGCATTTTTGTTCCAGACTTTCTAAAAGCTACCTTTATCCCTCAATTTGACAGAGTCTCATGGGGTTTAACATAGTGCTTATAGAACCAGAAATTCCAAACAACACTGGGAATATTGGGAGATTGAGTCTAGCCTCTGGATCAACCCTGCATTTGGTAAAACCACTTGGTTTTGAACTGGATGACAAGCGAGTAAAACGCGCCGGCCTTGACTATTGGCCTCACCTAGACTTAAAAGTATATCAAGGAGTTGATGAGTTCTTCGAAACCCACAAGAACAAACCAATGGCACTGCTCTCAAGTCACGGAACGAAGTCATACACTGAAATTGAATTTGAACCGGGCATTTTTCTGATTTTTGGAAAAGAATCGGTTGGATTAAGCCCTGAAATAACCCACAAGCACCCAGACCAATTGTATAAAATCCCCCTGTTTAGTGAGCACATAAGAAGTCTTAACATTGCTAATGCAGTAGCAGTTGTGGTGTATGAGGGTATAAGGCAAATCGCTGATTTATCATGAACAAAAGAAGAAATCAATCTCGGCTAGTTAGGGCATTGACTTATTGTGCAACAGTGCTCATGACCGCGATAATGCTGTGGTCTTGCCACTCAATTACAAGGGTTAAGAGTGGAGAAATCGAACAGAACTTTGACCCTGTTCAACGGGCGATGATTTTGTCAGAGGATAGCTTAGCACCAATGCGCGTATACAAAATCAACAACTATTCAGACTCGATTTTACTTAGAACAAAAAGCGAAAACGTAATTGTAGACTCAAGCGATCAAGTACTGCAGAACTTTATTAGCAGATTATATAGAACAGTAATTGATAGCATTTCAATGGGAGTTGGTATTGCTGCTCCTCAAGTGGGAATTCTTAAAAACATCATTTGGGTGCAACGATTCGATAAACCAAACTTGCCTTTTGAGGTTTATCTAAATCCAAAAATCACCAAATATTCAGAAGAGAAGCAGCCTTGCTTAGAAGGTTGTTTATCCATCCCCGGCAGGGCAGACACAACAAAAACCAGGGCTCAATTCATTGATTTGGTTTACGACACCTTCAAAAGCACTCAGGTTTCAGAGCGCGTTGAAGGGTTCACTGCGGTAATCTTCCAACATGAAATTGATCATCTTGATGGCATTTTGTATTTAGATCATCTCGAAAAAGAAAGTAAATAATACAAGATGAAAGCACTTTGGGAAAAGAAATCTCAAGAAGAAATAAAGAGAATTGTATTCGATGCCTTGGCCAACAATGTCAACTATAAGGAACAACACATCCTCGGTGTTCCGGCTTCATACCTCGACGACAAGGTGTTTTACCAGGACGCATCATTCGTTAAGGACGCCCCTTTCATTTCAACCCTTGTTCAAAATCCTAACCACATTGGTTGCCATACTTTAGATAAATCTGAGTCCTTTTTCAAAGGAACACAAGCAATCGAACGTGAATTGATTGAACTATGTGCCGTTGATATTTTGGAAGCTGAACCAGGCCAAACAGACGGGTATGTGGCATCTGGAGGAACAGAGGCAAACATACAGGCCGTGTGGATTTACCGAAACTATTTCCTCCAAGAATTCTCTGCATCAAGAGAAGAAATTTGTATTGTGTGCAGTGCTGATAGCCACTATTCAATGGATAAGGCGGCCAATTTATTGGCTGTCGACTGCATAAAAATTCAAGTTCAAAATGATACTAGAAAACTTAGCGCGAAGGACTTGTCTGATTCGATTCAGTCTGCAAAAAGTAGTGGAAAAAAGTATTTTATCGTGGTGGTGAATATGATGACCACCATGTTTGGTTCAGTCGATGATGTGGATGATTATACCGAAGCACTTGAAAAGAATAATTGTATTTATAAGATTCATGTAGATGGGGCTTATGGAGGTTTTTATTATCCGTTTGCAACGGAATCTACTCGATTGAATTTTGCTAATCCAGCAATTAGTTCGGTTACTCTTGATGCCCACAAGATGGCTCAAGCCCCTTATGGCACGGGTATATTTCTAATTCGGAAAGGCCTAATACGTTTTGCGAATACTGAGGCCGCGAAGTATGTTGAGGGAGAGGACTTCACTTTAATTGGAAGCCGTTCTGGCGCAAATGCTGTGGCTGTTTGGATGATATTAATGAAGAACGGTCCCTACGGCTGGAAGGAAAAGGTATTCATCTTACAAAAGAGAACAGAGTGGCTTTGTCAAGAGTTGAACAAGTTAAACCTTGAGTTTTATAGACACCCCTCCGCCAATATTATTACAATAAGTGCGAAGCACATCAAGCCTGAGGTTGCGTCTGAATTCGGGTTAGTTCCTGACAATCACCAAGACGCGGAATGGTATAAGATCGTGTTGATGGATCATGTAAATGTTGAGAAACTTATACCGCTCATTGATGCAATCAAATCAAGTGTTTGATGATTAATGCATGCCAGACTCATCTTTCCAAACCATATATGCAGCCTCTTCTTCGAGTGCTTTTTCTAAGCTGATTCCATTTTCGTTTGCTTGCATTTCGACCTTTTCGAACCAATCAGGAAGAGCTTTTATTGAAGCAATGTAGAAAGCCATTTTCTCTTCATATGATAATTTGGGTTTGGGTTCAGGATTCCCTTCAACATAAGCATCATATAGACGGTCTATTACGCCAAATGGGAATTTACTCAAGCTTGCATCAGTTAAAAGAAAGAGAACCAACTCGAATTCTTCTACTGCGGACTGAACGTTAATTTCTTGAACATCATTCGGAAGAGAGTCACGTTCAGGGTGGATCTGGCGACCGTAATACCAAAACGTACCAGAGTCAAACACCTCAGTGTTAACCCCTAGATTGACTAGCCCCCAATAATAACTGTCGGCTATAACGAGAACTTTTGGTTGAACCGTGCTTTCAGTTTTCTTGAAATAGATTGACGGATAGGCCATTTCTAAGTCCTCAGGATTGAATAAGAGATTCATGCCCTGCTCAATATCTTCGTCGCGATTTTTCATTGAGGTCGAGGTCGCGATAGTATCGATAATCAATTCAGGAATTCTTACGCCCTCAATCTTTTCAATGAATTTTAAAATCGTGTCAGTCGCAAGAACTTCGCCATATGAACTCCAATGGGTTCCTCCTTTCGGATACAAGCGATACGGACTAGTTGGTTTTTGCTTTATAAACCAAGAGTGCAGATCAATATGGTGGATTTGATTCTTTGTGAACTCTCTGAGATAAGACTCAAGGTTTGTTTTTCCATTTTGATCACTTAAAAAATGGTCTGGAATGTATTCAGGATAGAAGGCTGCTTTTCCAGGAGTGAGGACAACCGCTATATTCACCTGATGTGAATTCAGACTATCTCGCATTTGTGCAAACTTAATGACCTGCTTTGATATATGTTCATCCCCTAAAAAGTCCTTACCGGTGTACGCATCTATATATGGCTTTTCAAAGAGGTAGCCTGCTTTACCGATTACAACCCCATTTGCACGAGCCTCATTGAAAAAAGAATATGAAACCTGATTGTACAAGCGAACACAGAAGTTTCTAAACCCAAAATTTTCGTTTAAATACTTGGTGGTTTGATCTTGATAGTCTCCATCGAGCCAAATTTTCAGACTGAAATCAGCAGGACTATTCGCCGTTACTGCTCCATTCAATGGACGCTGATGAAAAGGATTAAAAACATGCTGCATCAATGGAAGGAACAGCAAGATCATCAGAACAATGAACAAGGCTCTTTTGGATTTGATATGTGTAGCTTTCTCTTCCATTAAAATCTAAAATAGATGAATGGATTGAATCCTGAAGAAGTTATAGAACTTAGGGAAAATAGGAAGAGCATAGCACTCACAAAGCCCAATGCTAAATGTGACCCGAAAGAATAATTGTCCTTCCCGAAAACAAACAACTCCCACTTCTTTCCAAATTTGAAAGCACACAAAAAGCTAAAAAATAGCGCAAGAACGAGGATGAATACATAGGATGGAATGGTCTCGGGTAAAGAGAACGAACTAAAATCAAAAAGCTTCTGGAAATACTGTTTGATATCTCCCATGTTCTCTAAGCGAAAGACTACCCAGCCTAACATTACAACAATGAAAGTGAACAGTACGGAGACAAAAGAACCCAATCGATTGAGCAGCTTGATTAAAAACAAACGGTCAAGGATGAGAAAGAGGCCGTGGTAGGCTCCCCATAAAACGAAGTTCCATGAAGCGCCATGCCAGAGACCAGAGATTAAAAAGACGATCCAAAGATTAAAGAACAAGCGCCCCCTGCTGTTTACCTTGCTTCCCCCAAGTGGGATGTAAAGATAATCTCGCATAAAGTCGCCCAAGGTAATGTGCCACCTCCTCCAAAATTCTGAAATGTTTTTAGATGTGTAAGGAGAATTAAAATTCTCTGGGAAGCGGAACCCCATCATCCGGCCCAAGCCTATTGCCATGTCTGAATACCCGGAGAAATCGAAATAGATTTGAAAGGTGTAAGAAACGATTCCCAACCAAGCTGTCCAACAGTCTAAATCATGGATGTTTCCCCCCATGACAAGATCCGCCTGCGCACCCATCACATTTGCGATTAAGACCTTTTTAGCTAGCCCTATGCAGAAACGATACAGGCCAATGAGCTTATCATCAATTAAATCTTTTCTCGAATTGATTTGATCCGCAATTGTGTTAAACCGCACAATAGGCCCTGCAATCATTTGCGGGAAAGACATTATGTAAAGCAGGTAGTCGCTGACCCTTTCTAATGGGGCGTGAATTCTTCGGTAAACGTCTATAGAATATGTTAATGTTTGAAAGGTATAGAAGGAAATGCCAATGGGCAGTAGGACATTTGTCCATGAAACAGCTTGAATTCCAAATGTGCTTAAAAGGGAATTGACATTCTCAATAAAGAAATTAGAATATTTGAAATAGATTAATAATCCGAGGTTAATAAAAATCGAAGAGAACAAAAGGAGTCTGCGTCTTTGATCAATTTCAGAACGAAACAATGCTCGCACAATGTAAAAGTCCAAAATTGTAGAACCGAGGATTACAAACACAAATTTTGGAGCTCCCCAACTATAAAACAAGATACTCGCAGCCAGAATAACAGGGTTCTTGAGTTTTTTCCCAACTAAAAAGTACAGCAACAAAAAAGCAGGCAAGAAATATAAAAGAAAGATGCTGCTACTAAAAACCATTGTCCAATGTTTGTTCGAGTGAAGAGCGCCTAGCTGAACACTTTAAGAATAAATAGGAGATTATTCGACCACAATTTGATTAAAAACATGGACATTGAGACCCAATCGACTTAAAATAGTTTCCCCGCATTGCTGCGGAGAACAGAAAATGGGTTTCAATTGTTCCAACGAAAAGAAATGCTAACACTCAATTCTATTACGCAAACCATGAAAACAAACTCGATAAAAACCAAAGTCTTAGCTGAAAAAGTTAACATGGGGGGCAACTACATTTTTCAGCCACTACCCAGTGCGGAAATAGACCAAATAGACCCGTTTTTGTTGATTCATCATTGGAAAGATGAGCTACCGGGTGCTCAATCCCAAAAAGACGTGGGCGTTGGCCCTCATCCACACCGAGGATTTTCACCGGTCACTTTCATTTTCAAGGGGAATATTCAGCACCGTGACTCTCTTGGAAACAATGCAATCGTCAGTGATGGGGGAACACAGTGGATGCATGCTGGCCTTGGAATTACCCACAGCGAAAGACCAAGCGCAGAAATCGCTGAAAATGGGGGTGAATTAGAGTTTATTCAATTTTGGGTGAATAGCCCAGCCCATGCTAAAATGGACGCCCCATATTATCTTCCATTATCGGATGCAGAGACACCTCGGCATGAGTTTGATGGTGGATATATAGCGGTTGTCGCAGGCAATTACAATGGCAAATCGGGCCCTGCTAAAACCCAGTCTCCCATGAATTTGTTGCGCGGCGAATTGAGTTCAAATCATGAAGTGAAAATCAGTCTTGCTCAAGATTTTAATTCGCTGCTGTATTTGCTAGATGGTGAAATGCTTGTTAATGGAGAGTCTATTCAGGCTAAAACAATGGTTGTGTTGAGGTCAGATGGAGAGGGTGTGGAATTGCTTGCCAAAGAAACCACTCGATTTATAGTGTTGAGCGGAGAGCCGCTAAACGAAGAAATGGCTTCTTATGGCCCCTTTGTGATGAACAATCAATCTCAGATTATGGAAGCCCTGCGAGATGCACAGATGGGTAAAATGGGAGTCTTGATTGAAGAGTTTGATTAATTTTTATCCTCTGCGAGTGATTTGACTAGTTTTAGCGTCTAAGCATAAAAAGCAAGACCTAAGATGTTCAAATTTTTCACTTTTAGCACAGCCGTATTATTCGCCCTGAGTTCTTTTTCTCAAATTGAAGGAGACCGACTTTTCTCAGAAAATCAAGTTGTTACGATAGAACTAGACTTTGAAGACCCAAATTTTTGGAGCGCCTTGGAAGATGGTTATGACACGGAAGAATATATCCCTGCAGACCTCACAATTACTGATAACGCGGGAGTAACGTTTTACAGCAATGTAGGAATTAGGTTAAAAGGGAATTCGAGTTATAGTCATCCTGGCGATAAAAAGTCTTTCAAGATTGACTTCAATGAATATACTGCTGGTCAAAATTATGATGGTCTTAAGAAACTAAACTTCAGCAATGGGTTCAAAGACCCGAGTCTGTTGCGAGAAAAAGTGTTTTTTGACTTTTGTCAAGATGCTGGAGTACCAGCCCCAAGAGCAAATTTTGCTAATGTTTATTTCAATGATGAACTCTGGGGATTTTACACCATAGTTGAGCAAATCGATGATCAGTTTTTAGATTGGAGAATACTTGACGATGCAGGAAACTTATTTAAAGCTGGAGATAATTTTGGAGGAGGTGATGGCGCGGCTGACTTGGTCTATTACGGTACGGCCCAGTCTCAATATACAGCTAGATATGAGCTTAAGACCAATGAGTTGGAAGATGATTGGAGTGATCTGATAGATTTCATAGACTTCATAAACAACTCGAATGACCAAGACTTTGAAGATCAATTGGGAGCGAGGCTCGAGCTCACGGAGTATCTTCGTTCTGCAGCATTGGACAATCTATTTAGCAATCTGGACAGCTATACTGGTTCAGCTAGGAATTATTACCTCTATCACAACCTAACCACCACCAAATGGGAATGGGTAAAGTGGGACGCTAACGAAAGCTTTGGCACTTATGGAGCAATGGGCTTGAATCCAGAACAATTGGCGCCAAACTATCATGATTCTGACCGCCCGTTGTTAGAGAGAATATTCGATAACGAGAACTTATACACGAATTACTTGGAGCAGATGTGTTACCTGCTGGATGATTTTTTTAATTCTGATTACTTAGATCCGAAAATTGATGCACTTAAGCTACTAGTTCAAGCTTCAGTATATGCTGATGGAAACAAAATGTATTCGAACTCTGCGTTCGACACTAATATAGAAAGTGATTATAGCAGCGGCGGTGGCGGCGGTGGTGGCGGATCAACACTCGGATTGAAATCCTTCATTGAAAATAGAGTGAATTATTTCAATGGACAGCTTAATTGTGATTTATACAACAGCATTGAGGAGAGCTTTGTGCCGGAAATTATTCTCTATCCCAATCCAGTACAAGACGTTCTAAACATTTCGTGGAATTTCGACGAGGTTAATAGCATAACCATCTTTGATTCCGTTGGTAGAGAAGTTACACAGCTTTCAAATCCAAACACTTCCTCACTTAAAATAGATGTTCGAGACTACTCACCGGGTATTTATTTTTTGAACGCTTCTTCAGCTGCAGGTGATCGAATTATTAAGAAAATAATCAAACAATAAAAAAACCCCTTGGAACTCAATCCAAGGGGCTTTTTTCAAATGAATTTTCTTATTATTTCGCAATCATGATTTTCTTGTAGAAGTTATAATCTTGACTAGTGATAGTCATGATATAAGAACCAACAGGTAAATCAGATGTTGAGATTGATGAGTTCAAATCACTTATAACTTCTTGCTTAACAGTTCTTCCATTAAGGTCGAAAATATTAATTTGAACGTTATCATTTAGCGCCTCAGTGAATTGAATATTTAACACATCGCTTGCTGGATTTGGACCAACTTTCACTGATGAACTAGAGTTTAATTCTTCTACTCCTACAAATGCAGCAGGAAGTAAAACAGCATCGATTACGTGTACCACACCATTTTGAGTCATGATATCAGCGACTATTACCAAGGCGTTATTGATGAATACATCTTCACCTGTTATTGTTACCGTGATATCTTCTCCTTGAAGTGTCATCGCCATTTGTCCATCTGTTAATGAACCTGCAAGTACTTCTCCACTCAATACATGGTAAAGTAAAATCTCTGCGAGGTCTCCCATTGGGTCAAGGAGTAATTCTTCAACTGTTCCAGCAGGAAGAGCTCCAAATGCCTCATCTGTCGGCGCGAAAACTGTAAATGGTCCTTCTCCTGATAAATCATCAGCTAATCCAGCTTGAGAAATGGCAGTCTGAAGAATCGTGTGAATAGGGCTATCGTTAATTACTTCAACAACAGTTTCAGGTAAAAGGAAGCTCTGTGGAAGAAGTACTGCGTTAATTACGTGTACCACTCCATTCTGAGCCATTAGGTCAGTAATGATAACTTGAGCATCATTGATAAATACATCTTCACCAACAATAGAAACAGTGATATCTTCTCCTTGAAGTGTCATTGCCATTTGTCCATCAGTCAATGAACCAGCAAGCACTTCTCCACTCAACACATGGTAAAGTAATATCTCTGCAAGGTCTCCAGTAGGATCCATCAAAAGAGCCTCAACAGTACCTGCAGGAAGCAAATCGAAAGCTGCATCTGTAGGAGCGAAAACTGTAAATGGTCCTGCACCAGAAAGATCGTCAGCTAATTCAGCTGCAATAACTGCTGCTTCAAGTGTTTCGTGCACATCACTGTTCACAATAATCTCTACAACAGTTTCAGGAAGGATACTCTGTGGAAGAAGCACCGCGTCAATTACGTGAACTACACCATTCTGAGCCATAAGGTCAGTAATGATAACCTGAGCATCATTGATAAATACATCTTCACCCATAATAGAAACAGTAATGTCTTCTCCTTGAAGTGTCATTGCCATTTGTCCATCTGTTAGAGAACCAGCAAGCACTTCTCCACTCAACACGTGGTAAAGTAATATCTCTGCAAGGTCTCCAGTAGGATCCATCAAAAGAGCCTCAACAGTACCTGCAGGAAGCAAATCGAAAGCTGCATCTGTAGGAGCGAAAACTGTAAATGGTCCTGCACCAGAAAGATCGTCAGCTAATTCAGCTGCAATAACTGCTGCTTCAAGTGTTTCGTGCACATCACTGTTCACAATAATCTCTACAACAGTTTCAGGAAGGATACTCTGTGGAAGAAGCACCGCGTCAATTACGTGAACTACACCATTCTGAGCCATAAGGTCAGTAATGATAACCTGAGCATCATTGATAAATACATCTTCACCCATAATAGAAACAGTAATGTCTTCTCCTTGAAGTGTCATTGCCATTTGTCCATCTGTTAGAGAACCAGCAAGCACTTCTCCACTCAACACGTGGTAAAGTAATATCTCTGCAAGGTCTCCAGTAGGATCCATCAAAAGAGCCTCAACAGTACCTGCAGGAAGCAAATCGAAAGCTGCATCTGTAGGAGCGAAAACTGTAAATGGTCCTGCACCAGAAAGATCGTCAGCTAATTCAGCTGCAATAACTGCTGCTTCAAGTGTTTCGTGCACATC
>Ga0222689_1000093_pt1 | contig 50232 bp, 27 predicted proteins | sample AntAcemetage1231_FD_179838 | JGI IMG/M metagenome (GOLD analysis project Ga0222689, IMG submission 179838) | Saline water microbial communities from Ace Lake, Antarctica - #1231 | ecosystem: Environmental > Aquatic > Non-marine Saline and Alkaline > Saline | place: Antarctica: Ace Lake...
TCAGTTCCTTTGTTGGGAGATAAGAAATACTTGTATTCCGGTATCACGTTGAATTCAGAAAAACTAATGTCGCCGTACTGATTGGACTTCTCACCAAAGGAGTTCTCGCTGGCATAATTGATGTACACGCCAACAGAATTTGTCTGATTAAAAGAATAATCATACCCTATTCCATACTTTGAAATAGCGAATCCCAGTAAATCTGTACTGATGTCATGCTGTGCATAAACCATCGAGCTCATTGACACCAATACTGCTAAAACTAATGCTCTCATATTCCTTGCTTTATTTTAATATCAATTACCACAATGATCTGTAAATAACGGTGTCCGGTTGTCCGTTTCCAAAGGCAACACCAACATCACGAGCCGCTTGAATTCTTTCGCTCTCTTGTTCTTGAGCCCTGAGAATAAATTTCCATTCTCTACCGTCAACAACTAAGACTCTCTTAGCAATGTCATCTGTTAAAGTCTTCACCTCACCATAACAAGATGAGCTTGGTTCAATGGTAGATAATATTTGGCCTGCCGCATCAGCAGATGCTCTGTCTTGACCTGAATTCCATGCTGACTTAGCTTCTTGAAGCTTGATCTTGCAATCTCTGTCTATCATTTTTTGATATACTGGTCCAATTGCGTTTAAAGCTTTTGTGTAGCATTCTTCACAAGCACTAGGAATTCCTGACAACTGGAATAGGGCTTCTTCAAATTGGTTTTGAGCCTCTAAGGATTGAACTTGCTTTAGGATTAAATCACAATTTGCTTTGTAGTAATTGATGATTTTAGTTTTTCCCCTTTCGATAAAGGCTTGAACTTCTGTATTTCCCGGCTTGATCATTTTAATTCCATCGAGATAAGCCTTGGTCTCATTGTTTCCAACACCTTTTAACGACAAATTCATGCTTTCAAAAGCTTGACCGGTATATCCATCGCCGATATAAAGTGTAGCATCTAGTCCAAGTGCTACCATAGTCGGAGGGCCTGGAACAATATTCTTGGTGATTACTGACACGTTAGCTGAAATGATAAATCTCGAATTCATGGCATTCCCACTCAATCCATTCTGAGTAGCAACTTGAGACAATTTATTCTCGAGAAGATTGGTTGCAGATGCGGGCATTCCTTCTATTTGATCTGGCACCCATGCTGTTAGTGCAATTCTATTCTTATCTTCTTGATTCGATTGAGCATTAACTGCTATGAAGGTGAAAAGAAGAGGTAATATCAGCAATACTTGTATTCCCTTTTTCATGTGTTTTTAATTAATAGAATTATTTACTTCCAAGAATCAATGTAGCTCTTCCCAATCCTTTCATAACTACTTTCGAAGTAATTAAGTATGGTTCTGCTTTTAAATACTTACTGAGTTCACGAACAAATTTTCTTGTGTCTGTGGCATTGCCTCTTTCATCGAAAAGCGGAATTCTCACTTGTTCAAAGACAATTTGTGTGTCTCTAACATCACTACTGAATCTTCCTTGAACAGTGTTTGCCGCCATCCAATCTTCAATGATGTCAGTCAATTCATCCCCATCAAACTCCATATCAAGCTCGCCGTCCCAATCGCCCCATTTTTGAACTCTTACAACAACTTCCCTGCCATTTGTGAACATATCATCAAAATGAGATTGAAGCTGAGCATTGAAATTATCGATGTGAGCTGTAACTGCTTCTTGAAGTAGGGTTGGGGTGTCTGCGGTAAAACTCGGCTCTCCTGGTCCTTGTGCAGAAGCTACTTGTTTGTCAGAATATGCATCTAATCCAGTTAAAACAAAAGTGATCGCTTTCTTAGGGCCTACTTCGCTAACGGTCCAAGTCAACTGCATGATGATATCGGCTTTTGCCGTTTTCTTCAAGGCATCTATTGGGCTTTCGCTGACTCCCTCACCTGATGACGAAGATGATCTCATCGCGTCTTCTGCGGCATCAGATTCCATGGTCTTAAGCGCAGACTCCAAGTTCTTCAGAGGAAATCCACGATCAGTCATCATTCCATTAATAGCACTAATCACCAACAATAGGTCAGTGTTATTCTGAAGCGCCATTTTATAATTTGGAATTTTCAATAAGGTTCCTTGATCGTCAAATTCGGTAACATATCCATTCTGAATGCACCAAGCATCACTTGGCACGACCATAATTGTTGGCTTCTTTGCTTGTCCAAAACTCAAAGACACAGCTAGGAATGCACATCCTATTAAAACAAATAACTTTTTCATCTTTTCTTGATTAATTCTTTAGTATTCCGTCAGCGATCATTCTCTCTTTCAACTTGGACCTTTGAACACGAATGACAACACCATAAGTTTCTTGATCGCCCATTTGCTTTCTGCCTTGCAGCACTGAAATATGAAGGTTCGAGCCGTCTTCACCAGTGATGTAATTCATATACTCCCCTTGATCTGCAAAAAAAGCATTGAAATAATCCTCGTGCTTTTCTTGAGCATTCACTTCAAAGATTACTGGCTTCGCATTGCACTCTGTTCGTCCATTTCTGATTCCTTTGAACAGGACATCACGCACTCCATTTTTCTTAGCTTGTTCAACAGCATCTTCTCTATTTCTGCCGTTTCCCCATGACTTGAGGGTTTGTGAGCCGTCCATTTCTACTCCCATACATTCTGTTTCATAGTTGTATGCGCCAGACATGCTCTGTTGAGCGCCGCCGCATGAAAACAAGAATAGAAAAGCAGAAATTATAAAGCCACTTTTAATTAATAATTTCATTTTCATTCAGTTTAGATGATGATTAAAAACCAGAGCCAAGTCCCTTTAGTATTCCAGCAGCCTCTAAGTCTTTTCTTAGTGCGTCAGACATGACTATTACTTCAACTCCAATTTTATACTCTTTGCCTACTTTAACCGTGTTTGGAACAGCGTCTCCAGAACTAGACACAAACTTCATATACTTTCCTCCTTCTGCGAAGAAATCATCGAAAAATTGCGCTCTTTCTTGTTCAAGTGCTGGGTTATTCGTCATTGGTCTTTGAGCTGTGCAACCGGCGCTTCCGCCAGCATATCCTTGGAAAATTATACCGTGAATAGCGTTTTTCTTAGATTGAGTTAATGCGATGGTAGCCTTTTTCGAATATGACCATACTCGAATAACTTTGGTTCCTGGGGCACCAATTCCCACACATTCGATTTCATACCTCCAGTTTTCAGTGTCTTTGTCGGCTTTCTTCTGCTTATTGATTTGAGCAGTTGAAAAGAGTGAAAACGAAACGAATAAGATAGACAAGAAGCCTATTTTAATTAATGATTGATTCATGATTGTTGTATTAGTTGCTATTATTTAATTTGTCGTATTAGTAATCCTGGATAAAGATCTTTAGTTTTCCCTTTAAATGTAGTCCATTCTTCAACTTCTTCAACTTCTACGATAATAGGATTGCCATTTTCATCGAGCTTTATTTCTGCAGGTTCTGCTTCCTCCGGCCTGCCCTCATCCGCTCTGTATCGATTATCCCAAATGTGGTCCTTTTCAACCTTAATTACCGTAAGCTTTTTGTAGGTCATCTTTCCGTCCTTATCAATCACCTGCTCCAAGACTTCAAACTTATCGTTTTTTTCAACTCCTTCTTTCATCCCAATCTTCGCGGCAAGAGGCTCAACGCTGAATAGCACAGACTTTGACCGGAATCTTTCGAACTTCTTTTGGAGTTTTGCATAGCCTGCATCAATCGATTTAATCGTCGCGTTTTTAATTATCATTTCTTCAGATGCTGCATTATCACCAAGACCTGTGATTAATGCTCTTGATTTTTCGAATCCAAGAAGCTTTAATTTAAACACATCTGTTGTATCGAATGCTGCAACGCGGGAAGAGTCCATTTTGGATGGACTCACCCATAAATTCTTATAAAAAACAGCTGAAGTATAATCATCCCAAACCAACTCATACAAATAGGCAGTTGTCCATATAGAGTAACCGTCTTTTCCCTGAGAATAGAGTGAATCTGCCGCTTCCTTCATCGTTTTTCCTATCTCCTCCCCAAATTTATCGGCGAGGCTATAGGCCTTTTCTTTGATAATTCTTGCATAAGGTTCGTTACTGACAAAGCTGGAGAAATTCACTACTACAAAAGTGTTTGCAATAAGGTCTTCTCCGGCATCAGCTAATGATGCGGTTCCTCTTCCTGTTGCTTGGGCCGAACTAACATCTAAAACCGAGGCATCATAAAATCCTCTTTCTTGAATCAAACTCATATTGAATGCTCCGTTTTCATCGCGACAAAACCACTTAGCAACTAACTTATTTGCAGTTTTATTCTTCGCAAAATATGCTTCAATATCTTTAGAAAAATCCATGTCGTTCCTCTTAAAAAGATCAGAGGTGTCACGGAGGGGAACAACAACAGGAATGTGCTTTCCATCAACAGTGTGGTCGTTGTATTTATCAGGAAATGGGGCAGAATCAAAAGCTTCCAAGACGAGCTCCTTTCTTGGAACTCCTTCATCTACAAGCAACATCGTATGAAGTGAACTTCTCCTGTATTTATTAAACTGTTCAGATGCTGATTTAAGATCGAGCTTTGTAACCTTTTCTTTCTTTTCTTCTACTTTTTCCTCCTCCTGAGCGAAGCTGTTAAAGCTGAAAAGAAGAAAGCACAATAGCACAAGGCCCTGTAAGGGTTTAAAATTAAAAAACTTAGGATTCATATGCACGAAATTCTCCTTGGCATTCAAAAAATGCCTCAGTTGTATTAGTTGGTTTTAGTGTTGTGAATTTAATACAATAATTTCTAGTTGAACAAAAAGTTGCCATTTCAAAGTAACTTTTTGCCTTTGTTTGTCCAAGCTTGCACCACTTGAGCTTAAATTGCACATTTTACTTACTGTTAATACACAAGATGAGGCTCAAAGTTTCTATCCCAAACGTTTCTGAAAATCAAATAAATAAAGTCCTCCAACTGCTTGGGGAGGGGGCTACTATTCCCTTCATCGCACGGTATAGAAAAGAATTAACCGGGGGCTTAGACGAGCTTGAAATTGCAGAAATAAAGGAACAGCAGCAAAAAATTCTTGAGTTCGAAAAAAGGAAGGCCACTATTCTAAGCACAATTGAAGAGCTAGGATTATTGGACGAAATTCTCAAGCAGAAAATTGAAAGTTGTGTTAACATCAATGAGCTGGAAGACATGTATCTTCCTTATAAACCAAAGAGAAAAACCAAAGCTTCAATAGCAAAAGAAAAAGGACTAGAGCCTTTGGCAGCTGTCTTTATGAAGCAAGAAATCGATAATCCAAGGCAATTTGCAGAACGCTTTGTAAAAAAGGATGTTCAGTCTCTGGAAGAAGCTATCGAGGGTGCTCAGCACATCATGTCAGAATGGATGAACGAACGAGCATCTGTGCGAAGTAGAATCAGAACTTTGTTCGAAAGATCTGCGACCATTAGCTCATCTTTGATCAAAGGAAAAGAAGAAGAAGGCCAGAAATACCGTGATTATTTCAGCTATTCCGCAGCAATTAAAAGAACCCCTGGGCATAGGTATTTAGCCATTTCTCGGGCTGAAACGGAAGGTATTGTTCGGGTGAGTGTTGAGCCGGCCAAAGAAGAGGCAATTGCAATATTGAATAGATATTTCGTGAAAAGCCGAGGGGAAGTGGCTGTCATTGTCGAGGAAGCGGCCAAAGACGCATATATGAGGTTGATGCGCGGCAGTATGGAAACTGAAATACGAAATGAATACCGAGAGAAAGCCGATGACGAAGCGATTGAAATTTTCTCTAAAAATCTAGAGCAGCTTCTCATGGCGGCTCCTGTAGGACAAAAAAGGACATTGGCACTTGACCCCGGATTTAAATCGGGCTGTAAGGTGGTGTGTTTGGGTGAACAGGGAGAGCTAAGAACTAACACTACAATCTTTCCCCATCCACCTCAAAAACAATACAAAGAGGCTGCTGCTAAACTATCTCAACTTATCGAATCCTATCAAATTGATGTAATTGCTGTTGGGGATGGAACTGCGGGAAGAGAAACTGAAGATTGGATTCGCAAATCAGTATACAAGAAAAGACCCCTTGAAATCTATTCAGTAAACGAAGACGGCGCCTCTATTTACTCGGCATCCGCTGTCGCTCGGGAAGAGTTTCCAGATTATGACGTAACCGTTCGGGGGGCTGTATCGATTGGCAGGCGATTGATGGATCCTCTTTCAGAATTGGTGAAGCTAGACCCGAAGTCAATCGGTGTCGGCCAATACCAGCACGATGTAAATGCAAAAAAACTTCAGGAAAAGCTACAATTCGTTGTTGAACGTTGTGTGAATCAGGTTGGTATAGAGCTCAATTTAGCGAGTAGCTACCTGCTTCAATACATATCAGGACTGAGCCTGAATTTAGCCAAGAATATAGTAGAATACCGAAACCAACATGGGGCATTTAAGTCAAGAGATGAACTGAAAAAAGTTTCCGGTTTAGGACCTAAAGCATTCGAACAATGTGCTGGATTCTTAAGAATATCAGGAGCTAAAAACGCTTTAGACAATAGCGCAATTCACCCGGAACGATATGCCCTAGTATTAAAAATGGCAAAGGATCAAAAAATTCCTGCTTCTGAATTAATTGGGGGAGAATGGATGGATAAAATTGACTTGAAACAATACCTCAACCAAGATATTGGACTGCCCACCTTGGAAGACATTAAAAAAGAATTGAAAAAGCCCGGTAGAGACCCAAGGGGAAAGGCTCGTCAATTCTCATACTCCGACGGAGTAAACAGCATTACGGACTTGATTGCTGGAATGATGGTGAGAGGTAAGATTTCTAACATAACCAACTTTGGTGCTTTTGTCGATATCGGAATCAAAGAAAACGGGTTGATTCATGTTTCTCAATTGGCCGATGAATTTGTCAGTGACCCCATGAAAGTGGTTTCTATTGGTCAAGCTGTGAATGCTAGAGTTCTTGAGGTTGATGTTGATAGAAAAAGAATAGCGCTATCCCTAAAAAAGTCCCAGGAGATGTGAAACAAATGTTACACTTTTATGGATCGCTCCGCCTTATTTTTGTCCTATGATTTTTAAGAAAAAGAAAAGTGATGTCCCCGTTAAAACGGTAGAGATTACGGCAGAAAACTACCAGTCAGTAGTTATCGATTCTGAAAAAGCTGTTCTCATTGATTTTTGGGCTCCTTGGTGTGGGCCGTGTAAGGTGATGGGGCCGATTCTCGATGAGTTGGCTGAAGAATTGGAAGGTAAAGTAGTGATAGGCAAGGTAAATACCGAGCAGCAGCAAAAACTTGCAGCAATGTTTAAGATAAGGAGTATTCCAACCTTGGTCATCATTGATAACAAAGAAATTGTGGAGCAATATACCGGGGTGGTTCCCAAACCAAACTTGAACGAGATTCTTCAAGAATATCTGAGATAATTGAAATAAAAAAAGCCGGAAATTCCGGCTTTTTTGTGCGCCCACCTGGGCTCGAACCAGGGACCACCTGATTATGAGTCAGGTGCTCTAACCAACTGAGCTATAGGCGCTAAATCTATAATTATCCTTGAAACAGGAATGAATTAGCATGGTTTCTCTCCCAAACTGAAGTGCTGAAAACACCGGATTCAATAGAGGGGGCAAATGTACATCTCCATTTAAATATACGCAACATAAATACGAGGGCATTATTTTTAGTGCTTTCGGTGACTATTGCCACAGATAAGGTGACTTTCTTAACTTATCTTCGTCATAATTAAAACAAAACTTGATGAAGCTTACAAAATCCATTATTGCCGTTTGTCTACTCAGTTCTTTCTCTGTACTCGGATGGGCTCAAAAAGACAGTCAGGTGCTTAAAGCGCTCGAATCTACTCCATCTACAGATGCTCTTGTAAAAAGTCATGAATACAATAAAATGCCAGTTGATTCCTATCAATTGCTTATTCATGGTCCAGAAAAAGAAGTTGAGAAGCAGTTTAAAGATTTTGTGGAAGTAAATACCGGTGTTTCATTGAAGCGCTCTAAAGGCTTTTTGGTAGGAGATGAGCAAATAGCTCGCACTCTATCTACAGATTCCCTGACTCTTATTTCTGAATTGATTGAAGAGAGCAATGGAATCACTCTTGCTGTTATGGCCTCTCGACGAGGAACTCAGCTGAGCACAAAAGCTAATCCAACTGAAATGCATGAATTGGAGCTTCTTTTGGAGCGATTCTCTAAGAGCTTTTACACCTATTACTACAAAGAGGTGATTGAAGATGAAACAAAGAGTCTTGAAAAAACTCAGAAGAATTTGGATAAGACGGCGGGAAGAATTGCAAGCACCCAATCTGCCTTAGCGAAATACAAAGGGAAGATTAAGTCTGAGGAAGTTGATATCAAGAAAGAAGAGAACAACATGAAGACGATGGAGGCGGAGAAGAAAAAGCTTGAAACCGAAAAAGAAAACCTTCAACGCAATGTTACCCGAAACGAAGAAAATATTGCTAAAAACAAGGAAGAACTCAACTCGTACCAGTCTGAAATTGACGGTTTAAGTGCGGCTGGTGATACTGATGGGAAGGCCTACAAGAAAGGAATGAAGGAGCTTACCAAGCGTCAAAAGCTTGACATCACTTTATACGAAGATCTTCAAGACCTGCACGAAGACATCAATAAGATGGACGGGAAGATTACGAAGTCACAGGAGAAATTCAATAAGGCTGAGTCGAACATGCGCAAGAACGAGAATGATATTAAAGAATTGGAGAACGATATTAAAAGCTCAGAACGCGACTTGGGTGATCTACAGAAGGAGCTATCATCCATTACAAAGGATCGTGATAGTCAAAAGTCACTCGTTGCAAAAATAAAGGCTGCGGCATCTGCTGTTCCAGAGAAATAAGCTTACAAAGACCAAAACCTATATAAGAAAGTCCGGTGAGAGCCGGGCTTTTTGTTTGTGGGAAATCTCTATTTTTGCCCTCCTTTCAAGTTTGTTTTCGACTTGACTTGGCCCCGTAGTTCAATGGATAGAATAGAAGTTTCCTAAACTTTAGATCCAGGTTCGATTCCTGGCGGGGCTACTATCTTTTTTTGCCTGTACAATCAACCAACATGGTTTTACTTCAAAGGAAGAATCAACTTGTTTCACGAATTCAAAAGTAAATCTGCACTTTCTCCCGCTGCTTTCTTTTCTTTGCAGTAGAATTATGGCTCCGTAGTACAATGGATAGTATGTGGGTTTCCGGTACCCATGATCCAGGTTCGATTCCTGGCGGGGCTACTATCTTTTCTTGTTTAGATTCATTTAGCTTATACCAAGCCTTCGCGAATTGCTAATGAAACCGCAGCAGCAACCGAATGCACCTGCAGCTTGGAGTAAATTTTAGTGATGTGGGAATTCACTGTGGGGTATGAGATAACACATTCTTCAGCAATCATTTTATAGCTATATCCTTTGACGAGTAGCTCGAGAATTTCCTGCTCTCTTCCTGTTAACTGAAATTCATCGGTGATTACGGGTTTTGCGTTCCTACCTACCAGCTTTAAGACCTTTATTGCAATTGTTGGAGTCATCGGGGCTCCGCCATTGTGCACTTCAACAATGGCATTCAAGAGTTCTTCAGGAGACTCTTGTTTCAAGATATACCCATTTGCACCGGCACAAATTGCCTCAAATATTTTCTCGTTGTCTTCAAAAACCGTCTGCATAATCACCTTGAGTTCTGGAAATTGAGTTCTGAGCTTTTTCACCCCTTCTATCCCATTTACAAGGGGCATGTCTATGTCCATCAGGATGACATCAGGAGCAGCTGACGCTGTGTTTGCTAGAACATGTTGGCAATTGGGGTAAGATCCTATAAACTCAAATTGATCGTCAGATTCAATGAGCATTTGAACGCTATCTCTGCGTTGTGGGTTGTCGTCGTATAATGCAATTTTAATAGCCATTTTTAAATCCTATGTGTTACAATTTAAAGTCTAAATGTGAGGTTGATTGACGTGCCCGGTCCAGGTAGACTGATGACATCTAATTCCCCGCCTAGTTCTTGAGCTCTTGCCTTCATGCCCTTAATCCCATTTCCGCCGAGAATAGCGCTTTCATTATCACTATTTTCAGGATCAAACCCAACTCCATTATCAATAATCTGTAAGAGCACAAGTCCCTTCTCTTCGGCCAAATGAACGCTGATAGATTGGCATTGACTGTACTTCACGGCATTGTGAATCGCTTCCTTAAAAATTAAATAAAGATTCTTTCTTCGATTCATTTCAAGTTTATTCTCAAGAATATGATCTTGAATATTAAAATACAAGGCAATCCCTTTATGCTCAGTGAGTTTGACGGCAAAAGTTCGCATGCGATTAACGACATGATCAAAAGCATCATTTTCAGCTTTTATTGACCATACGATATCATTCATTCGCTCCATCATTTCAGTTGTGCTCTCGGAGATCTTATTTAACACCTTAACCGAAGAGCTTGGCACCTGCTCTTTGTTTCTTAATAACACACTGCTATAAATAGAAATACTACTTAGGGTAGACCCAATATCGTCGTGCAAATCTTGAGCAATTCTGTTTCTTAATCTTTCTAATTCTAACAGCTGATTCAGTCGATATCTATAGGCTAAAAATGGCAATAATAATATCATAAAGACAAGAAGCGCTTTAAACCAAATGGTATTCCACCAAGGGGATTTAACGATGATTTCCAGGGTCTTTGGGACTGAATTCCAGGTGTTGGTGCTGTTCTTTCCGCGCACCATAAATGTATAGTTTCCCGGGTCTAAATTTGTATAGGTTGCGCTATTATCGGAGCCAGCATCAATCCAATCTTGATTTAGCTCATTTATTTTATATTGAAACCTATCTTGGGAAGGCGCCGTGAGATCCATCGTGGTGAATTTCAGGTTAATCATATTAAAATCATAGGGCAGTTCTATGGATGCTGAGCGCTCAATTGGTGAATCGAGGATGCGTGTTGAGCTGGAGTTAAACACCTGTTCTACATTTAAAATAGAGAGTTGATTAATTTTAATTTCCGGCTCCTTTCCCCTGAGGTAAAAAGCAGCCGGCTGAAAGTGAACTACTCCATTTGTACCCCCAAAATACAGTTCGCCATTTTCAGTTTTGCTGTATTCATAGCGATTAAATTCATTTCCCGCTAGACCGTGATTTTCAGTGAAAACTTGAGCATTTCCCGAGACCGGGTCTAGCCATGTGATACCGAAATTCGTGCTAATCCAAAGCCTTTTGTTTTCATCGGATTGAATTCCATACACTACTTTGTTCGGTAGTGTTTCATCCCCATAAAATGCCACTACTTCCTCTTTAGATTTATCGTATTTAATTAAGCCTTGTCCATCAGTTCCAATCCACAAAATTTTACTGGGATCGGTTGGGTCTTCACATAGTGAAAAGATAACTAGGGGATCAGTAGTTGATGATTCAAATCCATTGAGGTTAAACCTCTTCCATTTTTCTGTCTTGGTGTCAAAGGAGAACAAGCCTTGTGTGGTTCCAAACCAAAAAACATCTTTACTGTCAATCACAACATCTGAAATAAATCTGTATTGGTGTTTGTTGGCGAAAACAGGAAACTCAAATGCTTTAATCCCTCCATCCGGAAGCACATGGTATATTCGGATTTGATTTCCAGAGAGTTTTTCTCCAAACCAAATCTCCGCTGATCGATCTAGAAAAAAAGGACATCCAAACCAGCTGCTTTCCAAGTTGCCCTTTTCAACGATAATTTCAAACTCAGCTGTTCTGGAATTTATTTTAAGTATTGCTGATCCTGAACCGTCTTGTCTTGAGGCGCTGTACCAAAAATTATTCTCGTCAAAAACAAGGTTCGCGTTTAAATCAGACATCTTTAAGCCGGCTGCCTCTAGATTTAGTTTAGCACTGCACTCCAGCCATAGATTATAAATATCAGGGTCAAACAAATTCTTACAGCCTTTAGCCGCTATTCTGTGAAGTCTGATATCGTTATCACGAGTTAATGTTGTTTCACTAACCCGAGTGAAAAGTGCGTTGTAAGCTCCGATCTTTAGCAGTCCATTTCCTCCCGTACCTAACCAGTAATTACCATAGCTGTCCTGCAGCGAAATTCCTCTGTGATTTAGTGTTCCTTGGGGCAGGGATCTCCAAAGGGGCTTGATATGAATACCTGTCATTTTTCCAACATCAACCCGTAGCACAGTTTTGTCTGGCTGCCATAACCAAAGGCGGCTATCCTTATCCAGGAACTGCTGTTTACTCGCTTCGAATTGGGGTGGTAAAGTGAGAAGCTCTTCAAAAGATTTTGTGTTTGGATTATAGCTCTTGAGCTTTTGCTTCCCGTCGGAAATAATCAAGTTTTTTCTCGCACTATCAAATAACATGATTTCCCCATTGGCATCACCCATCCTTTCTCTAATGTCATAAGGAAATGATTGTGGCTGCTTCAGCCCCAATTGCGCCTCTCTATCAAATCGAAACAAACTATCACCGTCGCAATACCAAAAATTTCCTTTTGCGTCCGACTGCAAGTACTTGGTCCAAATCTGTTTGCTAGCAGTTGCAACAATGCCGGGATAATGATCTTTAATTTTAGAAGTCTCGAAACTCAATTGACCCGATTCATCATTCACGCGAATCACATTGTATCCGTATTGATCTAAGCTTTCAAGGATCACCTCACCATCCACACCTAAAGATAAATCTCCAATAAAATTAGAAGTCAACCGCCTGGGTTCGGGAGCATTGGTATTGAAGCGCAAGAAGGTCTCAGACTCCGGTAAGAAAAGATTTACTCCACCCGATTGAGTCCCAGCCCACAACCGGCCCGCTTTATCGATACAAATGGAATAAATAAAGTTTTCAGAAATTGATACGCTGTCTTTAGGATCGTGTCTAAAGACTTTAATCTTCTTGCCATCGTAGCGATTAAGACCATCTTTTGTAGCAATCCACAGATAGCCATCGGCATCTTCTTCCAAATCATTGGTCATTCCCTGTGAAAGCCCGTCTGAAATACTGATGTTTTCCATCAACAATTCTAAGCTCTCAACAACTGAAATCGGAACTTGAGCATTAGCGGGCTGCATCAATGCATAAAGTGCAATAAGTAGACAAAAAAAGACTGGCTTTGCCGCTTGACTCATGTGAGATTTTAATGAAGCTAAAGATAAGGAACTTGAATGTCATTAGAATCAATGATTGACAAGCCGAGGTCTTCAGTTTAATTTTAGACGAAACAACTAAAACTATTTTATGAAAGCACTGTACTCCTTTATTGTCATCATGATTTTCTCATCAGCTGTTGGTTTCAGTCAGTGGACTGATGTAATCAACAGCAACATTAATTATGAATTCCGAATAAACTACAACTACTACGGCGGTGGTAATGATACTTTTGATAATGCCGAGCCAGTAATGAGAACAGAGTTTTGGAATTCAGATTCGAACGAGTGGCTGTATGAGCAATGTTATGCTACAAGCTGCGATGGAGCTTGCTATTTTGGGGGCAACCCCGCATGGTGGTCTGGAACCAACAAATCCTTTGGCGTAGAGTGGTCAGCATATCTCTTAGCCTATGAATCAGACAATTCTGATGAGTGCAGCTGGTATGATGATGATGATTATGCATGGCAAGGGCAATGTTCTTTAATAGGAGGTGCTACACAGCAAAGGGTTGTTATGGAAAGCACTTCATTTCGTCCTTGCGCTTGGAATGAATACTTAGCTGGAGGAACGGGCTGGTTATATCCAAACACCGCGATTTGGGATCAAATCATGGCAGAAACATGGAGGTACAATCACGGAGACTCTGCCCCAGACCCATTGCAGTTCGGGACAATAAGTTCGGGAGCCAAGTCAGATATCAATGCAAATCGTTCTGTTGAGCAGAGCAGCAGTACACAACTTTCATACTCAGACACTGCAGGACAATCGTCAGCCGATGTGTGGTACAGCTTCAGCTTGTCAGAATCAAAAACAGTAACGATTTCTACCGATCATGCAGAAACCGACTTTGATACCTATCTCAGATTACGTTATCAAAATGGTGGAGATATTACTTCCGACGATGACTCGGGTGCGAATAATACCTCGGTGATTTCCAGAGCTTTATGCGCGGGAGATTATCTTATCGCGGTTGAGGGTTTTTCAACCCTTACCGGGCTTTATAAATTATCCGTTACGGTTGAAGATGCACCTTATATAGTTAGCACCATCACAGAAGTTTCGGCAAGCTGCTTAGACGCTGAAGACGGATCTGCTTCTTGGAATGTAACTGGTGGCGTTCCTCCATTTACATATGCTGTAGACGGCAACAATGCAGGGACCTCTATTAATAATTTAGGCCTCGGTCAATACCAACTCGTTTTCACAGACGCATGCGGCACCTCGAACACTGCAGGTATCTTTATTGGGTTGGATGATCAGATTAATCCAACAGCCCTTTGTGCCAATAATTATGAATATGTCGCTATTGAGGGGCAAAGCACCCCGATAGACACGGATCAAGTTGATGCTGGGTCCTATGATAATTGCGCTGGAGATGTTTCCTTCCAAACCGACCCAGAGTATTTCAGCCCAGAAGATGCTGGATTTACTGAAGTTACGTTGATTGTGAGCGACGAATCCGGTAATTTTTCAACTTGTGTAACTACCACATTCGTGTCTGTTGGTGTGGGCGTTGATGAGCTAAGTGAGATCTCTGAGTTCAGTATCTATCCAAATCCAAATCATGGAACTTTTACATTAGATGTTAGTGCTTTGAAACTTTCGAATAAAGCCAACTACACTATTCTTGATATGACAGGACGGACTATTAAAGCAAATCAAATTAACAGCCCGCTTGAAACTATCAATTTCGAAGACGCTGCAGAAGGAATTTATTTCATTCGACTTAACGACGGCAACTCGAGCTCTACTTCTCGCTTTGAAGTCTTGAAGTAATCTGAAAAAACTAGTGACCATAAACCGGCGAGATTCATTGAATTCTCGCCGGTTTTTTTATGTTCTAGCCGATCTTTTTCTGGGCAGATGGATGAGCAAACCAATAATAATCCTATTTATATTGGCTTTTTGGGTTTGTTTTGCTAATTTTATTCGCAAAACCACCCTTTATGACTTTACTAGCAACAAATCTGAAGCACCTTAGAAAGAAAAAAAGCCTCACCCAAGCGCAGTTAGCGGAAAAGATTGGAGTGAAGCGATCTGCCCTAGGCGCCTACGAGGAAGCACGTGCCGAGCCCAAGCTAGCTACTCTTTATGCCTTTGCCAACTTCTTTGAGCTCCGACTAGATGATCTTATTCGAGTTGACCTCACCCGAAATCGACCTGCCCCACCAGATTTAAAAGGAAGTCAGCTTCGTGTGTTGGCCGTGACCGTTTCTAAGGATGATGATCAAGAAAGAATTCCCTTAGTTCCTGTTAAAGCATCTGCTGGATACGCCAACGGATATGGAGATGCCGAGTTTATTGGAAACCTCCCTCAGTTCTCGATGCCTTTTCCCGAGCTGTCACAGAATAAAACTTATCGAATATTTCAAACCGAAGGAGACAGTATGCTGCCTGTTCCGGACGGCTCGTATGTGATTACGGAATACATGACTGACTGGACTCAAGTGCGCAGTGATGATTGTTATGTTGTACTAACAAGGAATGACGGGATGGTTTTTAAACGCGTTATTAATCGTTTAGATTCGGACGAAGAGTTGCTACTCAAATCTGACAATCCCGCTTACAAACCCTTTAGCATTAAAGCTGACGATTTACTCGAAATCTGGAAAGTTCTGGGGTATATGTCTTTTTCATTGCCTGACCCACAATCCGGGCAAGAAGGAATTCTTGAGCTTCGTCAGGCGATTGGCGCAATTAAAAGTGATCTGAAATCACTAAAAACCGGGAACTAAAATGTGTGGCAGGTATGTGGCTGTAACGAAAATAAAGGAGGTCGAAAAAAGGTTTCAAGCTGTTGCCAATCAACCGGAACTCTATTCACCGAACACGAATGTTTCAACAGGTCAAAAATCCATCGTAATCACGAACGACAAACCCACAGAAATCCAATTTTTTCAGTTTGGATTCACTCCGTCTTGGGCTAAGAAAAACATGTATGTCATAAACGCAAGATCTGAAGGAGATCACAATAAAGACGACGACCCAAAATATACTGGTGGAATGGGAATTATTCACAAACCCATGTTTCGCAGTAGTATAAGGAATAAGAGGTGTTTAGTCATTGCGGATGCCTTTATCGAAGGACCAAAAAAAGAAAAACTCTCGAAACCCTATTGTGTTTATTTGACGAATAAGACCAGACCCTTTGCAATGGCTGGAATCTGGGATACTTGGGTCAATCAAGAAAGCGGTGAAATCGTGAACTCCTTTGCGGTTATTACCACAGTCTCTAACGATTTAATGCAAAAAATTGGTCATCACAGATCACCTGTTGTCCTTCCAAAAGAGCAAGAAAAGGAATGGTTGTCGAATGATAAGAGATTGGATGAGATTTGTTCCTTTCTGCTTCCTTATCCAGCAAATAAAATGAACGCATACCCAATAGATGCAGCAATTAAGTCTCCTTCTGCCAATGGAATGGACCTTTTACAGCCGATCGGTGACAGGATTTATTCAGAATCTGAGTTTGAAATCTACGAAGATCTCAAGCTTTTTGGGATGGGGGAATCACGAGCAAGGGAGCGAAAGAAAAAAAGTGGCTAATCAACCTTTGTTAATTCAACTTCACTTGCGAAATCTCGTTTCTCGAACAATCTAGCCTAAAGAGGGTTCCAAATTTATATCTTGTAGTTCTTTTCAATAAACATGATACTTGCCAAATAGACAAAACACCATGAAATCAATAAGCCTACTAATTTGCCTTTTTCTCAGCGCCACATGCTGGGCTCAATTACCATATAATCCAGATGCAAATAACGATGGGGTTATAAATACAGGAGACTTGACACAATTCTTAACCCTTTTCGGGTCGAGCTTTTTGGCAGAAGGTGTCGTTCAAATTGAAAATGGAGGTACTTCTGCGGCCTCTATTGATGAGGCCCGTCAAAACTTCGATATTGCTTTATTCTCGGATAGCTCCATGCTCATTGATGCTATTGCTGTTCCTTTCGGATGGGTTGAGGGTGGATTGAGAGCGACGGGGAATGTAGCAACTGGTTTTGATGTTTCAGCAACGGGTGACTTCTCAACCGCTGAAGGCTATTCCACTTTGGCATCTGGAGATTTCAGTCATTCACAAAACCGCTTCACTCAAGCCGTGGGTATTTGTTCTCATGCGGAAGGTGAAGGAGGAGTAGCCTCAGGAACAGCAGCTCATGTAGAAGGTTTTGGCTGTTCATCTTTCAATACAGCAAGTCATGCCGAGGGCTACCAAACGAACTCAACATCTTTGGCTTCACATGCTGAGGGCTATCAAACCAATGCCCAAGGTTTGTATTCGCATGCTGAAGGTCGCGCTTCTACGGCTATTGGCGCTAGCGCCCATGCTGAAGGGCAAAGCACTTCTGCGACAGGACTAAATTCGCATGCAGAGGGAAACTTCACAGTAGCAAGCGGAAGCAGGTCTCATGCTGCAGGATTTTACTGTGTTGCCGATCAAGCGGAGCAAACATCAATTGGTCGCTTTAACCAGCTCAATCAAGCTGGGGCTCTATTTTCCATTGGGAATGGAGCTTCACAAGCAGCTAGAAGTGATGCTTTTCGCGTATCTCAAGATGGTTCTGCACAGCTTCAAGGAACCTTGAGCGCTGGTGGAGATATTATTTCCAATGGCGAGAATTTGAGTTTAGCAGTTGCGGCTCTTCTGCTTGAAAATCAAACGCTGACTCAGCAAATTGCAGATTTGCAGGTCCTTGTTGATGGACTAATAAATGGTGTTGTGATTACTCCTGAGGATTAACTTAAGGTAAATTCCGGCACTCACTAATCTCAAAAAACTAAACAATTCATTTTCACTTTTGCTTTTTTTTAGGGTGCAAAAGACTTTTATTTCGATCAAATAAGGCGATTGAAACCTAAGGAGATTCTCTGCGTATTATTATTCCAGTATGCAAACCACAACCCTATCGAATTCTTGGAGCTTAATCTCAAGTCTTGGTATTTCAGCTTCCGAGAGTTTACAACAAAAGCGTTCGCTGATTCTCAACAATCAGATTAGCTTTTCCGTTCTCTTACTTCTGGTGATATTGATAGTGTTATTCAGAATTACGGTCCCAAACAATGTCACAATTATTTACTGGCTATCTGGTCTGTGCGTCTCCCTAGCTGGAAGTCTCTATTTAAATAGTCTCGGAAATTTCAAGTTAAATCAATTGATTTTGAGTTCAGGGATGTCCATAGTGCTAATAGGTGCCACGATACATTCAAAACTTCAAAACCCAGATTTAATTCATGAGGGCAGTTATTACAATCCTAGGTATTTTCTGATTGGACTAGCATTCATTCCCTATATCATTTTCGAGCTTAAGAGCATTTACCTGTGGATTTCAATATCCTTGAATTTGGGATTTTTAATCTTCTACAACCAGATACATGAATGGTTTGGGGCTGACCCATTGACCATTATGAATGAGGAGGTCTTGAGTTACTCATTTATAAGTATTGCATCTTCATCAGCAGGAATTGCAGTTTTACTGAGTATGTATTTTATGAAATATGCGAACTTCAATCATGAAAACAAGATTGAATCCTTGCTGCTAGAAAGCCGCCTTAAAAAAGAAGAAATCGACTCAAGCATCAGGTACGCCAGCTATTTACAGGAAAGTATTATTAGCTCAGGATCTGGAGTTATTGAGCCTACCGAAACATCCTCCTGTCTCAACCTACCGCGAGATATTGTGAGCGGAGATTTCTTTGTAAACCGATCACTCGGCAAACTACAATTGGTGGCCACTGCTGATTGCACGGGGCATGGAGTTCCGGGAGCATTTGTGAGCTTACTTGCCTTCAAGTCGGTAAGTGCGGCTCTCGAAAGAGGCTACTTAGAACCCGCCGAACTCTTAAGTACGGTAAACAGCTCTTTACATGCTGATTTCAACTCGAGCAAATACTCTGCTTTGAAAGATGGGATGGATATCAGTATTTGTTTGATTAATCCAGAAAAAGAAAGCATAACATATAGTAATGCGAAATCCTATCTATACCTTCTTCGCAAGGATGGATTAGAAAGATTAAATACAGAAAGACAATCAATTGGAGACCTCGCTCACCATCCATTCAAATCATGGACTACCAATTACCAGAAAGGAGATGTATTGGTGATGACAAGCGATGGCTATCTTGATCAATTTGGAGGAGAGAACGACAAGAAATTCGGTCGCAAAAAATTTGAAGAGTTACTGATTGAAAATCCAGGGCTCAGACATCAGAGTTTAATTCGTCTTATCCAACAAAAGCACGAGCAATGGAAGGGTAATTTCGAGCAGACTGATGATATTTGTGTGATGGTCTATCAATTATAAATCTGAACTGTTTCAAAATAAAAAACCCCGAATCTTTAGAAGTTCGAGGTTTAGTACCCGGAGTCGGGATCGAACCGACACACCAAAGGTACACGAGTTTGAGTCGTGCGCGTCTACCAGTTCCGCCATCCGGGCATTGAATTATCTTCTGATAACGGGTTGCGAAGATATTGGATTTTTACCAACCAAAAAACGCTTTTCCAATAAAATCTAAGTTGAGGAATTAATTCAAGGGGAAATTCAATTGAACAAAGCTCATGTCTTTCCTAAATTGTGAAAAAACGACAAGTGCGGATTTCTTTGGACGAAATGCCGCTTTGGGTTTCAAGATGGTTTCACTTTCTTTAGCGCTGAACAATTGAGAGCGTTTCATTTGTCCATTCTCATCAATCCTCATCCAGCTTACAACACTTTTCTTTAGGCTTCCGAAAGATGCTGGGTCGGTTAAAACTTCACCGGCTGCCAATTCATAATTGCGCGGATTGTCATTGAAAACTATATCAAGGTACTTGTCATTATAGCTTAAGGCATACGAACTATATGGACCGCCATCATTCAAGCTGACTTGACGCTTAGGGATTCTGCTTGACCAATTGATTTGTCCCTCAGCATTCACGCTGACAACAATCAAATCATTGTAATTGTAAGCATAGCTGACTGTTTGCCTACCAGTGCCTGGATCCATTGTAATACGCTGCTCTACATAGAACTGCTCAGCAACGAATTTTGCTGACCCGTCTTCAAGCAATAGAAAATGGTCAAAATAATAGTTGTACAACTCTCTACCCCCAGCATCAACTCTGTTGTTGCCAAATTCCTTGAGGAAGTCCTTGTCAAAAGCCTTCATCGCTTTCGTTAATACAAGTCCTTTTTCAATGTCGATACTGAAATAAAAAGTTCCGGCAATTGAAAAATACATGTCATTGGAATAGAAACCACCTATCGCCAAATAGCCTTTTGGAGAGAGTCCAAAGCTCACTCCCGCAACCCATTTGTCTTTCAGGTTTACATCAAATTCCTTGAGTTTGTTCTTTTCAAAGTTGTAGGTAAAAAGCAAATACCTCTTGTTTTGGGTTTGCAGATCAGGGGTTTGAGTGGCTCGCTTTTCAGGAAGAATTCCCGAAAGAATATAGCTCACTCCATTATTATCCAGCAGCATCCTATCTATATTCAACAATTCGTTAGGATAGGGTAACTCCAGCACTTTGCTGCTTTGGAGCACTAAGGAATTACTAAAGACTTTCAATGAGTAAGCCGCATCCTGGCTCGCATTAGAATTGACCGAGTAATACAATAACATTTTGGTGGAGTCTGGAGATATACTCAATCCACAAAACAAATCTTCCCTCCTTTTTAGTTCTGGAATCTCACCTACTTCGAGTGGGATATCGAGAAATTCTCCCTTTTGACTGATTGGCGTAAGGTAGAGTTTTCGCTTTCCATTGGCCTTTTGGCGCAGGGAGTGAAGCATTAAAAAGTGCTCGTCAATTTGTGCAACTTGTAAGACTTCTAAATCTCCAGTATTGAATTCCGGAGCATTAACGGTGGTGCTTAATTTCTTTTTTAAGGAGTCCAATTCATAAGACTCTAAAATCCATGAGCCATCATTCAGCACCTCTTTTTTTAAGAAAAGGGCACCCTCACTGGCTCCAATGAAGTTCAGAGAGTTTATTTTGGAATCATAGCGCTCTTGCTCTCCAAAAATAATCTCTGGTAATTGAGCATTGACTGAGACAACCGAGCTGATTATTACTAAAAAGCTCACAAAATTCTTCATCATGGAGATCGACTGCGGCATCATGGGTTGAGAACGATTCTAAATGTGCTGCCTTTATTCGGCTCTGATTTCTTCACAAAAACCTTGCCCTGATGATATTCTTCAATGATTCTCTTGCACAAGGAGAGACCCAATCCCCAACCTCTTTTTTTAGTGGTAAAACCCGGCTCAAAAACCGTCTTTTGTTTATTCTTTGGAATTCCTTTTCCGGTATCACTTATGTCGATAATGACTTGGTGATTCTCGATAAAAATCTCAACATCCAAAGAGCCCTTTCCGCCCATTGCATCAACCGCATTTTTGATGAGGTTTTCTAGAACCCAACTAAAAAGGGGCTCGTTGATTCGGCATTGAATATCGTCTTGGCTAGACAGTATAGAGAAACTAACTTGTTTCGATATTCTAGTTCTCAGATAATCGAGAATTTTCTCTGTGACTTGAACAATGTTGTCTTTGCTTAGATCAGGTTTAGACCCAATTTTCGAAAATCTATCTGTAATTACACCGAGGCGAACCACGTCTTTATTCATTTCAAGAAGTGTGCTTTTGTCTACACCTTGACTTTCTAAAAGGGAGATCCATCCAACCAAAGAAGAAAGTGGAGTCCCTAATTGATGAGCCGTTTCTTTGGCCATCCCCACCCAAACTTGATTTTGTTCTGCCCTTCTGAAAGTGCTGAATATCAAGTAAGCCACTAACAGGAATACACCAATCAGAATAAGCTGCACAACCGGATAATACTGCAATTGAAGAATGACCAGTGAGTCTTCATAATAGATATAGTTCTTTCCTTGGATGGGCAGATCAATCTCTATGGGGTCGTTTTGAGCTGCCATGGCTTCTAGCTTAGACTGCAATGCTGTTGGGGCGTTGAATAAGCTAGTGTCAATATTGCTAAAACGTATGATTTTACTTCTTGTGCTGTCCGTTAAAACAACGGGAACAGATGCCGCATTGATTACCGTTTCTGAGATGAATGAGTTAATCAAATCATCCATGGTTCTTTGCAGCTCGGTGAACACTCGGCTATCGTCGTAGTATAAGAATTGTCTTTCCTTCCCAATCGACAATTGAATTGGCTCTCTTTTTTCAAGGATAGCCAATTTCAAAGAATCCATATACGCCGGGTTTGCCGCTTTTTCGTCGGGAATATTGTCGTGAATAGTTACTTCACCATTCTGATCTAAAATAAAAACGGGAACAGTGTTGTTGCTGAAAAAAACCTGGGTGACAAAAGTGAGTTCTCCTTTGTAATTGTCCTTGTTTATAATGGTGAGGGCTTCTTTCCATAAATCGACTTTTACCCTTTCCTCTTCGCCAATATCTTCGAATAATTCTTTGGTGAAGTTCACCAATTTAGCGCGGCGTTGAATGGCCTCTGACCAGAGTTTTACCTTTTGATATTCTTCCTGGCGTATTTTCTTGGTGATATGATTCGAATACCAAAGTGTAATTCCAACTATGGAAAGCGCGACACCCAATAAGATGATTTTCCAACGTTGTTTGTTCGAGTATAGATTCATTGAGTTATCGAAGATAGCTAAATGTAGCAACGATAAGGCAGTGGAAAAAGTATTCTTTATTGGGATAAAAACAATAAGGCCAGTCGCAATGGCTGGCCTTATCTCATAAATCGCAAGTTGACTTAGTTTTTCAGCAAAGCCAGCGTCTTCAAGCCTGAATTCTCAATAGTGATGTAATACATCCCTTGAGCCAGGTTATTAATGTCAATGGTATATGTTCCGGTTGTGTTTTTAAATTCTGATTTTACAACTCTTCCGAAAGAATCATAAATCATAATATTCCCCTGTAATTCAGTCTCAATTTGAATAAATCCATTCGTTGGATTTGGATAAACATTCAATTGAGTCGGATCCATTTCTTCGACAGATATTGGCAAACTCCACCCCATGACTCCACTGTTCAACGTGCTTTCATGGGCAACGAAATCCGCGCCCCCAATGGCGTGATTGTCAAAAATATTCATGTAGTAAGCATCTACATTTCCAGAAGATTTAGAAAAGAAATATGGGTTTCCCGTTTCCGAAGAATAAATCTCTATGACATCATCAGAGCTTCCGTTGATGTCTAAAGTCTCGACAGTAACTGTTGTGCCCGACTCAAACTCTACATCTGCTCCCGGCTCGAATATGAGTTCAGAAATACTGCAGTCTTCAGAAAAAGTAATTGTGTTTCCTGCCAAAAGTCGAACAATATTGTATTCGAGTTCTGCTGAATTAAAATCAGAAATGATACTAATCTCAGAACCTGATAAATAATAAAGAGCAGCAATAGAAAATGGTCTCCAGCCGCGGCAGGTTACTTCAGAATTGCTAATATCAAGAACTGTTTGCTCTGAACCGTTAACTACTAGATTCCCCATTAGTGAAAGCCCGTTTCCATCAGTGATTAATCCACCAAAAGATAATTCCAACGAATTGCCAGAAAAATCATCTAACAGCGTCCAAAGACCGCCTCCATCAATTTTAATTGTAGAGCCGTCTCCGGTATAAGCTCCATTGGTTTCTATGGTTGAATTAGCTCCATCTCCTGCTAAATGAACTGTCTCTAAATCCAGCACTATGCCTTGGGCAAATTGTAAAGAGCCGTGTACAAAGGTTTGAACTAATCCGTCATCGCAATTGATTTCTGCTCCCTCAAGAACATTACTCATCAATAAATTATTGAATGTTAAATCCGAATTTATTGTTACTATGTCTGTTGATGAAGAAAATGAGTTTTCATCAAAAATCACATCATCTAACAAGCCGGGGCTTTCTGTATGGATTTCAGGACCGCCAGAAGTTTTTGCCCAATGTGAAAGATCGGTAGTGAATCCTGTTCCTCCAATCCAGTAATAATCTTCTGGCAAGTTTTCATCTATATTCCATCCCGTATTGTTGCCCTGGTCTATGGTTGTAAGAGCTGTAAAAACAGCGCCTCCTGTTGCATTCATATCCTTCAGCACTAAATATTCAGCATCTACGGTTCCTGAAGATTTGCTCAACGTTGCTTGTACCCCAGATATGGTGGTGAGCAAGCTGATATTATCACCACTTGTTCCAACCAAATCAATTTCCCCTGCCGTCTGCGTTGTTCCAGCTTCAAATGTTAAAATCGAACCGGGCATAGCTTCGAGAATATCGAAACTGTTGTTCATGTAAATCTGATTTGAGTGCTGGCAAATTAGGCGATAGAAATGATTGCCTCCACCCTTGAATTCGCCTTGCGAAGGCGCAAACCCTGGGTTTTCAAGAGTGATCGTCGCTTGAGACGCATCGATGTCATCTGTATCGTACAATTCGACTTTTCTAGCATAAACTTGAGAGCTACCCAAGTCTAAAAATCCATCTCCGTTTTGCCATACTACAATTCCAAGATTTACATCAACTTCAAAGTCATTGGAATGTAATGTTCCATCTGAGATGTAGAGAAAATTCACGTTTACATCGTCCTGCAAAAAGTACTCAGCGCTGCCAAATATTTCTAAGAAAGCTGAGCCTCCCATATTCACTCCGCCAGTTACAATATCATACTGCCCAGTGTTGGCGCGCAAGCTTACGACACCCATGTTTCTTTGCATTGCCGCCGGCATGATGAAATCACCATGGACTTCAAAACTATCTCCAAAATTCACCGATGCCATTGTAGGAAAAAACTGCACTCCAGTGCAATTAAAGTTGCCTACTTCGATTGGGTTCAAGTCTAATGTTACTGTTTGTCCCAGTCCAGTAAATGAATTTGAATCAAAGTAAACATCATCGCTTGATCCTGGCAGTTGAGATTGAAATACTGCTCCGCCCGAAGTGGTCGCCCAGTGGCCCAAATCAGACCAGTTTCCATGCCCGCCGACCCAAAAATAGTCTGCCGAAAATGCAAATAATGATGTTAGAACAAAACTGAAAATAAGTACGACTGCTTTCATGAGCTTATAATTTGTACCAAAGTAATCCTTGAAATTGAACCCCCTTTCACCCAAATGGGTGAATAGAAAAAGGGGGCAACTTCGCCCCCAATTAATCATAAGTCAGGTTGAGTTCTGCTTATTTTACCATTAAGGTAATGCCTTTGTCGCCTGTTGAATATTGGCGTAAAACGTACATGCCTGATGCTAAACCTTGAACATCAAGTCGAATTGTATTCTGTCCATTTGAAGGTATGCTACGCAGTAATTTTCCATATACCGAGTATAAATCCAGCTGGCTAGGTGTTGACATTTCAACTGTTAACACTTCTGCGCAGGGATTAGGATAAACAGCTGTTATTTGACTGAGTTCGGAAACAGAAACTCCATCTGACCATCCTACCACATTAGATCCTAGCACAGAATTATAAGCTGTGAAAGAAGCTGTTCCAGAAGCGTGGTTGTCTATTACATTCAAATACTGACCAGTCACATCGTTCCCGTTTCCAACAAAGAAAGCTTCATCTCCTGGTGTTGTTGTTTGAATGGTAATTGATTGATCACTAGTTCCATTCAACACAACTTCGTTCAAAGTAAAAGTATTACCCGATTGAAAATTTAAACTAGTGCCTGGTAAAACTTCTAAGTAGTTGAAAGTGCAATTACCCGTTACTGAAGTTTGAATTCCAAAAAGATGAACTTCAGGATAAGTCAAGTCATTTCCGAAAAACTGGCTTCCACAATTGATCACCGAGTTTTGCATGACATAGTTGAATTGACTAGGCTCATAAGGCCTCCAGAAATTACAGTTGACCACCGAATTTATGATGTCTAATACGGGGTTTCCTACGCCTTCAGTTTTCAGCTCCCAGTCTAAATCGATTGTATGTCCCATTGAGCGAAACACACCATCATATACTTGAATTGCCTGTCCTTCGAAATCATCGGCGAGTTCAAATTCTCCAGCAACTTCAAAAATCATAGACGATGACGGTCCCCAATATGTTCCATTTGAAGTTATTTGATAGGGTCCATTTCCTCCTTTAAACTTTACATTTAAGAAATTGGCATCAATTTCAGGTGCCAAAGTGATTGAGCCATAAATATTCACGTCTGCATTGGCGTCTATAATCATTCCTGCATTCACGCTTTCCATTCTCCAATCAGCGCAGTTCGCAACTAAATCAATGTCAAGAGTTCCGGCACCTGCAAAGGACATTGCATCGAAAACAACCGTGTCTTGAGCTGTAGGTAAAGAGCTAAAATCTGCACTTCCTCCAGAGCTTGCTGACCAATGGCTCAGATCACTCCAAGCTCCTTCACCATTCACCCAGTAGTAGGTTTCTGGTAGGTTTTCTAGGATGTTCCATCCTGTATTATTTCCTTGGTCGATGGAGTTGTCTGCCGTGAATAATGCTCCACCAGAAGCATTATTATCGCGAATTACCATGAAATTGCCATTGACCTCACCACTTGTTTGAACTATACTCGCTTGAGTTCCAGCTTCAGAAGAGATTAAAGAAATCGGCAGTAGACTGGTTCCATTAAATTCGAATTGGTCGGCAGTTTGTACTGAATTGGCAGCCAATGATATTTCAGCTCCCGGGTGAATAATCAATTCAGCAAAGGTATTATCGCCAGTAACAGACATCTCCCCTGCGAACTCAACAATTCCATAAGTGAAGCCCGAGCCCCAGAAGTTGTTGTTCACCCCACCTGGTCCATTCATATAGAAATGCGCTTCATCAGCATCCATCAACATATTCGAGTTGATCTGCATCGAGTAGCAATGAATATTTGAAGTAGAAAGATACATTTCACGGTACGGACCATAATTACTTTGAAGACTATATTCACAGTTTATAGGGTGTCCATTGGTGAAAAACCGCCCGTCTGAATTTCCGCAAGATCTCACGGATAATGAATCCATTAGGTGATAATCAGCCCCTCCGCCCATCAATAAATTGCAATTGTCTCCGAGGCTAATTTCAGAAGTAACGATTTCTTGAACTCCTGATTCAGCGTTCATAACCACGTTTCTTAGGTCTCTCTGTAATACCGGATCCAAATAAATATTGCCAAAAGCTCTAAGGGCATCTCCGTAATTCATTGCACGAATAAGGGGGGAATTCTGCACTCCAGCCGAATTGAAGGCTCGGCAATAGCAATTTGCTAAGTCTAAGGTCAACACTTGACCTGTTGCAGTAAATGAATTTGCGTCTAAATAAACATCATTTAATTCCGTGGGTGGTTCTGCGTGAAATTCAGAGCCTCCAGAACTGGTTGCCCAATGGCTTGCGTCAGACCAATCTCCTGTTCCACCTACCCAGTAATAATCTTGAGCTAAAAGTGAAGAGGCGAATAATAAGCTAATAGAAAGTAAAAGTATTCTCATAAGTCATAATTTGAGGCAAAGTAGTCTTTGAACGTTGACCTTCATTCACCCGTTTGGGTGAATAAATGAAGGGGTTACATATGCCACTTTTAATTCAGGTCGAGTTCGGCTTAGTTTACAATTATGGATATTCCCTTATTCATCGTTGATTGTTCACGCAGAATGTAAATTCCCGATGCCAGATCTTTAACATCAAGTCGTATCATGACTTGTCCGTTAGAATTTATGCTGCGCACTAATTCGCCAAACACGGAGTATAAATCCAGATTAGTTCCTCGAGTCATTTCAATCGTGAGTACATCAGAGCATGGGTTAGGGTAGAGAGCCTTAATTGGACTCCTCTCAGCTATATTAAGTCCATCTGACCACCCCTCAACATTAGAAACAAAGTTTGAATTCGTAGCTGTAAAGGTCGCCGATCCTGAAGCGTGATTATCCGTAATCGTAAGGTAATCACCCAAAACGTCACTTCCAGTGCCAATGAAGTAGGCTTCAGAGCCCGGGGTGCTGCTTCTAATGGTTATGGGCTGTGCCATTGTTCCTAGAAAGGAAGCGCTCCCCATGTCGTATGTATTCCCAGACTCAAATATCAAGGTTGACCCCGGCAAAGCAACGAGCGAATTAAAGGAGGCGTCAGCCTGAATTGTGGTTTGAATTCCAAACAATTGAACCTCAGGATAGTTAAGCCCATTTCCATAAAACTGATTACCACAATTAATGAATGAGTTTTGAAGTGCATAAGCGAATTGATCATCGGCATATGGCCTCCAGTAATTGCAATTAACTGTTGAGTTTGCAATGTCTAAGAAAGGGCTTCCTACTCCTTCTGTTTTCAACTCCCAATCTAAAGTTATGGTGTTGCCCATCGATCGAAAGATTCCATCATTCTGCTGAATGGCTTGGCCTTCAAAATCATCTGCTAATTCATATTCTCCACCAACTCCAAATTTCAAAATGGACAGGGGACCCCAATAGTTTCCATTACTAGTAATCTGATATGGACCTTCCCCTCCTTCGAAACTCACTATACTAAAATTAACTTCTATACCAGGGGCAAGTGTTAGATGACCATAAACATGAACCGTTTCATGAGCATCGATAATCATTCCTGAATTGACATTTTCCATTCTCCAATCGGCACAGTTTGCCTCAATGTTTATGTCTAGAGTGCCTGCGCCAGCGAATGACATGGCATCAAAAATCACCGTGTCTTGTGCAGTCGGAATTGTGGTGAAATAATCTGTCCCCCCAGAGGTTGCTGCCCAATGGTTTAGATCACTCCATTCGCCCTCACCATTTACCCAATAATAAGTAGCAGGTAAATTCTCAATGATGTTCCATCCGGTATTGTTTCCTAAATCGACAGAGTTATCTGCATTGAACTCAGCACCGCCTGAGGCATCGCTATCGCGAAGTACCATAAAGTTTCCGTTCACGCTTCCGCTAACTTGGGACACACTGGCTTGATCACCTGTGACAGACGATTGTAAAGAAATTGGCATTTCATTTGTTCCGTTAAACTCAAATTGTCCAGCCGTTTGGACTGATCCCGCAGCAAGGGTTATTTCCGCTCCTGGTTTCACAATGAATTCAGAATAAGTGTTGTTACCGGTAAGTGAAATCTCTCCTCCAAGTTCAAGCTTTCCATACGTGAATCCCGCACCCCAAAAACTGTTGTTTACACCGCCTTCGCCAGAAATATAGAAGCTGGCCTCGTCTGCGTCCATAAGCATTCCACTGTTGAATTGAACGGTATAGCAATATATATTCGATGTTGATAAATGCATCTCTCTATAAGCGCCATAATTACTACTGAAATTATAGCTGCAATTCACCGGGTTGCCATTGGTGAATAGCCTGCCACTTGAATTACCGCATCCTCGCACTGAAACAGAGTCCATAAGGTGATAATCGGCTCCCCCATCCATTCCTAGAAAGCAATTATTCCCGAGACTAATTCCTGATGTCACAAGTTCTTGAACACCAGACTCTTTGCTCATTATAAACTGTCTGAAATCCCGTTGTAACCCTGGGTCTAAATAGATGTTTCCAAATGGTCTTAGTGCCTCTCCGCTGCTTAAGGCTCGAACAAGCGGAAAAAACTGAACGCCAGTAGTGTTAAAGTCAAGGCAATTACAGTCCGCTACATCAAGTGTTATAACTTGTCCAGAAGAGCTAAAAGAGTTGGAATCTAAGTACACATTGTTGGTCTCATCGGGGATTTCTGTGTGAAATTCTGTGCCGCCAGAACTGGTTGCCCAATGACTCAAATCAGACCAATTTCCAGAGCCGCCAACCCAATAATAATCTTGTGCTAAAAGTGAAGAGGCAAATAAAAAACTAATAGAAAGTAAAAGTATTCTCATGGATTCCAATTTTGGTAAAAGTCCATCAAGTTTTAAACTTTATGTTCACCCAAACGGGTGATTTTAGCCTTTGGTTTGGATTGGGAGTCGGTGCTCAACGCAACCCTCATTGCCTCTAACCTTGATTTTACACCAAGTTTTTTAAAGATGTTTTTGAGATGGGTCTTAATGGTATTAACCGACAATCCTAGCTTGAGGGCGATGTCTTTATTTCCCAGACCTTGTGTTAAGAGTCTTAGAACAGTTTCTTCTCTATCTGTAAGAGATTCCATAAGCGGAGTTTTGGCTAAAGTAGCTGCTTCACCAAAACCTATCTTCACCTAAAGGGGTGATTTTAACTTTTAAGTATTGAGTCGATTCGGAACAAGGCTTCTGTCCTGTTGGAGGCGTCTAGCTTAACATATAGCCTCGTAAGGTGTGTTTTTATAGTATTAATTGAAACAAAAAGATGTTCGGCAATTTCTTGATTTGTGTTTCCCTTTCTCAGTAGTTTGATGATTTCAAACTCACGATCAGAAATCGGATTGCTTACCTGTTTATTTATTTCATCAAGACTTAATTCGACGCTTTCCTTGGGATTTATATGATTAAAAATGGCCACTTCAAGACTAGTCATCAAGTCATTTTCATCAAAGGGTTTTAAAAGATAAGCCGATGGTCTCGCCTTTTTTGCTCGCTCAAGAATCGACCGATCTGAGTGACTGGTTAAGAACAAAAAAGGGAATTTGTGCTCCTCATTTATAATCATAGCGAGTTCAATTCCATCCATTTTCCCAGCCAAAGTAATGTCAATTAGAGCAAAATCATATTTCGTGTTTTGCATACTTATAACTGCATCCTCCGCTGAATATGCAATGTAGCCAACTTCGTAACCCAGGGCCTCGATGCAACCGGCAATGTCTTCAGCAACCAGGGGCTCATCTTCAATGATGATAGCTTTTAATCGAGTCACGATTATAGTGTTTTGTAGTTCTTAATTCTCAATTTAACCTCGAGGCCTTCTGAGTTAATTAAATCCATTTCAGCCTCAAGTTTTCTCACAAATGCTTTGATCATTTTCATACCAAAGGATGATTTCAATTCTGCGGTATCACTCATCCCAATTCCGTTGTCCTTGACAGAAATTATTAAAACTTCATCTACTTCCTTCAAACTCAATCGAATGCTTCCGCTTCTTTGATTTGGGAAAGCGTGTTTAAGTGAATTACTGATCAATTCATTCAGGATTAATCCGATCGGAATAGAAGTATCAACATCCAAAAGAATGGGGTCCACATCCGTTTCAAAGCTAATTCTATTGTTATCTACGCGATAAGATTGAAATAAACTTAGACATAATTTTCCAATATAATCTGATGCATTGATGCCTGTAAGATTGTCTTCCTGGTAGAGGTTTTGGTGGATAATTGCCATCGATTTCACTCGGTTTCGACTTTCATTCACCGCCTCAAGTGCCTTTTCATCTTTTATTTCTCGGCTTTGAATACTGAGCAAGCTGGAAATAACTTGCAGGTTGTTTTTCACCCTGTGATGAATTTCTCGAAGTAAGATTTCCTTTTCTGCAAGACTCTCAGAAATTATTCTGTTTTTTTCATTCAACACTTTAAGCCTTTTCAAACGCTGAATTGCAATGGCTGCAGCAGCAATAAGTAGGAGGATTACGAGAATTGCAACAATAACCAAGTAATTTTTTTCCTTAGCAGTTTTATCGATTTCGATTTGCTGCAAATCAATTAATCCTTGCTTTTCTCTTGCGTCATACCTGGCTTCCATTTCCTCTACAAGCTCTTGTTGTTCAGCATTTCTTAAGGTATCGTCAATAGCCTGAACTGTCTTTTGTAACTCGTAAGCCTCCTTGAAATTTAGTTTCTTGGCGAGCACCTCTGATTTTATTTCTAAAAGGCCTTTTCGATTTATTGGCGATGAGGCATCCGGTAAATATTCTAAGCCAAGGTTAACAACTTCTAACGCTCGGTCGTAGGCCGATTTTGTCATCAAGAATTTCGCATAATACGCGCAGAGAGATGAAAAGTCTCCCGATTTTTTGTGGTTTCGATAATAGGACCAAGCATCTTTGAAATAGGGCTCTGAATCATCCGTTTTACCCATATTAAACAGCACTTGAGCAAGGGCCGTCGAGGTTTCTGCCAATTGCAGTGAATCACTGATTCCAGGCCTCGTTTCAAGACTTTTATTCAGGTGGAAAATGGCACTGTCAAGCTCGTCAATGTAGCTATATGCGACCCCTAAATTGTAGTGGGTGGTTGAAAGCGCTGCGCTGTCATTCAGCGCCTGTTTTACCTTTATTGATTTATGATAGGTTAGAATTGCTTTATCATACTTCCTGTTGTTCCTAAATAAAATTCCAATATTATTCAAAACGGAGGCTCTCCTAATCAGGATGTTGTGTTTTTCAAAATGCAGCTCTGCCTTCTCGTAGTATTCCAAAGCTTTTGCAAAATTTCCTTGATAGTAATAAGAAATTCCAAGAGCATTGTACGCATTTCCGACATATTCCACATTGCCAATCTCCTCGAACAGAAGCCTTGATTTTTCCAAGGTTATTTTGGCCGAGTCTGTCTGTCCCGCATAGTCATAAGAATTCCCCAATGAATACGTGCATAAAGCCTCTCCGCTTTTGAACTTGAGCTGCTTCGCAAGTTTTACCGCTTTTAAATTGTAGTGAACTGCACTATCTGGAAAAGTGTAAACCAACGCTACTGCTAAATTGCGAAGAAGCATCACTTTGTTGGTGTCATTAGATGCCTGCCTCACACTTACCCGCAAGCTGTCCGCATCTTGCGCATTCGCCCCAAGCCAAACAAAAAAATAAGTAGTGATAAGAAACACATGTTTAATTTTCATCATTTTTTATTTGGTGCATTTGCTGATCCTAGATTATTCGAATCAGCCGGAGCTTGTCGTTTTTAAAAGTCCAAAATAACCGAATCCATAGTTTTTAATGCTCTTTTTGTTGAAATCTATCTGAACTTGGTCGATAAGCATCTCCTTTTTGTGACAATTTTTGGGGTATCCATAGAAATTAAAAACATTCAGGATTCACGAACGCCTGAAACTAATCTCATATTCAAATGGTTTCTGCCCTACAACCATTTTACAAGTCATTGCTTATGGCGGTGGTTTGTATTGCTATATCCAATATTGCATTTTCTCAATTTGACACCCGTTTTTGGATGCCTCCAATCTGGAATGATGGGAATGCGAATAATAACTCTCCCTCAGAGTTATTTATAACAACACCATTCCCTAGCGCTGTGAGCGTTCATGTGGAAACCCCTGACGGAACGACCTTCGTTTTTGACGGTGTTGTTACATCTGGAACTCCACTTCAAGTTGCACTGACTCCAACACTTGGACAAACCAATGCTCCAAATGTTGTGAATTCAAACCGAGGATTAATTGTTACCTCAAGTCAACCAATCCAATGTGTTCATAGAATCTCAGGGGTAACCAATCAAACCTTAGTCACGCTTAAGGGCAAAAATGGGCGAGGACAAGACTTTTGGTGTGGAAGTCAAGTTCGCAATATGAATGCGAATTATGGACCCAATGAGTACCATTTCATCTCTGTGATGGCGATGGAGAATAACACTACCATCACCTATGACACTCCGTTTGATATGTTCCTTGCCGGAGCGGGCGATCTTCCCAATCCACATGTAATTGTATTGAACCAATATGAATCAATACTGATTCGAGGCAATAACCCTATTCAACATGTTGCTGGCTCACACGTGACCGCCGACAAAGAAATTATCGTTGTTTCAGGGTCAACACATACCCGAATTGCTGGTGGAAATGCGGCCGATGGTGCCACAGATCAACTCGTCCCCGTAGACCTTATGGGAACTGAATTCGGATTGGTTAAAGGTGACAACAACAGCCCTTTTGATTACGCAATTGTAGTTGCTACTGAAGACGACACAGACGTTTTTATCGATGGTTCAGGGACAGCCGCCGCAAACATTGATGCTGGTGAATTTTACGATTTCACCTTGAGCGGAGGTGTTGGCGCGGGTCATTCTGTGAGAACAGACAAAACGGCTTATGTCTATCACTTTACGGGTGCCTCTCAAGATGATGAGGTTGGAATGTCAGCAATTCCTCAAATCGATTGTACTGGAAGTCGATACATTGAGTTTTCGAAGTTTACTGTCAACACTGTGAACCAAGTAATGAATATTTTAGCGCCACCTGATGCATTACCAAGCTTGCAATTGAATGGCGTCGCGTACAACGCAGTTCCAGGGGCTCTGATTAGCACGATTCCCGGTCTCGCAGGATGGGCTGCAATAGCTTTTCCGAATGCCACTCTACAAAATAATAATGTTCTAACGTCAAATGGGTTTTTCCATGCTGGATTCTTGACTGGAAACGATGGATCGACAGGAACTTACGGGTTCCTTTCTGGCTTCAATGATGCCTTTGATTTCGAAGATCCGGTGACAGGATTGCCTACAACAATTTACCAATTAGCTACCCTTTGCCCTGGCGAAACCATAGATCATTGTATTCAAGTCGTTAGCTGTGCTGAAGATCACAATATCATCAATGTAGAGGGCAATGAAGGAACAGTCGTTGTTACACCTCCCTCAAGTCCCTTTGATACTTGTTTTTCATACACTGCTCCTTTCGGTTTTGTAGGATATGACACTACGACATTCACCGTTGAAAATCGATTTGGATATTCCGGTCAATTGGACATTGTCATACTTGTAATAGATCCTGATACTCCTATAAATGCCGGCGTTTCACAAGAGCTCTGCAGCCCTGCAACCTCAGGCACATTAACTGCGGTTAATCCCGACCCGCTTGTAACAGGAACCTGGTCTGTGCTTCAAGGAGGATCTACTTTGGTGTCTCCCCAATCCCCTACAACGACAGTAAATAATCTTGCCCTTGGGCCAAACACCTTCCTTTGGACTCAAGATTACGGCTGTGAAGTGAACACTTCTATCACCCAAATAACTGTTTATGATGGCACAGCACCAGCAGCGAATGCTGGGCCTGACGCAACGTTGTGTTCAAGCAGCAACCAATACACCATGCAGGCCAATAATCCAGGGGTTTCTGGTACTGGAACATGGGAAATTACTACAGGTAATGCCACCATCAACAACATCAATAATGCAACTGCCTCGGTAACCAATCTTGGTATTGGTGTGAATACCTTCGAATGGAATATTGACAATGGTCCTTGTCCCGGTGGGGCTACTGTGGACATCATGACGATTACCGTCTACAATCAAAATGCCGTTGCCGCCAATGCCGGCCCTGATCAATCCTTCTGCTCAAGCACATTCACCAATGCTAATTTAGCGGGTAACCTCCCGTCTGTGCCTTCAACAGGACAGTGGACTGTAGTTTCTGGAAGTGGAACCTTTGCCAATGCAGCAGTGAGAAACACAACTGTTTCTGGTCTAGGTATTGGCGCCAACGTGTTCCGTTGGACAATCAACAATGGTCCTTGTGGAAGCACCAACGACACCGTAACAATTACTCTTTTCAATGCTACAATTGCCGCTGCTAACGCGGGTCCTGATGCTCAATACTGCACGCCAACGACCAATCATGTTATGGCAGCGACTTCAGTTGTTGGTCCAGCAACTGGCACATGGATATTGGTGTCAGGCAGTGGTGTAATTCAAACTCCATCTAGCCCAACTAGCGCAATAAGCAATTTAGGAATTGGAACTAATGTCTTCAGGTGGACAGTTTCGAATGGCCCATGTGCCGCTCCTCCAAATTTTGATACGGTTACAATTACCATTTTCAATGCTAACATTCCAGCGGCTAATGCAGGCTCAGATCAAGAATTCTGTTCTGATGGATTTGTATCAGCACAATTAGCTGCTTCTGCAGTGAGTCTTCCTGGAACTGGATCATGGTCAGTAACAGCTGGTAGCGGAACTTTCAGCAATCAAAATAGTTCAACAAGCACGGTAAGTGGCCTAAGCACTGGAACCAATACTTTCCAGTGGACTGTAAATAATGGTCCCTGTGGTAATAGCTCTGATCAGATTACGATAATTCTCTATGATGCTAGTGTAGAAGATGCAGATGCCGGAGCCGACGCAGAGTACTGTACTCCAACCACCAGTCATGTCATGGCTGGAAACGCAGTGACCTTCCCAGCTTCCGGGCTATGGACTTTAATCTCTGGAGCTGGAACCATAAACAGCCCAAGCAGTGCAACAACAAACGTTTCCAATCTTGGAGTCGGCGATAATGTATTCCGCTGGACTGTTTCAAATGGAGTGTGTTCTGTCTCAGATTTCGATGAGGTAACCATTACCATTTACAATCAGAATCAAACTGCTGCAGCAGCTGGCCCAGACCAAGAATTCTGTTCAGGTCTATTCAGCTCAACCAACCTAGCAGCAAACACCGCAAACTACCCCGCGAGTGGTTCCTGGTCTGTTGTTTCAGGAACAGGAACATTTGTAAATGCCTTAAGCCCAACGACTTCTGTTAGTGGATTGAGCTTAGGAAATAATATCTTCCAGTGGACTATTGACAATGGCCCTTGTGGTCCTGCTACTAGCGACGCTGTTACTATTGTATTGTTCGATGAAAACCAAGAGCCCGCAGCGGCAGGTCCAGACGCTTCATTCTGCTCCCCAACTAGCACATATGTAATGCAAGCGACTGCAGCGATTGCGCCAGCTGTTGGAACTTGGACCTTAGTCGCAGGAACAGGAACAATTAACTCAATCAATAATCCTAACTCCGCCATTTCTGGATTAGGAATTGGAGAAAATATATTCAGGTGGAATGTCGATAATGGTGCATGCCCCGGGGCGGCAAATTTCGATGAAATGAGCATTTTCATTTACGACGAAAACACCCCTCTTGCTGATGCTGGACCTGATCAGGAATTTTGCTTTAATCCAGCATCACCGCTTTCTACAACAATGGATGCTAGTCCTGCTATTTTCCCAGGATCAGGCACGTGGACATTAATCCAAGGTTCTGGTGTAATCGCTGATGCCAGTGATCCAAACACCGAAATTTCAGCCCTAGGTATTGGCGAAAACATATTTGAATGGACGGTTACTAATGGACCTTGCATCCCTCCAAACTCTAGTGATCAGGTTTCAATTCTTGTATACAATCCATTCCAAGATAGTTCTGATGCCGGGGCTGATGTAGAAATATGTTCAGATCAGTCTGATGTTACCTTAACAGCGAACACTCCAGAGCATCCGAGCTTTGGAACATGGACTGTCACTGCCGGCTCAGGTGTTTTTACTGATATCAATGACCCGACCGCAACAGTGTCTGGAATGAGTATAGGTTTAAACACCTTCCGCTGGACTGTTGATAACGGCCCTTGCAATAGCGACACCAATGATTCAATGACAATCACGGTCTTTGATGTTAATGCTCCCAATGCCGATGCCGGAACAGATCAAGAAATCTGCTCTGATCAAGTCACCGTATTCTTGGATGGTAGCAATTCCGTATTTCCAGGGGTTGGAACTTGGTCGGTAATTTTAGGCTCAGGAATCTTCTCAGATGTAAATGACGACTTAAGCACTGTCACAGGCCTATCAATAGGAGAAAATATTTTCCAATGGACAATCGACAATGGTCCTTGTCCTTCTGGAATCACTACGGATACAGTTTCAATTTTCGTGTTCGATGAAGATGCTCCAGCTGCAAACGCTGGTCCTGATCAACAAATCTGTACTCCTACTACAAGCGCAACTTTAGCCGCGAACACACCCGTTTATCCAGCAACCGGACAATGGACTGTCGTTTCTGGAAGTGGTGTTTTTGTAGATGTTAATAATCCAAATAGCCTAGTAAATGGCCTGAGTATTGGACAGAATATTTTTAGGTGGAGTATAACTAACGCTCCTTGTATCCCTGAAATAAGCAATGATCAAGTAATAATTACTGTATTCGATAATACTGCAGCGGCCGCAAATGCTGGTCCTGACCAGAACTTCTGCACCCCAATAGCAACAAGCACACTTGCTGGTAATGCACCAATTGCTCCTGCAACAGGAGTGTGGACTTTAATCTCAGGCACCGGAAACATTACAAACCCCGCCAATCCTGCATCTCAGGTTACAGGACTTAGTGTTGGTGCAAATATTTTTGAATGGACGCTTAGCAACGGGCCTTGTGCTGCTCCTACTGCCGATCAAATCACCGTCTTTATTTTTGATGAGAATCAAGCAGATGCTAACGCAGGGATGGACCAGATTTTATGTACGCCAATAAGTGATGCTATCCTTACAGGTAACTCTCTCATATTCCCTGCTACGGGATTGTGGGAATTGGTGAGTGGTACCGGTGTTATTGCTAGCCCATCGAATCCATCAACATCAGTATCAGGACTGTCAATTGGAACCAATGTTTTCAGATGGACCGTGTTCAATGGCCCATGCTCTCCAGCAACATCTGAAGATACTGTGAGTATTATTGTTTATGATACCTCAGCCCCAATCGCTAATGCGGGACCTGATCAAGAAATCTGTACTCCGACAACGAGTGCAACAATGGCAGCCAATTCAGCTGTTGTTCCTGCTGCCGGTACTTGGACTTTAGTTAGTGGTAGCGGATCTATCCAAAATCCATCTAGTCCAACCACACTAATAACAGGAATGGGAGTAGGTGCGAATGTCTTCCAGTGGACAATAAACAACGGCCCATGTGGCTCTGAAACTACCAGTGATCAGGTTACGGTATTCGTCTTCTCTAGTCAAGCACCAAATGCTAATGCCGGTCCTGATCAAAACTTGTGTACACCTCAAACAAGCACATTCCTTCAAGGTAACAGTGCTGTGTTCCCTGGTTCTGGAGAGTGGATACTTATTAGCGGCTCTGGGACAATAGTAAACAGCACTAGCCCAACAACTGAAATCACTGACCTCAGTATTGGCGTCAATGTTTTCGAATGGACAATTAGCAATGGCCCTTGTGCAAACGCAAGTACCTCATCTACAGTGACTATCACTGTTTTCGACGGGGGTGCTCCTCAAGCAGAGGCTGGCCCATTACAAGAATTGTGTTCTCCAACCGATCAAACCGTGTTAAACGCAGATCCTGCCGTTGATCCAGGAACAGGATTGTGGTCTGTTGTAAACGGAACTGGAACATTTGACAATGCTTCTGATCCAAATACTGGCGTTTCTGACTTATCACTTGGTATCAATACTTTCCTTTGGACTCTAGATTATTCTACCTGCGGCACTCAGGATGACAGCGTTGATATCATAGTTTATGACAGTAATCTTGACCCAGCTTCGGCAGGTGATGATCAATCGTTTTGCGCTCCAACAAACAGCACAAACCTCAACGCCACAGCAGTTGCAAGTCCGGCTATTGGAACTTGGACGCTTCTTTCAGGTAGCGGTGTAATTGCGGATGTGAATGACCCATCAACTGCAGTCACTAACTTAAGTGTTGGTGAAAACATCTTTGTATGGACGATCTACAATGGTAATTGTCTAGCGCTAGAAGATAGAACAGATACCGTTTCTGTGTTTATCTTCGATAGTGTTCAGCTTCCCGCTAATGCTGGCCCAAATCAAAACATCTGCACACCGCAAAGCAGTGTGACTTTGGCTGGTAACACTATTATTTTTCCAGCAACAGGTGAATGGAACATCATTAGTGGCAGCGGAGATGTCGTCAACCCTACAAGTCCGACATCAGCTGTGATCAATTTAGGAGTAGGTGAAACCGTTTTGGAATGGAGTATTTCTAACGGTGATTGTGGTATCACTACTGATCTAGTCAGTATTTTTATCTATGACGCCAACAACCCCGCTTCGAATGCTGGAGCAGATCAAGAATACTGTACACCAACGAGCTCAACATTCCTAACTGCTAATACTCCAACCTTCCCATCTATTGGAACTTGGACGGTATTGAACGGCACAGGAATTTTCAGCAACCCGAATGACCCAACAACTGAAGTTACTGGATTGTCTATTGGGACGAATACTTTCCGCTGGACACTGACTAACGGTCCTTGTGGAAGTCCAACAAACGATGTCGTGACGGTCCTAATTTTTGACGAAACGGCAGATGATGCTAATGCTGGACCAGACCAAGAACTATGCTCTCCAGATAACACTGCGGTTATGGCTGCCAACGAATCTACTGAGCCAGGTATGGGTTCATGGAGTTTATCGCAAGGCAGTGCGACTTTCGCCAATATCAACAACCCCCAAACAACAGTAACCAACCTCGGAATTGGAGAAAACATTCTAGTTTGGACTATTGACAACGGTCCTTGTGCAAATGGAATAACGACAGATCAAGTTTCTGTGTTCGTGTTTGATCCTAACAATCAAAATGCAGCTGCTGGACCTGACCAAACATTGTGCAGTCCTGCGTCAAGTAGCTTCTTTGAAGCAACATCTCCAAGCTTCCCATCCACAGGAACATGGACATTAATCCAAGGAACTGGTGTTGCCACAGAGCCTAACAATCCGCTTTCAGAAGTTACAGGATTAAGCATAGGACAAAATACATTTAGATGGACGGTTTACAACGGCCCATGCTCGCAAGGAGAAACCATTGACCAGATCAGCATATTTGTGTTCGATGAAAATGCTCCTGTTGCGGATGCTGGACCAGAGCAAAACCTGTGTACACCAACAACTTCTGCGACGATGGCAGGAAGCCCACTTACTTTCCCAGCAACAGGTCTGTGGGAGTTTGTTCAAGGAAGTGGTACAATTGTGAATCCTGGAAGCCCAACAACAGTGGTCAACAACCTGTCGCCGGGAATAAATATTCTAAGCTGGACAGTTTCCAATGGGCCATGTGCAAATGGAGTAACCAGTTCCGAAGTAACAATCAATCTATACGACAACGATGCCCCCGATGCTATCGCTGGCAACAACCAAGAACTCTGCTTTCCAAATGTTACGACAGCAATGAATGGAAACGACGCTACTGGGGCTTCAGTGGGAACCTGGTCGGTTGTTCAAGGTGCTGGAAACATTTTAAATCCAAATGACCCGAACACCACAATAACAGCAATGGAGATTGGTTCAAATGTATTTGAATGGACAATCGACAACGGAGTTTGCGGATTCAGTTCAGATCAGGTTGCTGTTCTAGTCTTCGATCCTAACGCTCCAGCTGCAAATGCAGGTCCAGACCAAGAGTTCTGCACCCCTATTTCCACAGCAACAATGAGCGCAAGCCTACCTACCAATCCAGGTTTCGGTACATGGGCACTTGTAGCTGGAACTGGAACTATCGCGGGAGTCAATAGCACAGCCGCAATGATTAGTGGACTTACAATTGGTGAAAATATTTTCTCATGGACAGTCTACAACGGCCCTTGTGCAGACCCAACGGTTGATTTAGTTTCAGTATTCATCTTTGATGAAAATCATCCAGACGCCGAAGCTGGACCTGATCAAGAGCTTTGTTTACCAATTGACAACACAACCCTCGCAGCAACTCCGGCCATCTTCCCAGCATTCGGAACATGGACAGTACTTGAGGGATCTGGAACCTTCTCTGACATCAATGACCCAGCTGCAACTGTGAGCGGGCTGAGCGCTGGTGTAAATGCCTTTGTATGGACAATCGACAATACACCTTGTCCACTAGGAATAAGCTCAGACACAGTTTATATAAATGTTTTCCAAGAAGATGCTCCAGATGCAGAGGCCGGGGAGAATGTTGAAATTTGTACACCAATTTCTACGGCTGTTCTTGATGCTCTTGACCCTACACCTCCTCAAAGCGGAACTTGGAGTCTTGTGAGCGGAAGCGGTACCATTTCAGACATTAATGATCCGAACCCGATTATTAGCGGTCTTGAAATTGGAGTCAATGTTTTCTCTTGGACTATCTACAACGGGCCTTGTGAAAACGACGAAAGCTCTGACACCGTGGCAATTTTAGTTTACGATGAAAATGCTCCCGATGCCAATGCTGGTGAAGACCAGGAATTATGCCTTCCTGATAACTCTACTCAGATGGCCGCTCAAGCGCCTATCATTCCTGCTGTCGGAACCTGGACCCTTATTGAAGGATCTGGAACCGTTGTCAGTGTGAATAACCCTAACTCGCAGATTACAGGGCTAGGTGTTGGAGAAAACATCTTCGAATGGACAGTAGAAAATGGACCATGTGAAGGCTCTATCACCAGCGATACAATTAGCATTTTTATCTTTGAAGAAGATGCTCCTTTAGCGAATGCCGGTGAAGACCAGGAAATATGCTCTCCGCTATCTACAATCATCATGACTGCTACTCCTCCTACATCTCCTCAACAAGGAACTTGGAACCTAGTTAGCGGTAGCGGAACTATTGGCGACATCAACGATCCCACAACTATCATAAGCGGGCTTCAAGTTGGTATCAATATTTTCTCATGGACAATCTACAACGGCCCTTGCCAAAATGCTGAAAGTATAGACACGGTTGAAATACTAGTTTACGACCTAACAGCACCAGCAGCAGATGCTGGGGAAGATCAGGAGTTCTGCCTTCCAGATGATAGCGCTATTCTTGATGCACTTGACCCAATCATACCCGCAATTGGAACATGGACAGTACTCCAGGGTACTGGAGATTTTGCTGATGCAAATGATCCAAACACCACTGTTTCAAACTTAAGTTTGGGAACAAATGAATTCTTGTGGACTGTTTTAAATGGCCCTTGTGAAGATCCTGAAAGCAGCGATTCTGTGATAATCTCAATATTTGAAGAAAGCGCCGATCCTGCAAATGCGGGTGAAGATATAGAAATCTGTACCCCAGAATCTTGTGTGACACTTCAAGCGACAGCTCCAGAGGATCCGAATATCGGAACCTGGACCATCGTTTCAGGAAATGGAACTATTGATGATGTGAACAATCCGACTACAGAAATCTGCGGCTTAATTGTAGGCGAAACCATCTTACAATGGTCTGTTGACAATGGGCCTTGTGCAAATAGCGAGTCCATCGATTTAGTCGCAATTCGAGTTTACGATGAAAACGCTCCTATCGCAGAAGCTGGAGAAGACCAAGAATGGTGCTTCCCAATAACAGAATCCACAATGACGGCCGATACTCCACTGTTCCCTGGAACTGGTGTATGGACTGTGACGCAAGGAACAGGTACATTCAGCGATTTCACTGATCCAAACACCACAGTTACTGAATTAGCTATTGGTGTGAATGTGTTTGTCTGGACTGTTCAAAATGGCCCTTGTGCCGAAGCAACTGCAGACAGCATGTCGATTACCATTTATGATCCAACATCAGGAAACGCTTCCGCTGGACCTGACCAGTTCTTCTGTTCTCCAATTGGAAGCACCGTACTGACTGGAAACACACCAGCCCCTCCTGCAATTGGAACATGGTCTGTAATATCTGGTAATGTCAACATCCTTGAACCTAATAATCCGACTTCAACAGTTGATAATTTCAGCTTGGGCGAGAACATTCTAATCTGGCAAATTTATAATGGTCCTTGCTCAAATGGCCTCACAACAGATACCTTGAGCATCTTCGTGAATGACGCTTCCATTGCAGATGCAAATGCAGGTCCTGACCAATTCTATTGTGGCCCTGTAAGTGAGCTTCAACTAGAAGGAAGTGAAACAATTGGAAACACTGCGACTGGTCAATGGACCATTATCGAAGGTGGTGGCGATTTCGAAAACATCTTCAATGAATTCACCTATGTACACGATCTTGATGTAGGAGTTCACACCTATGTTTGGACCGTTGACAACCTGGAATGTGGAGTCACTTCAGATACCGTAAGTATTTACATCTACGATCCTGAAATTGAACTTCCATACGCTGGAGAAAGCGTTGAGATTTGTCAGAACGAATTTGAAATCTTCGAATTGAATGCTGTTGAGCCTGATTTCCCAGCAATTGGAACTTGGGTTGTGCTCGAAGGGCCTGTTGAATTAGGAGATCCAAGCGATCCAAACTCTGAGGTCTTGACCTTAGGTGTGGTGAGCATACCGCTTGGTTCAACAACAAGCATTGTTGCATGGAGTATCGATAATGGTATCTGCGGAACTGCAAATGACACGATAGCATTGATTCTTACAGATTGCCTCACCATTGAAATTCCGAATGCATTCTCTCCTAACCGAGATTTGATCAATGACAATTGGGTCATTCCAAACCTAGAAAGCTATCCGAACAACAAGGTAAAAATCTTCAATCGATGGGGTGCAATGATTTTCGAAGCTTCGCCTTATTTAAACGATTGGAACGGGCGATCAGAACATTCATCAACTATAGGAGAAGATTTACCCGTTAGCACATACTATTATATCCTTGATTTGGGAGATGGTTCGGAACCATTCTCAGGATATGTATACCTCAAACGATGACCTATACCGAAACATCAAGACGACTATGAAAAATTCATTATATCTCTTGTTCTTCTTGCTCCTAGGCACAATGGCACAGGCACAGCAAGATCCTTTGTTCACGCAATACATGTTCAATACACTGAGCATCAACCCGGCATATGCGGGCAGCGCGAATATGCTGACGGCAACAGCTATTTACCGGAAGCAATGGGTGAGCTTTGAAGGCGCTCCTACAACTCAAACTGTAACAGTGCATGCTCCACTTCGGAATGAAAGCATAAGTGTTGGTGGGTCTATTGTAAACGATTCTCATGGCCCCGTTCGCCAAACAGGATTGTACGCAGATATTTCTTACCGCCTGTTTTTAGGGAAGTCGAAGCTAGCGTTTGGTTTAAAAGGAGGATTAAATCTATTTCAAGCCAACTTGGTTGATCTCAATCCTTTGGAGGCTGATGATCCTGCTTTTGCTGCAAATATTTCAAACAAACCTCTTCCAAATTTTGGATTCGGAATACTCTGGTATTCAGAAAGGCATATTCTCGGAATATCTGCCCCAAAACTATTGACCAACAAGCTGCTTGATGGAGATCTTCCAGACTTCAACAACAACAAGGAAAAACAACACTTCTTCTTTATTGCCGGATATGTTTGGGACATTAATCCCTACTTGAAATTCAAGCCAACCATTATGGTAAAGGGTGTTGATGGGGCCCCTCCTGGAATGGATGTCACGGCAAATTTCCTACTCTACGACAAGTTTTGGATTGGGGGAATGTACCGTTGGGAAGATGCCGTTGGTGCCTTGCTACAGTATGAAATCAATAATAAATTCAGAATTGGATACAGCTATGATTACACCTTGTCTGACATCCAGTCCTATTCAAGCGGATCTCATGAAATAATGCTTGGATTTGATTTGTATAAACCGATCGCCGGCGACAAATCTCCTCGTTACTTCTAAAGAATTGACTTTGACTATGAAACATCTGCTCCACCTTACTGCCTTTGTCATTCTTCTTTTTGGCACGGTAGAACAAAATTACCTGCAGGCTCAAAAGGCCAAATACAAAATTGCAGACACTTACTTTCGGGCTTTTGACTTCAATGCTGCATCTGAGGTGTATGAAGATATCTTAAAGAAGCATCCTGAAGATACAATTGCCCTTCGACAGGCGGCAATTTGCTATACTAAACTCCGAAAGTCACGCAGAGCTGAAGAAAAGTTGCGCGCAATGAGTGCCCTACCTTCCGCAAAGCCAGAAGATCTATTTGCTTTTGCTGAAGCGCTCAGGATGAATAAAAAGTACGGCGAAGCAATCGGTGTCTACGAAAGATTACGAGTCATCCTCCCTGAAGACCCTGTTGTTGAGCAATACCTCGAAGACCCTCAACTATTCAATAAAATTCAACGCGACTCAACCCGGTATAAAATTAGGAACTCTAGTGTAAACTCTGACAAATCAGATTTCGGAGTTTGCCTCCTAGATGATAAAGAAGTCATCTTCTCGTCTTCGAGAAAAGAAGGCAAGGGTTCAGGAAGAATTTATTCTTGGAACAATCAAAGTTACCTCAACCTCTTCAGTACAAACCTGGCGGCTGACAGCACCTTGGAGGGCACAAAAGTGAAGGGTAAAGAGTTAAACACGCGCTTTCATGAAGGCACTTTGTCATTCGATAAAACGGCAAATCAATTGTACTTGACCAGAAACAATGCCGATGGAAATAACAGTAAGCCAGGAAGCAGCGGAGACTTAAATCTAGGAATCTACATCGCTGACAAGGAAGAAGATGGATGGGGAGACCCAAAGCCTTTCAAGTATAATAATGTTGAATATTCGGTCGGACACCCCAGCATCTCTGATGATGGCCAAAAACTCTATTTCGTTTCAGATATGAGCGGTGGAGTGGGCGGGTCAGACATATGGGTCTGTGAGAAGAACGGTGACGATTGGGGAGAGCCTAAAAATCTCGGATTTAAAATCAATACCCCGGAAGACGAAATGTTCCCTTTTATTTTGGGAAATCGATTGTTCTTTTCCTCCAATGGTCACCCAGGATTAGGGGGTCTCGATTTGTTTCATGCAAGTTATGATGGCCCGACAATTTATCAAGTGCTGAACATGGGCTATCCTGCGAATAGCAGCTATGACGATTTCGGAATTGCCCTCTTTCAAGGTGCAAAACGAGGATTCTTTTCCAGTAATCGCTCTGGCGGAGTCGGTGATGATGACATCTATGAAATTGTTATTTCACCACCTAAATTCCTCAGAATTAGTGGAAATGTCGTTGATGATTCCTCCAATGAATTGCTTGATGGGGCGACGCTTGTTCTCGAGAAATTATTAGGTCAAGACGACGGATCATTGCTATCTACCACCGATGAAAATGGACATTTTGAAGTTGAAATTCCCTTTGCCTCCTCCTTGGAGATAAAAGCATTGAAACAACTCTATTTTCCAGAAGTTGTCGCGTTGAACCCTGATGCACTTTCTGGATACATCGACAACGTAGAAATCCGATTGAAAAAATTCGATTATGCTGTTGAGGGTAAAGTCATGTTGGCTGAAACCAACAAGCCGACAGCTGGCGCGACAGTTAAATTGTTAGACAAGCAGGGCAATGTGATTGAAGAACAAATTACAGCTGCAGACGGTCGGTACTTCTTCATTCTAGAAGAGAATAGTGACTACAGTGTTGAGGCTTCTTTTCCTGACTATCTGACCCTTTCAGAGGACTTAAGCACCAAAGGAAAGCAAAAAGGTATCTCGTACATCGACTTTACTTTATTCAAGCCCGAGAAAGGAACCGTGGTTAGGCTGAATAATATTTACTACGACTATAATAGCGCCGTTATCCGGGCTGATGCCGCAGTGGAGTTAAATCGTCTAGTGAAAATACTGAACGATAACATTACCATGAAAATCGAGCTGGGCTCACACTCAGACTCTAGAGGTTCTGACTCTTACAACCTTTCTTTATCTCAAAAAAGAGCAAAGTCCGCAGTTGACTATCTAATAAGTCAGGGAGTCAATAAAAACAGACTAGTAAGCAAAGGTTACGGTGAAACTCAAATAAGGAATCGATGTGTCAACGGTGTTGAATGCACCGACGATGAACACGAAGAAAATCGTAGAACAGAATTCATTATTTTGGATATCTAGTTTTAAAGCATTCCATTCAATAAAGGGGCTTTAATGCCCCTTTGTTTTTTTGCACAAATGCGTAACTTTAGAAAATAACTGAATCAAAATGAAAACTATACTCAGCATTTTATTAGCCTGTTTTTTCCTGATGACTTCTCAAGGTCAAATTATCGATAGGGGCATTGAAGGCCTCCTAAAGAAAAAGAAGAACAATAAAGAGTCTGCAGAGAAGCCAGACGAAAACGAAAATGCCGCGTCTCAGCAAGAGTCAGCTAATTCAGCGACACCAGGCTTTTCATTTGGCGCTAAAGCTGATGTTGAGGACGAGTATACATTCGATCATGCCATCGCCTATCACATGACTACCACAAAGAAGAACGGTAAAGTTGAAAGTGAGATTGACATGAACATGTTGCTCAGCGACGAAAAACCTATGTTCGGTATGGAGACCATTGCAGAGGGTGCCGTTTCAACCATTATTTATGAAATGGAAAAAAACCAAATGATCACCCTCACAAAAAGCTCTGGAACTACTATGGGAATGGTGATTGGAATAAACCCCTCAACAGCGGCAGAATATGCCGAAAACAAAGAGGGCTCAGAAAAGGCTGAACACAATCTTAGGAAGTCGGGAAGAACCAAGTCAATCTTAGGATATCACTGTGAAGAATGGATCATGGAAGATGAAAAGCAAAACTCTGAAGTTTGGCTCAGTGAAGATATAGACATGAACATCGGAAATGCATTCTCTGCAATGGGTGCTAGTGCGAAAGGAAAAAGTCCGTTCGCTGGCAAAGAATACCCAAGCGGAACAATGTTAGAAGTGAATTCTGTTGATCAAAAATCAGGGGAAACAAGTCACATGATTGCCACTAAAGTCTCGCCGAATTCCAAGCCTTCAATTTCAACAGCTGGGTATCAGTTCATGACTATTCCCGGGCAATAAGTTAATTCTGTTTTAGGGGGATGTGGAACTAGAAGTCGTCGTCATCGTCAAGAGGAGGTGGTGCCTCAGTCTCTTCTTCTTCTTTGAGTCTCTCTAGCCATGATTTCTTCTTTTTCTCCTTAGGCTCTTCAATTTTCTTACTCGTGCTGTCGGTCGATTCACCCCAGTCTACGGTTATTTTAACGTCCTTTCTAGGCTGCTCCTTGGGCTCTGACTCGCTTGCTTTATCCTTCTTCCCGAAAATGCCAAACTCCTCTTTTAACAGGTCCTTAAACTCTTGCTTTTGCTCGTCTCTATTTTCTTTTCGCTGTGCCTTGGCCGCGTCTCTATCGAAAGAAAATTCAGGGTCAGAAGTTGTGCCGGTCATAGCAAGAAAAAACTTACTGCCAAGGCCGTCATCTTCAACTTCGCCAAACTCTGAGTTCTTCTTTCTAAGTACATCTCGAATTCGAAATGTTATGGAGTAATCAATTTCGTTGTTGAAACTGTGTTTGCCGTATGCCGATATGCCCATGGCTGAAGACGCAATTTCCATTTTTGGAAAACGAATCTCTTGGTTCTCTATTTCAATGGTATTACTCAATTCTGAAAAGCGGATATGCTTTAGCTTTTTATCAAACTCATCCACCTCCACAAAACCTGAAATCAATTTATTCTCCCTCAAATACTCACTAATTCCTGCGAGTGATTCCAGCCCAATTAATTCTCCTTGTTTTATTGTGATGTCAATGAGACTGTAAATTTTATCTCTATCCATGAAGAGCAGTTCGTCCAAGTCTGACTTAAAAGAAATGTCAGCATCTGCCCTTCCCTTGATGTGTTTATCAGTAATTACATCCTGCCCGAAGTTATTTAAGGACTTAAAGAATTTTGCAATTTCAATATTCTTTATAGATGCTTCGCATAAAAGTTTATAATGCCCTGGGCCAGCCGGAACCAACGATAAATCAGCTAAAAACTCACCCTCAGAACTTGTAAATGATACTGGATTAAGCTTCAAATGGGCTTCAGCCAATCTCGCCACCCCTTTCACGTTTTCAGCTTTGAAATCTTTGAAAAGTAATTCCTCAATTTCCACATTCAAATTGCAAGAAATGTGCGCCGGAACATCCAGTTTGAACGCTTGGGTTTGAGTGGCTTCTACCTCAGATGATTCATTTAACAATTGATCGAGCTGGAGTTTTTCCGAATAAAAACTTGCCTCTAAGAACAGGGTTTCATCTTTATCGGTGAGGTAAGGCAGAAAGTTTTTAATGAATCCCTCAATTTTAAAATCACTTTCTCCCAGCATGCCCTTTAATTCTTGAACCGCAATGGTTGTGCCATTCAGAAGGAGGTTTCCTTCAACATTGTGCATCTCTCTGCTGCTCCCTTTTAGCTTGACACTCGCATCGTCGATTTTAGCATTTCCAGACAGCTCTGTCAGCTTCATACTTTCAACCGTAGTCTTCCAATCGGGCAAGGGACCTTTCCATTTGGCTAAGAAGTCAACATCTCCCTCAAATGTCTCTAGCGTATCTAGAGCAAAAAAGGACTTCAATTCTGCAAGCCTCACACTTCCTTGAACGGCTGCATCAATAAACGGCCCTTTCTTATTTTCTACGGTTCCAGAACATTTCAATTCTCCATGCCTAAACTCAGCGATAATTTCAGGTGTGGCAAGTGAAAATGTCTTGTCAGAATAAACAACCAAATCAGCTTCGGTTTCAATGTCTGAAAGCTTTTCCCCACTCTGTTTGTGCATAAAGCCCCCATTACTCAATTGAATGCTTGCCTTAATTTCTGGAATTTGATCGGCAAAGGTCTTGCCCTTGATGCTTCCTTTAGCATCTATATTCGCTGAAAGCTGGTACTCTTTGAATACTTCACTCAAGAGGTCCGGAAAGCTCCGGTTGAATCTTCCTACATCGCCACCTTCCACGGTGAAATTTCCATCAATAATTACCCCTTCTTCAGCGACCAAAACACTCCCTCC
>Ga0222689_1000094_pt1 | contig 50132 bp, 35 predicted proteins | sample AntAcemetage1231_FD_179838 | JGI IMG/M metagenome (GOLD analysis project Ga0222689, IMG submission 179838) | Saline water microbial communities from Ace Lake, Antarctica - #1231 | ecosystem: Environmental > Aquatic > Non-marine Saline and Alkaline > Saline | place: Antarctica: Ace Lake...
AGGGAGAGCTATGAGAGTCGATTTCAGCAAAGTAGATTTTAAGGTGACACAAGGTAAAAGTCTTGAAAATCAAGAGGGTATGCCTTGGCAGACTCCAGAAAAAATTGATGTCAAGCCTGCATACAGTGGGTCTGACTTGAAAGAAGTCGGTCATTTAAATTTTACTGCAGGACTAGCTCCTTATTTGAGGGGGCCATACCCAACTATGTATGCCGTTAGACCGTGGACTATCCGTCAATACGCTGGTTTCAGCACAGCCCAAGAGTCAAACGCATTTTACCGAAAGAACTTGGCTGCCGGTCAAAAAGGACTTTCAGTAGCATTTGATTTAGCTACACATCGGGGTTATGACTCCGATCATCCGCGTGTGAAAGGCGATGTAGGCAAAGCCGGTGTGGCTATTGACTCTGTCTTAGACATGAAAATGCTTTTCGACTCCATCCCCCTAGATGAAATGTCAGTATCGATGACTATGAATGGGGCCGTAATTCCGATTATGGCATTCTATATTGTCGCTGCTGAAGAACAAGGAGTCAGTCCTGACAAGCTTTCCGGGACTATTCAAAACGATATTTTGAAGGAGTTTATGGTGAGGAATACCTACATCTATCCTCCTTCGAGTAGCATGCGCATCATTTCAGACATTTTTGAATACAGCTCTCAAAAGATGCCGAAATTCAACTCAATCAGCATCAGCGGCTACCACATGCAAGAAGCTGGAGCAACGGCTGATATTGAACTGGCATACACCTTAGCTGATGGTTTAGAGTATGTTCGGGCTGGAATAAAAGCCGGAATGTCAATTGACGACTTCGCTCCACGTTTGTCTTTCTTCTGGGGGATAGGGATGAACCACTTTATGGAAATCGCCAAAATGAGAGCTGGCCGGATGCTTTGGGCGAAATTGATTCAACAATTCAATCCGAAAAGTGCTAAGTCATTGGCACTCAGAACACATTGCCAAACATCTGGATGGAGCTTGACGGAACAAGATCCCTACAACAACGTGGCTAGAACATGCGTAGAAGCTTTTGCAGCGGCCTTTGGTGGCACTCAAAGCTTACATACGAACGCTTTAGATGAAGCCATAGCATTGCCAACTGATTTCTCAGCACGAATAGCGAGAAATACCCAACTGATTTTGCAACAAGAAAGCGGAATCTGCAAGGCTATTGATCCTTGGGGAGGTAGTTACTATTTAGAGAAGCTCAGCCATGATATCGCAGCTAGGGCATGGGAGCACTTACAAGAAATTGAATCTTTGGGTGGGATGGCTGCTGCAATTGAGACTGGAATCCCAAAAATGAGGATAGAAGAGGCAGCAGCGAGAAAGCAAGCTAGAATTGACAGTGGTACTGACGTAATTCTAGGCGTAAATAGAAATCCTGTTGAAGACAAAGTAAATCTAGAGTTTAGGGAGGTAGACAATTCTAAAGTCAGAGATGAACAGGTCAATAGACTTGAGAAATTAAGACATGAAAGGAATCAGCAAGATGTTGATGATTGTCTCAGCAAGTTGAAAGCTTGTGCAGGTGGAGAAGAAGGTAATTTATTGGAACTAGCAGTAAATGCTGCTAGAGCGAGAGCCAGTCTAGGAGAAATCTCAGACGCAATGGAAGAAGTCTTTGGGCGCTATCAAGCTAAAATACGCTCCATTAGTGGAGTTTACGCATCGGAAGTAAAAATGGATGAATCATTTGCAAAAGCCAGGGCAGAAGCGGATAAATTCGCAGAGCTTGGTGGACGAAGACCAAGGATAATGGTCGCTAAAATGGGCCAAGATGGCCACGATAGAGGGGCTAAGGTAATCGCTACTAGCTTCGCAGACATCGGATTTGATGTCGATATCGGTCCATTGTTTCAAACCCCAGAAGAAGCAGCAAGACAAGCGGTAGAGAATGATGTCCATGTCTTAGGAGTGTCTTCTTTGGCAGCCGGACATAAAACGCTAATTCCTGAATTGATAGATGAACTCAAGAAAAGGGGTAGAGAAGATATATTAGTGATAGCAGGAGGGGTGATCCCACCTCAAGATTATGACTTCCTTTACGAGAGTGGTGTGGTTGGAATCTTTGGTCCAGGGACTAAAATTTCGGATGCTGCTATTGATATATTGAAGGTTTTAATCGACGCTTATTCCTCTTGATTTTGACTGGGATGGAAAGCTTCGAAGCTGCCATCACTGTATAAAATAACCACCTGTTGTATTGCCTTGTTTGTAGAAGCTAAGCCATTGGATTTCAATCCGATGGCTTTCTTTTTTAAGGCTGAATCCAATTCCGGTACATTTGTAATATTGCCACGCGCACTACTAGTTACAGATGTATCAAGTTCTTTCGTTACAATTGTATCAGGCTGGCTAGCGCTCTTGCTTGTAGATTCAGTGGGAATAGCTGATTTCAAAGACGATTCAATTGATTTCAGAAGTTCTCCTTTACCGTGCAATAGCCATTTTTCATTTACTTCCGGATAAGTAGAGAGTATCTTCAGTATAAAGTCTAGACTAGGCTTATTACGCCCACTAAGTATGTGAGACAGCGAAGAACGTTGAACCCCAAGCTCTTCAGAGAACACCTTGATTGATAGGGATTTATGAGAAATAAGATCTTCGATTCGGTCTGCAATTGGACTTCGATTCATCGTTTACAATTGTAATGTTTACACTTCGATATAAGTAAGCTTTATGTGTTACAAATGTAATGCATGTTGAGCAGATTTCAATGTAGATTCAAAGTCGATGTTAAGAATATTGAGGTTCAGTGTCTCTAGAGTCTTGATTTATAATTCAAATCACACACTATTAACCACTGATAGTCAATAACCTATGTCTAATGTCTTACAATTGTAATTAGGACATAAAATCTCCTTTTTCGAAGTTGTAGCCACGTAAAAACTCATCTGTGTTCATGGCCCTCTTACCTTCCATTTGAAGTCGGTGGATTTCTAAGAAATGATCATTACATGCCACCTGAAAAAAGTGCTTGTTGTCTGATTCAATTTGTCCGGGGACGACAGATTTTGTATTCGTCCTTTTAGTTCGTAGAATTTTAAACTGAATTTTGGTTCCGTCTTGTTTGAGCAAGAACGAATATGCTCCGGGATATGGAGAAAGTCCTCTCACCTTATTATGAACTGAAGCAGCCGATTGGCTCCAGTCTATCTTACAGTTATCTCGATTCAGCTTCGGGGCTGGTCTATAACCGCCATCTCCTTGCTTTAATTCTGCTTGTGGAGTAGGCTTAATCTCATCATTTTCAATGGCGTCAAGTGTTTTTACGACCAAAGAAGCACCTAATTCCATGAGCTTGTCATGCAGATCGCCTGCATCATAATCGGCGTCAATATCAATCTTCTCTTGAAAAAGTATATTTCCTGTGTCAATTTCCTTTTCAATTAAAAAGGTTGTCACACCAGATTCTTTGTCATCATTCATGATGGCGTGGTTAATTGGTGCCGCACCGCGATAGTCAGGAAGTAGTGATCCATGCAGATTGAAAGTGCCTTTTTTAGGAATTGACCACACGACTTCTGGCAACATCCTAAAGGCTACAACAACAAACACATCGGCATTCAGCTGCTTAAGACTCTCTACAAAGTCTGGATCGCGCAGTTTTTCCGGTTGTAACACAGGAATGTCTCTTGATACTGCAAAGTCTTTCACCGCTGAACTGCGGAGCTTTTTACCTCTGCCAGCAGGTTTGTCAGCGGCTGTGACAACTGCTACAGGCTCATGATGAGAATTGCAAATGGCTTGAAGGGAGGCAACAGCAAATTCGGGTGTGCCCATGAATATTACGCGCATACTAATTGTTCTTTGTGCAAATTTAGTCGATCAAACTTGATTGTATTTCCAAGGTGTCTTCCAGAGGAACCATCCTGAGAGAAGTCCCATCAATCCGAAATACAAGTAGTCCATGGTCCAAACAATGTGAATCTCATGCTTCCAAGTGAAGATCATTAAATAACTGAAAATGATATATATAACTATACTTACGAGTTCAATCCAAAAAGCAATTTGAGTTTTTCCAGCTCCTTCTATTGTATTTAAGAGCACAGAAGCAAAGGCAAAAATGAGAATAGCGAAAAACACAACATTCAAAACTTTAGCCCCTTGAGCGAGTACTGTTGGATCATCGCTGAACATGCCCAATAGCCATTCAGGGTAGAGTAGCAATCCGTGTGAAAAGAGGAAAACTCCTATCACATTGATGAAGATCAGTTTAATGAGAGTAGGGCGCAATTCATCCTGTCTTTTTTCAGCAATTAAAGTGCTGACGAAAGTTTTAGTGGTCTGAGCTATTCCGAAGACAACAACAAAAGCTAGGAAATAGAGGGTTCTTGTGAGGTGGGAGATATATAGGGCTGTTTCCCCCATCTTTTCCACCATAAAGAAGAAGCTGGTCCAGGTGGCTAAGGCAAGAAACTGCTGTCCCATGAGGGGAAAGCTGATTTTAAGAAGCTTTTTACTGTGGTTCAAAGGGAGTTTCCAGAGACTGACTTTGGGCTTGTAAAGGATGATGGTGTTCTTGTTCAAGGTATATAAAATCACGAAAATAAGGGCAAAGCATTCAGCTCCAAAAGAGGCCCATGCCGCACCACTCAGGCCCAATCCATCCCAATATGGGCTCCCGAAAATTAAGAAATAGTCACCTATTAGATTCACCACTGCCATGATTATGGTTGCATACATCAGGACTTTGGTCTCTGCGATACCGGAATAGAATCCAATAAATGACAAAACAACAGGGTATACCAAGAAGCCAAATGCTCGAATGGTAAGAAATTCATCCATTTCAGACATCAGTACTGCATCATTCAACAAATGGGGAAGTAGAAAAATGCGACACAAATTCATCGCGATGAAGAGGATAACTCCGATAATGAACGCGAGATAGATGGAATTGTAGAATATTTCAGCCGCTTCCTGAAAAAGCTGTTCCCCTTTTCGCCGTGCCGTAAGGATTTGAACTCCAGAAGATAGGCCAACGGCTACCATCACTAGGGCGATATACATGATTCCGCTGTTACCAGCAGCGTTGAGCGCAGACTCATTCAGTCTACTGAGGAATAAGTTATCGGTGAATACGACAAGAAACTGAACAAAAGTACTCACTGAAATAGGCAGTGCCACTCTCAAAATGCCTTTGAGGCTGGTGTCTATTGCCAATGAGTTGACTGCTGACATTTTAAATTCTTTTTGGACAAAAAAAAGGCCTCCAACTGGGAGGCCTTAATTTCAATCAAGGTAAATTACTTTACTTTCTTTGAAAGCTCAGCTCCTGGCTTGAACTTCACAACTTTTTTAGCTGCGATAGTGATTTCTTTTCCAGTCTGTGGGTTACGGCCCTTACGAGCTGAACGCTTAGATACAGAGAAAGATCCGAATCCAACTAGTGCTACACGGTCACCCTTCTTAAGAGCTTTTGATGTAGTGTTAATAAATGCATCAAGAGCACGCTTTGCGTCAGCCTTTGAGATGCCTGCGTCTGAAGCCATTGCTTCTACGAGTTCTGCTTTGTTCATGACTATTATTTAAAAAGTTAAACATTTTTGCTTGAAAGCGTAACAAATATATACGTGAACGCACGTCAACCAAGCGTTTGGTTAAAGAAAACAGCCCTTTTGTTGAAAAATGACCGTCTTTGTTGAAAAGTGCGGCTTTTTTTCGGGTGATTTCCTTATTTATCAATGGATTCAGAGGGTGTCATTTGCTTAAGATGTAACTTCGCAAGACTTTTCACTTGATTATTTTTGCTGAAATCATCCAATTATGACCAATATTCAATCGATTAAAATTCGCTTTTCAGACATTGACGCAATGGGTCATGTCAATAATGCAATCTATCTCAGCTATTTTGAGGAAGCTAGAATCGCTTTTTTCTCCGAGTTAATAGGAGGGAAGTGGGATTGGAATAAGATTGGAATATTAGTAGCCAAAAATGAATTGGAATATCACCTTCCCGTTTTATTAAACGACAGCTTGACTTCTGAGACAAGTATTGAGCGTGTTGGAACCAAAAGCATGGATATGGTTTATAAACTATATGTCGAACGAGACGGCACTAAAATTCTTGCAACAAGTGGGAAATCTGTGCTTGTTTGCTTTGATTATCAAAAGAAAGCTACTGCTGCAGTACCTACAGATTGGAAGAATGCTCTAGAAGCATAAGCCTATTTATCAAACTCGAACAGGCTGAAGCTCCGTTTCGGGAGAACAATTGAAGCTGTGATTTCAACTTTTTCTCCCGAAAGAACATTTAATCCTTCTCCAAGGCCGTTCAGTATTTCATTAAATCGAGCAGTTTTAAGGGCGCTCTCTATCGGATTGAAATTCAAACATACCATTGCTACTTTCGATTCTGTCTCTCTGAAATAAACATAGACTCCATCTTCGGGCACGAATTGAGTCAATTCGGCAGTTGCCAAATCGCTGAATGATTGCCTCCAGGTTGAAAGTGTCTTGATGAAGTCAAAAGCATTAGCCTCTTGTTCTGTTAGATTGTTGTGATCGAACTTACTCACAGCATCACCGGCCCATCCCCCCGGAAAATCCTCCCTCACTTTGCCGTCTGGATCAGCATAATTTTTCATCAGGATTTCAGTGCCGTAATAGATAGACGGGATGCCTCTAGTAGTTAGTAGAAATCCCATCCCCATAAAAAATGAATTCAAGTCTTCATTGACTACTGAATAAAACCGGCTTAAATCGTGGTTGTCTACAAAAGTCACAAGTTTCTCAGGATGCTGGTATAAGGCATCCTTTGCCAGTGTATAATACAGTCTGCGGCTACCTTCAGTCCAGCCTTCTGCCTCAGACAGCGACTTGTTGATGGAATAATGCAACTGAAAATCAGTGACGCTTTCTAGCTGTGAATCGAATTCGCGATTAATGTTGGTGTCGTCTACAAACCACGCTTGAACAGGCGTTCCGTGTACCCAGGTTTCAGCAAACAGACTCAAATTAGGGTATTCCGCGCGAATGCTACTTGCCCATTCTGCCATGAACAATTGATCGGGATATGCATAAGTGTCAATTCGAATAGCGTCAATATTAGCTGTCTCAATCCACCAAATATGATTCTGAATGAGGTATTTTGCCAACAGCGGATTCTTTTGATTCAGGTCAGGCATATGATGGTCAAACCATCCGTTACTCATTCTTTTCTTGTCGGCCTCTGATGCGTAAGGGTCAAGTAGGGTAGTGGCGCGATAAGTCGTCCGCTCGAAGGAGTCCCAATTGTTCAGCCAGCTAGAATCCGGCAAGTCTTTAATAATCCAATGTTCATTTCCCCAATGATTAAGCACCACATCCATAATCATTTTAATTCCTCTAGAATGTGCTTCTTCACTGAGATTGACATACTCATTCAAGCTGCCAAAACGAGGGTCGATTTTATAACAATCTGAAACTGCATAGCCGTGGTATGATTCTTTGGGTTGGTTGTTTTCCACCAATGGATTAATCCACAATGCGGTGATGCCAAGCTCTTCTAAATAACTCAGGTGATTCCGGATTCCTTGAATATCGCCTCCGTGACGAGAAAACATAGAGTCTCGGTTTACAGCCATTTCGTTCATGCCTTTAATGCAGTCGTTCTCTTCGTTTCCATTGCTAAAGCGATCTGGAAACAACAAATAGATCAAATCCGATTGGTCTAATCCTGAAAATTTCGCCGATGAACTCTCCCTCTCTAAGAGCTGATAATCATAACTGAACGACTTTTTACCTCGCTTAAACTTCAATTCAAGCTTACCCGCTTGAGCGCTTGATTCGATATTGATAGTCAGAAAAAGGTAATTCGGATTCTGGCAGCTTTCTGATTTTAGCAGATCTACTCCAGGATGATCCAATGTTACTTCATACAATGAGATGTTTTCTGAATGAATTAAGAGCTGCAAGGCTGTATTCTCAAAACCGACAAACCAATTTGGTGGATCAATCCTGAAATCGGTAGGGGATTTTGCGCACAAACTTGTACCAATGAGACAAAGACTGAAGACTAGAATGCATGCTAATTCCCTCATTGTTAGATTTTTTGAACAATTATATCCTTAGGATGAAAAAATTATTAATTTTGAAAGTGTTAAAAGTACACATTACTAATTAAAATCTATATAAGACACTCTAGTTATGAAAAAACTTTACGCGCTCGCAGGAGCATTATTTTTCGGATTGGCTTTATTTGCTCAATCAAATGTAACGTTCATGGTTGACATGAATAATGAAGTTGTTAGCGGTGACGGCGTTCATCTCGCTGGTCCTTTTGGTGCCGACGGTTATGCAGAATGGTCGCCAAATGCTATGGTAATGACTGATGACAATACTGATGGTGTTTACGAGCTAACTTTAGTTCTAGCTGGTGCATACTACGAATTCAAATTTATCAATGGTAATGATTGGCCGATGCAGGAAAACGTGCCAGACATTTGCCGTGTTAACTTGGATGGCAACACGAACCGTAAAATCGATGTCGCTGGTGACATGACTTATTCAGTGTGTTTTGGGAGTTGCGCAGCATGTAACGAGACTTCGGTTTTATTCCGCGTAGACGCTAGTCTTTTGGCTGAAGGAGAAGGAATCGATGCAAGTGGAATTCACGTTGCTGGTGATTTTCAAGGTGCTGTTTGGAATCCAGGATCACACATGATGACTGATGGAGATGGTGACATGGTATACGAAGCTCTTGTGAGTTTTGACCCAACTATTCTAACTGATGGCACTACTTTGAAGTGGAAGTATATCAACGGTAACGATTGGTTCTTTACAAACGAAAACGTTCCTGCAGAATGCGGTGATGGTACAGGAAATCGTCAAATCACGTTGAGCTCAGCAAATGTACTTACTGATGTATATTGCTTTAATGCTTGTACAAGTTGCATAGCACCTACTATGGTTACTTTCCTAGTGGATATGTCGAATGAAACTATATCTCCAAACGGAGTGCACATTGCAGGTGAATTTCAAGGATGGAGTCCAGGTGCAAATGAACTGTTGGATGCAGACGAAGACTTTATTTATGAAATCACACTTCCAGTACCTCCAGGAACACATGCATACAAGATTGTAAACGGTAACGATTGGAACGGTGAGAACAATAGTAGTGAGAGTCCTGCTACTGCATGTAATTTTGACGGAAACAGACAAATTATTGTTGGAGAAGAGGAGATGACCGTATCATTCTGCTACAACCAGTGTTCTGAAACTTGCGTTGCTAATCCAGATCCAGCTGACATTACTTTCAGAGTGAATATGGCAGAAACAGCTGTTGATGCTATGGGATTGTGGTTAATTGGCGATTTCACTGTGCCGCAATGGCAAGACGGAGCTGTTGAATTAACTGACCTTGATGCTGACCAAGTTTACGAAGCTACAATTACAGTGAGTGGTCCAAGTGAGATCAAATACAAGTTTGTTAATGGAGATGTAGACGTTTCAGATAACGAAGAGTCTAACATGTCTGCTTGTGCTGTTCCTAACGGTTTAGGTGGATTCAATAGAACTCACGATCGTTCTGGTGAGCCAGAAGTATTGGCAGTTGTGTGTTACGATGCATGTGAAGATTGTGCTACCAATGTTGCTGAATTGGAAGGGATGGTAAACTTCAATGTTTATCCAAATCCTACAAACGGTAACCTGTCAATTTCTTTCAACGCACTTTCATCAATGAAAGCTGACCTAAAAGTTATGAATACTCTTGGACAAACTATTTTGTCTCAAAACTTGGGGACAGTAGTTGGAAATAGTATTACAACTCTTGACTTGACGTCACTAGAATCAGGTGTTTACACGATTCAATTGATTACCCTAAATGGTCAAATCAACCGTCAAGTTATTGTCGAATAACAAGCATACCTTATTAATATTAAGAAAGCCTCGTTGAAAAACGGGGCTTTCTTTTTTTTAAATATCGAAACCAAATATTGGATTTTGCGTAATATTGTACCTTAACAAAAGTCTAATCGGCTCATTTTATTAAATTAAAGATCTACCCATGAAAAAACTATTACTTATTGCTTCGGCTTTCTTTCTTACTTTGAGCATGTCAGCTCAATTTGTAAGTTTGGAGGTTGAAGAGTATGCAGTTCACACAGGAATGGTCGGAACTGTTGATCTAACAGGTTTTACCACTTATCGTTTATACATTAACCTGACTGCTCCTACAGATTTTCTCTCTGCTTGTTTTGCAGAACCTGACAAGCATTTGAGAATTGAGACTTCAACTTCTTTCTATCAAGATGCAGTTGGTTCTCTAACTGGAGCAGAAATTAATCCTGCATTCTACGGAGTCTTTCCATCTCTTGAATTTGATTCATGGGTGACTATCGGAAGAGCTGCAACAACGGATCCCGGAGCATCGATAAGCACTATCCAAAGTTCTACTGACCCTTGGATTACTGAATTTGCAAATCCAGGTGGTGATATTATCATTGATGGCCTTTTCGGAGGTTCTTGGTATATCCTAAATGGTGATGTGAACGGTCTAGCTGGTGGTGACCTTAAAGTATTGGTTGGTCAATTCACAACTGATGGTGATTTCGGTGGAATTTTGACATTCCAGATTTTCCCATTGGGAATTGGTGCTAATGCGCAAACTATCATTGCTGAGCCATTCTCTTCAAATCCAAGTGCTCTTTTTGGATGTACTGACGAGACTGCAAACAACTACGATCCAGGAGCTGACACAATGGATTATAGCTGCGTCTATCCATGTGCTCTAGCAGTTGAGAACGTTGTACTTTCTCCTAATGATTGTCCAGGTGGTAATGCTGCATCTGTTCTAATTCAATCAAGTGGTGGTCAAGGTGCTACTGGTTACAAACTTAACAACGGTAACGTTCAGTTGAGTCCAACTTTTAACAACCTTTCTGCTGGAACTTACAGTCTTACTTTAAGTGACTCTCAAGGTTGTACGCATACAGAAAATATCGTGGTTGCCGATCCAGATCCCATCGAAATAGAACTTGCTGTTGATGGAATTTCTTGTTTCGGGGAAGTTGATGCTACGGTAACTGGTACTCCTTCTGGAGGTACTGGTGTGATTATGTATGGTCTTGCTGACGATGACTTAACTTCTGATACACCTGTATTTACTGATCTAGGTGTTGGAAATTATACTGTATTCGCAATGGATGAGAATGGCTGTACAGGCTCTTCAAGTTCAGTTTCAGTTGTTGAACCAGCCGTGGTTAGTATTTCTATGGTAACTCCAAACGACGCTACTTGCTTCGACACCAATGACGGTTCAATTGAAATTACTGCTGCGGGTGGTACAGGTGATTTAATGTACTCTGCAGACGGAGTTGATTACGTTGCTGATAATATGGTACCCGTTTCTCCAGGCATGTATACTGGTTATGTTCAAGATGAAAACGGTTGTTCTGCAGAATCAGGCGCACAAGTTACTGTTAACGGTGGTGCTGAAATTACGCTAGAAGCTACTTCTAACATGACAACTTGTTCTGACAGTGCTGACGGTTCAGTAGAACTTGCTGCTGCTGGAGGAAACGGTGGATTCGAATACTCTTTAGACGGAGGTGACTTTGATGCAGAAACAATGTACTCTGATCTTGCTGTTGGCACGTATGACGTTGTTGCAATGGATATGGACGGATGTATGTTCTCTACTACAGTAGCTGTTGATGGTCCTGATGCAGTAGAAGTTTCAGGTGTTGCAACAGCAGTTGCATGTAACGGTGACGCGAACGGTATGATTGATCTTGCTGCTATAGGTGGCAATGATGTCTTCACTTACTCTTTTGATGGTGGCGATTTTGATACTGCAAGCTCATTTGCTGATTTGGCTGCTGGTGAGTATTCTTTCGAAGCAATGGATGAAAACGGATGTGTTGGAACAGGAATGGCTGAAGTATTAAGCCCTGACTCTATAACACTTTCTGCTACAGCTGCTGGAACATTATGTTTTGGTTCTGAAGATGGACTTGTTTCAGCAGAAGGTACTGGTGGAACTGGAGAATTGATGTTTAGCATTAACGGTGTAGACTTCTCTTCTGATGATTCATTTACGGTTGCTGCTGGTGATTACACAGTAACTGTTCAAGATGAAAACATGTGTGCTAATACTACAGATGTATCTGTGGCTGACGCTGATGCAATTGAAATTACAGCAACTGCAACTGAAGATTCAGGTGAAGGTGACGGTTCTATTACTCTAGAGGTAATTGGCGGTACTGGAACTTATGAATTCTCATGGACAGGTCCTGACGGATTTACTGCTGACACTCAAGATATCGCTGACTTGGTTGGTGGTACAGATGAGTACGAAGTAACAGTAACTGATGAAAATGACTGTGTAACTACTGAGACAGTAACTGTAACTGTAGGTATTTCAGAAATCTTCGCTGCAATGACAATTGGTGTTACTCCTAATCCTGCTAACGGTGAGTTTGTTCTTAACATTAGCGGTGCTAACGGAGAAAAGATCAACATGAACGTGCTAGACGGACTTGGAAGATCTGTAATCAATGAGCAATTGAATGTTCTTGGTACAATTCGTCAAGATGTTAATCTAACTTCTTATGCTGATGGAATATATTTCCTTCAATTGACAGTTGGAACTGAACAAATGACAATCAAATTGATTAAGCAATAAGCCTAGTCAATTGAAAATATAAAAGCCTCCTTCGGGAGGCTTTTTTTTTGCCTATTCCAAGCAAGAGTATGCTTGAGCTCTAAAACAAACTACTTTTGTACCGGCAGGACGATTCGTCGCATGCTTTGCATGAGGAAAGTCCGGACAGTATAGGGTACCGTACTTCTCAAAAGGAAGGGACTCGTGAAGGAATTCACAGGCCACAGAAAGGGCTACAGAGATTTAGACTTCCGATGGTTTTCTTAGGAAAACACAGGACAAAGGTGAAAAGGTGGAGTAAGAGACCACCATCAGGTGAAGTGATTTGCCTGGATTAGGTAAACCTTGCGGACTGAAAGACCATGTATACCGAGGCTATAGAGCTACCCGCTCAATCTCGGAGGGTAGGTCGAGTAGATAAATGACGAATACTTCGAAAGAAGAACAGAATCCGGCTTACAGGCCTGCTACTTGGCACAGTTTCTTCGGAAGCTGTGCCATTTTTTTAAGCTTTCTACTTTAGCGAAATTTTCTTCCCTCAAGATTAATCAGAGCTACTTATATTTACAATCATGAGAACAACCATTATCCTGACTTTTATTATAGCAAGTGTGACAGCGCTTTTTTACTCATTTAAGCCAATAGACTTGCATAAAATAAATCCTCACGGTATCAGGATTGCAGGTGGAGGAGGAGTGCTTCCGTACAATTCAAATAGCCTCTTTTCGGGATCTGGCGTATGTCAATCTTGCCACGGAAGAGATTTCGAAGGCTTTGCCAGTACCGATGATAATGGGAATGATGTTAACGTTATTGATGACTGGAGAGCTAGCATGATGGCCAATGCTGCTAAAGATCCATTTTGGCAAGCTAAAGTGAGTCATGAAGTAGCCATCAACCCGCAACATCAACAAATCACTGAAACAATTTGCACGAAATGTCATGCTCCCTTAGGGCATTTTGCAGCTTTTCACGATGGAGCAACAAGCTATTCAATGGAGGAGATGAACGATGATCCATTGGCAATGGACGGCGTTTCTTGTGTGGCATGTCATCAGCAGAAACAAGATGGATTAGGATCAGTGTTTTCCGGTAACCTAGATTATGAGACTGACCTTATAGCCTATGGACCTTACACAGACCCTTGGGCAGAGCCAATGATTAATTTCTCCTTGTATGAGCCAGTTTACAGCGAAAAAGTTGGTGATTCAGAAATGTGTGCGACTTGCCACACCTTAATCACACCGACAATCGACCTTGAAGGAGAATTTACCGGTGGCATCTTTGTAGAGCAAGCAACCTATCACGAATGGCTGAATTCTAAATACGATGAGCTTGATGTTCAATGCCAATCCTGCCACATGCCAAACCTCGGAGATGACGGCATCGTGCTTTCAATTGGATATTCATTTACTCCAAGATCCCCATTCTCCTTGCATACTTTTGCTGGAGCCAATGCTTTTATGTTGAAATTGATGCGGTCGAATATCGAAGCTCTAGGATTAACTGCGAATACTGATCAATTTGCCGATGCGATTGATGCTGCTACTGAAATGCTTCAGTCTCATACTTTAGAACTCAATTTAGAAGCTGTTTCAAGAGATGCTGATACTGCGACTTTCGAACTTGAAATGTTAAATCTTGCAGGTCATAAATTCCCAAGCGGTTATCCAGCCAGAAGGGCATTTGTGCAGTTTGTAGTGACAGATGACGAAGGAAACAACTTATTTACTTCAGGAGATTGGGACAGTGACTACGCACTTCCAGACAGAGATCTTCCCTATGAGCCTCATCATGACGTCATTAGGTCGGAGGATCAAGTTCAAATTTATGAACTGGTTTTCGCTGACGCAGAAGGAAACCTATCTACCATTCTCGAAAGAGCGGCCTCTACTCTGAAAGATAATCGCTTTGTACCTCAAGGATTTAGCCCCGATCACTTCACTTACGATACAATTCCAATTGTAGGTCTGGCTTTGAACGATCCGAATTTCAACAATAATGGGGAAGCAGGCAGTGGCACTGATGAAATGACGTTTAAAATACCAATGCATGGTTTTGAAGGTACAATCCACGCTTTTGCTCGAGTATATTATCAAACAGCTCCTCCCGAATGGATGGAAGAAATGTTCTCAACCGACACGGAACAAATTCATGCATTTAAAGACATGTATGACGCTGCCAATCAAACTCCAATCTTAATCTCAGAAGACACCGCATTCTTCTTGTCGACGGGAGTAGAAGAGAATGAACAGAGCTTGCCAGCAGCCTTTATATACAACGGCGGAATACAATTGTCGAACTTGAGGAATCATCAAGTACAGATTTATGAAACCTCAGGAAGGTTGGTTTATGATAAGAATGGACTCTCAGATGTGAGCAGAATAGATTGCTCTTCTTGGTCAGATGTATTAATTGTTGTCATGAGCAATCAAGCAGGTCAAAACAAAGTGGAAACCTTATTCAATCAACGATAAGAAAGAATCAAGCATAAAAAAAGGGGCTCAGGCCCCTTTTTTATTTTGTTATTTTTCTAAGAATGGATACCGGTAATTTCTAGCAGGAACGAATGTTTCCTTAATCGTCCTTGGTGAAACCCATCTCAATAAATTGATATATGAGCCAGCCTTATCATTTGTGCCTGATCCCCTAGCACCACCAAAAGGCTGCTGCCCAACAACAGCACCAGTCGGCTTGTCGTTGATATAAAAGTTACCTGCAGCATTGATTAACTTCTTCGCGCCCAAGTCGATTGCATATCTATCTTGAGAGAAAATCGCACCTGTAAGCGCGTATTCTGAAGTTTCATCTAGTAATTCTAATGTCTGCTCATACTCATTTTCAGGATATACATATATGGTCATTACTGGTCCAAAAATTTCCTCACACATAGTGCGGAATTTCGGATTAGTAGTTTTCACGACGGTAGGAGAGATGAAATAACCAACGCTCTTATCATAAGTACCTCCAACGATAATTTCTGCGTCATTTTGAGTCTTGATGTAGTCGATGTATGAGGCAATTTTATCAAATGCTCTTTCGTCAATGACGGCATTCACAAAATTCGTCACATCATCAGGAGATCCCATCTTAAAGCTCTCGACATCACGCTTCACCTGGCTAAGAACTTCATCAGCCATATTTGACGGAATATAAGCTCTAGATGCAGCAGAACATTTTTGCCCTTGGAATTCAAAAGCTCCTCTACTAATCGCAGTGGATACTTCCAATGGATGCGCCGACTTGTGTGCAATTATAAAATCCTTGCCTCCAGTTTCACCAACAATTCTAGGGTAGGTGCGGTAAGCGTCCAAATTGTTTCCAATCGTCTTCCAAAGCTCCTTAAATACACCCGTTGAACCGGTAAAATGCAATCCAGCAAAATCTCTATGCTTGAAAACTACATCTCCAGCCACTGGACCAGGAACAGTAATCATATTAATAACACCATCAGGAACTCCTGCAGCTTTGAAAAGCTCCATAATAACTTGAGCGCTATACACTTGACTTTCTGCTGGCTTCCAAACAACTACATTGCCCATAAGAGCGGCAGCAGCAGGAAGATTGGCAGCGATAGACGTGAAGTTAAATGGAGTGATAGCAAATACAAAACCTTCTAATGGTCTGTACTCTAGTCTATTCCACATTCCAGGGTTCGATCCCGGTTGCTCCAAATAGATTTGCTGCATGTAAGCAACATTAAATTTCAAGAAGTCTATCAATTCACAAGCTGCATCAATTTCAGCCTGCAGCATATTCTTCGATTGTGCCAACATTGTAGCGGCATTCATCCTATCTCTGAAAGGTCCAGCCAACAAATCCGCAGCCTTCAAGAAGATAGAAGCTCTGTGCTCCCAAGGTAATTCAGCCCACTGAGCTTTAGCTTTTAAAGCCGCCTCGATTGCCATTTCTACATGCTTGGTTTCTCCCTCATTGAAATGACCCAAGCAATGAGAATGCTCGTGAGGAGGGTGCATTGAAATCTTGGTCTTAGTCCTAACTTCTTCACCACCGATATACATAGGGACATCAATTGGCGCTTGATTCCTCATGGACTTATAAGTCGCTAATAGGTTATCGCGCTCTTCACTTCCAGGACCGAAGCCCATTATTGGTTCATTCTCTGGAAAGGGAACTTCATATACTCCTTTAGACATGCTATTGTTTTTTTGTGATGCAAATTTAAGGAATGCGAATGGATTGATGTGTAACAAGTGTTCCACTACTTTGAACCGATGTTGCTTTCAAGTGTACTGAATAACGTGGTTTTTATAGACTGTACTGTTGAAAAGTTAAATATTCAGTTCAAACTTGAGCTGTAGCATGCTCTAAATTAGCTACAAACCAGTAATCTGGAATGAAATACACCCTATATCTCCTCATCTTGCTCGGATTTACCTCCGTTTCGCAAGCACAAGTCAATGAAGCTCAACTTCAAAAAGATGCTGAAACGCTGTTTGAAGCAGGCAAGTTTGTAGAAGCTCATCCCCTCTATGCCCAGCTTGTGAGCTTGAATCCAAGAAATGTCGATTATAACTTCAGATTTGGTGCTTCTACTGTTTTTGCAGGATCAGACTACGAAACAGCAATCAAGCACTTAAAATTTGCAACACATAAAACCGGAGTAGATGCAAGGGCATTTTACTACATGGGACTCGCGGAACAATTGAATTACGACTTCAGTTCTGCAATTGATGATTTTAACAACTTTAAAAATCTTGCTGATGCTAAGACTTCGGCAGGGTTTGATGTGAATCGCAGAATTGACCAGTGCAAAAACGGTCAGGGATTATTGAGTAAGGTAAAAGACATTGTCGTAATTGAGAAAACTACGGCCAATGACAATGATTTTTTCAGGTTCTTCAACTTAGATGCGATGGGAGGAAGAATCCTCGCTATGCCTGAAGAATTAAAGACCAAAACGGATATCAAAAAAGGCGGAAATAGTTTGATCTATTATCCGGGATCGACTTCAGTTATCTACTTCTCAAGTTACGGGAAGGATGGGAGTGAAGGAAAGGATCTCTACAGAGCCTATTTACTTCCAGACGGGTCATTTAGCAAGACCGAAATCCTGAAAGGTAAGGTCAATACCCCTTTTGATGAAGATTATCCTTTCATGCATCCGGATGGGAAAACCCTCTACTTCTGCTCCAAAGGTCATTCAAGCATGGGTGGATATGATGTTTTTCGAAGTATCTATGACCCAAGTACAGACAGTTTTAGCTCTCCAGAAAACTTAGATTTTGCGATCAACACTCCAGATGATGAATTTCTGTTTGTGACAGATTCCTTGAGTAATTTAGCCTGTTTCGCATCTGGTAGAAGCAGTGCATTAGGTGAGCTCAATGTTTATAAGGTTAGAGTTGAAGGAATCCCAGTTCAAGTTGTCTTCATCCAAGGCAAGTTCTTCTCAGAGATCAATCCAGATTCTAAAAAGGTGAAAATTAGCGTGAAAGATGAGCTTACTGGAAGACCAATTGAAAATACTCATTCTTCAATTTCTTCGGGTGAATATGTCATTTCTCTGCCTAAATCGGGTAAATATCTTTTTGAAGTTGAAACCGAAAACTCTCCCATTATTCATGAGGGAATAGTAGAAGTTCCTGTATTTGGAGAGCCAGTCGTCCTTAGACAAGAACTACGGATTGTGAATGAAGGAGGCGCTGAAAGATTGGTCATCAACAATCAATTTGATACTCCGCTTACTGATCGTATTGCTGAGTACACGGCGAAAATGATGAGAAAGAAGGCGGGATTAGAAGTGAATGCAACTGATGAGTTATTAGCGTCTTTAGATGCAGCGGACAAAATGACTGTCGAAATAAATGCGGAAAACGCTCCGATGCTCGCTGGATTTTCAGACAAATACTCGGTTGGAACAATCGTCTCAGAAATTAGGGCTGAAAGTCAAAAAAAGGCAGAAGCAATAGATGATTTGAAGTCTAAATCAACTTATGCCGCTGGTTTTGCCAAAGCTGAATTCGAAGCTGCCGATAAATTACTGAAAGAAGCAGAACAAATCAAGACAGTGCATGATGGATCTAAGAGTCCAGAGGCAATAGAAAAGCTAAGAGAATCTCAAAGAAAAGCTACCGAAGCGGAAAAGAGATTGATGAATGCTAAGAATGCGTTGGCAATAGCTGACTCAACTATGAATTATTCATCTCGAATCAGTGCAGATTCTAAAGACTTAGCCCAAAAAGCTTCTGCGATTGAATCGGAATCTGATCCTGAGAAATTGGTTGAAATACTCAAACAAGAGAAAGGAAGAAGAGAAACTTCTAAAAAGAAAATCTCGACCCCTGGAGAACACGCCCGTCAAATGGCAGAATTAAAAGAGCTCGAATCGAGTGAGTCACTTGTTGCTGTCAATAGATTACGTGCGGAGGAATCTGAAATAAACACTTCAATCAAAAAAGCCGAAAGAGAAAAGGAATCGGCAAAGTCAAAAGATAAGCCCGCTATTGACAATAGAATCTCTCAATTGAACCAAGAGAAGTCGGATCTTCAATCTCGAATTACGGCGGCCAATGAAAAGGCTAGGAGTATTGAGTCTGTTTCAAATGATTTTTCAATTCAATCAGATTTGTACAACGAAATTGTTCTCTCTGATAGCCCCGAATCAATCGCAAAACCTTTAGTACTCAATGCAACACAAAAAAGTGAATTGCAGGCCTCCATTGAAAAATCTGAGTCTAAAGTAGGAGATATAAAAATCACAGACCCTGAGACTTTAGCCTTGATTGGAGAAGGATCTAACGTTAGCAGAAGTGAGTTGACAACAGCTTTTAAGCTTCCTCCAAAATCTGTTGACTCTGAAATCTCACTCAAACCCGTTGCTGGAATTCAAGAAGATTATGTTTCATCGTACGCGTTGATTTCAACAGAAATTTCTCGACCAGAAATGGCATACAAGGCGAATCTAATTCAAGCCAATGCCATTCAAAATGCTGAGCTGAGAAAGGAATATGTGATGAAGTCTATAGATGAGGGCAAACTTGACAAGGCCTCGGCTGACACAGAATTACAACAATTGAATGAATTCATTTCGGGGATTAAATCTGAAGATCCCATCGCATATTCTCCCAAAACAAAGACCTTAACTTCGGCTCAACAAAATCAAATTCTCAAAGACTTAAGTCGTGAATATCAGAGCTTTAAACCTGAAGGTGTTGCTTGGAAAGATGATCTCCAAAAATTGACATTCTCTCAAGCCTCCATTGAAGCTGCTGAAGCGAAAATTGCCGAGAACAACCAGAAAATACTGACTTCAACGAATCCCGATCAGATTAAAAACTGGCTTCAAACGAATGAAGAGCTAAGTGTGTTCATCCTTGATCAACCGAATAGCGCAGCATTAAATACGGTAGATGACAATCACAAAGCCGCAATTCAATCGATAGGAGCGAGTAAAATACCTTTTGCTGAGAGAATTCAAAAACAAGTCGTTGAGACTGAGCGCTATTTAGAATTATTGGATGCTTACGAAGCTGGCTTGAATGAAACGAAAATCAATTCATCCGAAAAGGAAAAGCTGGAATATACCAATGCCATTGCTCAAGTTAATAAATTGAAAGAAGCCGCTCAATTGAGACTGTCTGGATTGAAGTCCGATTCGGAGATTGCAGCTTTAGAACCAGGAGTTTCGATAAAACCTGTCGTTGAAGGGGGAAATGACAATACGGACACTGCTCAGAATCGATCAACTAACGATCCAAGTCAGACGGGCACACAGCCAAACACAGTAGAAAGGACTGCGAATTCGAGTACGGAAACACAAATCAATCCAGTTGCTAGAGCTGAAGAAACTCCAGTTGTTGCCGAGCAAAGCTCCGTGAATTCATCAAATCCTCTCCCCAAAGAAAAGACGAAATTGATCTTGGCCTTAATGCCAAATTATCCTTTGGAAGGTTCTACTGCAGCATCTAATATGAAGAGCCTGAATGAAAGAGCAGAGGTAGAGAAAACCTTCATAGGAATAATCACCGAAAACATCCAAGAAAGAGAAAAGCGCTTAGTGCTTTCAGAAGTTCCTGCAGAGAAAGAGAAAACGGAGATGGAATTGGTTCAATTGAGAGCGCTTAAGCGCCAATCCGAACTGCAATTAATGGAGTGGAATGCAGCTGCATCGACTGAATCAGAAGAAGTTGTAGCCGCTGACTTGGGCATGACTACTGCATTGAATGATCAAGAACGCAGCTTGTTCGAAACAATTAATTCTCCGGCGCCTTCTGAAGATGCTAAATCAGCCTACGAGTCAACACTCTACGATGAATTGGTCTCTGAAAATACGGATGCATCTACACAAATAAACAACCGTGAAGCAATAGAATCTGTGCATGCAGATATCGCACAGAAAGAAACTGAACTGCGGAGCGAAGAAAGTGAATCAAAGCAAAAGAAGCTTGATCGTAAAATTGAGGACCTCTATGTTAAAGTGGCTTTCATGGAAATGGGGAACGGCTCAAAACTTAAGACTATAGCTGAAAAGGAGTATACTTCCAATGCTCAGAAAATTGAAGATTTAAGCGTTGCCAAGTTCGACCTCGTAAAGTCAAACTCGTATTACGACGATAAGATTGATGAGCATCTGAACAAGGCCGAAGACCAAATGAAGGATGCAGAAGAGATTAGGAAGAATGCAGTGCGAATCGGCGACCCCATTGAAAAGAACTACCTCCTTCGTGAGGCATTTGCCTTAGAGTCAGAAGCAATTCAGAATCAAAGACGAGCATTATTGATCTTAGAGAATGTTGAAAATCTTAACGGCAAAGAAGAGGTTTATCTCGCCAGCCTGAATGCAGAGTCTAAAGCTGCATCCAATCAAGAGCTAACGGCAGAGACCAACACTAATTCTACCACTAATTCTTCAGGAAATCAGGAAGCAGCTAATCCAGCACAATCAACCAATGCTGTTGAAAACGCACCAACACAAAATCCGGTTGTAGAATTGGAAACTACGGTTCCAGACGATAGCACTGAATTTGAAATAGAAGAAACTGTTGAAGCGGAGCCCACGACAGCTGCATCCTTGCCACCAGCTAGGGTAATGAATTCTCAATTGAGCCAAAGAATAAATACCATTCAAGATGAAGACCCGTTAAGTGGTGCTAATTTGTCAGCTGAGGAAATCGAGACTAGAAGAAGAAGTGAGGCTTATGTGCGCTATCAGAAACTCCTCAATGAAGCAGAGAATAGAAAACTTGAAATTGAGTCTACTTTATCTGAACGAGCCCAAATTCTCGAGCAAACGAAAACCATTGAAGCTCAAATCGCAAAACTTGACATCAGTATTGAAAATGAAACTGACCCGGCAATAAAAGCAGGATTGGTTGAAGAGAAAAGAAGGCTGAGATCACAGGCACAAGTCAATTACAGCAGATTAGAATTATTGGACAAAAAGATTGCAGCTGATGAAGTTTTCCTCGGTGGAATTCTTGATGAGGCTACGGTAGTTGCAGAAAAGCTAAGAAAAGAGCCACAAGCATTACCTCCTTCAGCTATAGCAAGTGCTTCACCAGATGCTCGAGCGAAGTCTGCAGAAGTCAGAAACTACTTGTTCGAAAATCCTGAAACACTCACAAAAGATGTCTTTGCCGTGTTTGATTCCGCACCTTATTCGGCCAATTCCCCAATTCCAATCAATCCGAAAATGCCCGCTGGAGTTGTCTTTAAAGTACAAGTTGGTGCCTTCAGAAATGATATTCCTCAAGATCTTTTTGGCGGATTCGCTCCAATTAGCGGTGAATCATTGAATTCCGGTATTACAAGATATACTGTTGGACTATTCCGTCAATTCAATGGGGCGAATATGGCGAAGTCTGAAATTCAAACCATGGGCTATCCAGATGCCTTTGTTGTTGCATTTATAGATGGGATTCGTGTTCCGCTGTACGAAGCTCTTGCTCAACTCGATCAAGGCGATGTAGCAGATTCAACGCCAAGTAATTCGGCGTCATCAACATCAAACCCTGAAAATAATTCTACTTCAAACTCTACAGTAGCCGAAGCACCAGGGAATTCAACTTCTCAGGTGAAGCCCCAACCAAGTGCAGTATCTGAAAACCTGAGCAACAAGACTGTTGGAAAAGAATTTGATCCTTCAAGAGAAGACGTAGATTACTACGAGAAGGTAGAAGGAGCGGCGAAAGCCAATCAAGTAGAAGTGCTTAAAGGACTATTCTACACCGTTCAAGTTGGGGTTTACAGTAAGGTGGTAACTGCACGCGACTTAAACAATATATCGCCGCTCAATAGTGAATCGACCACTGGAGGAAGGGTGAGATATACAACAGGAGTTTTCAATAATTTGACTGAGGCTTCTCAACGGAAATCAGAAATAATCATTCAGGGAATATCGGATGCTTTTGTAACCGCTTACTACAACGGGCAGCGAATTACACTCGCCAAGGCTGCCGATCTCTATGAAGAGCTGGGACCGAATGTATTAAATGTCACAAACGCTTTGTCTGATGAAAACGCAATTAACGAGTGGGAATTTGATGTGTTCATTGGCAGGTTTAGCGGGGAAGTACCAGCTAATGTTGCAAAGGCCATGCTCTTCCTAGAAGAATCACGAGGAATTGTAAAGCGAAATTCATCAGAAGGTGTTGAGTATTACTCCGGTAGAGTGAATTCAGTAAGCTCAGCGAAACTCATTCAGTCCGATTTTGCCAGATATGATGTAAATTCAACTGAAATTATTGGCTATGAAAATGGATTGCGTAAGTCGCTTGACAACTACACCGGTGAATAAATCTGCTCTTGTATTTTGTATTATAATGAGCTTTAATTTCTTGGTGGATGCTCAGGTATCCAAATCTATTCCTCTAGAGATTGTAGGCTTTGTGGCACGAAAATCAACCGATAAAAACGAGTTCAAAAATAAGGCGGATTGGATTGACCTAAAAAATACTGGGAGCACAAAGCTCAATCTTCCTGAATTCAAAGTGTTCCTCACAGATAAGGGGATGTCTGATCCATTTAAATTCGAGCTTCCTCAAAAAACACTTGCCCCCGGCGAAACATGGCGGATTTGGTGTGATGGTGAGAATGTTTACGCCAATCAAATTCACAGCAATTTTAGACTCTCAAAAAAAGGAGAAGCCCTTGGACTATATTACCAAGAGAATGAAAACAAGGCAGTTCCAATTGATGTTTGGAACTATACAAAGCTTTCTAATAAAGAAAAGGGCAAAGAGAAAATTAATGGCAAGATTGTACCTATTCTCATAATTCAGGAATAACAGCTTGTACAATTTTAAATCTAATCGCCGCTTAACTTTGTCTTAACTTTGCCCCAACCTATCAAACTACAGTTTATGCGCATTGCCCTCACTACTTGTTTAGTGATTTTTTCATTTCTAGCGAAATCTCAGGTATATATCAACGAAATACTGGCATCTAATCAAAACGACATTGTAGATGAGATGCTACAAACTGCCGATTGGATTGAGATTTACAATTCTTCTAATTCACCTGTTGATATCGCGGGCTACTACCTGTCTGATGATGAGCTCGATCTGACACTTTTTCAGATTCCGACTGATCAACCTGAACTAACCACACTGCCAGCTAACGGCCATCTCATTATTTGGGCAGATAATGATATTACAGACGGACCGCTTCATGCGAGCTTCCGCTTGTCGTCCAATGGGGAGAGCGTTTTTCTCACCGCACCAAATGGAGAAACTATCCTTGATACAATAACTTATACGTTGCAGCAATCAGACATTTCATACGGAAGAGAAACTGATGGCGCTTCAACTTGGGTTTTCTTTAATAACACTACTCCTGGAGCTCCAAATGCAGAAATCCAACCCTCAAATGCCTATGTTTTCATCAATGAAGTAATGGCGTTCAACTTGAACAATATCACTGATAATTTCGATGAGCATGAGTCGTGGATAGAAATCTACAACCCAAATAGCTATCAAGTTAATTTGGCAAACTATTACATCGGCACACCTGGCAGTCCATTAGCATTCCAGATTCCAAATGATTTCCCCGCTTTAACAACTGTAGATGCTGATGGGTTTTTGATTTTTTGGATGGATGCCGAAGAAGAACAAGCTCAGAATCATGCAAACTTTGAGTTGAGCATTGCAGGAGGGACTGTTGTAATAACTGCTCCGAACGGAACAACAACTATCAATTCATACAATTATCCCACAGCTAATTTGAACACAAGCTGGGGTAGAAATAGCGATGGAGGCTTAGGAAGCCATGAGTTTGCTATTCCAACTCCACGTGTCACTAATTCACTTGTAATTATTGAGCCAGATGTGCTCTACATCAATGAATTGATGGCAGCAAATCAAAACGATGTTCTTGATGATGCCGGTCAACATGAGGATTGGGTTGAGATTTACAATCCAAATGCTTTTCCTGTAGACTTAGGCGGATATTATTTTACCGATAACTCAGAGAATCCTACAAAATGGATGGTTCCAGACAACGTACCCGGTGAAACTACTGTTCCAGCTGAATCTTGGTTCATCTTTTGGGCGGATGAAGATGGATTGCAAGGCAACACGCACATGAGCTTTAGATTGAACAATCAAGGAGAAGATTTGAGAATGTACGGCCCGGACGGATTTACACTGGTAGATAGAATAGTGTTTGGATATGTAGCCCCAGACCTCAGTTATGGTCGTTCAAGCGATGGGGCAGAGGACTGGATTCTTTTTTCTGGAACTACCCCTGACGCTTCAAACAACGGCGGTACCATAGGAATTACAAGTCAGGAAGATCGATCTACTTTTCAGGTCTATCCAAACCCCAGTAGCGGCATCGTTCAATTTTCAGAAGTTATCACTTATGAGCTAGTTGATCTTCAAGGAAGAATGTTGATGTCCAGTACTTTACCTGTCAGCACCATCGACTTAAGTCCATTGCCAAATGGACAATACATTCTTAAAACAGAACGGGGAATTATTCAAAGAATTTCCAAAATTAACTAAGCTCCTAGTATTTTTCAGCTATCCTTTCCGTCAATACACTGAAATTCATTACCTTTGCACCCTCATTTGAGGACCCTTGGTGAAAAAGGTCAATTATAAATCCTTTCTCTTCATTTTCACCGTGAGAGAAATACAAATTGTTGCCTAATGGCAGAAGAAAACAAAGACTCAGTAGAGAATACTGAAAACACTCAACCACAAGAAGTGGAAACTCAACAAGAAATTGCTGATACACCGATTGAGGAACCAACAGCAGAAGCTCCAGCGGAAGTTGTAGCAGAAGCAGTTGAAGAAGAAGCTCCTGTAGCTGAATCAAAAATGAAAAGATCGGAACCAATTCAGATGTCTGAAGACGGAACTTTCCACTTTTCAACACCAACAGAATCGTTCGATTGGGATGCAAATGATACTGAAATAGATCATTATACTGCTGAAGAACGCGAAAGACTCGATACAGTTTACGGTGAAACTCTTACTTCTATTTCTGAAATGGAAGTGCTCACTGGTACTGTTGTTTCTGTAAATAAGAAAGAAGTAGTTGTAAACATTGGCTACAAATCAGAAGGTGTAATTGCCGCTTCGGAATTCCGCTACAATCCTGACTTGGCAGCTGGCGATGAAGTTCCTATTTACGTTACAAAACAAGAAGATAGAAACGGTCAATTGGTTATTTCACACAAAACAGCTCGTGTTCACGATGCTTGGAGAAGGGTGAATGAATCTCTTGAGACGGACAAAATTATTAATGGTCGCGTTAAATGCCGTACTAAAGGTGGACTTATCGTTGATGTATTTGGACTTGAAGCATTCCTTCCTGGTTCACAAATCGACGTGAAGCCTATTCGTGATTACGATATCTACGTTGGTAAGACCATGGAATTCAAGGTTGTTAAAATCAACAAAGAATTCAAAAACGTTGTTGTTTCTCATAAAGCTCTTATCGAGGCTGAACTTGAAGAGCAGAAAAGAAAAATTATTAAGGGTCTTGAAAAAGGACAGGTTCTTGAAGGAACTGTTAAGAACGTTACTTCTTACGGAGTATTCGTTGATCTTGGCGGTGTTGACGGTCTTGTTCACATCACTGACCTTTCTTGGGGACGTATTAATCACCCAGATGAAGTGGTTAAACTTGATGATAAAATCAATGTTGTTATCCTTGACTTCGATGATGAGAAGAAGAGAATTGCACTTGGTATCAAGCAGCTTTCTGCACACCCATGGGATGCCCTAGATGGCGAAATGAAAGTTGGCGATAAGGTTAAAGGTAAAGTTGTAGTCATTGCCGATTACGGTGCTTTTGTTGAAATCGCTGCTGGTGTTGAAGGACTAATCCACGTTTCTGAAATGTCATGGTCTCAGCACCTTAGAAGTGCTCAAGACTTCTTGAATGTTGGTGACGAGGTAGAAGCAGTAATACTTACTCTGGATCGCGAAGACAGAAAAATGTCTTTAGGTGTGAAACAACTTATGCCAGATCCATGGGAAGAAATCGAAAGCAAATACCCTGTTCAATCACAGCACACTGCTAAAGTTCGCAACTTCACCAATTTTGGTGTATTTGTTGAAATGGAAGAAGGTGTAGATGGTTTGATTCATATCTCTGACCTTTCTTGGTCTAAGAAAATCAAGCATCCTAGTGAATTCTGCAGTGTTGGAGATGAACTCAATGTTGTTGTTCTTGAAGTAGACAAGGAAAATCGTCGCTTAAGCTTAGGACATAAGCAACTTGAAGAAAATCCATGGGATGTATTCGAGACTGTATTCTCACAAGGAAGCACTCACCAAGGTACTATTGTTAGAAAAGAAGGTAGCCAGTTTGTGGTTTCACTTCCTTACGGTGTTGAAGGATATACTATCCAAAAACAACTTAAGAAAGAAGACGGATCTCAAGCTAATATGGAAGAAACACTTGATTTTGTTGTAATAGAGTTCAATAAGAACGCTAGACGAATTATGGTTTCTCACCTTGCTACATTCGAAGCTTCAGAAGCTCCAGAAACTGCTCCAAAGGAGAAGAAAGCTGGAAGAAGCACAGGTGGTACTGCCAAAAAAGGAGTTAAGGCTGTTCAAGATAAACTTGAAAAGACAACTCTTGGTGACTTAGGTGTTCTTTCTGGTTTGAAAGAAGAAATGGAGAAGAACGAAGAGAAAGCTCCTAAGAAAGCCGCGGCTCCTAAGAAAGCAGCTCCGAAAGCGAAAAAAGATGCTGATGATGCTGATGAAGAAAAAGCAACTAAGCCAAAAGCTAAAGCAGCTCCTAAGGCTAAAAAAGCCAAAGAAGATGCAGCTGATGCTGAGGAAGATGCAACAAAAGAAGATAAAGGAGATGATGCTGCTGAATAAGTAGTATCCCTTTTACAATAATTTGAAAGCCTCGTATTAACGAGGCTTTCTTTTTTTATTCTTTGCTCTTTAGCAAAGTTTTATATTTGCGTTCAATATGCGGCCAAGTACACTCATAGATAGCAGACAACTGGAGCTAATCATTGAACGATTAAGTCACCAACTCGTTGAGAATCACGACGACTTTAAAGATAGTGTGCTGCTTGGAATTCAACCCCGAGGAATTTATTTAACAAATCGAATTCAAGCCAACCTGGAGAAAATCCTCGGTCCCAAGTGTAAAATTCAAAGCGGAAAGCTAGACATCACATTTTATCGTGATGACTTCAGAAGAAGAGAATCCCCGCTAGAAGCAAATACGACAAACCTCGACTTCATCATCGAAGATAAAAGAGTCATCCTCATAGATGATGTGCTTTATACAGGAAGAACGATAAGAGCTGCGATGGATGCCATGCTAGCTTATGGTCGTCCGAAAGACGTAGAATTACTCATCCTCATTGATAGAAGATTTTCTAGACAGTTACCTATTGAAAGTAATTATGTTGGAATGGCTGTTGATTCGCTGGCATCTCAACGAGTGAAAGTGCAATGGGCTGAATCAGAAAAAGAAGACAAGGTATTGTTATACTCCACAGAAGAAAAAAATGTCTGAACTAAGCGTAAAACATTTGCTCGGCATAAAAGGACTCATCAAAAGTGATATTGACCTTATTTTCTCTACTGCAGATCAATTCAAAGAGGTAATCAACAGGCCAATTAAAAAGGTTCCTAGCCTCAGAGACATTACCATTGCCAATTTATTTTTTGAAAACTCTACACGAACAAAACTTTCTTTCGAATTGGCTGAAAAACGCCTTTCCGCAGATGTTATTAATTTCTCATCATCAGGATCTTCAGTGAAGAAAGGTGAGACGCTCATAGACACTGTGAATAACATTTTATCTATGAAAGTGGATATGGTTGTCATGAGACACCCAAATCCAGGGGCGGCGGCCTTTTTAGCACAGCATGTAAACACAACCATCGTAAATGCTGGCGATGGAACACATGAACACCCGACACAAGCCTTGCTAGATGCCTATACTATTAGAGAAAGATTAGGCGATTGTAAAGGAAAGAAAATCGTAATCGTCGGTGATATCAAACATTCCAGAGTAGCATTGTCAAATATATTCTGCCTCCAACTTTTGGGTGCCGAAGTAATGGTGTGCGGCCCAACGACTTTAATTCCAAAACATATTCACGAATTGGGAGTGAAGGTCAGTCACAATCTAAAAGAAGCTTTGGAATGGTGTGATGTGGCTAATATGCTCAGAATCCAGCTTGAAAGACAAGGAGGGGATGGTCAATCAATTGGCTATTTCCCGAGTATTAGAGAGTATGCCATGCAATTCGGTCTGAATAAGGAAATACTTGACGGACTCAGTAAGAAAATTGTGGTAATGCACCCCGGTCCAATCAACCGAGGAGTTGAAATAAATTCGGATGTGGCTGACTCAGATCAATCAATAATCCTACAACAAGTAGAAAATGGAGTTGCCATCAGAATGGCTGTTTTATACCTTTTAGCTTCCGGTATAAGTAGAAGCTAAAAATTTCTATATTTGACTTTAACAGAATACCAAACATGAAATTCGAAACAGAGAAGAAAGACAAGGTGATAATTGTCCATACTAAGGTAGAAAAGTTAGATGCCTTACATGCACCTGAACTCAAGTCAGAGCTAGTGATGCAGAACAAAGAAGGACATAAAAACATCATTCTTAATCTGGCAGAAACACGCTATTGTGATTCTTCAGGATTGAGTGCCGTATTAGTTGCTAATCGACTTTGTAGAGATAGCGAAGGAACTTTTGTGCTCTGCGGACTACAGCCTGCAGTTCAAAAATTGGTTTCTATCTCCCAATTAGATAGCGTACTAAAGATAACACCGACAGTAAATGAGGCCGTTGATCTCGTTTATATGGAGGAAGTAGAAAGAGATATTGACTAACCTTACAAACTTTACTATGAAGAAATATTTACTCATTTTTACCCTTGCTCTAGCTTCGGGATTTGCCTTTGGACAGTGCAGTCCTGATTATGATTTCACAGGATTAGAATACGGGGTATACCCTGATCCTGAACAAGGGGAAACCTTTGATGATGGAGCTGTTGGAGTTGCATATTCTGATACAATTCACATGCTTGCACCAACCGATGCTGGAGCAGTCGACCCATTGTATGAAGGTGTTCCAATCGATTCAATCTCTTTGCTTTCAGTTTCATTAAGTTTAGATGGAACAACTTATACTGCAGAAGAGCTTGGATTAGACTTTGACTGTAACAATGGCGGTGCTTCTATTGACCCATGTACTATTCAAGGCGGACTCCAAGGATGTGGTTCAATCTTCGGAACTCCAAATCAAGCGGGATTATACAATCTTGTAGTTACTGTTCAAGTTTATGCTACTGTTTTTGGCAACGTTATTTCTCTTCCTTTTGAATATGAAGGATATACACTATTTATTGAGGGAATAATCAATATCGCTAACCAAAGCCAAGCTAACTTTGATGTCGCTCAAAACAAGCCTAATCCGTTCAATAAGGTAAGTTACATCGACTTTGAACTTATGTCAGCTGGTAAGGTAGAGCTAACAGTTCTTAATCTATTAGGCTCTGTTGTTTATCAAGAAAATATCAATGGTTTAAGAGGAAAGAACACATTTAAAATGAACGCTTCAGATTTTCAACCTGGAGTATACCTCTACAGACTTCAGCAAGGAACAGTTACTGCAACCTATAGAATGGTTGTCAGTCGCTAATCATATTTAATCTAAAATAAAGACCGCCCAAAGCGGTCTTTTTTTATGAACTTTAACATCACCATATTAGGTTGCGGAGCAGCTACTCCTACGTTAAGGAGAAATCCGACTTCACAAGTTGTGAGTGTTCATGACAAACTCTTTCTCGTAGATTGTGCAGAAGGAACGCAACTTCAATTGAGAAGACATAAAGTCAAATTTCAAAAGATCAATCATGTCTTTATCTCGCATTTGCACGGTGATCATTACCTCGGACTGGTTGGCTTGATCTCATCAATGCACCTGCTCGGAAGAACTAAGGATCTGCATATTCACGGACCAACTGGATTAGAGAGACTGATTCAATTGAATCTCGAATTGTCAGACACTTTCTTGAATTTCAAATGGATTTTTCATCCTACCAATCCAAAAGAAAAAGAACTCCTTTTTGAAGATAATACCCTGGAAGTTTATTCCATCCCCTTGAAGCATCGAATTGATTGTACTGGGTTTATATTCATAGAGAAACCTAGAAAACCTAAGGTAAGTAAAGAGATGATCGAAGAATACAATCTTTCGATCATTCAAATACGAGATTTAAAGAATCTTGTAGATGTGAAATTGGAAAATGGTGAAATACTGTCTGCAGAAAAAGCTACAATTGCAAGCAGAACACCTAGAATGTATGCATTCTGCTCAGACACAGCCTATTTACCTGGTCTTGTAGAGCACATCGAAAATGCAAACCTGCTCTACCACGAATCAACGTTCACTGAAGAACATGCGGCTAGAGCAAAAGCTACTTTTCACAGTACAGCATCACAAGCTGCAACTATAGCTAGCTTGGCGAATGTGAAGCAACTTATATTGGGCCATTATTCATCGCGATACACTTCATTATCGGACTTTTTAGAACAAGCTCAACCAATTTTTTCGAATGTAATCTTAGCACAAGATGGCATGGTGGTCGAAATACCTTGAGTAACTGTGAAAAAGAATTTTTGGTAGAACTATCAGCTAGGATTAACTTTGCTATTTAGAATCACTATAAATTGATTCCTTTGGAAAAAATCAGACTCGTCATTGCCGATAGTAATGAGCTCATCAGAATGGGACTCAGGTCTGTATTTAAGAACTCAAATGATGTTGAGATTATCGGTGAAGCCACCAGCGATTCTCAGCTCGTGGAATTAATTTCTTCCTTCGGTGCCGATGTTGTCCTTATTGATTTTGCTGCACGTGGATTCTCAATTGATGTCATTCCAAGGCTCAAAAAGGAAATGAAAAACCTAAAGTTCATAGCTATAACTGTTGAGCCGAACAGTGCAACCATTCGTTCAGCCCTGAAAGCTGGAATATCATCTTACATTAAAAAAGATTGCGATTTGGCCGAAATCATGTCCTCTGTGCGTGAGACAGGGCAGGGCGGACGCTTCTTTTGCGGACAAATTTTAGACACCCTTCAACAAGAAGAAATCGATCCCAACGATCAATCTTTGAAGGAGTTTTCTTGTGAACCGGTTCAGCTCTCTCAACGGGAACTCGAAATAATTAAGCTTATCGCTGAAGGCAATACCAATGTGCAGATTGCAGAAAAATTATTTTTAAGTAACCACACCATCAACACTCACAGAAAGAATGTGATGGCTAAGCTCGGAGTGAACAATACTGCTGCAATAGTGCTATTTGCAGTGAAGACAAAATTGGTGAGTCCAAATAAATTCCTTTTTTCTCCTTCTCTATCATAACATAAGTTGTGAGGAAACTATGACATTTCTGTTAGGATTACTTCGTTTTGAGTGTGTATCTTGTGCACAGATTGAAACTTTAAGAGGGTTTCAATTGTAAAAAGAGTAAAGACATAAATGATATGTTAACAGAATCAACTTCCCCTATTAAAATACAAAAGATTGCCCAGTCAAAACTGGAGCACTTAGATATAGAAAAAGTACCTTTTGGCAAAGTCTTTTCAGATCACATGTTCGTAATGGACTATGCAGATGGTGAATGGAGTGAGCCAGAGATTATCCCTTATCAAAACATAAGCTTAAATCCAGCGACTTCGGTGATTCACTACGGTCAGTCGATTTTCGAAGGGATGAAGGCTTTTAAATCCAAGAACGGCGACATAAATATTTTCAGACCTAAGAAGAATATCGAAAGATTCAATCGTTCAGCTGAAAGAATGTGTATGCCTGAAGTTCCTGAGGAGCTTTTCTTAGATGCCCTTCAAGAATTAGTTAATCTTGACTCAGGATGGGTTCCAGACCTATCCGGATCGGCACTTTACATTCGCCCTTTTATGTTTGCAACTGATGAGTACATTGGTGTAAAACCATCATCTACCTATAGATTTATGATTTTTAGCTGCCCTGTAAATAAATACTACACCGGTGCAGTTCGGGTTAAGGTGGAAACACAATATTCTCGTTCGGTCAAGGGTGGAACAGGATTTGCCAAAGCAGCCGGGAATTATGCTGCTGCCTTGTACCCAGCGAAAATAGCACAGGAGAAAGGCTATCAGCAACTCCTGTGGACAGACGCCATCGAACATAAATTCATCGAGGAATCGGGAACTATGAATGTGCTTTTCGTTGTAGGTAATAAATTGATTACCCCACCAATTTCAGAAACGATCTTAGCGGGTGTTACACGAGATAGTATTTTAGAGTTGGCAAGAGATTGGGGATATCAAGTAGAGGAGAGAAGAATTAGTGTCGATGAGATGTTAGGCTGGTTACACGACGAAGAGCTTTTAGAAGTCTTCGGTGCAGGAACTGCCGCTACCGTAGCGCCAATTGAAGCCATCGGGATTGCTGATAGAGACTATGAACTTCCAGCTTATGCCGAATGGAAATTGGCACCTCGATTGTCTGTTGAATTAGACTCTATCAAAAGAGGGATAATTCCAGATCGATTCAATTGGAATTTCAAAACGAATAAATAAGAGGCTTCGGCCTCTTTTTTTATGGAATATTACTTGCCTTTGCATCTTGTAACTATGAGAGCTTTTGTTGTTTTAATCTTAACACTGATTTCCATGCAGAGTATGGCGCAAAGCTCCGTAGTTTGCCGATTTCAGCTGAAAGACAAGGATCAGCATCAAAGTATTGAAAATGCAGCCATTCGAGTGAATAGCTTGGGGATTCAAGAGCTTTCAGATTCAAAAGGCAATGCCTTTTTAAGTCTCCCCAAAAAGAAATTAAGTCTTAGAATTTCTCATCTAGCCTATAAAGACAGCACGATTTATCTCGATTTGAAAACTGTTGCCGAAGATTCTATACAAATTACAATCTATCTCGAATACAACCCGGTGAATCTAGATGCCGCTGTCATTGGAGCTCAAGAAGAATTACCCGATACCGTTTACGGCTCCAAAGAATACAATGTCGCTGATTTTGCATTCTTAGACGAAAGCTTATTGCTCCTCACCTATACCAAAGAAGACCGCTGGAAGAGACAGGAAGAGAGCCAGTTGACCTTGTATCACGGCAATAAGCTAATACTTTTAGATAACGAAGGACTAGAGCTTGACACGATTCATATCGAAGCTGCAGCAATACAGTTGTACACCGACTATTTGAATGAAGTATTTCTCATTACAAAAACTGAGGTGTACGCAGTGACTAAGGATTCAAATAAACTGAAGATCCAAACCATCACTGAATCTGATTTTAGCAATTATATAAGACCTGTCTTTGATTCATTAAATCAACATTTGCTATTCTCCAGTTGGAGGGCCGATTTCCCAAGCTTCGACTATTATTCATTCAGCACCCTTGATTCGTCAATTCAGCATTTAAGAAGGGTAGAGGATGAACTTCAAATGCAACTCCTTCGCTCTGAATACAAATACCTCGATACGAGATCAAAGTTAGACGCCTACCGATTAGAATTGAAAACTGGGATAGACAAAGAGCTGATAGCTGCTCAAATGTCAGGATTCTCCAATTCATTGTATGCAGAAACCCTGTATGCACCTTGTTTCGTGCTATACGACAGTATTTTTGTTTTTGACCATTACCATGCTGAGCTGTATAAATACAATGAGAATCGAATCAGTTCAGACTCTGTAAACATTGCTTATATGGAGGATTCCGAGTTCAAGAACTGGGACAAGCAATTACTTCATGATCCAGTGAAAGACGATGTTTTTTCACTCTATGAGAGGCACGGCTATCGATACTTGAAAAAACTGGATTTAAGCGATGCTCATGCTCTATGGAGCAAGCGTTTGAAATTTAGATATCCCGAAAACGTTAAGGTCTACAATTCCAAAGTCTACTATATATACAGGCCGTTTGGCTCCAATCAAAAGAGATTCCTGTACAGCGAAGAGCTCTACTAATCACCAAAAATGTTAAACCTTAGGCTCTAAAGCTCAAATTTCTGATTTTTGTGAGATGCGAAAGTATCAAGACTATTCGAAATTTACCGAAGATGAGCTGAATCAGTCATTGGGAGCGAATAGAATTGATACTTGGAGTAATGTCTTAGCTTGTGACGAGCTCTTGAAGAGAAATCTCCCGATTCAAGGTTTGAGTAGAGCTTTCGAAAAATTGTTTCAAGGACTTTCTAGAGTCCAATTGCAAAAGATCGATCAGGAGGATTACACCTTCAGTAAGGCCACAGTTTATGCAGCAAATCATGAATTACAACGAAGACGATTAGCCTCATTGAAATGGTTCTACGACGATGGTGAACAGCATGGGCCATACAATAGATTTCAATTGGACAAAGAATTTCAAGGGCCACCTGATTCCAAAACTCTTATCTGGAAAGAAGGTATGAAAGCTTGGAGGGAATTTCAAGACATGCCGCATTTGAGTCAACCGTATTTTTTCGATCAAATCATTGATGCTCAATCTCAGTCAGGCTATACTCCTCAACCAATTCGCCATGAAAAATCCAAGAACTCAGGCACAGCCTTATTTCTCGGAATCATGCAGTTTATCGCAGCGCCTTTTTGGATAGGAATAGCGATTTGGACTTTTATAAGTGGATTCTGGTCGGTCACTGGACTGGTATTACCCTTTATCCTAGCATTCAGCTTCTGCCTGCTTTCAGTTCCTTTAGGATTGGCCCTGATCGCACAGAAGAAATGGGCTTTTCAGCTTAGGGTTGTGATCGGAATTATAACACTCTTGTGGTTTCTGTCCAGGTATTTTATTGATTCTGCTTCTTTTGTCTGGGTGATGATGGCCGCATATGAAGTCATGCTGCTCAGTTTGCTGACTTTGAACCAAGAAGAGTTCGGAAATTAGTACTGCAATTTCTCAAACTTTAACACGTATAGAATACTGTAAACCATCGATTTGATTAATTTGTGACTATGGAAAAGACAAGAAATTTCTACGCGATAATCCTTGCAGGATTAGTACTGGTAATAACAATTGTAGGCTTGCTGGGGATTTGGGAATTGATAGCCTGGGAGGATTTTAAAGAATACTTCAATAAATCGCTGCTCTCATTGTTGATGATATTCGCTTCAAGTGCACTGATATTGTTCATCTTTTCGGTGCTATACAAGAATTCGGTCAAGCCACCAGAGCCGCCAAGATCGGATAAAGAAGTGTCTTAATTCTAGTTTAAGCTGCCGTGCTTAACTCTTTTAATAGCAGTCTTTTAGCTAGAGGCAAGTAGGTTTCATTCAAGGGCAAGTCCAACTCTGAATGGATTTCAAAAACAGCTGGTTGTGGTAAATCTGTAAATTCTTTAGCTAACCACAGTTTTAGTTGTTCTGGTGTATTGATGAAGGATCTCTTTTTATTGGTAAGAAATTCTGTATACAAACTTCGGTAATGCTGCTCATCGCAAATAATTTTCGATAGACTATACCTGTAAATATTAATTTCTTGCCCGCTATCCTGCAGCAATAGATAGCCTTCATCCCTATAAATGGGACTTAGTCCAATAGGTTGAAATCTCAGCTGTTTTTCAAGGAAGTCATAGATATCTTTACCTTCCTCGATTGCCAACTTTATTTCAGGTAAAGCATATTCAATCAGGTCTTTAACAATTGAAATACTGTTTTCATCTTTCGAAACATCGTGGTAAATCAATCTGAATTTTTCGAAATCAAATCCCCTCAACTCCTTTTTGAAGGAATTTAAACTTTGTTCTTGCCTCTCTTTCAACACAGATAGCTCGTGATATTGCTGAATAAGCTCCGCGAGAGGAGGGTAGAGCATGATTTGTGAGAAGTTCTTTCTAGCATACTGCAGGTAGGCCAAAAGGAGGTATTTCTTGTATTCAAAATCCATCAACCCCTCTGTCAGCCAGTCTTTTTGAAATTGCTTTTCCATATCAATTGCCTTTAGTTCTAATCTATTAAACGAGAAATTAACTGATTTTGGTTACTTTTTTAAATCATTTTCATTTCTCTCTCCACAGACTGCTGTGTGATTGCTATTTTTGTGCACGTTGAAGACCATCAGAAATATCAAAGAAAAGCTCAGTCGCCTTCTACTTGGAAAGCGAAAAGGCAAGAGCAGAAACCGGAGGGGCTACGATTTTAAAGTTGCCAATAAGGTCTTGATACTTTTTAATGATAGCGATGAAGCGAGATACCGGAGAATTCGACAATTTGCCAAAGATCTAAAAGATGAATACGGCATTAAGCTGGTGAAGGGTATTTCATTCATCAATGGGACAGAAAAGGACGTTCCAATCTATCATGCCCACAAGCTTGAAATGGATTATTTCACAAGAGATGACTTGAGCTGGAACTTGAAAGCCAGTCAAAATTTAAAATCTCTAAGGGATGAGCGTTTTGATATTCTAATAGATATTACTGATACCAAAAGCTTACATATCGATTATTTCTTGAAATATGCTTCCGCATCAATGAAAGTTGGGCGAGCTGGAAGCTATAGAGAGAATGAATTCGATTTAATAATTAAGTCCCCGGAAAGCTATAGTACAGAGCTATTCCTCAATCAAACAAAAGAAATTTTAGGAAATTTATCAATCAAATGAATCAGTTCAAAGGATTAGGTGTCGCAATGGTTACCCCATTTTTAGAAGATGGGAATATTGATATTCAAAGCTTGAAAAAGCTGACCAATTTTTTAATTGAAGGAGGAGTGAATTACCTTGTCGTTCAAGGAACTACTGGAGAATCTCCGGTGCTTAATGCAACAGAAAAAAGATTGGTACTTGATACGGTGATTGCAGCTAATCAAGACAGGGTTCCTGTTGTTTACGGAGTTGGAGGAAACAATACTTCATTGGTCATCTCTAACCTGAAATCTCTGGAGTCGACCGGAATAAGCGGAATTCTTTCTGTAAGTCCATATTACAACAAGCCTACCCAAGACGGAATTTATGCACATTACAAAGCATTGGCTGAAGCTACAAATCTCCCCATCATAATATACAATGTGCCAGGTAGAACTGGAAGCAACATCCTTCCCGAAACCACATTGAGATTGGCAAGTGACTTCAAAAACTTCGTCGGGATAAAAGAAGCCAGCGGTAATATCGAACAGGTGATGAGTATTATCAGAGATAGGCCAAAGGACTTCTTGGTTATTTCCGGTGATGATGCAATCACTTTACCACTGCTAGCGACAGGCGCAGATGGTGTAATCTCAGTGTTGGGCAATGCTTTCCCAAAAGAGTTTTCTGAGATGGTGAAACTGGGACTTGAAGGTAACTTTATCGCAGCTCGTCCAATTCATTACAGACTGCTTGAAATCACAAAGTTGCTTTTCAAAGAGGGAAATCCAGCGGGAGTGAAAGAAACCTTGAAATACTTGGGTATTTGCAGAAATACAGTAAGACTTCCATTAATACCAGTTTCTGCAGCCACTTCTACTGAAATTAGAAATGAACTGAAAGAACAAGGCTGGTATTCGTAGGGAGTTTATTTTCTAGAAATGGCCTTCTTGGCTGCAGCAATAATATTGCTAGCATCTAAGCCATACTTGGTCATCAGTTCTTCCGGGGTTCCACTTTCACCAAAACTATCGTTTACCGCAACGCTTTCTACAGGGCATGGGAAGTTTTGAGATAGACATTGAGAAATTGAGCCTCCCAATCCTCCGAGCATTTGGTGCTCTTCTGCAGTAACTACAGCGCCAGTTTTTCTAGCCGACAAAAGAACTGCGGTCTGGTCCAATGGCTTGATAGTATGAATATTTATAACCTCGGCTTGAATTCCATGCTTCTCTAATTCTGCACATGCCTCAAGAGCTTGCCATACCAAATGACCGGTTGCGAAAATACTTACGTCCTTGCCTTCATTTAGCACCACCGCTTTTCCAATCACAAATTCCTGATTTTCAGGTGTGAAATTTGGAACTTTTGGACGACCAAATCTCAAATAAACTGGTCCATGGTATTCCGCAATTGCTAAAGTAGCTGCCTTGGTTTGGTTGTAATCGCATGGATTAATTACCACCATTCCAGGGAGCATTTTCATCATTCCAACATCCTCAAGAATCTGATGAGTTGCACCATCTTCACCTAGTGTAATGCCAGCATGGGAAGCACAGATCTTTACGTTCTTCTCAGAATATGCTACCGACTGCCTGATTTGATCGTAAACACGACCAGTTGAGAAGTTGGCAAAAGTTCCTGTAAAGGGAATTTTCCCTCCAATCGTCATCCCAGCTGCAAGCCCAATCATATTAGCTTCTGCGATTCCAACTTCATAGAATCTATCTGGAAATGCATCCGCAAAATCATTCATTTTAAGCGATCCAACCAAATCAGCGCAAAGCGCTACTACGTTTGGATTCTTCTGTCCTGCTTCCAATAGTCCTGCTCCAAATCCTGAGCGGGTGTCTTTTACATTTTGAACTGGGTATGCCTTCATGAGAAATGTTGTGTCAAAGTCTTAGATTGGTATTCGATCCTGATTTTATTTCAATTGGTTTTTCAATGGTGTAAACCGTTTGCTTCGCCGTGCTCGATCTGAAAATAACGAAGTATTTACCTGGCTGCAAGGTATAGCGTCCTGATGGATTTACATCACCGAATTTCTTCACTAATTCGAGCTCATTATCCACTTTTCGAAAGATTCCTCCCTGTCCATTGCCACCGGTTTGAAGGAATAGCACTCCAGGCGTTGGAATCTTTACCTCTGTGACTTCATTAGCTAGAACAATTACTTTAGGAATAGTGGTAGGAGGGCTGGTCAGTATTTTTAGCTGATACTCGCCTCTCAAGTATTTTTCTGAAGTTCCAAAATCTTGGAGATTGACCAAATCACATTCTCCATCTTTCATCACCAAGCATTTCAAATCACTGTACTCACTTCTTCCTGAGCCAAAGCTAAGGTCGATGCTGCCCTGAGCGGCTTGAACATCCCAAGTGTTGTGCTTTCCCGGAGTCAATTTAAGCTCATCAATCTCTATTTCTGGATAGGTATGTGCGACCATTCTATAAGTGAAAAGAGGATCTAAATTCAATGTATCTGGATTTCCTTTGTAGTTCAAGGTGTGAACCAAATTGTATAGGATCTCTCCCGTCTTGCTGTCATACAGCGTAAAAGGTATATCGCTTATTGTCGGCAATCCGCTTTCATCCAACAGGTTAATTTGTAAAGTGGTGTTGTTAAGGGCTTGGGTGACAACAATGTCAAGGATAGTCTTGAAGCTCTCTTCCTTAGTCGCATCGAAATAATTCCCGACGCATTGGAAGGTGCTCTTGTATTTATCATCAATCCCAATTCCAATAATGAAAGGCTTTAGAATGATTCCTTTGGCTTGTAGTGCTTTGGAAACGGCACAAGGATCTTCGTCGCAGGCCTCAATTCCATCTGTGATGAGGATAATAACATTTCGTACATTTTTATCATCGGGAAAATCTTCTGCTGCCTTTTCCAAGGATCGAGCGATAGGAGTGGTGCCTTGGGGAGTCAAACGCTTCAAAGCTTGAGCAATGACGAGGTTATTGGCTTCTGCAAAGGGAACCACTAGCTCTGTATCATCGCAATCTTGCTGTCCAGGTATATGTTTGGTTTGATGCCCGTAGACACGCAAAGCCAATTCTACATTTTCAGCATCAGCAAGATTATCGAGAGATTCAATCAATAGTCGAGTGGCGACTTCGATCTTTCGTTCTCGCTCCCAATAGCCATTCATAGAATTGGAGGCATCAAAAACGAATAAAATTCGCGTATCAGTTTGTGCCTTTGCAGAGAATCCCGCAAAAGTCATGAACACGGAAAGAAGAAGAAATAGATTTTTCATTACTCCTTATCAACGCAAGCTTTGTGCCATTTAGTAGTCGCCCAAAGTTTCGGCCAATTGAGCCAATGCCTGAGCTTTCTGATCATCATTCGGAGCAACACCATGCCAGTTGTGGTCATTCTCCATGAAATCAACACCACTACCCATGGCAGTTTTCATTATTATCATCACTGGCTTTCCATTGCCAGTTCTCGATTTCGCTTCATTCAAGCCAGCTACAACTTGAGCCATGTCGTTGCCTTCCATCTCCATCACATCCCATCCAAAAGCTCTCCATTTGGCGCCTAAATCTCCTAAATCCATGACCTCTGCAGTAGGTCCATCAATTTGCTGCCCATTAAAATCAATGGTAGAAATGATGTTGTCAATTTTATAATGGGCTGCATAGATTGCTGCTTCCCAGATTTGACCTTCCTGCATTTCACCATCTCCATGAAGTGAAAAAACAAGTTTCTTGTCTCCATTTAATTTCTTGGTCTGAGCTGCTCCCAATGCCACAGATAAGCCCTGTCCTAAAGAACCTGATGCTACTCGAATCCCAGGAAGTCCTTCTTCAGTAGCAGGGTGACCTTGCAACCTGGAATTCAATTTTCTAAAGGTTCCAAGCTCTTTGGTAGGGAAGAAACCTCTTCGTGAAAGTACACTGTACCAAACAGGACTGATATGACCGTTTGAAAGGAAGAACAGATCTTCAGACTTTCCGTCCATGTCAAAATTCTCAGCATTCAACTCCATAAATTCGAAATACAAGGCTACCAAGAATTCCACGCAGCCCAAAGAGCCTCCTGGATGACCTGATTTGGCATTGTGAACCATCCTGATGATGTCACGTCTTACCTGTGAACTGATGTCTTTAAGCGCTTGAGTTTCCATGTTGATCCTTTAATTTGACGTGAAATTACCTCAATCCCGCGCGGTAGTCTCCGTCTTGTGTAAAACTTTTGAAAACTGAACTCGTTTCAGACTTGATAAAAGTCCGCAAGCAATAACCTATCTTTGCCGCTTTAAATCTAGAATTATGGGACTGAAGTGCGGTATCGTAGGACTTCCGAATGTAGGTAAATCTACCTTGTTCAATTGTTTGTCAAATGCAAAGGCTCAATCGGCCAATTTTCCATTCTGTACTATTGAGCCGAATATCGGTGTAATAACAGTTCCTGATGAACGCTTAAATGTGTTGGCTGGATTGGTCAATCCTGAAAGAGTGCTTCCTACAACGATAGAAATAGTTGATATCGCTGGATTGGTTAAAGGAGCGAGCAAAGGGGAAGGATTGGGGAATAAATTCTTGGCGAATATCAGGGAAACTGATGCTATTATTCATGTTGTACGCTGTTTTGACGATGGAAACGTTGTTCACGTTGACGGTTCTGTGAATCCGGTGCGTGACAAGGAGGTGATTGATATTGAGCTTCAGTTGAAGGATTTAGAGACAGTAGAGACGCGCATCACTAAAGTAAACCGTGCTGCAAGCACTGGCGACAAAGAAGCAAAGCGTGCACTGACATTGTATCAGCGAATCAAAGACACCTTGATGACAGGAGTATCTGCGCGTGCTGTTGAAGTTGAAGATGCTGACCTCGATTTGTTGGATGATCTTCAATTGCTCACGGCAAAGCCAATTCTTTACGTATGCAATGTTGATGAGGGTTCTGTGGTGAATGGAAACGAGCATGTCGAGAAGTTGAGGGAAGCAGTGAAAGGTGAAAATGCTGAAGTCCTAGTTATTGGAGCGGCTATTGAAGCTGATATTGCAGAACTTGAATCTTACGATGAGCGCAAAGAGTTTCTTCAAGACATGGGATTAGAAGAAGCAGGAGTTGCTAAGTTGATTAAAGCAGCTTACCGTTTACTTCAACTGCAAACCTACTTCACAGCAGGAGTGAAGGAAGTTAGAGCTTGGACTATCCACAAAGGTGATACAGCTCCTCAGGCAGCAGGTGTGATACACTCAGATTTCGAAAAAGGATTTATCCGGGCTGAAGTTATGAAGTATGCTGATTTTACTACCATGAAATCTGAGCAAGCTGTTAAAGAAGCTGGCAAACTGCATGTAGAAGGAAAAGAATATGTCGTGGCTGATGGTGATATCATGCATTTTAGATTTAACGTCTAACCGAAAATGAAGCTTTTCCGAATCATTGCTTTGTCCTTTTTTTCACTTGCATTTTTGTGGAGTTGTAAGAATCCTACAGTAAGAATCAGTGAATCAGAAGTTATTCAGACTGTAGATTCCTTGATGAAATTGCAAGAGCTAGCTTGGAATAGTGCTGATATCGAAGGATTTATGAAGCCTTATCTGAAGAGTGATTCCCTCAAATTTATTGGCTCTTCAGGATTGAATCGCGGATGGAACAAGACATTGAATAACTACAAGCGCTCATATCCCGATGCTGCTGCAATGGGCGAACTGAAATTTTCGAATTTAAATCACGATTTACTTGCTGACAGTGTGTTACAGGTGATTGGAGCTTGGACTCTTTTCCGTGAATCAGACACGCTTTCCGGTCATTATACGTTGATTTGGCAACAAATCGGCGGTAAATGGCAAATCACTTCAGATCACAGCAGTTAATAGACGTCTATGTTCGAAACCCCAATTACACTCATTATTGCTGTTGTTACCGTGATCACGTCATTTGTTGCGTTTAGCAATGAGTCTTTACGTTCTCGACTTTTATTCAATCCATACCTAGTTACACATAAGAAGCAATACGAGAGAATTGGTGGACATGCCCTCATTCATGCAGATTTCATGCACTTGTTCTTCAATATGTATGTGTTTTATGAATTTGGACGTATTCTAGAATTGGTATTGACCAATGAAGATTATTTCAGTAGAGTATTGCCCAATGAAGAGTTCTGGGGTAGAGCTACTGGCAGTCTTTACTTTCTGACTCTTTATAGCGGGGGAGTGGTCTTCGCCTCAATTCCAGCGCTTCAAAAACACAACAACAATCCCAATTACAATTCACTAGGGGCGTCTGGAGCTGTATCGGCTGTTTTACTTGGATACATTCTTATTTTCCCGACCACCGAATTGATGCTGTTGATTTTCCCATTCTTTGGTATTCCAGCTTTTGTGATGGGAATATTCTTCTTTTGGTATGAGAGTTATATGAATAAGAAGCGGATGACGAATATTGCGCATGATGCTCACTTGTATGGAGCTGCTTTTGGCTTAGTCTTCATGACAATAATTCAGCCTTATTTCATCGTGAGATTCTATACCGAAGTCTCCAATTATTTCAGCAGTTTCTTTTCTTAATCCTGGAAATTTTAAGTGGAGAGTGATCGGAGTTAATGCATTGATTAATATGCCGTTAATCTCGATTAGTTGAATTGATTATTCGCTATCGTAAATCACAAAGAGGTCTTCATTGTCTTTCTTCATGAAGTAGTTTTCTCTGGCGAATTTCTCCAATGACCTCATGTTCTCAGTCAGATCGTGCAGAGCCTCATGGGCAGCAGCATTCCTCTCAATATATTGTTCACATTGCGATTCCATCACTCGAAGTTCTTTGCGAAGTTTCATGACGTAGAAGACGTCTGCATCATGGAAAATCAGCATCCATACCAAAAAGCTAGCTGTCGCTACTATGTATTTGTTTCTGAGGAAAGATGGAATTTTCACAGTTTAAAATTATTCAAAGTTCTAGTCCAATTACCTGAGCTGTAATTTCGTTTTTCACAGCTCAATGTTCAGTCAAAAAAAAACCTCCCAGAAGGAGGTTTTATTGTTCTAGATATTATTATTCTTCATCCTTGTCGCCCTTGGCCGACTTAGCTTTCTTGGGCTTTGGCTTAATCACGTCAACCGTAATTGAATCATCCTTTTTTACATAATCAACCTTTACAGTGTCGCCTTCTTCAAGCTTAGCACTGATAATTTCTTCAGCAATTGGATCTTCCAAATACTTCTGAATAGCCCTCTTGAGCGGTCTTGCACCAAACTTCTCATCAAATCCTTTCTCAGCCACATAATCTTTAGCAGCATCAGTCAATTCGATAGAGTAACCAAGATCTTGGATTCTAACAAACAGCTTAGAAAGCTCGATATCAATGATTTGGTGGATATGTCCTTTGTTCAGATTGTTGAACAGAATCATGTCATCAACACGGTTCAAGAACTCTGGGGCGAAGGCTTTTTTCAATGCACTTTCAATCACTCCCTTGCGATCATCAGACTTGGCAGCTTCTTTAGCCGTTGTCGAGAAACCAACACCGGTTCCAAAATCTTGCAACTGACGGGCGCCGATGTTAGAGGTCATAATCAGAATAGTGTTTCTGAAGTCTACTTTTCTTCCAAGACTGTCTGTCAAATGCCCTTCGTCCAACACTTGAAGTAGAAGATTAAAGACATCAGGATGTGCTTTTTCAATCTCATCCAGCAATACAATAGAGTAGGGGCGTCTTCTCACTTTTTCAGTCAGCTGACCGCCTTCTTCATAACCGATGTATCCTGGAGGTGCACCTACCAAACGCGTAACTGCGAATTTCTCCATGTACTCACTCATGTCGATGCGAATCAATGCTTCGTCAGTGTCGAATAAGTATTTTGCCAATTCCTTAGCTAGTTGAGTTTTACCAACACCAGTAGGGCCTAAGAAAATGAAGGTTCCAATCGGTTTGTTCGGATCTTTCAATCCCGCGCGATTCCTCTTGATGGCTTTCACCATTTTCGTGATGGCATCGCTTTGACCAATGACCTTGTCCTGTAGCTCTTCCTGCATTTTGGCAAGTCGACCACTTTCCTTTTCGGCAACTTTTTGAACAGGAATTCCAGTCATCATAGCAACCACCTCACTGACATGTTCCTCAGTAACCGTAATTCTATGGCTCTTAGATTCTTCTTCCCATTTCTTTTTCTCCCGGTCGAGGTCGTCGAGTAGCTGTCTTTCCTTATCTCTCAGCTTCGCAGCCTCTTCATACTTCTGACTTCTAACTACCTTATTCTTTTCTTCCTTGATGTCTTCAATCTTCTGCTCGATATCAAGAATAGCCTTTGGGACATTGATGTTCTTCAAGTGAACCCGCGATCCTACTTCGTCAAGAGCATCAATTGCTTTATCCGGAAGATGCCTATCAGAAATATAACGATCGGTTAGCTTAACGCAAGATGCGATTGCTTCATCGGTATAATCAACGCCGTGATGTTCCTCGTACTTTTCCTTGATGTTATTGAGGATTTGGATGGTTTCTTCAACAGTTGTCGGTTCGACCATCACTTTCTGGAATCTTCTTTCGAGGGCTCCATCTTTTTCGATGTGTTGACGGTATTCGTCCAGAGTAGTAGCGCCTATGCATTGAATTTCTCCACGGGCAAGAGCTGGCTTAAACATGTTACTAGCGTCTAATGATCCGCTTGCACCACCTGCACCAACAATAGTATGAAGTTCATCGATGAAAAGGATGACGTCAGGAGATTTCTCCAATTCATTCATCACAGCTTTCATTCTTTCCTCGAATTGTCCACGGTATTTAGTACCTGCAACCAGTGAGGCAATGTCAAGGGTGACGATTCGTTTGCCGAAAAGCACTCTAGAAACCTTCTTTTCGACGATTCTAAGCGCCAATCCTTCCGCGATTGCAGATTTACCGACACCAGGCTCGCCTATCAAGATTGGATTGTTCTTTTTACGTCTAGCGAGAATTTGAGAAACTCGTTCAATCTCTTTTTCTCGACCAACGATAGGATCCATCTTTCCGTCTTCGGCCATTTTGGTCAAATCTCTTCCGAAATTATCCAATACCGGTGTCTTACTCTTGTTATCCCCTGGCTTTTTGGATGGACCTGAATATGAGCGTTCCTCGTCATCATCTTCAGACGAACTAGGTAATTCAGCTCTTGGGTCTTCTAATTCTTCTTTGTCTGTCATAATCGTATCAAATACGTTCTTCGCAGCTTCATAGTCTACGTTGAACTGTGTAAGCGTTTTTGTAGCGACGTTCTCAGCGTCTTTCAATATTGAGAGTAGCAAATGTTCGGTACCAATTACTGGACTTCTGAACAATTTAGCTTCTAGGTAAGTAATTTTTAACACTTTTTCCGCCTGTCTCACCAAGGGAATATTGCCTTGAATAGTTCCTTTAGATGCAGATGCACGAATTGAAGATTCAACAATTTTTCGAACTTCCTTCAAATCTGTACCTAAAGTTTCAAGGATTTTCACTGCTGTTCCTTCTCCTTCACGAATGATTCCGAGCAACAAATGTTCTACTCCAATGTAGTTGTGTCCTAGGCGCAGCGCCTCTTCCCGACTATACGTGATCACATCCCTTACCCGTGGTGAAAATTTTGCCTCCATAATAACAACTTGCCTTTCCTTGTATAACGTTTTCAACTCTTGATTTGTTGAATAAGGGCACTTTCAAATTTAGACTTACCAAATCTTTAGCGTCTATTTTTAGCACCATTTTATCCACAAAAATTTTGTGAAAAACATGAGTTCCGTTTTTGGCACAAAACCCCTATTAAATAGGTAAATTCGTGCGCTTTCAGCATGATAATCAAATTTAGTGCTAAATCACAAATTAAGACTTTATGGCAGAAGGGGAGAAAATTGTTCCTATAAATATTGAAGATGAAATGAAGTCGGCCTACATCGATTATTCGATGTCGGTCATTGTTTCACGTGCTTTACCTGATGTTCGCGATGGACTAAAACCAGTGCACAGAAGAGTGTTATACGGTATGTTGGACCTTGGTGTCCGCTCTACCAGCTCTCACAAGAAATCAGCTCGTATTGTCGGGGAAGTACTCGGTAAGTACCACCCACATGGCGATTCGTCAGTATATGACACCATGGTTAGAATGGCCCAAGAGTGGTCATTGAGATATCCAATGGTCGACGGTCAAGGTAACTTCGGAAGTATTGATGGCGACAATCCGGCAGCGATGCGTTATACGGAGGCCAGACTGAAGAAGATTGCCGAAGAAATGCTCAACGACCTCGACAAAGACACCGTCGATTTCCAGGCGAACTTCGATGATTCCTTAACTGAACCTACCGTATTGCCTGCTAAGATTCCAAACCTGTTGGTGAACGGAGCTTCAGGAATCGCTGTAGGTATGGCTACCAATATGGCTCCACATAACCTGACAGAGGTTATCAACGGAACTATAGCTTATATCGAGAACAACGACATTACTATAGAAGAGCTTGCACAGCATGTGAAAGCTCCCGATTTCCCTACTGGTGGAATTATTTTTGGAGTAGAAGGAGTGAAGAGCGCCTTTGAAACAGGAAGAGGACGAATTGTCATTCGTGCGAAAACGCGATTTGAAGAATTGAAGTCCGGCAAAGAAGCCATTATTATTGATGAGATTCCATATCAAGTCAATAAGGCAGACATGATTAAGAAAACCGCAGATCTTGTCAATGACAAAAAGATTGAAGGTATTTCTGAAATCAGAGACGAGTCCGACAGAAAAGGAATGAGAATCGTTTATGAATTGAAGCGTGATGCTATTCCAAACGTTGTCCTCAACAACCTTTTTAAGTATACAGCACTTCAAACTAGCTTCTCTGTAAATAATATTGCACTGGTGAAAGGCAGACCTCAGATGTTGAATCTGAAGAACCTCATCCAATACTTTGTAGAACACAGACACGAAGTTGTAGTTAGAAGAACCCAATACGAACTTCGCAAAGCTGAAGAAAGAGCGCATATCCTCGAGGGATTATTGATCGCTCTTGACAATATCGATGCTGTAATCAAATTGATTAGAGCATCTAAGACCCCAGAAGAAGCAAGAGATGGATTGATGAGCAATTTTGCGCTCTCGGAAATTCAATCGCGTGCTATTCTTGACATGAGACTTCAGCGTCTTACTGGACTTGAAAGAGACAAGATTCGCGCTGAGTACGATGAGTTGATGAAGACCATCGCTCGATTGAACGAAATTCTTGGTAGTGAGGAAGTTAGAATGGGTATCATCAAGGATGAGTTGATTGAAATTAGAGAAAAGTATGGCGATGAACGTCGTTCTTTGATTGAATTCTCTTCTGCTGATTTGAGCATTGAGGATATGATTCCAGATGATTCAGTAGCGATTACAATTTCGCATGCAGGATACATCAAGAGAACCAGCCTGAAAGAATACAAAACTCAATCAAGAGGTGGTGTTGGATCAAGAGGTTCATCTACCCGAGAAGAAGATTTCTTAGAGCATATCTTTACCGCGACCAACCACAATTGGTTGTTGATCTTTACCAAATTGGGTAAGTGTTTCTGGATGAGAATTTTCGAGATTCCTGAAGGAACAAAGACATCTAAAGGAAGAGCACTTCAAAACTTGATCAATATTGAGCCCGACGATAAGATTATGGCTTATGTATTGGTGGAGGATCTGAAAGACAAGGAATACTGTGAAAACAACAACGTAATTCTTTGTACTAAGAAAGGTTTGATCAAGAAGACTAATCTCGGTGCTTATAGCCGTCCAAGAACAAATGGTATCAATGCGATCACCATTCGTGAGGAAGATGAGTTGCTAGAGGCTAGATTGACCAACGGAAGCAATGAAATTGTAATGGCCCTCCGCTCTGGAAAAGCTATTCGATTCAACGAAAAGACTGTTCGCGCCGTGGGTAGAACTGCTCAAGGTGTGAAAGGGGTGACTTTGAAAGATGAGAAGGATGAAGTAGTCGGAATGGTTTGCGTTCAAGAAGAAGCTCAAGATATCCTTGTTGTTTCTGAAAGAGGTTACGGAAAACGATCTTCTATCGATGATTACCGAATCACCAACAGAGGAGGTAAAGGAGTCAAGACTATCAACGTTACCGATAAGACAGGTCAATTGATTGCTATTAAAGGGGTTACCGATGAAGATGATTTGATGATCATCAACAAGTCGGGAATCACGATTAGAATGGCGGTTGAAGATCTGAGGGTGATGGGTAGAGCGACTCAAGGTGTTCGATTGATCAACTTGAGAGGTAACGATGAAATCGCTGCTGTTGCTCGTGTTATCAAGCAAGAAGAAGAGGAAGAAGAATTCGAGATGGAAGCTGATAAGGAAGATGCTCCAAAAGCGGATTCTGATTCTGATACTGGTGACGATGCAACTGATGAAACTCCAGATGCTGAAGAAGCCGGAGATACTGAAGAATAAGTCTTAACAGATTGATATACATTTAAAAGACCGCGCTGAAAAGGAGGGCACTGAAAAAGCTCTCTTAATTTACATGGTTAAATTATCAGCTGGTAAGATCAAGGGAAAACTTGGGCTCATCAGCTGTTTTT
>Ga0222689_1000100_pt1 | contig 47260 bp, 41 predicted proteins | sample AntAcemetage1231_FD_179838 | JGI IMG/M metagenome (GOLD analysis project Ga0222689, IMG submission 179838) | Saline water microbial communities from Ace Lake, Antarctica - #1231 | ecosystem: Environmental > Aquatic > Non-marine Saline and Alkaline > Saline | place: Antarctica: Ace Lake...
AGATAGTAATTTCTACAGAAGAAGCATTCAAGCAATCATCGATAGCAGTGAAAGTACGTACGAAAGAGTACTCAGCATCACACTCACCAGGGATTTGATCTCCATCAGAGTAATCAACGATTACTTCATCATCACAAAGATCAGATGCCAATGGAAGGATAACTGGAATTTCAGTGTTACACTCATAAGTAAGATCAGTTACAGGATCGATAACAGGAGCTTGAGTGTCCTGGATATAGATACGCTGAACATTCATCACTTCATTTCCGCAATCATCATAAGCACGGAAAATACGAAGTAGAGTATACTCCTGTGGGCAATCACCAAGTTCAGTGTCTTCAGTAAGTTCGATACCTACTTCAGGATCACAGTTGTCTTCAGCTGTTGGATAAACAACAGCAGGGATATCATCAGAACATTCTACGTTCTCATCCTGTGGGAAAGTAGTGAACCAAGGATCAGTGTTGTCAACAACTTCGATAGTCTGAGTAGCAGTGCTTTCGTTTTCACAAATGTCAACCGCTAACCAGTGACGTATAACAGTGTATGACTGAGGGCAATCACCTGGAAGAACTTCTTCCGAGTAAGTAAGCTCAACATCAAAACCACAATTATCAGTAGCATAAACATCACCATTACCGAAATAGAATCCGTCCTCACCTAAGCTAACCAATTCGCAGCTAAGTTCTTCATCAGCAGGAACGCCAATGATTTCAGGATCTGTAGTGTCAAGTATAGTAATGTATTGTAAAGCTTCTGTAGAGTTATCACATTCGTCAATAGCAGTGTAAGTTCTCACCAAAACACCGATACATCCACCTGATTGTAGGAATTCAGTGTAGGTAATAGTAACCTCACCACAATTATCAGTTGCTGTAACAGTAATATCTTCAGCTTCATCACATTCTACTGAAAGACTAACGGGGTAATCATCAAAAATTGGAGCCGTAGTATCTACAACATGTATCAATTGTGTAGCAGTTGCTACGTTTTCACACTCATCTTCAGCAAAGAAAGTACGAATGATGTCGTATGCCTGTGGGCAATCTTCATTCTGTATGTTCTCATCTTCGAAAGTGATTTCAACTACAAGAGCACAGTTATCTTCAGCTTCAGCCATGATTTCTGGAACAAGCTCATCACATTCGTAAGTCGCTTCTTCAGGAACAAAAGTGAATACTGGAGGAGTAGTGTCTTGAATTACAATTGTCCAATCTCTAGTGTCACGGTTCTCACAGTTATCTTCTACAGCATATGTGCGGATGATAGTGTAATTCTGTGGACAGTTACCTGGTACAATAACTTCAGTATATGGGAAGTAAGTAACTTCTTCACCACAATTGTCTTCAGCAACAACTTCAGCTTCAGTTGGAATTACCATATCGCACTCAAGAACTAAATCTTCAGGGAATACAGTGAATACTGGAGCAGTTGTGTCTTCAACATGAATAGTTTGAGTTTCTAGAGCTACGTTAAGACAATCGTCTTGAGCACGGTAGAAGTAAGTAAACTCATCGATACAATCGTTCTCCAAGTTAGTTGGACCACAATCAGCATCAACGTTAACATCACCTTGACCGTCAACGATTTCTCCGTCTACCAATCCAACATAGTTGAACCAACCAGACATACCGTAGTTACAGTTTTTATTGTTTGCACCCATTCCAATTTGGAATCCGTAGAAATACGAAGCAGGAGCATGAGAAAGATAAAGAACATCACCAGCAAGGTCACCTGTACCTGTTACTGTTGAGAATCCGTTTACCATTTCATAGTAAGTCCAATCTTCGTATTGCTGATCTTCTGTTGTACAGAAAGCATCATCCTTGTATGAACGAGCAGGAACATTTGATGACCAAGTTGCCCAATCAGCGCGATTCTCGAACCAAAGATCAAGAACAACTGTCTCAGAAGGAGTCAAGTCATTGTGCAGTGTACCATAAAGGTGAGCAGTACCATCCGCAAATGCATCAAAAGAACCACTACCAGCATCCCAAAGGAAGTTTGGAGTAGAAGCACTAGAAAGTGCTGGCAACCAAAGTGCCCAATCTGGTCCAGGACCATAAGCATTGAATAGGTTGCAAGTATCTGTAGGAGATCCTGTGTTAGAAGTGAAAACCTCTACTTCAGCATCAGCATTTTGACAATCGTCAAAAGCAGTCAGCTCTTCAGCAGCAGGAACATCATCTATACACTGAACATAAATATCTGATTCAAACTCACTGATTTCAGGAGCTGTAGTATCAACAATAGTAATAACCTGAGTACAAACTTCGATTAACTGACCAGCAGAAACCATCCATACACGATTAATTACTTGAGTACAACCGTCATTTGAAACTTCGCTATCAGCATATTCAGCTGAAGCTTCACCGTCGATGCATTCTAAAGTAGCAACTGGAGATCCAGTGTCTGCAGGATCAATGCTACTTCCACATTCTACAGTGATGTCACCAGGACATTCGATAGAAAGTGAAGGATCACCGCAAGGGTTGCCGCAATCAGTTACATTAACTGTGAGTGCAACAGTTGTTTGTCCTTCTGGAGTTCCGTTGTCTGTAGCTATAAAGAATACTGTGTAAACACCAACAGCGTCGCCAACAAGTGTAGCGCTAACTGTAGAGATAGAAGCGCCTGCGTTGTTAATTGCGACATTCTGAAGTCCTAAATAACCATTAGCATCAACCTGAGTTGTAACAGATTGATCAGATTCAGGGCCGATGAAAGAGACAGCCAAATTAGCTGTTTCACCCAAGCAAACTTCAATGTAGTTTTGCTGTGGGAAGCCTTGAGCGATTGGGTTCAGGTTGTTGTTTTCACCACCAGTGTTAAAAGTAATACACTGATCATCTAGGTAATCAACACCATCAACGTTTCCACCTGGACCGTCATAATCAAATCCTGGGTGATCAAAACGACCAATTTGGAAGAAGTCAACACCGTTACCAGCGTTTGCACCTACCGTCGCAGGGCTTCCACCATATCCACCAACACCACCACTAGCATCACCAGTAGTCCAAGCCATATCTTGGTAATTGAAAGCAACGTTATTGCCACCACCTACAACAGGATCGGTTCCATTAGTAAGAATTACTTGGAAAGTGTTTAGTAAATCAACATTTTGGCTGAAATAACCAACATTTACCCAGTTCACATACATTGCTGTAGGTGTGATTAGGTACCAAAGTTCTCCGGTTACAGGACGTAAATCAACATCACCCCAAAAAGGAGCAATCATGCTGTAACTAGAACTTGGAAAACCTACAGGACTAAATGTGCCGTAAGGAGAACCGAAAGAAACATTTCCATTCACATTGATGTAAAGATCATTGTAAGTGGTTCCATAAAATTCGAAATTAAAAGGCAAAGCCAATTGTGGGCTAGATCCGTCATCACTATCACCCCAGACTGTAGCCAAGGTCCATGTTGCAGGATCATGTGGAATATAACAACCGTCCAATCCTCTTTCAGCAGCTGAAAGGAAGTTGTGTTCTACTGCAGGATATGTACCGGTAAAAGGTACATCTACAGGAGCAGGTACAAGCCCAGCAGCTTTCTCCTGTGGAGTGAAGCTTTGAGCGTTCATGGTAGCGATGCCCGATAGCATCACAAGGGTAACCGCGACTAAAATTCGCAGTTCATTAGCAACCGACGTTCGCCAACAAGCAAAGGCAGACGTAGATGCATCATTTGTAAAGTTTCTCATAGTGAGATTTTTGGTTGATTAAAATGAGTAAAACGAGTTATTGTAGACTCGTGCAGATCGGTTTAAGACAGTAGTTTTTGTTTTCAGCTATTGACGTAGCTGGTACAAAGATAAGCACAATTTCGATAAACATCCAAATAAATTCGATAAAAAGTATAAAAATAACCACGAACGTGATATCTGTCACTTAGTCAATAACTTGTATATTGGACGGAAATATTCAATCATGGTCACAAATAGTGTTGGAAGAATCGCACTTTCAGTAGTTCCTGGAAGAGCAGAACCGAGCGATAAATCAGAGATGACCACAGAACTGCTGTTTGGAGAAAAATATGAAGTGCTTGAAGAGCAGTCCAAATGGATGTTGGTTAAGTCAATACATGATAACTACGAAGCTTGGATTGATAGAAAACAACATAATCCATTGGGGAATAATGAAGCAGAAACTATAAGATTACCATACCTATATAATATAGTGTGTTCAGAAACAGGAGAGAATAGCATTCTTCCAATGTCTGCTTTAATACCCTCAAATTGGTCTTTTAACAAGCTGGAACAAGAAGATGAAGTATCGGTTCAGAATAAGCTAGAGCAAACGGCAATGCGTTATTTAGGAGTTCCCTACCGATGGGGAGGGAGGTCACCTATGGGGATTGACTGTTCTGGATTTGTTCAGAATGTCTATCTCAATCACGCTGTCTCACTTCCCCGAGATGCTTATTTGCAAGCTGAAGTTGGTTCTACGATTTCATTTGTGGAAGAAGTACAAACCGGAGACTTGGCTTTTTTCGATAATGCTGAAGGCAAAATCATTCATGTAGGTATTGTCTTGAAGGATGAATCTAAAACATCAATCATTCACGCCAGTGGCTCTGTAAGAATTGATGCATTTGATCATGAAGGTATTTTCAACAGCGAGTCTAACTCCTACAGCCATAAATTGAGACTTATTAAACGACTGTCATAGTTTTCAATTCCTAGTGTTAAAAATGTATTTCGCCATCGAAAAACTGGGCTCATTCTTATTTATACCTTCCGAAAAAAAATAGCATGAATCTTTCTACCCTCGATTGGGGCATCATAGCAGCATTCTTCGTCTTGAGTTTGGTAATCGGAATAGCGAGTTCGAGAAAATCAGGCACGAGCGCGGCAGAATTCTTTCTTTCTGGTAGAAACATGCCATGGTGGCTCTTGGGTGTATCAATGGTTGCTACTACCTTCTCAGCAGACACGCCAAACTTTGTGACTGACCTCATTCGCAATGAAGGAGTTTCAGGCAATTGGAAGTGGTGGGCATTTTTGCTGACAGGGATGTTAACCGTATTTATATATGCCCGATTGTGGCGTAAATCGGGAGTGCTGACAGATCTTGAATTCTACGAGCTTCGCTACAGTGGTAAAGAAGCTTCATTCCTCAGAGGATTTAGAGCGCTTTATTTGGGTGTTGTTTTCAATGTTATTATCATGGCTACCGTCTGTTTGGCGGCCATTAAAATAGGAGGAGTCCTCTTAGGACTTAGTCCAGTTCAAACACTTCTAATTGCCTCTGTTGTTACCGTTATTTACAGCTCAATTGGCGGACTTAAAGGGGTTATCTTAACAGATTTCGTTCAGTTCATCATAGCTATTGTCGGAGCCATTTGGGCGTCGGTAGTTATCTTAGATATGCCTGAAATTAACGGTCTCAGTGGATTGCTGAGTAATCCTGCTGTAATTGAAAAGATGGATTTACTTCCGGACTTTAACGACTCTACCCAATGGATTCCACTGCTGCTGATTCCTTTGGCTGTGCAATGGTGGAGCGTTTGGTATCCGGGTGCCGAACCAGGTGGCGGTGGCTACGTAGCCCAGCGAATGCTGTCCGCTAAGAATGAAAAGCACGCCATTGGAGCGACTTTACTTTTCAATATCGCGCATTATGCCCTTCGCCCTTGGCCGTGGATAATAATCGGATTGGCTTCCTTAATAATTTTCCCGAATATTCCTGATTTGACGGCCCCTGCAGGAAGTCTTGCTGCAAGAGGGTTAGTCCCTTTGGCAGAAGCTTTTCCAAATATACCCTTAGATAAAGTCGGCCATGACTTAGCATATCCTGCTATGTTGGCTTATCTCCCGGCAGGCTTGCTGGGATTGGTATTGGCATCGCTCATCGCAGCATTTATGTCCACAATTAGCAGCCACCTAAATTGGGGAGCATCGTACTTGGTCAATGATGTTTATGTGCGTTTTGTAAAGCCTCAATCTAGCGATAAAGAACAGGTGGTTGTAGGGAGATTTTCAACCGTCCTTCTCATGCTATTTGCCGCCATCTTCGCGCTGTATCTAGAATCAGCTATCAAGTCTTTTGACCTCATATTGAAGATTGGTGCCGGTACAGGACTGATTTTTATTCTTAGATGGTTTTGGTGGAGGATTAGCATTTACACAGAGCTAGCTGGTATGATCATCTCACTTATTGTCGCCATCGTTTTCAATGAATTGAATTTAGGATGGGATCCGAACATTGAATTGGTAGCGAGTGTAGGAATCACAACCGTTGGATGGGTATTGGTCACATTTCTAACCAAACCGACTTCTGAAGAAACATTGAAAGATTTCTATACAAAAATACAACCCGGTGGTCCTGGCTGGAAACGGATTCGTAAATCACTAGGAATCACAGGAAAAGACAAGGCATCTGTAGCATTGCCCTACCAAATACTAGCCATGTTGGTAGGTAGCGTATTCGTATATTCTGCCCTCTTCGCCAGTGGAAGCTTTATTTATGGGAGGATGCAAACCGCTTGGTTATTGACGGCTTTGCTTGTCGTTTCAGGTGTTACCCTCTTCAAGCTTTGGAGAAAAATCTCAGTCTCAGATTAATTAATAGAAGAATTTAGATCCTTCTTTACTCATCTTTCTGAGCAAAGGGCTGCATCTGTATCTATCCTCTCGATAGGTATCTGTTAACTTGTCCATGGCATCAACACATGCCGCAATTCCAATTTCATCTGCCCAAGCAAGCAGACCTTTTGGGTAATTTACCCCTTTGGTCATTGCGAGATCGATATCTTCCTTGCTGGCAATATTCAGGAAAAGTGCATCGGCAGCCTCGTTAATCAACATGCATAAAATCCGATTGAATATTAGCTTACCCAGTTCTTCATCTTTAGTGGGAAGCGTTGTTGGAGCAGATTCGGAATAGTCATAGTATCCTTTTCCAGATTTCCTTCCCAACCATCCTGCCTCTGCATGCCTCTTTTGGGTAAACGATGGGCGATACCTTGGGTCGCAGTAAAATGAATGAAAAACTGATTCAGTCACGGCATAATTAACATCATTACCAATGAAATCCATCAATTCAAACGGGCCCATTCTAAATCCTCCGAATTCCTTCATTGCCCAATCAATAGTGGCAAAATCAGCAATTCCTTCTTCATAGATTTTTAAAGCCTCCCCATAAAAAGGCCGAGCTACTCTGTTGACAATAAATCCGGGAGTGTCTTTAGCAATAACAGGAACCTTCTTCATTCCAAGAATGATTTCCTTCACTGAAGCTAGGGTTTCTTTGCTGGTTTGAACGGCAGGAATGATTTCTACCAAGGGCATTAGTGGAGCAGGATTGAAGAAATGAATTCCAATTACGCGCTCTGAATGACTACAAGCGGCGGCAATAGAAGCGACAGATAAAGATGAAGTATTGGTCGCCAAAATTGCATCTGCCCGCAACAGCCCATCCAACTCAGCGAACACAGTCTTTTTGATTTCAAGGTGCTCAATGATGGCTTCGATCACTAAATCACAATCTTCCAAGCTATCCAACTGAGTAGAATAGCTCAGTCGTGCGCAAATAGCATCCGCCTCCTTCGATTCAAATTTTCCTTTTTCCACCAATCGAGCCATTACCTTTATGAGTTTGGCACCTGAAGCATCCAGTGCATCGTCATTCTTATCTGTAATTATAACTTCATGACCAGCTTGTGCTGCTACTTGGGCAATACCGCTACCCATTGCGCCAGCTCCAATTATTCCTATCTTCATATCTTTCTGAATGAAACGGCAAGTTGGGAGAATTTTAAAATCTTCGCAACTTATTCTTTTGGCATTATTTATGGATGGAATTGTGACATCAACGTGAGAAATCAGCCGTAATTTTACCTTCTAATTAAAGTAACATGAGGATTCTTCTTTTAAGTTTTTCAATATTTATCGCAGTTCTATTCCTGTCAGGTTCAGCCAGAGCTCAATCTCAATCTGTTGATTATCAGATATATGATCAGCTACTTCAAAAATATGTGAGTGATGAGGGATTGGTTGATTACAATGGATTTTCGCATGATCCGATATTCAAGAGATACGTTTCTGTTTTTACGAAGGTCTCACCACAGTCAAATTGGACGAAAGAAGAGGCTATGGCTTACTGGATAAATTGCTACAATATTTTTACGATTCAATTGATGTTAGACAATATGCCTGTCAAGAGTATTATGGATATTGAGAATGCATGGGATAGGAAATTCATTAATGTAGGCGGTACAATTTATAGTCTGAATCAAATTGAACATGAAATATTACGAAAAGACTATTTTGATCCTAGGATTCACTTTGCTGTAAATTGTGCATCATTTTCATGTCCTAAATTGCACAACCGAGCCTTCACCGCTCAGAACCTTAAATCTCTTCTCGATCAATTGGCAATTGGATTTATCAATGACCCAAAGCGAAATGTCTTGAGTTCATCCAGTGTTCAATTGTCTCAACTTTTCGATTGGTACAAAGAGGATTTTACAAAAAATGGTAGTTTAATTGATTTTATTAATAAGTATTCCAAGACTCAAGTTGCTGCTAATGCGAAGCTTTCGTTCCTAGAATACAATTGGAGCATCAATTCGAAATGATGAGAACATCTGCAATACTTTGGACTCCCAGCCTACTTTTTATTCTATTATTACATATGACAGGATGTAGCCAAGTAGAAAATTTCGACGAGATGGTGCTTGACATAACCTCTCAATCGATTCCTTTTTCTTATGCCAAAGATTTACAAGCTAAAGCGGTTGTGTTTTTAGATGCCCGTGAAACAGCAGAGTATGAAGTGTCTCATATTAAAGGAGCCAAACACATAGGTTACGATGATTTTTCAAAACTAAATTTAGAAGGTATTTCAAAGACAGCCGAGTTGGTCGTTTATTGTTCTGTCGGCTATAGAAGTGAGAAAATTGCAGAGAAACTCCAAGACTTGGGGTACACGAATGTCAGCAATTTGTACGGAGGTATTTTTGCCTGGAAAAATGAGGGTTATGATGTAATTAATGCTCTCGGACCGACAAATAAAGTCCATGCTTACAATGAAGATTGGGGGAAGTGGCTTGTTTCAGGTGAAAAAGTATTCACTAAATAGGAAGTAAATCTGAGTTTAAGGATGACAGAAATTGTTGCTGTCTTAGCAAAATCTCCTGAAAGAGGGAAAGTGAAAACAAGGTTGGCAAGTGCAATTGGCGAAGATCAAGCCTTGGAAGTCTATAAATTCTTGTTGGAGAAGCTTAACAGAGAAATTGATTCCAGCGAGTATAAAACACATGTTCACTTAGACTCGGAAAATCTAGATTCTTGGACATACTTTCAATCGGCCGAAATGTTCCAACAATCCACTGGAAATGTTGGGGAAAGAATGAGCAATAGTTTTCTGAAATCATTTGATACAAATTCTGGTCCTGTAGTACTTGTTGGGACTGACATACCCGATTTAAACGCATCCATACTTAAAAAATCATTTCAATTGCTCGAACAAAATGATGTTGTGATCGGACCAAGTGAAGATGGTGGATATTACCTCATAGGGATGAACCAACATCACCCGGAAATATTTCAATTATCGGCATGGAGTCATCCTCATGTACTTAAGGAAACTATTGAGATTTGCGATAAATTGAATTTGAGCTATTCGTTGGTGGATACCCTTAATGATATTGATACCTTCGAAGATCTTAAATCATCAAGTATTATTTCTAGCTTAAATCTTAACTTCGGCCCTCTAAATAAATAGCAGATGGATCAATTAAGCCAATTGTCAGAGACTCTAGAATACCTTCAGTCTCGTGGAATAAAATCAGCCGATGTAGGTATTGTATTAGGAACTGGACTAGCGAATTTGGTAAACAATATAGAAGTAGAAATTGAGATCAACTACACCTCTATTCCAAATTTTCCGATTGCCAGTGTCGAGTTTCATTTTGGAAAATTGATTTATGGTAAACTAGGAGGGAAGCAAATTATAGCCATGCAAGGCCGTTATCATTACTATGAGGGGTATAGCATGAACCAAATTGTTTTCCCTTTGCGAATAATGAAGTTGTTGGGGGTGAAACACATCCTATTGTCGAACGCAGCTGGAGCAGTAAATCTAGATTTTAAAAAAGGAAGTTTGATGCTAGTGGATGATCACATCAATCTTCAGCCAGAAAACCCACTTCGAGGACCAAACTTGGATGAACTAGGGCCTAGATTTCCAGACATGAGTGCGCCATATTCGCCGGTGTTAAATGGCCTGCTTCGCACCATTGCCAAAGACCTCAATATCCAATTGAATGAAGGAGTTTATTGCTCTGTACAAGGTCCTAATTTAGAGACAAGGGCGGAATATAGATTTCTGAGAACCATTGGTTCAGATGCTGTTGGGATGTCGACTGTGCCCGAAGTCATTGCCTGCAATCACATGGATTTACCTTGCGCATGTATTTCTGTGATTACAGATGAGTGTGACCCTAATAATTTAAAGCCTGTGAATATTTCTGAGATCATAGAAGTAGCTGCCAAAGCTGAACAGCATTTGAGTGCTGTTTTCACCGAACTTATTAAACGTTTGTAATACGTCTTATTTACCGAATTCTCATTATCCCTTACCAAATGCGCAATTGACGAGCGCGGCGAATAATTCTTCTCTAGTTTCATGTGACTGAACTTAAAATTAATCACATGAAAAATTGCCAAGAATGCAATCGCCCAGTGGTAGGGAGGGCAGACAAGAGATACTGCGATGACTACTGCAGAAGCTCTTACCACAACAAGAGATACCGCGGCCTCAACAAGGAAGTTCAAGAAGTTAATTCTATCTTAAAGAACAACAGGAAGGTATTAGCAAAGCTTTGTATTGATGAAATGTCGCTGGTTTCAAGAACCCAACTCGTTGCTGAGGGTTTTGACTTCAAGTACGCCACCAGTGTCGAGAAATTCAAAGATTACAATTGTAGGTATTGCTATGAATTCGGAGTTGTGTCTTTAGGAGCCAGTATGTGCGGTGTAATTATGAAAGATGGATAAACACTACTCAGCATTTATGTTCTACTTTTTTTTGATGAACTTCCAGGTTTGAGGTTTCTTTTTTTCTCGTGGAATGCCCCTTTGAAACTAGGATTGTCCTTTCGGCGCTGATGATCTAGCTCTTTAGCTTGCTCTTGTTTCTCTTCTTTTGGAGTAGGGAAGATTTCTACTGCTTCAGGAATGGGAAGAACGGGAACCTCAATTCTCATCAAAGCTTCAATTTTCTTTAGGTACCAAATCTCAGCGGGGTCACAAAATGAAATTGCTACACCGGTCTTCAACGCACGTCCTGTTCTGCCTATGCGATGAATATAGTCGCGGGGATCTTTAGGAATACTGAAGTTAATGACATGACTTACTTCTGGAATGTCTAGTCCACGGGCTGAAACATCTGTAGAGACTAGAATTCTCAGTTCATTCGCTCTGAATTTTGCCACAGCATTCATTCTTGAATTTTGTGATCTATTCGAATGAAGCATGTCAGCTGGTCCCATGCCTTTTCGTTCTAAGTATTTACCGAGATTAACTGCTAGATCTTTGGTCTTGGTAAATATGATAACCTTGTTAAACACTTCCTCATCAAGGAGCAGCTGAGTTAGCATGGACAGTTTTGAGTGGAAATTATTGATTCGGTAAATAAACTGATCTACCGTTTCTACAGGGGTTGCCTGCGGAGTAATTTCAATTTTTAAGGGGAAAAGCAGGAATTCATCAGCGAGGTGCTCAACATATTCAGGGAAAGTGGCAGAGAAAAGTAGATTCTGACGCTTCCTTGGCAGCACTTCTTGGATGGATCGAATTTGATGCATAAATCCCATGTCCATCATTCTATCAGCCTCATCAAGTACAACATGTTTTATTTTTTTCGTGCTGAAGGCATTTTTCAGGTATAAATCCATGAACCTGCCCGGCGTAGAAATAATGATGTCACAGCCCTCTTCTAGAAGCTTAATTTGAGTGCTGGGGCCTACTCCACCGTAAAGAACTACCTTTTTAAAATTAGTGTACACAGCAATTGCATCAAACTGTTGTCCCACTTGAACGGCCAATTCTTTTGTTGGAACCAATACCACTGCCCTTGGCTCAATTCCTTTGTTTTGCTGCAGCAGTTGCATGAGTGGAATTAAGTAAGATGCCGTTTTTCCAGTGCCTGTTTGAGCAATGCCAATGACATCTTGCCCACCCCTGATAGCGGGAATGGCCTTCTCTTGGATTCCAGTTGCCTCAACAAATCCGGCTTCTTCGAGAGCATTTATATATTGTCGTGTAACTTTGAGTTCTTCGAACTTCATGCTGCAAAGGTATGAAGCTAAATGCTTAGACATTGCAATGAACGCTTATCTTTGTTTCAATGGACAGTTTTGATATTAACGATTTTGAATCTATCAGACCTTATCACGATCATGAGGTTCCAGCTGCTGTAGCTGTTTTGTCGCAGAATGACAGGTTTTTCGAAATGATGGCTTGGGTTTATCCGAGTTTGGATCGCGATGATATCCGTGAAATGTTGTCAGAGATTAAAACTATCGATGACTTTCAACAAAGTCTGAGTGGTCCAGCTTTTAAAGTAGTTACACAGATGACTACCAGCGGCTTAACCTTTTCTCAAATAGATCGGATTAGCAATGAAAGGGCATACCTATTTTTATCCAATCACCGTGACATTATTTTAGACAGTGCTTTATTAAACGTAACACTGCTCGAGAAGGGCATCAATACAACTCAAATTGCAATTGGAGATAATTTGTTGCTGCACCCTATGATTCGGAATATTGTCAGGCTGAACAAAAATTTCTTTGTCAATAGAAATTTGAATGCCAAAGAGATGCTTTTGTATTCTCAACGTTTGTCGAATTACATTAGAAAAACCATCACCCAAGACAAAACTTCTATTTGGATTGCGCATCGAGAAGGGAGATCTAAAGACGGTGACGATCGAACAGCGAACGGTTTGTTGAAGATGCTGAGTATGATTGGGGATGAGAATATCGAGGATAAATTCAAGCAGCTCAATATCTTACCGACTGTAGTGTCCTACGAATACGATCCCTGTGATATCTACAAGGTGAATGAATTATTGACCTTGAAAATTGATGGGAAATACGAAAAGGAAGAGGGTGAAGATTATAAAAGTATGCTGAAAGGTATGACTGGCCACAAAGGTCGAGTTCATATTGCTGTTGGATCTTTAATGCATAAGGAGATAGATGAATTGGACTCTATTCCGAATAAAAACGATAAGATCAGGCATTTTGCCCAGGCTATAGATCGACAGATGCATGCGATTTATAGACTTTGGCCAAGCAATTACATCGCCTACGATTTACTGAATGGAACTAAGTTATATTCAGCGCATTATTCCAATTTGGAGAAGTTCGCATTCCGAAATTATATCACAGGTAGAGTGATCTTGTTTTTCATTGCTAAAAAATCATTCGGCAATCAAAAAGATGGATTGAGGAAGCAGGTGAGAGAAATGCTTTTGCAGATGTATGCCAATCCAGTGGTAAATAGGATTGAATCGGAAAAATTCAGTTCAGAAAATATACCTACGGCATAGTTTACCTGCTCAAAGCAGCAACAAGAATTCCACATGCTACGGCGGCATTTAAAGATTCCGCTCTCTCGCCTGGAATTGTAATGGTACTCGAACAAGCAGAGCTGACTAATTCACTGATTCCATGTGATTCGCTTCCAATCACCAATCCTCTTTTCGGTTGACCTTCGACTTTGACATCCCAAATTGACAACCCATTCATGTCTGTCGCAAGGAATTCTCGATCAGCTGAGGAATTTATTTTTACCGCTAGATCGCAATATTCAACAGGGACTCTAAATACAGAACCCATGCTGGCTTGAACGCATTTTGGATTGAATCGATCCACGCAATCTTCTGAGCACAGCACTCCTCCCCAAGAAAACCAATCTGCAATTCGAATGATAGTACCCAAGTTTCCCGGATCCCGGATTCCATCCAACACAATCCAGTTGGGTGATTCAGGCTTCAATTTAATGTCTTCGGGCATTCGCAAAACGGCCAACGCTTCCGATGGAGAACTCAGTGCACTAAGCCTTTCCATCTCTCCTGGACTAATAGTTTCAGCAGATTTAAATAGTGAGTTATCGGATAAATCTTTATCGCAAAAAAGCATTTCTGCATGAAGTCCAGCTTCTAATGCTTCGGCAACAACCTTACGGCCTTCCGCTATAAACAGTCGATTCGCGAACCTTTCTTTTTTTCGCGTTAAAGATTTAACAAGCTTAATTTGATTCCTAGTTGGCATGGTCTGATGTGGCGTCAAAATCGGTTGTAATTTAGCAGAATTGCTCGGACATATATTTTTGAAAAGACAGTTTACATATTTCTTGCTGCTCGCGGCCTTGATTTTTTCTTCCTGTAGTCCTACAAGAAGGATGAAGGAAGGCGATGTGTTTCTAAAAAAGCAGAACATTGAAATCGAGAATCCGCCTGAGAAGTTTGCCACTGATGGTGATGAGATGTCGGGAGTCTTGAGGCAAAGAACCAATCGCAAGATCTTATTTGTGCTTCGTTTTAATCTATGGGCTTATAATCTGGTTTCAGATGAGCGCGTAGAATCCTCTAGAAACCTAAAAGCGAAGCGCAGAGAAAAAAGGAATGAAAGGCGATTGGCAAAAGATAAATCACGGCTTTCTGAGGGGTGGAGGACGAAATGGGAATGGTTGAAGTATACGGTAGGGGAGCCGCCAGTTCTACTTGATACTAGTCTCACCGAAAAGTCCATCCAACAGCTGGATATTTTTCTTCAGAAAATGGGCTACTTCGGAGATAGCATCTCCTATTCCATAGTAACATCTCATGACAGCACAAGGGCGACTGTAAATTACACTGTTAAACCTGGTGTTGCTCATCACATTCGAGCATTGAAATTTGACATCCGAGATGAGAACATAAAAGAAAGGACCTCTTTTTTCGAGTCGACAACTTTGATTAAGCCAGGCTCGCGGTTTGATGTGAACAAGATGGACAAAGAGAGGGAGAGAATCACAACCTATCTAAACAACAGAGGCTACTATTCTTTTACCAAGGATTTCATCCAATTTGCAGTGGATAGTGCTGTTGGACCAAACCAAGTCGATTTAAGTCTACGTATTAGAAAAGTCAAAAAGGAATCCCCTGATACCGAGGCGGGATATATCAGCGTGAACCACAAAAAATATTTCATCGGCGATGTTTCTATACATACCCAGTACGACCCATCTGTGCTTGACTATCAACCGAAAGATACTGTCAGGTACCGCGAAATAAATGTGCTTTATGACGAGGAATTGAAGATTAAACCAGAATTACTCTTCTTTACCACATTTATTAAAACAGGTGAAGAATACCACAAAAGTGATGTTGAGCTTACCTATAGAAGATTCAATGAGCTTGGCGTTTTTCGAGCGGTGAATATTCGCTTTGAAGAGGCTTCAACTGGCGCTGGTCCAAATATTCTTAATTGCAACATTTACTTAACTCCTACCAAAAATCAGGGTTTATCGGCCGAGGTGACTGGAACTCATCGTGACCCTTCCTTAGGTATTGCTGCCAATTTGGGTTACCGCCATAAAAATATTTTCAAGGGTGCCGAGGCATTACAATTTAAAATTCACACTGGTTTTGAGGCTCAACCTCCTGTAACTACCAGTGCAGATGCTCAAGGTGAAAGTGGAGATCAATTGTCAAGACAGATCATTTTGAACACCTTCGAGATAGGGCCAGAGCTGTCTTTGGAATTTCATCGTCTTTTCCCAATCAAGCTTGAGAAGTTGTCAAAATCAAATAAGCCGTCCACAATTTTTAGTGCTGCGTTTAATTTTCAGGTAAGGCCAGACTATGAAAGGACTTTGAGTCAATTCAGGTGGAGGTACCGTTTTCAGGAGACAAAATTCAAGACTCATATTATTGATCCGATTGAGTTTAGCATCATCAGAATCAATAAATCACAAGCTTTTGAAGACAGAATTAATGAGTTAAACGATCAGTTTTTGCTGAGCAGTTATCAAGATCACCTCATTTCTGCAACTGGTTATACATTTATATTCAACAATCAGGAATTTAAATTTCAGCGCAGACATATTCTGAATAATGCCTCAATTGAAGTTGCAGGAAACCTTATGCGTCTGCTTCATCAACAGTTCAATCAAACAGCCGATGAGAACGGTAATTACTCTGTCTTCAACATTCAATTTGCCCAATACACAAAAATCGAGAATGACTTTAGGCTTTACCACAACCCAGATTCTAGGAGTTCAGTTGTGTTCCGACTCGATGCGGGGATAGGTGTTCCTTTGAACAATTTGAATGTACTTCCATTTGATCGGAGTTTTTTCGCAGGAGGATCAAATGGTATCCGAGCTTGGCAGGCGAGAACGCTTGGCCCTGGATCATACAGAGACAGTTTAGCAGCTGTAACCTTCAATAATATTGGAGAGCTAAAACTAGAAATGAATCTCGAATATCGATTCGATATGACCGAGTTGTTGAAAGGAGCATTTTTTGTAGATGCGGGGAATATTTGGCTTCTCCAGGAAGATGAAATTCGTCCTGGTAGCGGTTTTGAAAAGGATAAATTTCTCTCCGAAATAGCTGTTGGTGCGGGATTTGGATTAAGGTTTGATTTTGATTTTTTCTTAATCCGTGTAGATGCAGGTGTTCAGCTGAAAGACCCTTCGAAAATTCCTGGAGAACGCTGGTTCTGGGAGCCGAAGACGGATTACAAGGACTACCTAGAAAGAATCAATCCAGAAAAATCAAATCGATATTTACCTAGAACTATCTTCAATCTGGGAATTGGATATCCATTCTGAGAATCAGGCTTAATATTTCACGTATATTTGCAGACTCAAAATCATTTTATGGGATGGTTTAAGCGTATAAAAGAAGGTATTACTACAAGCACTAAGGATAAGAAAGAGATTCCTGAGGGATTGTGGTATAAATGTCCGGAGTGCAAGGCAACGATGCCTTCGGAAGATCATGCATCCACCTATTGGGTGTGTTCTTCTTGTGGATTTCACGAGAGGATTGGGTCTGCCGAATATTTCAGCATTCTATTTGATGAAGGAGAATTCAAGGCGTTTAATGAGGATATGTCTTCAGCGGATCCCTTAGAGTTTGAAGACACAAAGAAGTATGCCAATAGAATTGTTGCTACACAAAAGAAGAGCGGATTAGTTGATGCATTGCGCTCAGCACATGGCAAACTTGAAGGAGAGGAAGTAGTGATTGTTTGCATGGATTTTGCGTTCATTGGAGGATCAATGGGATCAGTGGTGGGAGAAAAGATTGCTAGAGGAATTGACATGGCGATTAAGAGAAATTGCCCTTTCATTTGTATTTCCAAGTCTGGGGGTGCTAGAATGATGGAAGCTGGATTCTCTTTGATGCAAATGGCAAAGACCTCTGCGAAATTGACATTACTTGCTGATGCGGGATTGCCTTACATATCCTTGCTCACAGATCCGACAACAGGAGGGGTGACTGCATCGTTTGCAATGCTAGGCGATTTGAATATCGCTGAACCAAAGGCACTTATCGCTTTCGCTGGCCCACGTGTTGTTAAAGAGACTATAGGAAAAGATCTTCCTGAAGGATTTCAGAAAAGTGAATTTCAATTGGAGCACGGGTTCCTTGATTATATCGTGGAACGCAAGGATTTAAAAGAAAAAATAGCTCTTTCATTAAAATTATTGAAGTAAACTAACTAGGTATCGATGAATTGACTATCTTTGCAGCTCGATTTATCGAACCTAAATACATAATAATCACCTAAATAGAGTATTGGAATGTATTTGTCAACAGACAAGAAGAAAGAGTTCTTCCAGCAACATGGAAAGAGCGAAAAAGACACAGGATCAGCTGAGGCGCAAATTGCTCTCTTCAGCTACAGGATCAGCCATCTTACAGAGCATTTGAAAAAGAACCGCAAGGACTTTAACACCCAGCGTTCTTTGATCAGATTAGTAGGTAAGAGAAGAAGCTTGTTAGATTACCTTACACACAAAGACATTGAGCGTTATCGTGCAATCGTCAAAGAATTGAATCTACGTAAATAAGGTATATTATCGCAACGTATTCTTAAAATACAAGTCAAAAAGGGCAATTACTGAAATTGCCTTTTTTGTTTTTTTTCAAGGACATAATCAAAAATACAGATAAGATAGATGATTCCAGAACCAATAGTAAGAACCATTGACCTAGGCGACGGGCAACCAATTTCAATCGAAACAGGAAAACTCGCTAAGCAGGCTGATGGAGCGGTAGTAGTGAAAATGGGAGGGACAATGCTCCTAGCGACCGTGGTTTCTGCCAAAGAGGCAAGAGAAGGCCTAGATTTTTTACCATTAACAGTTGAATACAGAGAGAAATACTCTGCAGCAGGAAGATTTCCTGGTGGCTTTTTCAAAAGAGAAGCTCGTCCAGGTGATGTCGAGATACTAACAGCCAGACTTGTTGACCGTGCTCTTCGTCCACTCTTCCCGGATGATTACCATGCTGACACACAAGTGATGGTTCAATTGATTTCATCCGACAAAGTAAACATGCCGGATGCACTCGCAGGACTTGCGGCTTCTGCAGCTCTTGCAGTTTCCGATATCCCTTTCAAAGGACCAATCTCTGAAGTTAGAGTTGCTCGTATTGATGGGAAATTCGTCATCAATCCAACTTTTGAAGCCTTAAAATTGGCTGATATTGAAATGGTTGTTGCCGGATCCATGGATTCTATCATTATGGTAGAAGGCGAGATGCAAGAAGTCAGTGAAGCTGAAATGGTTGAAGCAATTCAAGTTGCTCATGATGCCATTAAAGTTCATTGCCAAGTGCAAAGTGAAATTGCTGCTCTTGTACCAAAAGCAGCAGTGAAGCGCGAATATGCTCACGAAAAGAGCAATGAAGATTTGAAGAAAAGAGTTTTTGATGCTACCTATCAAAAACTATATGATATCGCTAAACAAGCATCTGCAAAAGATGAGCGTTCAGCGGCATTCTCAGCAGTAAAAGATGAATTCGTAGCTACGCTATCTGAAGAAGAACTTGCTGAAAATGGTGATCTTGTGGGACCTTACTTCAAGGCTGCACAGAAAGAAGCAGTTAGAAGATTGACTCTAGACGAAGGAATTCGTTTGGATGGTCGTAAGACAACTGATATTCGTCCAATTTGGAGTGAGGTTGATTACTTGCCTGGAACACACGGTTCTGCAATTTTCACTAGAGGTGAAACACAATCTTTAACTTCACTTACCTTAGGAACAAGCCTTGATGAGCAACTTATCGATAGAGCTATTCTAAGCTACCACGACAAATTCTTATTGCACTATAACTTCCCACCATTTTCAACAGGAGAAGCTCGCCCAATTCGCGGTGTATCTCGTAGAGAAATTGGACACGGAAACTTGGCAATGCGTGCGTTAAAGCAGGTTATTCCAGGTGTTGAAGATTGCCCTTACACCATACGTTTGGTGTCTGACATTCTTGAATCTAATGGTTCGTCTTCAATGGCGACTGTTTGTGCTGGATGTCTTGCATTGATGGATGGCGGTGTGAAAATCAAGGCTCCAGTTTCTGGAATTGCCATGGGACTGATCACTGACGGAAGTTCAAAGTATGCTGTATTGTCTGATATCCTTGGAGATGAAGATCACTTGGGTGACATGGACTTTAAAGTTACTGGTACTGCAAAAGGTATCACTGCTTGTCAAATGGACATTAAGGTTTCAGGACTTTCATTCCAAATATTGACAGAAGCCTTGAATCAAGCGAGAGACGGTAGACTTCATATCTTAAATGAGATGTTGAAGACTATCGACAAGCCACGTGAAGATTACAAGCCACATGCACCTAGAATTGTATCCCTGGAAATTCCTACAGATACTATCGGTGCTGTTATCGGGCCTGGAGGAAAGATCATCCAAGAAATTCAGAAAGAAACTGGAGCGACTATTTCTATTAGTGAAGTAGACGGAAAAGGATTGGTTGAGATTTCAGCGGATAATAAGGATGCAATTGACGCAGCTTTAGCTAAGGTTAATTCAATCTGTTTCCCACCAGTAATAGAAATCGGAGAAATCTACGAAGGAAAAGTTCGTTCGATCATGCCTTACGGTGCGTTCGTTGAAATTCTTCCTGGTCAAGAAGGACTTCTACACGTTTCTGAGCTTGCTTGGGAAAGAGTGGAGAATGTAACTGACTTGATTAAAGAAGGTGAAGTGGTGAAATTCCAAATCACTGGTAGAGATCCGAAAACTGGAAAAGTTAGACTATCAAGAAAAGTATTGTTGCCGAAACCAGAAGGTTATGTGGAAAGACCACCAAGAGAAGAGCGCTCTGATGACAGACGTTCTGGTGGTGGAAGAAGAGACGGTGGAAACCGCTCCAGCAGCCAAAATGGTAGAGATAGCCGTTCATGACATTTGTCCTGAAAGGAGCATTTTATACTTTTTTTTGATTAATTTTTGTGACTTATTTTTATTTCCTCCGTTATATAAGAGGAATAACCATCCTTTAAAAACCTGAGTGGTTCATGAGACAACTTAAAATTACCAAACAGGTTACCAATAGGGAAACGGCCTCCCTGGATAAGTATTTGCAGGAGATAGGTAGGGTAGACCTTATCACAGCTGAAGAAGAGGTAGAGCTAGCTCGCCGAATCAAGCAAGGTGATCAGGAAGCACTCGAGAAATTGACTAAAGCAAATCTCAGATTCGTCGTTTCTGTATCAAAGCAGTATCAGAATCAAGGACTTTCACTTCCTGATTTGATCAATGAAGGTAACCTCGGACTAATCAAAGCGGCACAACGTTTTGATGAAACACGTGGATTTAAATTTATATCCTATGCTGTATGGTGGATTCGTCAGTCTATTTTGCAAGCCTTGGCTGAGCAGAGTAGAATTGTACGTCTACCACTGAATAAAATCGGATCGATAAACAAAATAAACAAGGCTTTTGCAAAGCTGGAACAGGAGTACGAACGTCCTCCAACAGCAGCTGAACTTGCAGAAGTACTTGAAATGACTCTGGATGAAGTAAAGCAATCACTTCGTAATGCAGGTCGACATGTATCTATGGATGCACCTTTGAAAGATGGTGATGACAGTTCAAGTAACATGTACGATGTCTTGCAAACGAATGATTCTCCCTCTCCTGAATCTTCTTTGATGACTGAGTCATTGAGAAAGGAAATCGAAAGATCCCTTCGCACATTGACTCAAAGAGAAGCAGATGTTATTCGACTTTATTTTGGATTGAACGGTGAGCACCCAATGACCCTTGAGGAAATTGGAGAACGTTTTGATCTTACTCGTGAGAGAGTTCGTCAAATCAAAGAAAAAGCCATCCGAAGATTAAAGCACACTTCTAGAAGTAAAATATTGAAGTCATATTTAGGATAATCATCCTGAAAATCTTTAAAAAGGCTGTCGAGAGACGGCCTTTTTTATTTCTTGTCTAAACTACGCCACAAATAATAAGAGGCCATTGTCCGGTTAGGAGCCCAGCGCATTGAAAAATCTTCAAGTTCTTGTTTCTTCAAGCTTTGCCCTTCATTGTACAAGATTGAAATTGCATTTTTGATTCCCAAATCATCCGCAGGGAAAACATCCGGTCGACCTAAGCTGAACATTAAAAACATCTGAGCCGACCAAACACCAATGCCCTTAATTCGAACCAATCGTTCAATTACGGTCGCATTGTCAAACTTTTCCAACGCTGCATATTCAAGGGGATAAGCATCAAAGTGAAAGGCTAAATCAAGAATGTACTTCGACTTCTGACCGGAGATTCCGCAGCTTCTCATGGATTCGACATCTACCAATAATAGTTCTGCAGGTTCAAGTTTATAGTCTATCATTTCTTTGAATCTCCGGGTAATCGTGTTCGCAGCTTTTGTAGAAAGCTGTTGACTCAAGATTGCTTCTATCAGTGATTCAAAATGGTTTGGTTTTGGGGTGAGGGACTTTATTTCATGAATCTCAATTAGACTTGCCATTTTTGGACATTGTGCCGCCAACGAATCATTTATTTTCGAAATTGAAGACTCAAATAGAGTTATTTCTGACATTGGATGTACTATTTTTAGAATCTCTTCGTATTGATTCAGAAGGTGCGCAAAAGATTTCGCATTTTTGCCAAAGCAATGAAAAAAGTAAGTTTATCATCCTCAGGAAATTTATTGTCACTATTTGCTGTGCTATGCGCACTGCTCTTGTTTTCTCAATGCAGGAAAGAGAAATTTGTGACCGATAGTAGTGCTGTTGTCGAATTTTCTAATGACAGCATACTTTTTGACACGGTATTCACAACTGTTGGGTCTACAACTCAGATATTAAAAGTGTACAATCGGAACTCCGACCGAATATCGATTTCTAGAATTGAACTTGAGGGAGGAAACCTGAGTCCTTACAGAATCAATGTTGACGGCGTTTCAGGACATGTTCATACGGATGTTGAAATAGCTGGAGATGACAGCCTCTATATATTCGTTGAGGTAACCTTAGATCCTAACAATACAAATCTTCCTTTCGTTGTTGAAGACAGACTATTGTTTCAGACCAACGGCAATAATCAGCAGGTCATGCTCACGGCTTGGGGGCAAGATGCTTATTTTCATGTGAATTTAGACATTACCAATCTCCAACCCTTAGAGGCCAATGCAATATGGAATAGTGACAAGCCGCATGTTGTATATGGCATTACTGTTGTGGATAGCTGTAATACTTTGACGATAACTCAAGGTACGCAAGTGCATATACATTCTGGTTCAGGAATTTGGGTGAGGAAAGGGACAATCACTGTACAAGGAGAGTTAGGAAATGAAGTCGTGTTTCAAGGTGATCGATTGGAGCCCTTTTATCAATCTCAACCTGGGCAATGGGGAATTGATGTGGTCGGATTTAGGTTAGGAGGATTGTGGTTGACTGAGAGTAAAGGCAGCAGTATCAATTACGCTGAGTTGAAGAACGGAATCATAGGAATTCAAGTAGATTCAGTCTTTCAGCAGGGAACGCCGGCATTAACGATTACAAATACCATCATTCAGAATATGTCAGCGATTGGACTCTACGCCAATTCAGGAGCTGATATTGAAGGTCACAACAATTTGATTGCCAACTGCGGACAGAGTTGCGCGGCCTTTTTGAATGGAGGCTCCTACAGACTCGACTTCTGCAGTTTTGTGAATTACTGGACTTTCGGCTCGAGACAGGCTGCAACTTTTGCGATGTCAAACTGGTACGAAGATGTGAACGGAAACATCCAAGTGAGGCCCATTACCAATACCCTCTTCCGAAATTGTATAATGTATGGCAACAACGCGCCCTTGAACGACTTCAATGAGTTCGCTATTGATCTCATCGATGAGGAGTTTCAAGATTATACGTTTAGAAATTGTTTAGTAGATAATAACGACATCCTATTTGATCCTCCCCGGTATTTTGACATGAGAGTCGTTGTCAACAATGAGCAGCTATTTGTAAGCCCGTTTAGTGCTGATTTTCATTTGCGAAGCACAGCAAGTGTCATCGATAGAGGTATCGGTACTGGTATTTCTACTGATTTAGATGGGGTTTTCAGGGCGATTCCAGACATAGGTTGCTACGAGTTCCAATAGCCAACATTGATTCAAAGGCTAGAGCTATTATTCTTCAATCCACAGTGCAGCGTTGATAATTAGGCTGATTACATTCATTTCCAAGCTTGTAGGCAAGTGCATTTTTTGCGTACTTGCAGAGAGATAATCGATATCCTTATGTTTAAATTAAACAAGCATTTATTTTTTGCTGCCTTAGCCTGTACAGCGCTTCTAAGCTCGTGTGTAGAAGATAAAGGGACTGTTTCTGACGCTGATTCTATTGATGAGGTTGTTGAGGGAAATGGTACTAATGGTTCAATGGTCAAGTATGATGGTGAGATATTTAGTATTCCATCTCCAGTGCAAACGGCTATATTGATTCGTAAATCAAATGCTAAGTACAATGAGGACTTGCTGAATCCTACTGAGAACATCTCGAAGTATGTTTCTGAAGTTCAAAAGGCGTTGAATCTCGGCGTTTACGGTGCTGATTTAGCTTACCTCGCAAATTTTGGCAACAAGCAACAGAGCGTTACTTATTTCAAGGAAGTAGAAATGCTTTCCACTGATTTGGATGTGAAAGGCGCTATTGACAATGGCATTTTTAGCAGGTTCTATGAGAATATTGACAATCGCGATTCGCTGTATGCGATAAACGCAGAGTTCTATAGAGCTGGAGATACTTACCTCAAGGACAGTAAGAGAAATCAAACTGCCAGTTTAATTATTACTGGAGGATGGGTAGAAGCGCTTTATTTCGCGCTTGATGCAGCGGCTTACAATCCTGAAGTTAGAAAGAGAGTAGGCGAACAAGGTAAAGCATTGCAAAGTCTAGTGAACTTGCTTTCACCTTATGATGATGCTCAATTGGTGAAAGTGAGAACAGGTTTAAGTGAGCTGCTTACTGATTTTTCAGAATTGGAAGTAGTATACAACTATGCTAAGCCAATTCACGATGCTGAAAACAAAAAGACTTACATCAATAGTAGTTCAAATGTCCAAGTGAGTGATGCGCAATTGCAGAGCATTCAGGAGAAATTGGTCAGTGTAAGAAATACCATCATTCAATAAGATACCCATGAAAAAGATACTATTAGCACTTTTCATTATAGTTTCAGCTGCCTCGGCAGATGCTCAGTGCGAGAATACTATCGACTATTGCAAAAGTAATTTCAGCAATGAATTTATTTCTGATGGTCAGGTTTACAAGGCTCTATTATACAATGATCAAATTGCAGAATTTGACATCAGTCTTTTTGGAGGTAACACCTATAGAATTTCTTGCGGTAGTGGAGAAGGTGGGGGAAACCTTGTTTTCAGACTTTATGACAAAGAGAAAAACTTGTTGTTCAGCAATCAAGATTATACAAATGCGCCATTTTGGGACTTCGTATTAGAATCAACCATTGACTGTACTATTGAGGCTCAGCTTGACTTGAACAGAGTTGAATCAGGTTGTGGTGTATTATTAATTGGCTTCAAAGAGTAACTTATTTGCGTTAATCGCAGTAAAAGGGGACAGGGAATTTTAATCCTGTCCCTTTTTATTTGCGAAAACAATGAGCGCGGGAATACTTAGAGCATTAATGGAACTCTTTGCAATAATTGCAAAGGGATTGTCCGATCAGAACGATTCGAGCAGGAATATCGTAGCGATATTTTTAAGGCAACAACTGAACAAAGATCTTGTCAACCAATATCTCAGTTTGTATGATGATTACGTTGAGAAGCATCACGGCAATAGCAAGCTCGAAGAAAAGAAATCTAAAAAAAGAACAAGTGTCAACTCTGTTAAGGTGCTTCGAATTTGCACCAAAATTAATGAGGAGTTAGCCAGAAAAGAAAAGGTATTTGTCGTCACAAGATTGCTGGAGTTCATTTCAGTAATGTCAAATGCCAGCGATCAAGAGCAAGAGTTTGTTCAAACAGTTGCAGAGACTTTCAATATTTCAATCAGTACATACGATCATCTTAAACTACTTGTCAATTCTACAGCAGAATCAGATTTCGAAGACCCTGAATTTTTATTGGTACATGGCCTAAGAGAATCACCGGAGAGTAAAGGTAAAACCATGCTCTTACATGGATTGAGCGGTCGCTTTATATTTCTTAGAATCGAAGAAGAGAATCTTTTCTTTCTGCGATATTTTGGAAACGAGGACCTTTATTTGAACGGCCAAGTCTTACAGGTTAATCGGAGTCATGTGTTCCGTCAAGGGGCTACAATTCGAGGAAGCAAAATTCATACGCTGTATTACAGTGACGTCATTCGTCGATTCCTCGACAATCCAGCAGATACCGAAATTGAATTTAGAGCTGAAAACGTTTCTTACTATTTCAAAAGAAGCCGGAAGCAGGCCTTACATCAATTTACACTTCAAGAGAGAAGCGGAAATCTGGTTGGAATTATGGGAGCCAGTGGCTCCGGTAAATCGACTTTATTGAACGTATTGAATGGAAACTACGCCCCAACATTTGGCAAGGTGACCATTAACGGTATTGACATCCACCATGAAAGAAATCAAATAGAAGGCGTTATAGGCTATGTGGCTCAGGACGACCTTTTAATAGAGGAATTATCAGTCTTTGAAAACCTCTTTTATAACGCCAAATTATGTTTTGGCAAGAAGAGCGATGAAGAAATTACCGCCATGGTTGAGCTCACTCTCAATAATTTGGGATTGCTTGAAACCCGCGATTTAAAAGTCGGATCTCCGTTGGAAAAGACGATTTCTGGAGGACAGAGAAAGCGATTGAATATCGCCCTGGAGCTCATCCGAGAACCTTCTGTACTTTTTGTAGATGAGCCAACTTCTGGATTATCGTCTAGAGATTCAGAGAACATCATGGACTTGCTCAAGGAACTTACTTTGAGAGGGAAATTGATATTTGTAGTTATCCATCAACCTTCGTCGGAAATCTTTAAAATGTTCGACGGATTGTTCATTTTAGATCAAGGCGGATATCCGATTTACTACGGTAACCCGGTCGAAAGTATTGTATACTTCAAGCGATTGGTTAACCATGTCAATCAAGAAGAAAGCGAATGTCATTCCTGTGGAAACGTGAATCCCGAGCAGCTATTTAATATTATAGAATCTCGAGTTGTTGATGAATACGGAAAACTCACTGATCACAGAAAAATTACTCCGAGAGAATGGAATAACTTCTATAATGTCATGATTGCCAATGCGGTAGCTGATTCAGCTCCAGATCAGCTTGTTCCAACATCTGCCTTTAGTTTACCATCTAAATTGAAGCAGTTTAAGGTTTTCATTACCCGAGATGTTCTCAGTAAATTATCGAATAAACAGTATCTATTGATCAATTTATTGGAAGCTCCAGTTTTGGCCTTGGTGTTGTCTTTCTTCGTGAAATACTATCAAGCAGGACATGGAGAAGAGGCGGTCTATATATTCAGAGAAAGCGAAAATTTACCTCAGTACCTGTTTATTTCTGTGATTGTAGCCTTGTTTATTGGGCTCACAGTAAGTGCAGAAGAGATCATTCGTGATCGTAAGATTTTGAAGAGAGAAGAATTTCTAGACCTCAGCAAACACAGCTATTTGACTTCTAAAATCGGAATCATGTTTGCTTTGTCAGCATTCCAAATGTTGGCTTATGTCTTGATTGGAAATTCTGTGCTCGAAATTAAAGGGATGACATTCTCCTATTGGGTGATTTTGTTCTCTACCAGTTGTTTTGCGAATCTCCTGGGATTGAATATTAGCTCAGGATTTAATTCAGCAAAGGTTATTTACATTCTAATTCCAATATTGATTATTCCTCAATTGCTCTTCAGCGGAGTCATTGTGAAATTTGACAAGCTTTATCCGCTATTTGCATCACAAAGTGGGGTTCCTTGGGTTGGGAATATCATGGCAAGTCGATGGGCTTACGAAGCATTAGCTGTGAACCAATACAAGAATAATTCCTACGAGCAGCATTTCTTTGGATTTGATAAAGAGAGAAAGTACTGCAATTGGAAGAAGGATTATTGGGTGAAAGAACTTCAGAACAAGGTGAATCAGAGCAGGAAGTATATAGAAGAGGAGACACCTGAGCGACTATCTTATAGCTGGGGAGTGATTCGAAACGAGTTGCTGAAGGAGCAATCTCATGTTGCTGGACTTGATCTGCCCGATTTATCTTCGATTGTTCCATCACAAATAGATGCGGAATTATTGAATGAAATTGAAAGTAAGTTGAATTCACTCTTTGATTTTTATCGCGACAAGTACAACAAAGCTGCGACTGATAAAGAAGAATATGTGACTGAATTAACATCAACTGAAGAAGGAAAGGAATTGCTGATTCAGATGAAGGATTCCTTCATGAATGAGAGTCTTCAAGACTTTGTGACCAACAAGAATGAACTTCAAGTCATAGTGGAGTACAACCAAGAATTGGTACAGAAGAGTGACTTGATCTATCTAACACCGAGGAATGCAAGCTTTTTCGGAACGCATTTTTATGCTCCTTCAAAGCCTGTTCTCGGAAAGCAGATCACGACCTATAGTGCTAATTTATTGGTGCTCTGGGGAATGACAGTCTTGATGATACTTGCGCTTTTCGGCGATAGTTTACGAAAGCTATTGGAATTAATCAGTTCGGGCTGGAAAAATCTGGGAGCTTTGTTCAGCAGGAGATATAAAGAGGCGGAATATGCGTCTTAATTATATTTCTTCGATTTCAATCATCTTGAAAGGAAGGTTTATGATAGCATCATAATCTTCACCTGCTTCCAACATATCTTCATCATCTTCCTCGTAATACCAGTTGATCAAGACTTCTTTATTGATTGTCTCTAAGCGTTTGAAAACGTCTAAGATGCATTTTGAAGAACTCGTATTGAAATACTCCAACTGAATATTCACGCTCGTAGATTCTTGCGGAGACTTAGCGTAATGCTCAATCCAGTCAATTAGAGGTTTGTAAAATTCTATTGAATTTTCTGGAATAGATCTTCCTTTTATTTCAAGGAATCCTGTGCCTGCAGAAAATTTCACTGTAGGGGTTTTGGGCGATCCTTCGATTCTAATATCTTCCATTGTGCTTAGCTTGTAGTTCTGACTTTAAAATTAAGCCTTCCAACAGGTGATTTAGACGGAAATTCGGGTACTTATTCACATTCTATGTTTAACACCTGTCAATGGTTTTTCACAATTTCGGATATTGCGGGACTATTGAAAGATGTGGAAAAGAAATCCTGGTTTGAAGATTGGTTTGACTCGCCTTATTATCATGTGTTGTACGCGCACCGTGATGAAGATGAAGCTGAGCATTTTATTCGGAATTTAACGAGCTACTTGAAGGTGAACTCTAATCAGTCGGCACTGGACTTGGCCTGCGGGAAAGGGCGCCATTCGATTATGTTAAATGACATAGGATTAGCGGTGACGGGCTTGGACCTTTCACCAGCTAGCATTCAAGCTGCTAACGCTTCTGAGAGCAAAACCCTACAGTTTAACGTTGGTGATATGAGAAGCTTCACATTGAATCAAAAATTCGATTTTGTTTTCAATTTCTTTACCAGTTTTGGCTATTTCGAGAGCAAGGAGGAAAATCTACAGGTACTTAGACGGGTCAAAGAACATCTAAACGCGCAAGGATTATTAATCATAGATTTTCTGAATCCAGTAGAAATTGAAAAGAGCTTGGTGAAGTCTGAAGAGTTGGAAAGAGATGGCGTAAAATTTCAGATCAGCCGCTCTATTCAGGATGGATTTATTCTTAAGAACATCAGAGTTCAAGCTGAAGGAATTGATAAGTACTTTCAAGAGAGGGTTCAAGCCTTAACTTTAAATGATTTTGAACAACTTCTTAATTCAGCAGGATTTGAAATTCAAGATACCTTTGGCTCTTATAATTTAGATGATTTTTCAGAGAATAATTCAAAGAGATTAATACTAATAGCAGAACAAAAAGGCTGATGGATATTTGGGTTGAATCGATAGCATTAATTCTTAGCGCCTTATTGGGTGCAGCTTTGGTGTTGGTCTTGAATGCGCCAGAAAAGAAATGGATGAAGCTGGTTATAAGCTTCAGTGGGGCTTATCTTCTTGGACTTTGCATGGTTCATGTTCTTCCATTTTCAATAGAGCACGCTCCAGAAATTGCTGGGTTTTTAGTTCTCGCTGGATTCTTACTGCAACTCATTCTAGAATATTTCTCAGAAGGGGTAGAGCACGGACATTTACATATTCATCACCACCAGGAGGCAAGTTTTCCTTTGGCTGTTATGCTGAGTCTATTCGTTCATGCATTTATCGAGGGGATGCCGTTTGGAGATCATGTTCATGACCACCACCACCAATCACTGCTGATTGGAATTGTACTTCATAAATTCCCTGTTGCCATGGTGTTGACTGCCATGCTTTTAAAGTCAGGGGTGAAGTTGAAAAAAGTAATTCTTTGGCTAGTTCTCTTTGCGATGATGTCTCCTTTGGGCACTTTTATTTACCACACTTACCTGCTTAATTTCCCTGAAGTAAATGCTGAATATCTAACAGGTGCGGTTAATGCATTGTTGGTCGGAGTCCTTCTTCATGTTTCAACAACAATTTTGTTTGAATCCACAGATGGGCATAAATTCAACCTACTCAAATTCATCTCGGTGATTATCGGATTTATTTTGTCAGCCTTGATAATTTAAGGCCTTTAAGTTTCCTCATCACCAATCAAATTTCTATTTTTGCACCTCTTTAATATCAATCAAAAAATAATTTGAAATGTCAGTATTAGTAGGTAAGAAAGCACCAGTTTTTAATGCTAAGGCAGTAACAAAAGGCACAACAATCGTAGACAACTACTCTTTAGAACAGTTTATAGGAAAGAAGCATGTTGTTTTCTTTTTCTATCCTAAGGATTTCACTTTTGTTTGCCCAACAGAGCTTCATGCATTTCAAGAAAAGCTAGGGGAATTTGAAGCGAGAAACTGTGAAGTTGTAGCCTGTTCTACAGATACAGAGCAATCTCATTGGGGTTGGTTGCAAATGGAAAAGAAAGCTGGAGGAATTAAAGGAGTCACTTATCCAGTTGTTGCAGATACATCGAAGACTATTTCTGATGCATTTGGTGTGCTAACTGGAGAGTATGATTATGATGAAGACGGCAACCTAATTGCATCTGGCAGTATGATTGCTTACCGCGGATTGTTCTTAATTGATAAGGCTGGCGTTGTTCAGCATCAATTGGTCAATAACTTGCCATTAGGTAGAAATGTGGATGAAGCTATCAGAATGGTTGATGCGCTTCAGTTCTTTGAAGAAAACGGAGAAGTTTGTCCTGCGAATTGGAGCAAAGGATCAACTGGAATGAAAGAATCTCACGAAGGTGTCGCAGAGTATTTATCTTCGAATTAATCCAAATAGAACTTATTTTAAAAGCTACCCCGAAGGGTAGCTTTTTTTTTGTTGATGCATCAGTATTGGTCAACAAGAACATTAAACAATACCAGCTAAAGTGCTGATTTGTTTTCAGTTATTAACACCCCTTATTGGACTAAATAAATCTCAGGCTTTGTTAATAAGTTGTGGATAATGGTTAATTTGCCCCACCTGACTTAACTTTAATAATGAAACGAGATCTATTTTTTCGCACGGCCGCTGCGAGATGGATTGATTTCCAGCCCGTGCATGGACAGCTTGTCCTTTCTGGTGGAAAGCTCTCTTTTCTCTGTGCCGACCCTGAATGTAAATCTGACCTCAGTATCCAATTGGATACTGTAGATAAGGTGGATTACTTCAAAAAAATAACCTACAACCAACACGCATTGCTTCTATTTAAAAAAGATGGGAGTATAGAACAGTTCAGTGTGAAGGACCGAAGAGAGTGGAAAGAAAAGATCACTAGGCATTTGCAAGCGAAGTTCTAAACTGTCATTTTGAAACCTTCACATTCTCTTTGCGTATATGTATGGGAATCTCCAACCCTAAATCATGCGCCAAGTGAAACGTTGTAAAGTTAAAATCAATATCAGAAAGTTTGAGACCATAGAATTGTACCGTAAAAACTACGGATTCAAAGATTTTAAGCATTGCTTAAACTAGTGGCTCTCCGGAAATAAGCTTAAGGCCATTTGTTGAGCCTTTATAAATGCTTGTTCAGACAATCCTAATTTTTCAGATTTCTCAGTGAAATAGTCAACCATATTTTCGGTGGGCATATTTCCAGTAAGTTCATCTGTGGCCATTGGACATCCCCCAAAGCCTTTAATCGCCCCGTCAAATCTGCGACAACCTGAACTATAGGCGGCGCTAATCTTTTCTTCCCAAGTATCAGCTGTGGTGTGCAAATGCGCCCCAAACTCCACTCCGGGAAATTCTGGAATCAAATCAGAAAATAGCGCTGTAATATTCTCAGCATTAGATACTCCAATTGTATCGCTCAAGGCTAGAATCTTCACTCCAAAATCTTTGTGTAATCTTTCAGCCCATCGTGCTGCAACATCAGGGTGCCACGCTTCTCCATAGGGATTTCCAAATGCCATACTGATGTAAATGACTAGCTCTTTGGAATTCCGATGACATAGATTACTAATCTCCTCTACCCTCGAAAGCGATTCTTCAAGACTTGCATTGGTATTGCGCTGTTGGAATTCTTCCGATATCGAGAATGGGTATCCCAGGTATTGAATTTCTTCATGCGAACAAGCATCCACGGCACCTCTAGTATTGGCAACAATGGCCAAGAGCTTAGATCGAGTCTTACTTAAATCTAAACCTTCGAGAACTTCAACAGTATCTTTCAGCTGTGGAATTGCCTTTGGTGAAACGAAACTTCCAAAATCAATGGTGTCAAATCCAACTTCTAACAATTGGTTGATGTACTTGATTTTTTCAGCAGTTGGGATGAACTCTTTCAAGCCCTGCATCGCATCTCTTGGACATTCAATAATCTTCATTTGACAAAGATAATTCATTCCCAGCTTGGATTTTTTTGAGCGAGATCCATCCGTTCCTGAGACTATGCAACGGCACAGAGCTAGGAATGTATTCTTTCCAATCTTTGATTTTGTCTTCGCTGTAGGCTTGGTGAAGGACCAACATCTTTGGTTTGAATATGGAATTCAACTCATCCATGCATTTTTTTGTTGGATATGGACCAGCAAGAACTAGTATATCGCAAGGATAGTCTTGACTGAAACTTGCTGATTTCCATTTAGATACAAACACTATTTTCATGTTGTTCTTGGTGCAAGCTTGAAGATTTACATCCTCATCAGAGTAATCAAGAAGGGATGAGTTTTCATCGGATGACTTAAAAGTCCGGTTGATACTGTCATTCCCACAAACCAAGGAGAGTTCTTGATAAGATATTCTGCCAAAAATTAATCCAGGTGATTGTGGTGTGATTGCACACAGATCGACAAGAGATCCGATTAGAATGCAAAGTGATATCCAAAGTGCTGGCCTGATTGACTTCAGTTTGAGCATATCCCCAATGAAGACTAATGTTACAAGAATTATAAGCAACCAATGCCAGGGAAATGTTTCTAGTTGAATTTCTGAATAAGGTAGATTTGAGATTTGAGCAGCACTATAAAGCATTGAGTTAGCTAAGGCATTGGTCAAAGCATCAAGCAAGTCAGACAAGAAAGGCACCGAATGAAAGGCGAGTCCTGCAATTCCGGAATAAAGAAGTAAGGTTGCGACCGGTAAGATTATCAGGTTTCCGATCAAGAAGTAGAGTGGGAGGGAATTGAAGTAATAGATCGCCAATGCACTTGTCCACAATTGCGCTACGATACTTGTTCGAGAGGCATTCATCAAGTACTCTAGAGCGTAATGTCTTTTTCTAATGACGCTTTTAGGTTGGTACAAGATCAGGCCGGCGACAGCAGTGAAGGACAATTGAAACCCTGGCTGAAACAATGATCCTGGTGAAATGCAGAGTAAAACGAGAGCAGCAATTCCAAGTAGATTTAATCCAGAGCTCTTGCGGTTCAAAATGACTGACAAACCGAGAAAACTACACATACTTGCTGAACGGAGAACTGAATCAGATCCTCCCGAGAGCATAGCGTAAAACCATATTGAACCTAGAATTATTAGGTAGCGCAGGATACTAAGAACCATATTCCTCCTTAGAAACCTGGTCATGAATTGGATGAGAAGCATGACTAGTCCAACATGCAGTCCAGATACTGCTAAGACATGCATCACTCCAGAATGTCGAAATGATTCTTTTGTTGATTTATCGAGTTCTGCTTTCCATCCGAGGACTAAAGCAGCAATCAATCTACCGGACTCTTTATGCATTGCCAATCTGCCAATTAATTTTTGTCGTGTACGGAGAATTAAGTCCTTGATATTGGCATCGTCTTTAATATACAAAGGAGGTTCGGTCACTTTCCATTGTGCCACAATCCCCTTTGATTTCATATAAGCTGAGTAGTCAAAATCTCCAGGCAATCCCGGCCCTGTGAAAGGAAGAACCCTGCCAAATCCGCCCAAAACTTGTCCTGCTGAAACTCGGTTCCAGGATTCATCACCTTGGACTTGCAGTTTTCCTGAAAAATCATCCTTGAATTTAGGAATGACCTCTACGATGAGTATCGTTCGCTCATTTTTTTGATAGGGCATTTCCACTGCCCTAACGATAAAAAAGTCTTCGGTAGCGGGGAGAGCGTGATGAGAAGAAGGTGATTCCGTTTGAGATTGAATCAAATATCCCAAGAGAAAAAAAGAAATAAAAATCAGCTTGGATTGGTAGTGATTTGAGTCAAGAAGTAAGAGACTTATCAAGAGAACTAGTAGAGGGAGTAGGGCTAATTCGGGCAAATGATAAGCGGAAGCAATGCCGAGGGCCAATGCTATTGCCAATTTCCAAACGGGTGATTTACTCCAGGTGTGCATGCAAAGAACTTATCCTTGCAATTAAAAACATCCTTACTTGGAGAACAAATCAGTAGGTAATTCTGCGAAGTGTTTTTGCTTTTTAAGGAAATAATGCACCAAGATAGATGCTCTGAATCTCCCGTGATTGTTGGGGTTGTCAGCTAACTCACGAAGTGCTAAGCGTTTAGAGTACATTTTAGGGAAATGCTTGTAAAATGAGAAGTGCGCTTTCAAGACGGCCAACACGAAGGCTGGTTTTCCTTCAATCAAAAATCGGAGTATAGCAATTCCATCAAGGATTAGTCGACGGAATATTCTCAGAGCAAAGAATCCATCAAAATCATTCTTCAGTATGAGGTAGAGGTTGTTTCTGAAATTGAGATAAGTTTTCTTCGGGTCGAGCTTGTTGAGTGTCCCTCCACCCACATGATAAACCGAAGATTTACCGCAAACCCCAATCTTAAAACCGCGATTTTTCAATCTCCAACAAAGGTCGATTTCTTCCATATGGGCAAAGAAGTCCCCATCAAGGCCCCCACTTTCGAAATAGTGATGGGCATTCACGAAAAGTGAGGCTCCTGAAGCCCAAAAGACTTCTCGATTCTCAGTGTACTGACCGTGGTTCTTTTCAAAGGAATCAAATATCCGACCGGCGCAAAAAGGGAATCCATCTTTATCGATGTATCCACCTGCCGCACCCGCATGTTCGAAGTAATCTTTTTTTCTCTGATCCAGAATTAGAGGCTGTGCAGCTACCAATTGATCGTCAGATTCAATGAAATCAATTACCGGCTTAATCCATCCTGGAGTCACTTCCACATCAGAATTTAAGAGAATGAAATATTCTGCACTGATTTGCTTCAATCCTTGGTTATAACCATTTGCGAATCCCAAGTTCGAATCCAATTCCACAATCTTTACTTGGGGGTGATTCTTCCTGACATAACTTAGCGAATCGTCACTTGAGGCATTGTCAATAATCCACACTTCAGCATCAGACAAGCTGTATTCACAGACCTTTCCGAGGAAAGATTGTAAATAATTAATCCCGTTCCAATTAAGGATTGCTACAGCGACTTTAGTTGATGCCAATGGAATGCCCTTTTAGATAATAGGCGCAAAGATAGTTAACGAGGATTGTTCCACAGGTCAATTAATACCCTTGATGCACCATTAATTACAGTTGGACTGTCTGGGCCGCTTGAGTGATTGTTTCTTTGAAGCACTTGATTTACCCATTGATCGTTCCTGACTTCCCCGGTAACATCAGAATGAAGTAAGGCGAAATCATTAGTGACTAAGTCTGGATTGTAGAATAGGAACTTCTTGTTATTGAACCTTGCGATTTTATAGTAATGCCATATTTCATAAGGATAAGCATCCAAATCGTTGTGGCGTCTTACAATGGTGTTTGGTTCACCATATTGAAGGTATACACGTCCTCGGTCTGTTTGATATCCCTTTTTTACACGTGTCCCATAGGCAGATTGCACCTTCACAACTTGTTCGGCATACTCATTCCATCCCGCTTCAGGACTTTCTGGATTTCTCCTTTCCCAGAGTGTGTAAAAATAGCTTCTCAGAATACTGATGTCAGCATTTCCTAAGTAGAATTGAACGGCATTACGTTCGATTGTTGTCATTATTGGCCAGCACGATTCAATGTGCTCACGAAGCACATCTGCGTCATTGAATTGCATGACAAATGTATTTTCCACATCAAATTCCATTGGAGTATCGGAGCTTGCCAAGCTAGGATCACTAATTTTATCGCGGTAGAATGAAAGTCCACGAGAAACCACAGAATTATTTTGTTTGTCTCGCATTTCAATATGCAGGCGATAGTTTCCTTCACCTAAGCTGCTAATGTCTAAGATTTGGAATAAGGCAGATGCTGGTTTCGAATCTATTCTTTCATAGCGTTGTAAATTCTCAGCGATTTCTTGGGTTTCTTCGTTGGTAACAAAATAGGTTAATGCATATTTCTCATTGATACCAAATACTTTGTCAGCATTGTAAACTTCGGCATAGAATGCAAGTCTTTGCACATCTGAAGGGAAATAAGAATCTACATAAGGGAGAATGTCGTAGCCTGATTTGGTGAGTTCTGTTTCGGTAGATGCCGGTGAATATGCTTTGATAAATGTAATATCAGAGACATAAGGAAGGCTAGGGTCAATGTCGATTGTAATTTCTTGTTCAAGAATTTGCTCTTCAGCATCAGGATCATTGAGGTCAAGGAGCTGGAGTTCGAGATTATATGTTCCATTGGGGAGGCTAAATCGACGGATATCCATGAAATCACTACCCAGACTTCCAACTTCTTTGACTTGTGAAGAAATGTTGATTTTTTGGAAGTCAACAACTTTTTCTCCTTGTTGGATGATGATGGTGACTTGAACTGTGGCAATATCTTGAGTTGTTCCTTCTATCGGCTTATAGTTCAGACTATTGCCATCAAATTCAAGTATTGTTTCAAGAAAAGGACCATTTTCAGGTATAAAGAAGACTTTATAATCTAAAAAAGCACGTACTGAACCAAAGCAAAGCACTGTATTTAGCAGTAGTGCGCTGGTAATTGAGAAATGAAGTATGGTCTTTTTAATGTTGATTTTCATAATGTTAAGATACGAAAAGACTGGTTTCAAAGGGGTAAAAATACGTTGAAAATTGGCTTAAAAATTTCGTTTTGTCGAATTAAAAATAAGTGTACTTTTGCAGCGGAGAGTTGGCAGAGTGGTCGATTGCGGTAGTCTTGAAAACTATTGTACCGCGAGGTACCGGGGGTTCGAATCCCTCACTCTCCGCCAAAACTAGATAGGCCCACGCTTTGCGTGGGCTTTTTTCATTTTTCACCGAGTCCAAACCGATTAGGTTTGAGCGAGTGAAAAATGGAAAAAGCCCAAAATACCGCGCAGCGGGATTGGGCCTATCTAGTTTTGGGAAATCTCCCTCCAGGGATCACCGCAGCGCAGCGGAGGTAATCCCCTAGTGATTCTCCTTTTACATTAATATTGTCCCCAGACCGCGCAGCGGAATGGGATTCTAGAAAGGATAGAATTCTAATGAGAATGGGGTTTCAGTTAGGAATGGGCTAAAGCCGCATTCCTAAACATGGTGATTCTCCTCTTACATTAGAATTGTCCCCAGACCGCGCAGCGGAATGGGATTCTAGAAAGGATAGAATTCTAATGAGAATGAGGTTTCAGTTAGGAATGGGCTAAAGCCGCATTCCTGAACAAGATGATGCTGTGTTAAAATGGAAAATCTTGAAAAATCACGCAGTGGAATTGGGATTCTAGATTAGGACAGAATTGGATTTGGGATTATTTAGTAATGGAGGTTTCATAAGGAATGGGCTAAAAGCCGCATTCCTAAACAAGATGATGCTGTGTTAAAATGGAAAATCTTAAAAAATCACGCAGTGGAATTGGGATTCTAGATAGGACTGAGTTGGATTTGGGATTATTTAGTAATGGAGGTTTCATAAGGAATGGGCTAAAGCCACATTCCTAAACAAGATGATGCTGTGTTAAAATGGAAAATCTTGAAAAATCACGCAGTGGAATTGGGATTCTAGATAGGACTGAGTTGGATTTGGTATGGGGATTATATCGGAATTGAGGTTTATTAGCAATCGGCTAAAGCCTTATTCTTGCCCCTCAATAATCCTCGTACCAAGAGAATTTCTTCTTAACGATTTCATCTTTTTTCTCTAAATGAGCTAAAAATGCTTTAGACACAGGTGAATGTCTTTTGCCCGTTAGCCAAATTAAGCTCCAAGTGGTTGTGATTGGTAATCCTTTCACCGGTATTATGTGCAACTCACCATTGCGGAGTTCATTGCGAATTCCGATAAGTGGCATAACTGAATTTCCTAATCCGGCAATTATTGCCTGTTTGACTGCCTCATTACTAGTGAGTTCCATTTTTTTTTGCACGGATATGTTGTCTCGCGCTATAAATCGCTCCATTGTTTGTCGAGTGCCTGAACCTTTCTCTCTGAAAATAAGCGGATAATCTTTAAATTTTCGTTTTGAACCTTCTTTTTGGTTGATTTCTGTATTTCCAATCAAGAACAATTTGTTTTGAAGCAAATCTATTTTCTCAATATTCATGTTCTCTGGCAATACTGACAATAAAGCAAAATCTACCTCATTCTTCTCTAGACTTCGAATGACTTTGGCTTTATTGGTTACGTCCATCTTTAAATCTACTCCTTCATTTTGCTTTATAAAGTCCGTAAGAAAATAGGGCATGACATATTTGCCAGTTGAGACAACCGAAATCTTCAAAGTCCCTGTTAAAAATCCCTTGAATGCTAATGTCTTATTGTTAATCGCTTCAACTTGATTGATGATGTTTTGCGCTGATTCAGCTATTTCTAGACCAAATTCGGTGATAAAAATCTTTCTACCTATCAATTCAGTCAACGGGATATCGAATTGATCTTGGAAGTTTCGGAGTTGAATTGAAACTGCCGGTTGAGTGAGGTGAAGCTCCTGTGCTGCCTTGGTAACACTCTTTTGCTCAACAATCTTCAGGAAGATTTGCAGCTGATTTAAAGTATAGTTCATAATGAGATGTTATGATTAACATAGCAAAGATAAATAAAAACTTATGAATATTAATACAGAGATTTGTACCGACAAAGAAAATATAGCGGTCTAGAAATAATTTACAGCAAATCAAAATATGATGATGAATTTTATAAATAAATCTACCCTCAGCTTGGTGTGTGCAATAGGTCTATTGATTCTTTCATTCCAGACCAGTGATGTCATTCAAAGCGAATTATTTAAATCCCTTGCCTTTCTATTTTTCTTTTTAGCGGCACATTTATTTACAAACCAAAATCTACAACAAGATGAATCAAAAAGATCAGTTAAGTCTCATTGATGGTGAATTTTCCTTAGAAGAAGCCAAAGGAATATTAATGCATTTGTACTCTAAAAAAATCCAGTTTCACGAAAGACGAAACTTCTCTTCCATTGAACAGACAGGGAAAACAGATGAAAAATCATTAAAAAGGATAGAGGAACTGAAAGGGAGTATGATACAATTGGAAGCAATTTTAAAAAGTCCTGATAGCATGGATTGTATGCTGAAGATCAATTCAGTCATTCAGATTGAAAGAGTTCCGCAACCTACTATCAGTCATTAGGCGAGATTTGAATAAAGCTTGACACTGTTCTGACTTATCACTTGCTATTCATGAATGTTCAACTACTCATTGAAAATCTCACAAATCCTGCCCTTCTTTTCTTTTTCCTTGGAATACTCGCGGTTTGTTTAAAAAGCGATTTAAGAATTCCGCCGAATTCTTCCAAGTTCATTTCTCTCTATTTACTTTTTTCAATTGGATTTAAAGGAGGGCAGGAATTGTCACATGAAGCGTTTGACGCGGAAATAGTATGGTCGATACTATTTGGAATAGGACTTTCAATCATTATTCCTTTATATACTTTTTTCATACTAAGAACCAAACTAAGTGTTTTCGACTCTGGGGCTATTGCAGCTGCATACGGATCAGTTAGCGCTGTGACTTTTGTTACAGCTGTATCTTATTTGGAAGCGCATCAGCTTATACTCCATGGGCACATGGTAGCGATCATGGCGTTGATGGAGTCTCCAGCGATTATTTTGGGTCTACTGCTAATTTCTACCTTCAATAAAGATTCCTCAGGCAGTATTAATAAAAAATCTGCTCTGAAACACTCATTAACAAACGGTAGTGTGCTGTTAATTTTAGGGAGTTTGGTAATTGGATTTTTCGCAAATGCTAAACAAGCGGAGGGAATTGCACCTTTTACCAATGACTTATTTAAAGGGTTTTTGGCTATTTTCTTGCTCGATATGGGAATTACTAGCGGTAAGAAACTGAAGTCATTCTTCTCCTTCGGATGGTTCCCTTTTGTGTTTGCCATAGTAATCCCTTTGTTCAATGGCTGTGTTTTTGCATTTTTAAGTGCTCTGGTTACCGATGATGTTTCAAGTAGATTTATTTTCGCTGTCTTGGCCGCAAGTGCTTCGTACATCGCTGTTCCAGCTGCAATGAAAATAACTGTTCCTCAGGCCAATCCGGGATTGTTTCTTCCAATGGCTTTAGCTCTCACCTTTCCTGTGAATACTTTCTAATTTAAACTTCGCAATCCGAAGTTTGTATTAATAGCTATTTGCTTGGAAGTTTATTGGTGATCTATGAGTAAATACTCTTCATTTACTTGGAGTCTGTTTCCATAATCATTTAGAGATATCGCGTCAATATTTACTTGATTTGAGCTAAGTTAGATTTTCTCTCATTAATTGGACTAAGTTTGTTTTATTCCTAGTGAGAGTATAGATCGAGTTTAATACAAATGAGAGATTACCAAGATGTAGTAAGCAATAGATTCGATCAAGAAGTAGATTCTAGTAGTTCTATCTATTCCCCAAATCACCCTATCGGAAAATACATCAGGAAGTATTTGTTTGAAGCTCTTAATGAATTTTCAAGTCTCTATTACCCAAATAGTTCCTTTAGAAAGAACGAAAAGCTACTTGATTTAGGGTGTGGAAGCGGCGGGATGGTCGGATATTTTATGCGAAATGGATTTTCAGGAATCAATACAATTGGCGCAGATTATTCCAAGACGAGAATTGAAAAAGCACAATTAAAATATCCTGATGTGCGATTTGTATGTGCCGATGCCTTATTGTTAGATCTTGAGGAAAAGCACTTTGGGCTAATCACATCTTTTGACTTGCTTTCGCATTTTAAGACCAAAGACCAAGTGATCACAGCATTAAATAAAATTTACAATCATCTTTCGGATGATGGGATTTTTCTGTGGTACGACATCTGCTCGAAAAATCATTTTAATGCTCCCGAAAATGCAGATTCTTGGGGCTTTAATAAGGAGCAAATGATTAATCTCGCTAATGAAGTAGGATTTGAATTGGTGTTTTATCGACCTCTGTTTAAACAGTTTTTTAATAAATACCAGTCCGTCTATCAGGTAGCCAAATTGCCTTCTAAACTCATTAGATTTTTCGAAATTGTACTGCCCGGATCACCTGGGAATATGATGATGGGATTTAAGAAAAAGTAATAATTCTTCGATGTAAATGCAGAGCTGAAGCCTTTGAATTTAGTTGGCTTGAACTGTTCAAATAAATTTAATGTCTCAGTCCTTTTTATACTGAACCTTCCTTCCGTCAAACGAAAAGAAATAAGTTCCTTTTTTAAATTTAGTCACATCGACATGCTGAGCGTTTCCGGAGGTAATTTTCTTTCCTGTAACTTCGAACACTTCGTAATCATAGACTCCTTCGAGATCAAAGAAAACTTTTACCTCGCCTTTTTCTGGTAATTCTTTTATTGGAGGTAGAGGACTAGGAGACTTCCCCGCCTGTGCGAAAGATTGCAAACTAAATAATGAGAACGCAAGTCCGAGACCGAAGAGAAGTGCTTTTTTCAATTGATTTGATTTTAAGGTATTAACCTTGAAAACGAAGTTAATACTAACTTATTGTAAATATACTGCCATTTCTCTACGTTATCATGGCTCGAACTAAAATTTAATAACAAATGAAGAGATGTATTTTCGTCATGGTAGTGTTAATCAGTCTCAATTCCTGCAATCTTCCTGATCATTATTTTGATGAGAAGCCAGAATGCAATCGCAGTATTGAACATCCAAATCCCAAATTAGATTTATCCTATGAAGTTCAATCCATCTATCGAAATCAACTCAAAGAAAGCTCTCCTGAAGCATACAGGTATTTCTTTGAAGAGTTTAGAGAAGAAGGTGATCAAACATTTATGATAACTAATTTCAGAAATGAAACAGAATGCTTTACAATGAAGATTTTGGTTGAGGATTGGAGTAAACTGAAGGGGATGAGAGTGAACAATGGCGAAGGATACCCCAAAGAATTGTTCGATTTAAAATGGATCATTAAGGAGATGAATGACGAAGAGGAGATTATTTATAGCGAAATGCATCGTATCATTGATTAAACGAATTCGGAATGAAGGAGTCTCTTGATTGAAAAATCCATTATGAACAAATATATCATTGCCAGTTTTGTACTCGTTGTTTTCATTTCCTCCTGCAAGAAGGATGATGATAGTCCTGCTTGCGTCAGTGTTACTTCCCCTAACGTCTTGCTCATCATAGCCGATGATTTAGGAAAGGATGCCATAGCAGGATTCACGGAGGGTAGCACCAAACCGTATACTCCAAATATAGACGCGATAAGAAATTCAGGATTGAGTTTTACTAATTTCTGGGTTTATCCTACTTGTTCTCCAACAAGAGCCTCTTTAATCACTGGTAAGTACGGTTATAGAACAGGAGTGAAATGGGCGGGCGATGTACTTCAAAATGACGAGAATATTCTGCATAACCACATTAAAACTCAAACGAATAATAAATATTCCACGGCTGTCGTAGGAAAGTGGCATTTGTCGGAGGAGGGGAATTCAAGCTTTAATCCTGAGACTTTCGGAATGGATTACTATGCTGGCTTATTGTCTGGTGGCGTGCAGAATTACAATCAATGGTCATTTAGCGAAGACGGGACTTCAACTCCAGAGACATCCTATATCACAGAGAAATTCACTGATTTAAGTATCGATTGGATTAATGCACAAGATAAGCCGTGGTTTTTGTGGTTAGCCTATACCGCTCCGCACGTTCCTTTTCATGCTCCTCCAGTCGAGATGCATTCTCAGGGAGATCTTCCCGATTTTGTAGATGGGATGGATGAAATGCCTTATTACATGGCAGCTATAGAAGCAATGGATTATCAGATCGGTAGATTACTTTCTAGCATCCCTGAAGATGAGCGAGCAAATACTACAATCTTATTTCTGGGTGACAATGGAACTCCAAATCAAGTAGCTCAATCGCCCTATTCTTTTACCAAGGCTAAAGGTTCTCTTTATCAAGGAGGAATCAATACACCATTGTTTGTAGCCGGCCCCAGTGTATCTCGCATGGGGACTGATGATAATTTGGTATGCGGAACAGATGTATTTACGACCATCTCAGATATTGTTGGAGCAGGTGGAGGAGAAATGAATGATAGCAAAAGCTTTGTTTCCTTGTTATCCACTAGTGCTGTTCTTCGAGAATTTCAGTATTCCGAAAAGAAGAATGGTTCTGATGATTTATGGACCATTAGAAATTCTCGGTTTAAGTTGATAGTGAATATCGATTCAGAAGAAGAAATGTATGATTTGCAATTGGATCCCTACGAGAATAGCAATTTACTGGACGGAACATTGACTAATCCGCAAATGTTAGCGAAAGCAGCTCTGGAAGCCGAATTATTGGAGATTAGAAATTGACTTGCCTTTGCTTTTAGAGAACACCAGCTGCTCATTTCACATCCTGTCAGAAAAATAAATCACATCAATTCAATTGATGTATTTTCTTTTTTAATCCAATAAACACGCTGTTTTCATGGACCAAAGTAACGAAACCACAATTCCATCCGGCAGCTATTGCGCAATGGTACAAGATAGAGTTGCCCACGATGTTCATAGACGCTATCACGATTTAGAATATGGATTTCCAATTGATTCTGACAACGAGCTGTTTGGTCGACTCTTGTTGGAAATTAATCAGGCCGGACTTTCTTGGACTACCATTCTCAACAAACAAGAGAATTTCAGGATGGCTTATTCGGGCTTCGATATTAAAAAAGTAGCTCTCTACGAAGACAAGGATCGGAATAGGTTGTTAAATGATGCAGGAATCATTCGCAACAAATTGAAAGTTAATGCTGCAATTCACAATGCCCAAGTGATTTTGGAACTTCAGAAATCACACAAGACTTTTAAAAATTGGCTTGATTCTCATCACCCGAAAGCGAAAGAAGAGTGGGTCAAACTCTTCAAGAAAACCTTCAAATTTACAGGGGGAGAAATTACAAACGAGTTTTTGATGAGTGCAGGTTATTTGAAAGGAGCCCATGTTAAGGAATGTCCGATTCTAGATAAGGTTTTAGCGATGGATCCAAAGTGGAATGAATAGTAAAATGTCAACCTGGAATTTGATACCGACAAATTATTTACCACTTTCATGAATTAGTAAAAACTCCAATTGGCGATGATCCATTACTGGTACACTGTATTAAAAATATTGATCCTTCGTAAATTTCAGACTCAAGTTGAGTTTGATCATACCCTGAAAAGAACATTTCGGGTTAGATTATTTGATTGTGATGGACTTAGAGTCATGACCGCTTCAAAGTACCCGGCTTACATGGATTTTATACGTTGGGAAATTATTGCCCGATCAAAATTGTATCGAGCTATCGTTAGCAGAGGATTAGCCCCAACATTGGGTTCACAGAAAATCATTTACAGAAAACCACTTAAAATTTGGACCAAATTCGATTTGACGCTTGAGCTGGCTGGCTGGGATGATAAGTGGTTCTATCACGTGCACTATTTTGAGCAATCTGGTGAGTTGAAAGCTATCGGCATCACCCGAGCCCTTATTTGGAAAAGGGATGTACCTAGCTTACTTGCTGATATTTTGAAAGAAATTGGTGTTGAAGAAGAGCGTATTGCTCCATCTTGGGTGACGGAGTTATTTGAGCAAGACAAAGAGATCATACTCAACAGCCAAGGTCGAAAGGGCTGAACAACTTCATTTTTTGCTATAAAATCTTAGCATTTTTCTCAGTAATATTTTCTTTCTTGAAATCAATTTGCCCTTGAGATTGTTAGAACTAAAAGGACAAGTCAATCCTCCAACTCTATTTCTATGAAATTTTTCTTTAGCTCAGCTCTAATCTTATGTCTAATGCAAGCGACAATAGTATTTAAATTTAATAAATCTGCTGATATCAGCCAATGGAGAATAGTGGACGACGTTGTTATGGGCGGTCGTTCGGATGGTAATTTTAGTATTAACCAAAATGGCCATGGATGCTTCGAAGGAGTGGTGTCTTTAGAAAATAACGGCGGATTCTCCTCCGTGCGGTATCGTTTCGATGCTATGAATGTGGTTCCTAAAAGTACAGTCATATTAAAAGTAAAGGGAGATGGTAAGGATTACCAATTCCGACTGAAAGAGGATGTTAGTAGCTATTATTCCTACATTACTACATTTTCGACATCGGGTGAATGGGAAGAAATTACTATTTCACTTTCAGATTTATACCCCTCATTCCGAGGAAGAAAACTGGATATGCCCAATTTCAATCATTCCGTGATGGAAGAGCTCTCGTTTTTAATTGCCAATAAAAAGGCTGAGAAATTTCAATTGCTCATTGAATCAATTGAATTAAAATAGTGTTTGCTTTGCAGTGCGGTTTAGTCTAGAAGCCCTGCTTGCAGCGTAACATTTATTTCTTAAGAAACCTTTAAAGTAACATGCACTTAATAGTTAGCTTGCTCCAATGAAAGTATCAGTCATCATTCCTTGCTTCAACGCAGAAAATCACATTGAAGAATGTTTGAGCTCAGTCATGCTCCAAAATCATAGTGATGTGGAAATTATTTGTGTGAATGACGGAAGTACTGATAACACAAAATCTATCATTCAAAAGAAGATTGATAATTCTAGATTCCCAATTCAACTTATCAATCAAGAGAATCATGGCGCCCAATATTCTAGAAACGTTGGCCTAAAGGCTGCAGCAGGCGAATATTTTCAGTTTCTCGATGCAGATGATTTGTTACTAGAGGATAAAATTTCCAACCAAATTCGTTTGGCGGAATCACAACAAAACCCTTCAATAATAGCAGGAAGTCATGTTAGAGAGGACATTGAGGGAGTTGAGCTAAGCCATAAAATCCTCTCTCAATCAGACACTATCAATGTATGGGAGCTTCTTATGCAGACAAAATTGGGAATCACTTCTGCCAATCTATTTCATGCTGAGCCATTTAAAAATGGAGTATTGTGGGATGTCAATCTCAAACATTCGCAGGAATATCAGTTGATGTTTAACATTCTAAAGTTTAATTCAAGTGTAGCCTTCGATCATCAACCCAACACCATCCGACGAGTTGGTAATTCTAAAACTATCAGTCTCACGAAAGAAATGGATAAATGGCTTGCTTATGTTCAATTGAGAATTGACATTGTTCAATTTCTTCAGAAGCATAAGCCTGAGATAATGAATGTTAATTTCAGACAGATGCTTTTTGATGCTATTCGAATGTATTATCCCCACAACCCCAAGCATGCAGTTGATATATATCAGCAAAGCTTTCCGAAGTTTTTTTTACCAATGCCTTCTCAGGTAACGAGCAAGGGGTATATTCAGCTCTTCCGAATTTTAGGATTTAAAAAAACTGAAAAGTTTAAAGGACTTTTAGGGAAGTTTGTGCGGAGATGATTTAATAGTTTTCGGTTTTACACTTTTCAGGAATGCGACTTTAGCCCATTGCAACCTACCATGGGTTTATAAAAAGAAACCTTAAATCGTGTTTCTCCTTCAGCCCCGTTTAAAAACAGGGGGCTTTGCATATCGTCTCCAACGAATATGATTCCATTCTAAAATTCTATATCCGAATAAGATTGCCATGTCCAGGAATGCGGCTTTAGCTCATTCCTGCAACCTTTTGATTTACATAAAGAATCCTTAATCCGTGTTTCTCCTTCAGCCCCCGTTTAGAAACAGGGGGCTTTGCATAACGTCCCCAATGAATATAATTCCATTCTAAAATTCTATATCCGAATAAGATTGCTATGTCCAGGAATGCGGCTTTAGCCCATTCCTATTCTTCGCAAAGTGCGCTAAGGAGATTGACCTTACCCTATTGCTGCCTCCCCATCTATGACCTCTCAACATGTTGAATCCTCTCAATCCCAT
>Ga0222689_1000101_pt1 | contig 47000 bp, 54 predicted proteins | sample AntAcemetage1231_FD_179838 | JGI IMG/M metagenome (GOLD analysis project Ga0222689, IMG submission 179838) | Saline water microbial communities from Ace Lake, Antarctica - #1231 | ecosystem: Environmental > Aquatic > Non-marine Saline and Alkaline > Saline | place: Antarctica: Ace Lake...
TTTTTTAGGGGCAACTTCACAATACGCAGTTTTTAAAGCATCACTGAAAAGTTCCTCATTCACAGAGTTCATTTCCACAATTGTCCATCCTTGTTTGCCCCATTTATTAGCTACAGGATAAATACTCGATTTAGAAGCTATGGAAAAAACGTTTTGGTCAATTTCTGATAATTTCAAACAGGCCTGATTCGCTTTCTCATCATACGTGGCAAAGATTTTCTTCTTCACACGGAATGATGTTTTCTCAAAATGAGCTTCTTCGCTCACTTCAGGAAAAGTAATTGCCTGTGTTCTTAGTTCTTTTATCGATAACATAGTGTAAGTTTCAGCAGCTGCTTTCTTGAACTATTATTCAGACCAAACGGCAAGTTCATTGCCTGCTGGATCAACAAAATGGAATCTTTCCCCACCTGGGAAAGAAAATATATCCTTGGATATTTTCCCTTTCATTTCAATAATTCTCGCCTTCACTGTTTCAAGCTTTTTGTGGTATAGAATTACGAGGGCTCCATTTACTATCTCATTATCATCTTTTTCAAATCCGCCTTCTAATCCACTGTTTGAAAAAGCTATGTACGTAGGACCATAGTCGGTGAATTCCCAATCGAAACATGCCGAATAGAACTCTTTAATTTCCTCTAAATTTTTAGCCTTAAACTCAACATAGTTGATGTGATTGTCTTGAGCTTTCATAGTCCCTTATTGGATTTTAAATTTTTCAAAGGCATCATTATTGAGTTTCAAAACACCTGCATTATGCGATGTAAGCCAAGTTGATCCTAGATTGTCAATATAGACAGAAAAAAGAGTAGGCTCTTTTACATCACAATGAATTGGGATTTGTATCAGCTTGTCTCCATCACTTTTCCAAATCCCGTCCGAATAGGTCGCAATCCAAATACTGCCGTGCTGATCTTCTGCAATTGACATGAAATATGGAAATTCAATTTTCCCGTTACCTTCGTTTATTTCAAGGCCATCCGCTTTATTGAAATCCGCATGAATTGTCCCATTCAAGGTTGTGGTTTCTGACATCACTTCATAGCGATAACGAGTGTTGGAGAACCAATAATCGCCATTTTTATCTTCCAGGATAGATCGAATTCCAGGACTTCCTCCGCCTTCAGTTTCCACAAGATGATGCTCGTTAACCCAACTTATCTTTTCTCCGTCATACCTGCATGCACCAAGTGAAGAAGTACCGAACCAAACTGATCCTTTACTGTCTTTGTAGATTGAATAAACGCCATAAGGAGAGAATGATACTGATGGATATTTCCGATTAAAAGCGTCTCCCAATCCATTTGTTGGGAATTCTAATTCGTAAAGAGATTCACCGTCGTAACGGAAAGCACCTGGATGGTTCCATCCAACCCTGAACCATAAATCATCGGCTTGTAATTTCCACTGACCATAGGTATCACTTGTTTTTACGGGTTCTAAGGTGATGAATTTTAATCCATCAAACTTACTCACCCCTTCTGTTGTGTCGAAGTATAGATTACCGATTTTGTCTTCTTGAATACCTAAAACCGTGTGGCTGCACAATCCATCATCTTTGGTGTAGAGAATTAAATTTTGATTATCGAACTTATAAACTCCTTCTTCTGCTCCGCCAAACCAATAATTATTCCGGCTGTCCTGAAAAACACACATGGGATTAGAGGTGATTTCGGAAACGATCTCACCAATCGCTTCAGCACCACTCATTTTATCTTCTTCAGCATGACCATCAACGGAACCACGATGTCCGCTCGAGCAAGCCAGAAAGGGAAATAAAGCGATTAGAATTATACAGTTAAAGTTCATGAAATTTGATTCTTAATGCCGCATCAATATCTCTTGCAATAATAGACAGGATGCATGTTTAAGTGCGAAATTATATGTAAAATGATGTAAATTATGTAAATTATGTGAAAAGAGCAGTATTTCCGGCAGATTCGGATAGTTTTGTAGTATGAGCTTTAAGCAGTTAATCTTTTCAGCAATCCTATTAATCAGTTTGCTTCCAAGCTCATTGAAAGCTTCGTCGTATGAATCTTCTAACGATAAGCACATAGCAACCTCTCTTCGGATGATAGGACACGAAGTCCTTTTAAACGCAGGTGACAGCACTTCACTCGTCCTTCCAATTATAACAGAACCCGGTCGCTACAAAATTCAATTTGACACTGAATTTAGCATTGTGCCTGATGAATTAGCTACAATAGTTGATCGAATAGTTGCAGAAACTGGAATTGCGAGTGCTTACATCGTTGAACTCGAGGCCTGTGAAACCGGAGGAATTGTATATAGCTACGAAGTAGGTGGGACGCAGAATCCAGATGTGATTCCATGCAAAGCGAGAGAATTACCAAAAGAATGTTTCAATATCCTCTTCACTGTCCTAGATACAAAGCGCAGCAATGAAATGAGTGTCCTCTTTTTTGGGATTCTCCTCATCTTATTTGTCGGATTAGGAACCTATATGTGGAAGCGTCAGAAGAACACTCTTTCAGATCCTAATCTAATTGCTCTGGGCGATTATCGGCTTGATAAGTTGAATACTGTTCTCCTTTTTAACAAAGAGAAAACAGATTTAACCAGCAAAGAAGCGGAGCTGTTAATTCTACTTTACAATGCTGCGAATAGCACAGTAGAGCGAGAAGTAATTTTGAATAAAGTTTGGGGAGATGAGGGCGACTATGTTGGTAGAACCTTGGATGTTTTCATCTCGAAGCTTCGAAAGAAGTTAGAGGCTGATCCCAAGCTAAAAATAGTCAATATAAGAGGTGTTGGCTATAAGCTAGTGATGAACAGTTAGTTCAGAAGATTAGAAAGTCAATGCCTCGCCATCAATACCTGTAGCATTGACGGCGAAGCACTTTTATGAATGCCGCTTTTAATCTATGGCTATTACTGCGTTTAATTTAACGGCAGCTCCGCCTTCTTCAACATGCGATCTTAACTCATGTAACTCATTTTGAAGCCTTTTAATCTTTCTCTCTCTCGCTTTTATATCTTCCTCACTTTGGGCAGTGCTTATTTTAGTTTCATGAAATTTTATTTTCACCTGTATCATTTCTGTTATTAGATGCACAGCATCCTTTGACTTGAATTCCCCTTCAATTAATTGAATATTCATTGTATTCTGGATTTAAATTGATAAAGTATGTGTTCGCACGGATTCATTGAAAGCCTCATTGGACCCAACAATAGGCGTTGAATTGATCAAAACATCAGACCCAAATCTACTTTCAACTGTTTGCACAATTTTATTGAACAACAGTGCTTTTGATTGTGCCGTGATGACACTATATATCGATTTAGAGAATTCTCCATCAATGATTTTGTAGGAGACATTTTCTTTGTCTATCGATGCTGAGGAAATCAATTGTTCTGACAACAATTGCTTCACCAATTCAGAAGCGCTCAATTCGTTGTTCAAATAGATTATAACGTTTACCATGTCTTTTCTTGTTATTGTCCTTGACCTAATGAATAAGCGGATTGGCCATCGAATTCATAAAGGTTTTCAGTTTTGATAGCATCAATGTTTTCTGAAATGGCATTGCTCAAGATTTTTACGATATCAGATTTTTCAATATTCCCGCCGTTAGTTGGCTTAAATCGACATCTCCAGTGATCAGTACAAAATGTTTCTTTGAATCCTTCTGGCCATACTTTAATCCCTCGATTTGTGATCATCGTTAACTTTACATCTTCTAACTCAATATTTTTTAGAAGTTTTGCCAACTCATTTGCATCGGTTTTGTTCCAATGAACAAAAACGTCTACTCCGACAAGATCCTTCTTTGCTGCTGGCTTCTTTTTGTATTTCGGTAGATTTAGGGCGCTATCATTGGCATACTTCACTTCTTTTAACACCATAGGCTTCTTGCCTAAATTGGCAATCACTGCTTGTGCAAATTCACTGGTCGTCACCTTTCGACTACTCACACCTTCCTTATAAATGTCATAAGTATGAATTCCATCCTCGATAGTTTTAAGCCAAGCATTATTGACTTTTTCAGCAATATCAGATTGACCGATATGGTTCAACATCATAATTGCCCCATGTAAAAGACCTGACGGGTTTGCTAGATTCTGACCTGCTCTTCTAGGCGCTGAGCCATGAATAGCTTCAAACATGGCACATTCTTCACCGATATTCGCAGAGCCCGCAAGTCCAACTGAACCTGTAATTTGAGCTGCCACATCTGAAAGCACATCTCCGTATAGATTTGGCATGACAATCACATCAAAGATCTCAGGCGTATCGGCCATTTTAGCTGCGCCGATATCAATGATCCAGTGCTCATTCTCTATTTCAGGATACTCTGCAGCTATTTCATCGAATACCTTATGGAACAAACCATCAGTTTGTTTCATGATGTTGTCTTTGGTGAAGCAGGTGACCTTCTTTCTGTTTTGTTGCTTTGCATATTCAAAAGCATAGCGCACAATTTTCTCACAGCCTGGTCTGCTAATTAACTTTAGACACTGCACTACTTCATCTGTTTGTTGATGCTCTATTCCTGCATACAAATCTTCTTCGTTTTCACGCACTATCACAATATCCATCACAGGATGTTTAGTGCTGACAAAGGGGTGTAAGCTAGCACAAGGCCTAACATTCGAATAAAGCCCCAAGAACTTTCTTGTAGTTACGTTCAGACTTTTATATCCCCCACCTTGAGGAGTAGTGATGGGTGCTTTTAAGAAAACCTTATTTTTTTTAATAACATCCCAGGATTCGGGCGCTATTCCGGAGGTGTTTCCAGCGAGGTACACTTTCTCGCCAACTTGAATTTCTTCTATTTCAATCTGAGCACCCGCAGCAGTGATAATATCTAATGTGGCATCCATTATTTCTGGTCCAATGCCATCACCTTTTGCTATTGTAATCGTAGTCATTTGAATGTAGTATTTGAGTTTGTCGGTACAAATCTGCAAATACTAGGTCATATATTTTTATTTATCTTTTCAATCTATTTCATAAGTATATTTTATACTAATCTGAAACGTTTAATTGGAGAGGGGAATAGCACAGCCGAACAGCTAAGATTACTTAAAACTTGGAATCTCTGCTTTCCCTACATAGGGCAAAACAGCAAGTTTGTTCAGTCCATAATAAGTATTTAAGCCTGAAATTCCAGCGCAGTTGTATGTTGACAAGTCGATTTGGCCTTGCTCATTTATCGCTTCATCTGGGGCAAGAACTAGCTCTATTGCACCAATGATAAAATAGCATCCATTAAACAACGGGATACTTTCTTTATGCTTCATGCCTATTTTCACTAGACTTTCACGAACAAAAGGAGCTTCAAAATCCTCAGCGAATTCTGGATTTAAATTCATTCGATCAAATTCTGATTCTTCTTGATCGAGTTTAGCAGAAGTAAAATGGGCTTGCTCAATAAATGATTCTGAAACATGATTTATCGTATAATAGCCTGTTTCCTGAATATTTTTGAACGTATCACTTTTCCTTTCGGCTTGAGGGCGCATGACAAATCCGAGATGAGCCGGATCGGAACCTATATGGACAACAGAAGAGAAAATTGCGGCATTATTTTGGCCTTCTTGAGATCTAGTTCCAATAAGATTTGCCGACTTGATACCGGATAGGGAATTAATCAAGTTTAATCTATACTTGCGCTCTAAGCCTTCTATATCTTTTCTGTTAATTTTCATAGATTCTATTGTATTATTCAACAGCACTAGAGAATTAGCTTTTCATTGCCAAATCTCCTTTTTGCACTGTTTCCAAAAAGCAAAAAAAGAAGGGAAATAGCCTTTTACTTCAAACATCCAGTCTCTTGGTTCTTCTTTACCTCTATAATGCTTGTTGGTGGGATGCTCTTTGTAAACAAGATGCTCTTCACTTAGTTCTTCCCTTAGCTGATTATACTCGCCTACATATATCTTCATTCCAGCTATGTTTTCTGTCAACTTGATCGCAAAGTCAATGCATTTTTGAGAGACTGGATATTCTTTAAAGAATGAAGGCTCCAGAAGAAAAACGCGCTGAAACTGCTCTCCTTCATGCCAATGTGGGTCAATGTTGTAATAGTTATAAATCAATGTAGTTCGGTCCTTGTCGAGCCCAGGATTCTCATTGTTTGGCAGTAATGTTTCCAATTGAAAAGGAGCCGTCTTTTGCAATTCTGTAGGGATAAAATTATTTTCAAAATCTGCATAATCTACATCAAGAAAAGTTTTTTGCTGCTCACTGAAGAAGAAGCGATTGATGTTTTCTTGATTGGCATAGTACTTTTTGTTCGAAAAGCTCCCTGCCACCCATTGCCAGCTTAAGAAATTACTGGCCAAATCACCATCTAACAGCTCGCTATACATCCATTTAGCCGGATTTAACCAATGCGATTGAGCCAAATTGCAACAAATGGAGGCCACATACATTCTCATGTGATTGTGCATATATCCAGACGATTTCAGTTCATCAATTGCCTGATCAACCTCGTCAATTCCAGTTGTTCCCTCAAGAATCGCCAAAGGCATTTCACGATTGCTTAATGGAGTCTGTGTGTTTTTTAAATCCGATTTGATTTCGTCTCCTTTTTCAATCCACACTTGCTGCCAATAGTCTCTCCACGCCAATTCTTGGATTAATTTTTCCGTTTTATTTTCGGGTAGATTCAAAGACTGAATATGCCTAAAAATCTGCTTAGTAGAAACAAATCCCCGAGAAATATAGGGCCCCAATCTTGTGACGGCTCCATTTTTATAATTTCTTGTTTCAGAATATTTTTCCGGATCAATAGCTCCTATTCTTTCCTGAATGGACTTTAAATCTGTTGGGAATTCGATAACTTTTGGGTTAATTGGTTCTTAAAAATGGTTCCTTAATGCTACTGTAGTAAACCACTCAGCCTATAGCGTTTGTTCATACCGACAAATAAAATTAATCATCCTCAAGAAAAATAATAGTATTGACTATTGCGAGAACATGTAAATTGTAGAAATGCAGAATAAAAATCTACTTCCATTTGTGCTCATCGGATTTATCATCACAATGGTTTCATGCAAAAAAGCTGAATCCAATTGCCCTGAGAACAACAACCCTCCATCAGGATTTACATGTCTAATGGACTCTCCAATTGACAAAGGCGACAGAATGATGGGAATCGATTTATTGAATTTGACAGAAACGGGGACTTTTGACAACAACTTATCTCTAGCCACTGAACTCGGTATGGACTTCATTGCATTGCATGTAAATTGGGCTTCTCTTGAGCCTGAACCTGGGGTTTATACTGACCCCTTCAATGCGATTACTCTACTCGGGCAGGCGGCAGTCGATAATGGAATGAAATTCAGTTTAACCGTTCGTCCAATTGATCTCACAGGTAAGACTGTTCCGGAAGATCTGCAAAATGAGAGGTTCAACAGTATTGAATTACAATCAAGATTTCAGTCTCTGATCGATTACATTTTCACACTAGTCAATCCATCAACCCTGCTTAATCTTCAAATCGGCAATGAGATTGACGGTTATGACAATAGCTTAGAACACGAAGAATTTTGGTCTGACTATGGAAGTTTTTTATTTGAATCGACTCAATATGCGCATTCGCTTGAGCCAGAACTCAAAGTAGGATACACAGCAACATATCATGGATTGATGGGGAATCAAGTCCTCTTTTCTGCCCTAAACAATGCTGTTGACATTCTCGGGGTAACCTACTATCCTCTCGCTGACTCCTCATTTAATACAGACTCTCCTGACGTTGTATTTGACGATTTTCAATCTATGGTGAATGCCTTTCCAAGCATCGATATCTATCTTCAGGAAGTAGGCTATCAAAGCAGCACTATTTGCTCAAGTTCGGAATCTCAGCAAGCAGAGTTTTACTGCAATTTCTTTTCCGCTTGGGACACTCATGCCTCAAGAATTAAATCCGCTGAAATTGTTCGATTAAATGATATTTCCCTGAGCTCTGCCGAAGAGGCTGCAATTCCTTATGGAATAAACAGCATAGGATTCATTGAATATCTAAGAACACTTGGGCTAAGAACTCATGATGGAGAAGGATTGAATAAGCCTGCCTATGATGTTATTAAAGAGAATATGGAAGTCAGAGGCTGGTAAAGTCACTAAATAATCACACTATACATTTTACAATTTACTCACATCAATTTTAAACAACTTGGCTGCATTCTCCCACAGAATAAGCTCTTTCTTTGCTTCTGGAAGATCCAATTGATGAACGAATTTCAAGTAGGATTTCATGTTTGAAATTGGCCAATCCGTTCCGTACAACAAGTACTTAGGATCACCCGCGTAAGTGATCATCTCTTCAATTTCTGTTTTAACGAAACGCTCGAATTTTTCAGAGAAATCACCAAGGACTAATCCCGATATATCTGCAAAGACGTTCTCATTTTTATATACCACTTCCATACAATCCTTGATCCATGGATTTCCGACATGACAAATCACAATTTTCAATTCTGGATAATCGACGGCCAAATCATCAATGTGTAAAGGATGGGAATACTTCACTTTTCCCGTGGGAGCATAAGTATCTCCAGAATGAAACATAACGGGAACATCATATTCAATCGCCATTTCATACCAAACCTTCAGCCGGGTGTCATTGGGATAAAAAGGTTCATAGCCCGGGTAAAACTTTAATCCTTTGATTTGACCTTCCTCCAGGTAATCTCCGATTTCTCTGATGTCTCGGTGGTTGAAATGCAAGTAGCTGATTCCAGAAACTACACCCAGATTGTCACGTCCACGAATGGCTTCTACCACTTGCCTGGTGCTTGGTCGGTGCTCATTGACTTTGTATGAAGACAATACCATAGAATAATTGACCTTGTTCTCTTCCATTGTTTTGGTAAGCAGATCCAAGCATACTTCAAGTGAAGCTACTCTGTCTTCGTGGTAATTGTTAATATGGGTGTGAATGTCAATGATCATAATTAAAATCTCTTATTTCTGCTATTTATTTTGTCAATTCTATTTCAATATCGAGGGCCTGAATTAAGCTGTCTGAAAAATCTAAACATATTTCCAAGTTAAGGTGCAATGTGGTAGCGAGCGAATCTTAATGCATTCAAGCAAGACAATACTACAAATTCTTCAACAAATAACTGCTTCAATCTAGCGAATCTATTCTATTGTCAATGCTTTCAATAATCTCAAGAGCTTCTGCTTTGTAGCTTTTTAGATGAGTAATATAAATGGAATTGTAGAGCACATAAAAGGAGCCAACTCTATTTCTATAATCGACACCCAGCTGATATGAGATTAAGTCCTCATTTATATTTGATTGACCATCAATATTGTAGTAATCGATGAACCAAGACATGTTGTTCTTCCAATAAGAATAATTGTTCCTGAAATCCGTGGATATTTCTTCGGTCGCAACATCTATCTCTGTATTAAAGTAGGAGTAAAAACTGATCACACTTTGCATTAAACTGTCTTGCTCTGAATCGAAAATGGCACTCTTTTCCTCGAGCAATTCTAATCCTCGTTTTTTTATTGCCAAATCAGGAAATCCACCTATGATTCCAGAACATTCGCTACAAGCAAGGTAATCTTCACGAGTCATTGAACCACTTAAAACTTTCTTAAATGTGGGTTCTCTTTTGTCCATGTCAGCAAGAACGAAATTGATATTCTCAATGTCTGATTTTAGGTCACTTTTCACAATTGAATATATCCGATGAATTGTCTTTTCAACTTCTCGTTGCTGGTTCCAATTGTTAATCTGGACAGCGATTAGAATGCCGATAACCACCAGAATGATTTCACCAATGGCGTAGATGAGATATTTACCGAATTTGTTTTGAGTCAAAGACCCTTGGCGGATTTTACGAAATAGATTAATCATGGATTTCTGCTTGCTTCTCTCTAAAAGAAAGGAATAGAGCCTCTCAGTTTATTTCTTGTAAATATAGAAATCTGCAAGTGATATACGGAATAACATCTGATTGAGCGTGTTGCCTTAATTTAGTCGGGGTTCGTAAAGTAAATGACTACGAGCTGGATGCCAGCCATTGAAGCCTTAAACAATCGTATACGGTGAGTTTGCCGGCTTTGAATACTGCTTAGCAGCAAAAGAAAACAATGCAATACGAATCATTCTACTAGTCATGAAATCTATAATGCCCAATAATCTTAAAGTCAAACAGGCAGTCCTCAATAACTTGACCAGCACCAATGTTGTGGACAATCAGCCGACGATCATTATCTTGTGATTGTCTGTCTACTACTATTCCGATATGGGTCATCCCTCCACCTAAATCCCAACAAACAATGTCTCCAGGCAGATAGTCTTTTGCATTTTTAGAAATGGATTCATCAGCTCCCTGTCGTTTAAAATAACACATCAGATTAGGCACTCGGCGGTGATCGATGTTTGAATCTGGCTTGCTCAATCCCCAGTTCTTAGGATAAGCATTGAAATGCGATTGCATATCCTCATGAACTTCTTTTTGGAGGTCAATTCCCATTTTCCGATACGCTCTTACAACTACATCTGTGCATACACCAGTATCACTTGGAACGTCACCGTTTGGATAATGCAGCTGAACATAAGCAGGATTGTAAGTCACGTGTTGTTCTGTCAATGATATTGCGGCTTCTGACAATTGCTGCAGAAAAGTGGACTGCCCGAAAATTGTACAGGATAGAAAAAAACTTAGTAAGGTGTTAATCGCAAAATTCATCAGTGAACAAACGAAAATTGCCTCTTTCTATTATATTTGAGTACCACAAGTCAAGATCTAAGTCGCGACAATCACACCAACTATCAGCCCTCAATTAGCTACGTATCCTTTGACTCTTGCTAAGAAATTGTTTTAATTTCATTTACAGACTAAGGGTTTGACCCCATCATTAGCTGGTAATATTGGTTTAACACGCTCAAGCTTGTTTAAAATTATAGATTAACACGATATCCTTGGATAATGAGCGTAAGAGCATTAATGCGGCCGAATCAATTCACGGTTATAGTTTTTGAAAAAGTGATAGTAGAAGAATCCAATTCATAATATTCAATTAAAAAAGTCCCATACCCTGAAATCCTCAAATCAGTTGGAAGAGAGTGATCAATGATTGTAAAAAATTGCTCTTGGTTGCTAAATGGAGTTATGATCCAATTGGAAGCTGTACTGCCTAAATAAGAATATAAACCACTTAGCACTTGAATCCGAACTTTGAAATGTGTACACTCTTTCAGAACTGCTTTCATTGTAAAAGACGAGCCTGTATAATTCAGTTGGTCCTTGTATAACAAATTATCACCGTGTGTACCAGTTGGAGGATATTGGAATAATGAATTAGTAAGTGTAAAAGCCGTGTTGTTGATGAAATTTTGAATGTGGGGTTCAAAATCCGGAATAGACGGAGTAACTCCAAGGCTGGTATAATAATCTACAATATTCTCACGAATTGAAACCGTATCTAGTAAAATGGCATGATCAATTAATGATGATTTAATTGCATTATCATTCAATACCCCGTCTGTGCTTATATCTACGCTGATCGAAGTCAAAAGTGAAGAAAGTTCGCTTTCCGATCTAAAACCTTGAATAATTGCAGAAACCGCAAGTAATATAGCATTTCCATCACCTGATTCGGATATATCAAGTTGTTCCGAATTTGGAATATCACTATCGGAAACATTGAAAATAGTTAACACTTCAGATTGAGCCGTTGCTTTTGCTAAATCAAATGACAATCCTGTGCCCAGCAAATATTCAACTCTTAATTTCTCAAGATGAGTTAAAATATTCAAATGAACGGAAGATATCTCATCAATATTCGAAATTCCGTCAAGTGTTATTTGAGAAGAAGAGTTTGAGCCACATACTTCATTGAAATAATAGCCATTCGCACGAATTGCAATGTAATCAGATACGAGCGGAATACTGTTAATCTGAAAGCTTCCCAAATTGTCAGTGATTTGAGAAGAAAAAGATTTTCCAGTTTGAGCAAAATTCAAGTCTAACTCATTAACTGTTATTGATGTACCAATTTGAAATGGTCCTTTTTGAACAGATCCGCCAAATGTTTTACTCGAAAGAGAAACTGACTCACTATCTTTTTTACACCCTCCAAAAAAAGAAATGATCAAAAAACATAAAATAAAACTAATTGTATTTTTCATTGAAGTTAACTGTTAGATAGCAAAATAAATCCAGAAGAATGGCAATTCTAGTAAATACTCTTTTCTAATGAATTCAATATGATAGACTTACTGTTAATGAAAGACTTTTCACGAAAGGAAATAAAAATATAGAAGTATTCCTTTTACCTTCAATTGAAACCTTTGCTTTAAATATACAATAAATCTGTATTCTCCCCTACAGTAGTCCCAATAAAATACTTTTCTTCTATCCATTGGGGCATACAACAATTGATTAACCCATCAACTATTCACCCCCTCAACTCTTCCATATCCGCAAGAATCTCTTCCAGCTTTTTTAGGACACGACCGTAAACTATCTTCAAGTCCCATTGGTAGATTTTCCCTCCAAAATAAGCTAACAAGGATAAAAGTAGGATTCCTCCAAGGAAGAAAAACCAAGGTATACCAAAGACTAGAAGCAATTCGGGATGTCCAGTTATAAATTCATTCAGTAAAACTTGACCGGGCATATCTCCTCCAATTTCACCGAACCAAAACCCGATGAAAATGGATATAAAGATCATGGGATAAAGGACACGGGCGAATCTTTCATTGATTGAAATCTGTTCCTTCATCCAGCCATCAAACTGTTTCAAGTAATCAAAACTATTGGCCGTTTTATCGATTTCTAACAAGCCATTCATGAGTTTTCTGTTGATGAAAGCAAGAATATTCAAGAGAATGAACATTGCAATTCCCAAGTAGGGAACACCGAACATATAAGACAATCCGAGCAGCACAAAAGAGCCGAAAACAATCATGATGAGATTCACTTTGAACATTCGCGTGAATTTGTCAACGATATGTCCAGACTTCTTGTTGTATAGATCATTCAGCTTAGGAGCTACAAGTTCATCAGCTGTCAAGAAGCCATCTTTCCAAATGCTTTCAATAGATTTTTCCATGTAATAGTTTCTTTAATCGTTCTTTAATTCTGTTGATTCGCACCCCAATATTATTGGGATTACTGCCAATGATATCTGCAATTTCTTGGTAGGATTTTTCCTCCAAATAGAGCAGAATGATTCCTCTATCTATTTCAGAAAGTTGTCTAATTGCGGTGTATAATTGACTTAAGGATTCATCGGTGAAACAAGGAAGCTCCTCTGTCAATTCTGTCGGCAGATAATCCGAAGCAAAGTGTTGGGGACTATTCTTTCTCTTCTTCAACAAGGTCATACTGACATTGAGAGACAATCTATACACCCAGGTTGACCACTTCGATTCTCCTTTAAACCTGTCACGGCTTTTCCAGATTTGCAGACAAACTTCTTGGTAGTAATCCTCGAAATCTTCCTGCGTGTCGGTATAAGCCCGACATATCTTGATGATAATTCCGGCATGGGGTAAAATGGATGATGTGTAAAAATCGCTACTCAATTTCTCGCTGAAGTCTTAATCCAAGGCAAATTATACCATTTTCCCTGAAGCCTTGGCTTGACTATCCATCGTTTTTCCTACAAGAAGTCCGACCAGCATACCAATACTGATACCCAAAGCAATCCCCATGGAGCGTTCAAGACTCGACAAAAATACAATTCCAACCAGCACTCCAAAACTTGCCCCTAAGGCAATTCCAAGCTTAGTGTAATACTCCTTAGGAGTTAATGAGAACTCCTCCTTCAAGAATTTTATAAATCGTCGGAGAGCCTTTTTGAAATACCGTGCTTTATTTGCCTCGGTAGATTTCAGTTCCAGCGCTTGAAGTTCTGCTTCAATAGCTTGGATTTCTGTCGCAGATAAATCTCTCTGCTTCACGCCGTTTAAGATTTCGATGAATTCTTGGTAGACCTTAATTTCTGATTTACGGGATGAGTCGGAAAGTAAATAGTCTAAGTAGTTTAAGGCTTCTTTAATACTCATAATTTCTGTGTTTATTTGGTTAGTGGCAGAAATCTGAGATTATTACAGGGGACGTGAAATTATTCTTGAGTTAATTAGAATCAAAGCAGCGGAAAAATCACATCAGGCTTTATCCCGCCTGTCTTCGGGAGTCCATTCTCTGAGTCTATTCGCAATAGATTTCTGCAGCAATTATTGAAATATAGGAGTAGTCTCCACTCTTAAAGTTTCAATAGGTATCACTCAACAATAAACTTGCGGTGTAAGCTCGAAGTGCTTGAGCTAAGACGAAGCATATACATACCTGATTTTATATCTGGTAATTCAAAGTCAGAGCGATAAGCACCGGATTCTAAATGGATATTTCGCTGTATAATGTCCTCGCCAAGTATGTTTATAATGCTAATTTCAATTTCAGAGGCTGAACTTCCTTCAATCAAAATAGAAAAACGTCCTTGATTTGGATTTGGAAACACTTTAAAGGAAGAAATACTTTCCAATTCATTCAAGTTTGAAATGAATACATTAACTGAAATCGAAGTTTCAGAAACACTACATTCATTTGTAACCGTTAGACTGACTTAAAATTCTCAGAGCAATTTAACCGCTAAGAAGATAGGGCCGCATCCAAGTGTATCTTTTCGTCCCAAACCACAAACCTTGAAAACATTTCTTCCTTGTACCAATTTAGTTCCCTTGTTTTCTTCACCATAGCGGAATGACTTGGGTTTTTATAGGCATAAGCTTTCATGCATTCTAACGAATCCCAAACGGAAAATGTGGCTTGCATCAGAATAGGCCATTCACCAAAACCTTTGGAATAACTCAATCCTGCATGATCTTCAAGTGTTTGGGATACTTCTGGCACAAATTTCCAGAATTTAAAAGCCAATAAGGGTTTAATTGTTGCTCGTGTAATGATTGCCAGTTTCTTTGATAAATCAGGGGTGTCGCATACCGACATGGGATTTAATCCGCCCCATTTGCCATGGGTATGAATACAGTGCATGAAATAAGACCGATGTTCAATACACTTTTTGGTATAGCGTTTCATGATTGAACCTTCATAAAAAGCTACGGCGTCTTGTTCCGTTTCAAAAACTGTAACCAAGGCATAGGTAGAAAAGTCAGGTTTGATGGAAAAACCGTTAGCCCCTCCTACCCCCATTGCACGCCAAAACTGAAGACCTTGTACCCTGCAGAATCTGAGAGGAGGTAATCCCATTCTGCTGAAGGCCCTCCATTTGTCCCAACTTTTACCGTATTTAAAAAATGATACAACAGTTGTTTGACTCATCTATTGCTATTAAAAAAAGACAAAAACTAAAAAGAAAAGAGAGAATGCTATAAAAATATTCAACGCAAGAACAGAATTCCCACGAGGGCTCGCCTTTTGAAACAACAAGTTGGCGACAAGCCCAAAACAAAACCAAGACACATAATTTTGAATCGGAATTATTCCATCTTTAAACTCCCAAAAACCAAATCTAGGCGCTACAATTTCTATCAAAAGGTCAAAAGACACCATCAAAGCCGCAGCGATGATAGATGATAAGAATAAATTAGTAGTAAACCTTCTAGAAATATTCGCACTGCAATACGTTAAGATAGCCCAATTAACTCCTATCATCCATGGGACGCCTAGTACTTTAGGCCCTAAATTTATTCCGTAAACGTATTCTCCGAAAAAATATCCATAATTGACACCAAGTATTTCAGCAAACATTCCAATTAGGAATGGTATCAGCAATGGCAGTAGACTATTAGACTCCCGACCTTCGACCCTTAGAATTAAGCCTGAACACACTAAGAGAGTAACAGGAGTGAGAGAAATAAATAATTCTTCATACCCTACAAGTATGCCTATCATTCCAGAAATATGGAACAACCAAACTAGAAAAATTGAAATATATAAAGCCTTGAACTTCAACTTAATTTTAATTTAGAATCAATTCAGAAGTGATTTTAGCTGACAATAAACAAAGCGGAATACCCCCACCAGGGTGAACACTTCCTCCGCAGAAGTACAAATCCTTGATCTCATTTGAAAAATTAGGATGACGCAAGAATGCCGCAAATTGATTATTGCTTGCCGCACCATATAAACTTCCTTGATAGCTTTGAGTTCTACTTTCTATACTTCGTGGATCAAGAATAGATTCGGAAACTATCAAAGGTTCAATAGCTACCCCAAGTGTTTTGGATAATTTATTGAGGATATTCACACGTGTTCTTTGAATGATTTCATCCCAATCTTGATTCGTATTCCCTGGGGCATTAACCATGACAAACCAATTCTCCTGACCTGCAGGCGCATCTTGGGGTATATTTTTAGCAGTAATATTGAGATATACCGTAACATCGTCTCCGATTGTGTGATTTTCAAAAATATTTTTGAATTCACCAACGTAGTCGTTTGCGAAAAATATATTGTGTAAATCCAACTCTTGAAAATCTTTATTTATACCCCAGTAAAAAATTAAAGCCGAACTTGACCTTTCTTGCCGCAACACCCTTTCTGGCGCTTCGCGGCCCTTCAATAGCTTTCTGTATGTTGGAACAATGTCCATATTGCTGACCACTATGTCTGAATACATATTTTCACCATTTACTACTATCCCCTCTGCTCTTTTGGAATCGCTGATCAGAATTTTTTCAACCTTGGAATTCAGCTGTATTTTAACTCCAACTTTAAGAGCTAAGGAAACCAATGCTTTTGTAATTGAAATCATTCCTCCCTTGGGAATATATGTCCCATAGTGATTCTCCAAGTGAGGAATGAGACTCATGATACCTGGTGTTAAGAAAGGAGAAGAGCCATTATAGGTGGCATAGCGATTAAACAGCTGAACCAATTTTGGATTTTTAAAGAATTTTTCATTCTCTTGATTCAAATTCCGATGAATTCCCAACATGGATAATGATGCTATTCCTTTTAAGGTGTCAAAGCTTAAGTAGGTTTGTAATTTATGAAGTGATTTATTTAAAAATAAGCTTTTAGTTAAATCATATTTTTTTTTGCTTGACGCTAGATACGCGCGAATGGAATCAGGATTTTCCCCAAAAATCAAAGCCGCCTCTTGAATGTATTTTTCTTGATCAGCATAGGCCGTAAACCGTGTATCATCCTCATAATAATACTTGCAAACAATGTCCTTTCTAGAATAGCTGAAATAGTCTTCAATTGGCTCTCCGCATAATTCAAAAAGCTCTTCTATGAACTGAGGCATTGTAAACAGGGAAGGACCTGCATCGAATCTAAAATCGCCTAATTTAAATTCGGAAAGTTTCCCTCCACAATAATCGTTAGCCTCATAAATATAAACTTGATTGCCAGCTTGCTGTAAGCGAATGCCAGTTGCTAATCCAGCGATGCCTGAACCTATTATTGCGATACTTCTATTCATTTTAGCAAAAGATGTCCTGATTCAGTAAATTTTCGAGCAAAATATGAGGCTTTGGTATTCAATCAAGAAGAACAAGTGCAGCTAAAAAAGGTTTTTAGATTCCGTGCAATTAAGCTAACAAAATGAAATTATGTGCAGAGCAAATCTTTGGCAATTCTGGTGGGAACGTTGCATGCAAGCTCCCCGCAAATTCATCCCCAGAGAAACATCTCCTCCCTATCAAAAATTGGAATAATTTAGCAGAAACAATTTTTGCATGATACCTTTCTCTCCTCCACGTATGGATAAAACAGTGACCGATGCTGTTACAGAAGCATTGATGTCAGGATGGATAACCACCGGACCTAGAACCAAAGAGTTCGAAAGACAGCTTTCGGAGTATTGCGGAGTGAAGAAAAGTATTTGCTTGAACTCTTGGACGAATGCCACGGAGCTCTTCTTTAGGTATTGGGGACTTGGCCCCGGAGATGAAGTGATTCTTCCAGCATATACCTACTCGGCAACCGCGAATGTAGTAGTTCATTGCGGGGCTCAAGTGGTTTTGGTTGATGTGGATGTAAATGGATTGATGGATTTCTCCAAGCTGAAAGCAGCCATTACTTCCAAGACTAAAATAATAATGCCGGTAGATCTCGGTGGATTACCGGTGAATTACGATGAGCTTATTCGACTAGTGAATGAGCCCGGAATCAAAGCACTTTTTAAGGGCAACAACGAAATGCAATCGAAGTTGGGACGAATAATGGTGTTCGCAGATGCCGCCCATTCAATCGGTGCTAAAAAAGGCAATGCCATGAGCGGTGCCTTTGCGGATGTGACTGGATTCTCCTTCCACGCAGTGAAAAATCTAACAACAGGAGAAGGTGGAGCTTTACTGTTTAATCTACCCGAAGCATTTGATGTAGAAGAAATCTACAAAGCCTTAAACATCAAGTCACTGCACGGACAAACCAAAGACGCTTTTAGCAAGACCCAGCCCGGTGCTTGGCAGTATGATATCGTAGAGGCGGGATTCAAATGCAATATGACTGACATTCAAGCGGCCATCGGATTGGTGGAACTTGCTCGTTACGAAAGTGAAACTCTTCCGAAAAGAAAAGCTTTGGCTGAGAATTATCTCAAGCTGCTGAAGGACAAGTCCTGGGCTATTCTACCGGCTTTCATGAACGGAGATTACGAAACCAGTTATCACCTCTTCATGTTGAAACTGAAAGGATTTAACGAGGCGATGCGTAATGAAGTGATCAGCGAAATGGGCGCACTTAAAATCGCAACCAATGTTCATTTCCGCCCACTGCCCATGCTGAGCTTCTACGAAGCTTATGGACTGAGAATCGCAGATTATCCCGGAGCTTACAATTATTACGCCAACGAAATATCTTTGCCCCTCTTCTACGACCTAACTTTCGAACAACAGGAGTTCCTCGTGAAGTCACTTACTGAAATCGTCAAAAAAATTCAAAAATCTTGAAACGATTCCTCGATCTTTTCTTGAGTCTAATTGGATTGTTCCTCCTCGCTCCTATTTTTCTGGTGATTATAATTATCGTCAGCATCGAGAGTAAAGGCGGTCCCTTTTACACCCAAGAAAGAATCGGGAAAAACGGACAGCCTTTCAATCTGTTTAAGTTCAGATCGATGAAAATCAATGCCGACAAAGAAGGATTGATTACTGTTGGAGCTCATGACAGCAGAATAACACAATCCGGCAGGTTCCTTCGGAAGTTTAAGTTGGATGAATTCCCACAGCTTTTCAATGTCCTGGCTGGTGAAATGAGTATTGTCGGTCCTAGGCCAGAAGTAGCAAAATATGTCGAGATGTACACGCCCGAACAACGAAAAGTGCTGAGCGTTTTACCCGGATTGACCGATTACGCTTCTTTGGAATATTTTGAGGAAAATGAGCTTTTAGCGAAATCTGAAAATCCAGAAAAGACCTATATCGAAGAAGTTCTGCCCGAAAAAATCCAACTCAATTTGCAGTACATCGAAGATCAAAGCACCTCAACAGATTTGAAGATTATTCTAAAAACAATAGGAAAAATTCTCAGCTGACTAGGCTTTCAAGACTTCTTGCAAAGCTTTAATTTGTTCCGCCTTCTCATCATTTCCCGATTGACCGTAAGCATAAATCAAATTGCTCAACATGCGATTGATGATGGTGAGGTTCGAACAGGGCACATAATGCGTCGAATCGGATTCCATATCCATCTGACCCAAAAATTCACCAATCTCATCGGTATGAATAAGTGTTCCCTCACTAAATGGATTGATGTAGAAAAGCACTCCGTAATCTTTCTTCTCACTACATCCTGTGGGCATCGCATTGGAATCTAAATAAGCCAACACGAAATGACTCGGAAGATTAACACCGAAAATCGGAATGTCTAAGCTATTTGCAATCACCTGATAAATGATGGCCAATGAAAGTGGATTTCCTTTTTTAGAATTTAATACATCAGCGATGTAAGAATTTTGCGGGGCGTTGTAATTCTGCTTGTTTCCACCAAACTCATGAACTCCAAAAAGTATATGATTGAAGACACGGGTAATTTCTAATGCAGTGAGATTATCATTCAACTCCAACCAAACATCTTGACGAATCTTAAGAATACTGTGTCGAATCTCTTCAAGTTCAAAAGCCGGATATTGGTATTTGTTGATTAGGAGAGCACCTTCCAGCAAATCTTGGTCTGGGCTTTCCTTCCATGCTTTGAGTGCTTCACAAATTGAAGTAAACTGAATTTCAGTGATGAGAGCTTCCACTCTGTTGTGAAATAAATCACCGAAGCGATGAATCTCCCAATACTGTTCCAGCATAGGAAGTGCACTTTCTCCGCAGGAAATCAACTCGGTTTTCACTTGAGCGAAGATGGATTCATCCGGATCTTCTATCAAGGAAATCAGTGCATTTAATTGACTTACACTCATAGTTTAAAGCAGGCTAGATGTTGGGTCTAATTTACTTCCTGCCTTCTTCGACTTTGATTTAAGTCGCCGTAATTTTCCCCATCACGATGTTAATCGATGCAGAACCATCTTGATAAGTCCCGTGATTGCTGAGGATGGAGAGGGATGGAATTTTTTTCCAGTGCGGTCTGCTAATATCACGCAGATTGTGTAAACATCGTGTCCTAGCATGGCTCCCAGAGCATATAGACCAGCACATTCCATTTCAAAATTTGTTAGGGGGATGTCTTTGTACTTGAAATCTCGAATTCTGTCGTGATAATCTTCGCTGGCTGGAGGTAATCGAAGCGCTCTGCCTTGTGGGCCGTAGAATCCGTTGGCAGTGAGGGTAATTCCTGAAACGATATCTGAACCGAATTGAGCTTTTAATCCAGTGCCTGATTTGACGGCATAAGGTCTGGCTAATTCATCTGGCCAAGAGGAGAAATTGGTAAATAATCTCGCCAATTCAACTTCATCATCCTCAAACCGATTTTGATAGTGAAAAGGCAGACCTTCCATTCCCAAGGCGTATTCTGATCCAACAAAGGACCCAATTCCTGCACTTTCATGCAAGGATCCACTGGTTCCCAAGCGCAATATTCTCAGCTTGCGCAATTCCCCGGTTCTTACTTTTCGAGTGATTGGATCGATATTGACAGCAGCATCTAACTCATTCACAACAATATCGATATTGTCGACGCCGATGCCTGTTGAGACAACGCTTAATTCTAATCCGTTTAATTTTCCGGTGTGGATGGTGAACTCTCGTCCCGATACTTTAAATCTTACCTCATCGAAATAGGCAGAAATAATCGCTACACGATCTGGATCTCCTACAACAATGATGGTGTCGGCCAAGTGATCGCCGCGCACTCCAAGGTGATATACAGAGCCATCTTCCCGCAAAATGAGTTCGGAAGGCTTAAAAGGTTCAATAGGATTAATGGTAGAGTCTAACATACCCCGAAAGGTATGTGAAAATTCTTCAATTCATTTTTGGAAGTTCCCGCTCAATTCTAGTAGGAATTGCAGTTTTAAGGGTGTCCGGTTCAGGACTAGAGATGCAGAATAAATTGAAAATCGACAAGAAATCAGTGTTTAAGGAAAATGAATAACCGTCAGACTGCTTAAGAGGCTTTTGAGGGTCAGGCTCGTTATTTGCCGATGCAGTTACTGACAAAGAGGCAGTCAAAATCAGAAGAAAGAGCAGCTTTTTCATAGTGGATTGGTTCTTGACTAATTTACAATCTCTTAAATTACACCAAAATCTCTTAACATAGATTAACAGTGAAGCCCGAAGATAAAAATAGAGTGTACAATGCTTTGCTCATTACGATGAGCTTCCTATTAATCTGCTGGGCATTGTTCCTGTTGGATGCTGAATTGGGTTATAATATTAAGAGCTGGGGATTAAAACCACGTAAATCTGAAGGATTAATCGGCATTTTGTCAGTCCATTTTCTGCACAAAGATTACGAGCACATCATCAATAATTCTTGGGCCTTTTTGGTGCTCAACCTCTACCTCTTCTTCTTTTATAGAGGAGTGGCGTATAAAGTATTCCCTATCATTCTTATCGTTTCAGCCATTTTACTGTGGATTTGGGGGAGACCGGGAAATCATATTGGAGCTAGTGTTGTTGTATATGGCTTGTCTTCTTTCCTGTTTTTCAGTGGATTGTTTCGCAAGAGTCTGCCTTTGATGGCCGTCTCTGCCTTGGTTCTTTTCTCCTACGGGAGTATGCTCTGGGGAGTGTTCCCTATCCGGCCTGAGATGTCTTGGGAAGGTCACTTGAGTGGTGCTTTGGTTGGATTGCTTTGTGCTTACTACTATAGGGAAGATGGCCCTCAACGCAAAGTTTACCAATGGGAATTGGATGAAGAACGTGAGCGTCTGGTTTTCGAGAACACTACCTATGAAGAGATTGGAATGGAAGAGGCGGAAGCCTTTATGCGACTCCAAGAAGAAAATCCAATCCACCATTCACACAATTCAAACGAAGATCCAGTTCGGATTAACTACAGTTATCAGGAACAAAAAAAGAAGGACCAATAGGGGTAATTATCTAGATAACACACCCAAAGAACAACAAAAGAGCCGATGCAATTGCATCGGCTCTTTTGTTGTTCCTGCAAAACACAATGAAATTATGCCTTTATTGCAGTGTGGTTGCTTGCAGCCAAAGTCTAGGTACCAGCTTTTTATTTATCTACCCCTAGGGGTTACTTATGTAATACGCTGGTCTCAGGCGGAAACGGGAGAATTGGTTCTCCCGTTTCTTTTAAGAAATTAGTTGATACGCAAGAGAAAGTAAAGCTCAAAGTTTTCTTATCTGAAACTTGAGAAAGCGAACGGTCAAGTTACCTTTCTTCATTCTAAAGGGATAAACTTTAGTTCTTGCAACATCTGGAGAAGATGTTTTGCTTTAAGGTTGTTCAATTTCTCCTTATCTATACTTTTATCATAGGTCACGTAATTAGACGTCCAAATCACGTTGAATCCATATTCTTTCGCAACAGCAGTAATGTCATTTGGGGTTTCTCCTCTAGTCCTGGATGCAGTAACAATGGTCAGATTTTCAGGATTACATTGTATAATCTTTTCCAATCGACCTTTCAAGCCCGACTTCGGGTCACCATGACTTTCAAGTGCAAGAACTTTATTTCCGACTCTATAAATCTTTGACACCTCACTTCTGTGATAGTTTGAGGAAATAGTTTCTAGTCTTGGGTATTCCTTTTCTATTAGTGATGATAGGTTGATAATTGTTTGTGTTTTCCCGTGATTTCCAGGGTTTGATAGAGTGATAATAGCTCTCATAGTTTGTTAGAATTGTCACTTTGAAAGCTAAGTGCATTCTTGATATCTAGTAAGACCTCTTGAATATTTTGCATTTCTGCTTTGGTAGCCATATTAGATTCAATCTTGTCCAATCTCGTGGATAAATCACGATGCGCAAATTTGATTTGTTCGCTGACAAATTCTAGTGCTTTGCCTTGAAGGACATCAATTCTTGTCGCATTTGGCCTAGGAAACTTTGATTCCGCTCCTGTCATTGGGGTCAATTGGTTTAATTGCTCATCAGACCACTCACCTGATGGGTTAGAATCAAATCGAGAAGTGGTTGTTTGTTCCTCGTCCATAAATAGTGTTGTTTTTCAGTTTGACGTCAAAAGTTACAGAATAATCTCAAATATTGCATGCCTGGTCTAAAAAGCAGCTGAATCAATATGTCCAGTGGAAATAGGTAGCAATAAATCATTAAATTAGAGATAATTAAACTGTAAGATTATGAGTACGTGTTCTACAAATTTAAGGATTCCAAGTCATGCATACTACCAAGAACTGGTAGATGAGATTACTTCGAAATACAGAATTCCGTCAATTGATGTGTATGAATCTGATACATCAAATGCATGCGCCACGATAATTCCCGCTCGTTATTCTGATGGAGTTTCTCGGCCAATAATAGCTTTTAATCCACGATTTGTAGCAAGGCTTTGGAGACAGAGTGAATGGGCAGTGATTGCTGTTTTTGCCCATGAAGTGGCTCACCACTATAACTTAGACTTACGCAAGCGAAAGTCATTGGCTTTTTGGAATGACCCAGTATCACATAAGCAAGAATTGAATGCTGATAGATTTGCTGGATATGTTTTAAGATGTAAGGGGGCAAGCTTGAATGATTCATTGGATATGTATAGGGCTGTGCCATTCGTGGAGTCTCGGTCACATCCTAACGTGAGAATGCGAGCAAATGCAATGCGAACTGGCTGGAATGAAGCTCATTGCAAATTCACGCCTAAAAGAAGAGTTGTTCAACCATCTCCAGCGAGTATGAATTTGAATCAAGCTCTATTTGGACTGGCTGGCATTTTTTTGATTGGGGCTTTAATCGCAGATTAATTAGACTTCAACACACCGAATGGTTTCTTAGCTGATTGTTAAAAGACTAAAAGTCTCTGAACCTACTTTATACTACCTTAATATCTTGTTGCTTTAAGCTATGTCAAAGTAACTTAACCTTGAACGACTTTAATGAGATGTTCAATAGATAGTAAGGAAGTTTTATTGTTTATAACATCTGGTGGCGCTACATATTCATCATATTCGTTTGGCACACCATCTTGAGGAGTTACATCCATGAAATATCCTGTTACCATTCCTTTGCTATCCGCTGAATCTTCATCTATTGACCAATACCCTGAATCATAAAGATGAAGAAATTCTGATTTAACCTTCACCAAGGTTAAACAGTCAGGCTCGTCATCTTCTAACAAGTATGGCTTCACCTTAGAAACAAAATGAAGTCTAAGTTGCTTTGATGTCAATTGTTCTAATTTATTGCTCATAAGATTTCATGTGTTTTCGTTAAAATTATTGATAATTTGTTGAAGACTTAGCACCTTGTAATTTACGCTAAAATCAGTAATTAATGAAAGCACTTTTAATAAGTCTTGCCGCCAATATTCTTACAGAATTAGGGAAAAATGGATTAATGTCAATCTTGGTGGAAAAAGACCAAGTCAAGAAGGAGATTACAAATGCATACATAAATGCATTAAAAAAGTGGACTATCAATTATAGCATTCGCAAATTTGAGATGAGTCGACTAAGCGAAAGGAGAGATAAGCTGCTTGATGCATTGTCGAAAGGAATTGATTTAGATGATGAAACGGACAAATTTCTTGTTCTATTTGAGGATGAGCTTAGAAAGTCTACCGTGACATGGAAGTATATTCAAAATAAACAGTTCAAAGAGGCCATTATGAAGTTAAACGAAACTTCTGGGCACATAGATGAACTTAAACAATCAAGGCTATTTCTACCAAGTGAGTTTCATGAGCTTTTTGTTCAAAGGAGGCAGTTAGAACATTTGATTGAATTTGAGGAATATTTCTCCATCTATACCAATTCTCCAAACGGATTCTATAAAAATTCTTTTTTTAATCGGATAGATGAAATTAGAAGATTAAAAGAATGGCTCAAGAAACCCGATAAATCAATTATAACCATTCATGGAACACCAGGCGTAGGTGCATCTAGATTGGTTTATGAGACTTTTAAGCAAATCAACAAAGAAGAAGGCAACGATGTAGAATTATTAGTGTTAGAAGATGGAGCTAGTCAAAACATTGAGGTCATCCGTTCGCTAGAAGATACTGTTCCATTCGTAATCCTCATAGATGCTGCCTTCAAAGTAAGTTTTAATCTCCAAAGTGTCGTTCGGAGTGTTCTGAGAAAGAACAACGTGAAACTAGTGCTAACGATATACACTTCTAACCTTGAGGAGCTTAATCGAACTTTAGTAGAAGGAAGTTCTGAGAAATATGAGTATTTGGAGATTACTAATTTTGGTCATGCCGAAACAAGAGAATGGCTTCAAAACGAAATTCCAGGAATAAGAAAAGAATCACTCTTAGATTTGTCAGAGCTTACTGCAGGTAATCCGACTTTTGTTAATAGTATCATTCAAGCTGTTAAAGCTGGATTGCCATATTCTGAAATTATTAATGCCGATAACTTCAGGTCAGTAGTTTGGAAAACACTTGAAAATCAAATTGACTTCATCGAGAGTAGGACTCGAATATCTAAACCTGAGATTTTAAAGGTACTAACAGCAATCGCCACAGTAGGACCGATTACCAAGAATAATGACTTCATTGGAAAGTGCATCACTTTCTTCGAGATAGGTAAATATGAATTTGAAATTATTCTTACTTATCTCGAAGAATCAGGAATAGTTTCATCTGGCTGGAGTTATAAACTTGTTCCACCAGTGCTGGGCAGTATAATTCTACATGATTCGAGGTCTATTGGGTATGTAAAAAAGATAGCAGATTCAGATTCTGAGGAATTCTTGAATAATCTTTTAATGAACTTATCTTCTTTACCTGTCACTGGCGGCATGAGCATTGATGTTGATTCAATACTGGATTCATTTATCAGTATTTTGTTCAGAGAGTCATATGGAGATTTTAAAAGTAAATTCTCTTTAAATTCCAAACTGCGTGTTCTCCAGACCTTTGCACATCAAAAGCCTCAAAAGTGTCTATCAGCGATATCTAAATTGATAACTCGTGTTGGTGAATCATCTGAATTCTGGCATAATAAAGTATACAGTAATGCCCAGGAGAGTATTATAGCGATTTTGAAAATTATTGCCTTGAATACTTCGAATCGTTTTGATTTTGACGACCTGTACGAAGTTATTCAGAAGTATTCTTCATTTTCAGATAGCCTAACAGTTTACAAAAAGGTGTTTTCCTATACAGTCTATGATTTCGAAGAGTTTGGCTACTTGAATGAGAATGCTTTTAATAGGCAACATTATGTTCTGGAAAAACTCAAAGTACTTACTAGCAGTCAAAATGACATTGACAAACAAGTCGTAGTTACTATTGCTCAGGCAATTCTTTCGCAAGAATTTCACTCAGAACCTCTTTATGATTCCCATAGCAATAGTTTTCAATTTGGCCATTACTCTGTAAATCAAAATCCTGATGTAATCAAACTCAGAATAAAACTGATAAAATTACTTGTTGATTATTACATGAACGTTAGACATTCTGTGGATTCTCAGCTGATTTTAGATGTAATTGTCACTGTTTTCTTTTCAATGGCTAAATCTCAGGGCAACCGAAACGAAATTAAACGCGATGAGGAAGTACTAGTAGTTAAAGGGCTCATAGAATTAATGATGGAAAATAATCCAACAATTGATGAAAGAAGCACAGTTAACCAACAATTGAGGCTATTTCAAAGAAGAGAAATAAAACCTGAATATATCGACCTTCAGGAATATTTGCAGTTGCTCGTCACAAAAGTTTACAGTAGGTTGCAAAAACTGGAGCTGATAGTTTCAGGCGACCCACTAATAGGCGAAGATGGCAAGGAAGAAAGAATAGATGAAATTATTTCTTTATATGACAATAACGCTGAAGAGTTAGCAAACGACATTTTGTTTTGCACAGTTCATTTTGGTCGTTATGCTTCATACAATTTTCAAGAAATTTTGAATCATCTTGGGAATAGCAAACAGGATTTATCAAGAAGTATATTTTCCTGGGTAATTGAAAATCGCCCAAATGAAGCACACTTTATTGCAAATCTCGCTAGAGCTTTTTCTGAAGACGATGACTTTTTCTATTCAGTTATAAGTAGAATGTGGGATGTCGGTTCTCCAGAATCTATGTATGCAGTAGTATGGATGCTTACGTCTATTCGAAAGGGTGTACCTAGTTTAAGAAGAACACAGGATTTTGAATACTTCGAGGAAGCTTTAGAAAAAAATGAACAAAAATGCTTGATTCTACTCTCGTACAACATAGCTGATTATCTGGACTTTGACCCTTCTAGATGTTTAAAAGTGGCGTCCGTACTCATTCATTTGGAATCTAATTCAGAACACGAATTTTTAATTGGAAAATTATTTGAAAAGGAAAAAAATAAAGAGTTGTATCAGAATGAGTTAAAAGACTTCATTTGGACAGAGTTGCATAGCATTGATATTTCTAGTCATTACTTTGACCGAGTATTTTATTTTCTCGAAAACTACTTTGGCTTTAATTCCATCATCGCATTTTTGAAACACCGAGAGCAAATTAAAGAGCATTTTCCACTTGGCCATCAACTTTTTTTCAATTCTAGATATTCAAACTCCACCCCAGATGAAGCTGTAATACACCGAAATTTTTTAGACATGGTAAAGTGGTATGTTGGCACCAAAAAGCGAAATAAAATGTTCTTCATTAAAGTTGTTAAACATTTCCAACCATTAAATTTGAACTTAAGTCTTATTGAAACGGAGGTGTTATCGTATATAAATGGTTTGTTGAGCACAAAAAAAATCAAAGCAATAGTCTACACTTTTGAGTGCTTAGCTATTGGCTCATTAGAAGATGAAAATAACCGTGAATTTCTTCTTAAGACTGCAAGTAGAATTTGTGAACTGATGGATTTATCCAGAGATGAATTGACAAAAATGCTAGGAGAAAATTTTATTCGAAATCTCGGAATGAAATCTAAATCAGGAAAAGGAGCATTCCCAAGTGACTTGGCTAAGCGAGACTTACTCACTGGTTTTATAGAAAATTCAGATATGCATGAAAAGATTAGAGACCTCCTAAAGCTTTCGTTAAAGCAGGTAAACAAGGAAATTGAACGAGAGGAATTAGATAAAGAATAATTTATCTAATTGAATTGCTTGATATAAATGTGTTCATATAATTCTTGTGAAATTTCAGGATAAATCAGCGGACCATTGTACAAGTCATCTCTAAAAATATTAAGCAAATCCAAAGAAGGACCTAGGTCCGTTCTTTCGGGTCGCTGAAGAGCATTCTCTAAATCTGTGTACATTCTGAGTATTGAAGTCGCAATTTCACTGTGTAATTCGAATCGAGATGAAGCGCTATAAACAGCTTTAAAAATCAACATGGCATTCATCGCGCATTTATAGTTTTTCAAATAGATAAACGAATCATATGTGGTGTTGAAACCAATTGCAATAGTTTTTTGAAAGACTTCATTTTTTTCAGTTTTGCCATAGCCCTGCGGAATTTCAAAGATATATTCTGACACCAAGCTTAATAATGAAGAACTCAGCTCTTCGTTCATTATTCTCCTTGAACTTTCTGAAACTCGGAGCAGAAATTTGAACAAATCACCAAACAGCTTTTCACTCATGTATTCTTTTAGGTCATAAATGTCAGCTAGGATTTTTGGCCTCTGAGCGATGGAAGTTTCCCAAAACTTCTTTCTCAGAACTTCAAATTTCTTCAGATTATCGGCCTTCATAATGCTGATGACCATAAGCTCGTCTTCACCCGTCATTTCACGTCGGCGATTTTCTCGTATTTCAATCACCTCCTGATAGTGCACTTCCCTATATTTCTTTAACAGACCTTCAGAAAGTTTTCTCGCTTGATAAGACTTCGTATGTGCTTCATTATGATGAACGACACACAAATAGATAAGGTTATGAATGTCGTTGTTGCAGTTGTTGTCATCAATGTGGTGGATTTGATGTCCAAGCTTTTTACACATTGGACATTTTCTATCCGATTTGTACATTACTTCATCAGCAGTTTTCTTTGGAATTGCCATAATCTTAGTAAGCTTTTATCCTCGATAACAATTTTAAGACTATTTAGAGAGAAAGACTATATATGCCAGTTTTTAAAACTCCATACACCTTTAGTGACCCTGTTAAGGAAGAGCATGTCAATCGTCAGATTCTTGCCTTCGTAAACGAATTTAAAAAAGTTGCAGTTGAAAATGACCATCCGCAGGTAGCCGATGATTTGGCATTCTGCATTTTAGATTTCACTAAACGAATGAAAAACGGGACATTTAATAGGTATAATCATACAGACTCTGAAAACCTATGCAATCAAGTAGACGGAATGTTACATGGTAAATCTATTGACTATACTGAGAATAGTCAATAAGGGCAATTGGATATTTATAACCCTCATTGGTACAGACAGATTTTTCGGCTAGAGCAGTCACTTGAACCATAGTAAGGTTAATTGGTTCACCCCTTAAAATACTTTTTAAGCTTATACACATCATTGATACGGTTTGCATTGGAGAGTTGAACGTAAAAGTAGACTGGGCTATCGCTTTTATATTCACAGCTCTAATTGGTTCAGATTCTAAGCATTGAATCAACTTAGACAAGATTGAGTCTCTGTCAGCTCCATCTTGGATATCATACGAAAGAATATAACTAAATATCATAATTGTTTAAGAGTTGTGAAATTGTAATATCCAGCCCTTTGCAAATCTTCGACAAATACCACACCGTCGGTGAAAATTCTCCCTTTTCCAATCTATGGATGTTCTGTTTATCCATATGACATCTCCTCGCAAGCTCAGCCCCAGAGATTCCTTGCTCCTCTCGAACCTTTCTAATATGCGCTCCAAGAGCTATTAAAAATTCTTGCTTGCCGTCATCCATGCGTAATCCTGTGGGATAACTCAAAGCGACAAACTTTTTAGCAGAAAGCAGTCATTCTATAGAATTACTTTGTAGATTAGCTTAAGATATTCACAGCAGCTCTTCACTTTTAGCCTCGAAATAATTTAATCCTAATCACATGTTCAAATTTCTTCGTAACGCCTATCTAGGAAATAATCATCTCCTGTTTTTAATTACCAACGTCGTAATCCTTGGTCTGATGATTTACTTCACAATAATATATCCTCTTGATTGGACAACAACACTTATTTTCTATTTGTTGGGCTTCGGTATTGCTCTGTTGTGGTTCTTCATTCTTGGCAAGAAGAACGAAGAAAATAAAATCTATTCCTTCAGAAAACGCGTCTTGCAGTGCCTGATTTTCGTGGTATTGATGACTCCTTTGGCTGGTATGGAAGTTGAAAGAAATGCTAAGTTTAACGAAGACTACGAATTCTCAGGGTCATTTGATAAGGGTTATCCAAAAGCCTGCAAAGGAACTTGCGGGGAAACGATAAAAAGAAAAAAAGACGATTACAATGGTTATCATGTTGTCTGCAAGCCTGGAAAGAATGGTGAATCCACTCTCGATAGAGCGAGCAGACCATGATACTAAGCAGTTTATGGATTGGGAACTGGCCAATATTATTGGTTCCTTTTACAAATCGAAAATGCTATTCAAATATATAATCCATTAGTCTTCAGCAGCAAGTTCATAGACTTGAACACCCAAAACATCGGCTATTCGCTTCACGAAAACCAGGCCGACTTCTACTTGCCCAGATTCAATTCTATACATATGCATCCTACTGGTTCCTATCTTTTCGGCCAGTTCTTTTTGAGTGATATCTTGTTTTTCTCGTAAGAGAATCACTTTTTTCCCAAATTTCAGAATGTACTCTTTTTCCTTATTTGACAGCTGTTTTGCGCTCATATCTTTGATGCGAAGCTAAGTAATTTTACAACACGAGGCAACTTATATGTTGCTTTTGCGTCTGGTAAGTGTGAAGTTAGTAATTCTATAGGATTACCCCTCACATCCGCCCTATACATTTTTTGAAAACAATTGGATTCTGCCAGAGCGGTAGGGCCTCTAATTTAATATCAACATTATGTATACCAAAAACAAAATGAACTGCCCAAGCTGTGGTACTTCAATCAATGTCGACCAAATCTTGGTTGACCAATTTGAGCAATCGATTCGTCTAGAACTTGAATCTGAATTGACTTCACGAAAAAAAGAGTTTGAATCCGAGAAAAAGAAGCTGGATGCACAAACTCAGATACTTCGAAATAAGCTGAACTCAGTTGATGAACTTGTTGAGACTCAAATTAAAAAAACACTTAGTGATAGACAAAAGAAACTCACTGAGGAAATACGTCTTCAACTTGAATCAGAAAAACAACTGGAGCTTCAAGAGTTAGAAAACGAACTTTCTAGAAAGTCGAATCAACTGAGAGAGATGAATCAAACCAAGGCTCAATTAAAAAGGCTTCAAAGAGAAATGGAAGAGAAAGAAGCTGAAATTATTCTTAGGAAAGAGGAAGAGCTAAATCAAAAGCTCAAAGAGGCCAGACTGTCTATCAAAGAACAGTTACAGCAAGAAAGCTTTTTGAAAATAAAAGAGAGAGAAAAGGTAATTACGGATTTGAAAAAGCAATTGGATTTGGCTCAACGAAGGGCCGAGCAAGGTTCAATGCAGCTTCAAGGAGAAGTCCAAGAGGTTGAATTGGAAGAACTGCTGAGTGAATTCTATCCTTTTGATAAAATTACCAGAACAGGAAAAGGAGTGAATGGGGCAGATGTGCTTCAAGAGGTTCTTTTAAGGGGTGGTTCAGAAGTTGGTAAGATTTACTTCGAATCCAAAAGAACCAAATCCTTTCAACAAGGCTGGATTGATAAACTCAAGCAGGATAACTTATCAGTGAAAGCTGATGTCTTGGTTATTGTTTCCAGAGTTTTGCCTGAAGGAATAACCACCTATGGCATCGTGGATGGGGTTTGGGTTTGTGCGCTTCAACATGTCAAAGAACTCACGCTTGTCCTCAGATATGGATTGCTCAAAGTTCATGAGGTCAAAACAACCCAGACAGGCAAAGAATCGAAAATGGAGCTCTTGTATGGGTATTTAACTTCCGAAGAGTTCAAATCTGTTTTCGAATCAATTATCACTGGATTCAAGGGTATCCAGGAAAATCATGCCTCTGAGAAACTTAAAGTTCAGCGACTTTGGAAACAACGTGAAAAGCAGCTGGAACAGGTCCTCAGAGATGCTGTTGAGTTTTATGGTTCACTTCGAGGTATTGCTGGAGATAGCATTCTAACGATTCCAATGCTTGAGCTTCAGAAAGCTTCATAACAAAAAGTTGCTCCATTTTTCATCCCAGAGGGGCAAAAAACACACATATCACGTGAGGCGGCTTTCACTTGGTCAATCCTCACAAATATAAAGGCAAAGGGAGTCTAGACGGGCTCTAAGGAAGGAATCTAGACTCCCGATGTCAGTGTTAACCTTAAATCTTTATTGTTATGAACTCAGAAACACCTTATGGAATCATTCGCCATTTGAATCGATTTGACACAGAAGAGAAGTGCAAGGACTTTTTAAAGGAAAAAGTGTGGGATGGTCGACCTACTTGTCCTTGTTGCGGAAACCGACACATGAATTATTACATCACAACCAGAGACATTTACAAGTGTTCTTCTTGTAAAAAGCAATTCTCAATAATTCAAGGAACAATGTTTGAAAAAAGCAAGGTGTCTCTGGTGAAGTGGTTTCAAGCGATATTCTTTTTTACAACAATGAAACGAGGAATATCATCTTGTCAATTATCGAAGATGATTGAGGTTCATCAATCTACTGCATGGTATATGCTTCATCGAATAAGAGAAGCAATGGCATCTGGAAACCAGGGACAGTTAAGTGGTTTCGTCGAAGTTGATGAAACCAGTATAAAACCGCATGAGAGCCGAAACCGAAGGTTACAGTTTAAAATTAGAAAGCACACTTTGGAGCAAGAAAGGATACATGGGTTGAGCCAAGAGAAAAAACGGAGCAAGCGAGGGTTTCCTGCACAACGAGGACGTAAAAAAGGACTCACCCGCGAAGACTTTGAAGCTAAGAAACGAGAAAAAGAACTTTTGGGTCCGCGACAACCTTATGGGCATGAGAAATTTGTTTTCGGCATGGCAATTCGTGGTGGAAGTGTGATATTAAAGTCACTAGGAAATCGAGCTGGAGCCAAAAGCAAAGAGTCAATTTATCCATTGATTCGAAAGCATATCTCTACATCATCAACGCTTATGACCGACAGCTATTCGTTGTACCAACAGATAGGAACTGAGTTTGATGCTCATTTGACTGTAAATCATGAAAAGACTTTTGTCGATGGCAATAAGTACACCAATAACATTGAGTGTGTATGGTTTCATTTGAAGAAAATGATTGCTGGCACCTACATTCACATCTCTCAAAAGCACATTCAGAAATATCTGAATGAACATACATATCGTTGGAATCAAAGGCTCAATGGAGCAAAAAGTCTATTTGAGAATTTCTTTGACATGACTGCTGGGGTGAACATCTCATATAACCAACTCACTTCTATAGGAAGAGAAAATCTAGCTGCGTAATGGAAACTTACCTCTTAAAAGAGCTCCTAGAGTTCATAATTCGTCAAGAGAAAATGGATTTCAAAGCCATAGCCGCTATTGCCCAGATTATGCAAGATGAAAGCATTCCGCTTTTGTATAGGATTGAGTGTTGTGAAGAGGGATTGAGGCAAAATGGATTGGTTTCGCTGGAAGACCAGCGGCGCAATTTGGCCAAGTTGATTCAAACGATTCCAATAGAGGAATTTGAAAGCAAGAAATTCACACAGAAGAGGGCTTTTTGGGAGGTGTTGAATTGATTTTTCTGCATTATATATAAGAAAATGACAAATGAAAGAAGAATCAAAAATCCACCTTGAAAAAAATCCCAGTAGACTTGCTAAAGAAGGAGATTTCTTAAGAGTAGAAGCCTTATTGAAAATTGAACTTGCTTTGGGCACAAGGGGTACAGATGCTAATCGAATCGATAATATCAATAAAATATTTGATGAATACACCTACAAGCTCTCTAAAGTAAAATAGCTTGATTTCCAACCCTCTGGTCATCATAAGATATAACCAAATATTTTACATCAATAGCTGAAGGCACACTTGTTTCCAGCATTCCAATAAAACCCGTTTTATCTAATTCAGCTAATAATTCTTCCAGTCGTGTTTGGTCAGAACCAATGTTAATTGCCAATAAAATTGGTCGTGAATTAGACAAGTGTAATAAGTCTAATCCATTTCTATGAATTGAGGATTCTATCCTAATTCGCCAAAAACTCATATCCAAATTAAAAAGGTTTGTTGTACTAGCAATCCAATTTCTACTATATGTCACTAAATCTGCTGCAGCTATTGGAGTCATTCCTTTATGGTTTAGTTGAAAACTATTGAAATGTATAAAAAAAAGCCGATGATTAATCATCGGCTTTTTAGCTTCTCTATAAACTGTGGCACCACCTAAGGGTGAGTTATCGCGATAATTACCCCAATAGGCCCTTCTTTCACTCTGAATTTCAGTATTTCTTAAGAGTTAAGCATCACTGGCATAACCAGCATCAATAGCTCTTCTCCTTCGTTTTCTTGTTCAGCAGGTAGAATGATTCCAGCGCGATTTGGAGCGGACATTTCAAAAACTACCGCTTCTGAATTAGCATTCGCCAACATATCCATGAGGAATTTAGAATTGAATCCAATTTCCATGTCTTCGCCGGCATAAGAGCAATTCAAACGTTCGTTAGCCTCATTGGCGAAATCAAGATCTTCGGCAGAAATTGTCAATTCACTTCCGTTGATTTTCAATCTCACTTGGTGAGTCGTTTTGTTCGCAAATATCGAAACACGCTTAATTGACTGTAACAAATCAAGTCTGTCAATAGTCAACTTGTTCGGATTCTCCTTTGGAATTACCGCTTCGTAGTTTGGATATTTTCCTTCAATCAATCTGCACATCAAAGTGATTTGATCAAAAGTGAAACAAGCATTGCTTTCGTTGAATTCAAGAATCACATCACCAGCACCGGCAACTATGCCTTTCAAAAGGTTTAATGGCTTGCGCGGAACGATAAAGTTCGCACTTTGCTCAGATCCTTTATCGTTTCTAGAGTATCTCACCAATCGATGAGCATCCGTAGCAACGAATCTCAACGATTCTGGATAAAGTTCGAAGAACAATCCACTCATCACAGGACGAAGATCATCAGTGCCAGCTGCGAAAAGCGTTTTGTTGATGGCATTCGCCAACACATCACCTTCAAGATGAACTGATGCACCACCTTCGATTGCAGGTGATTTCGGGAATTCATCACCGTTTTGACCTGCCAACTTGTACTTACCGTGGTCAGAAGAAATCTCAATAGAGAAGGTCTTTAGATCGATATCGAAAGAAAGTGGCTGATCTTTTAGGCTTTTTAGTGTGTCTAGAAGAATCTTCGCTGGAACTGCAATTGTGCCGTTCTGCTTAGACTCAATCGCCATTCTGGTGATCATGGTTGTTTCCAGATCAGAAGCCGAAATGGTGAGCTGTCCATCTTTAATCTCAAAGAGGAAATTCTCCAAAATTGGCAAGGTATTGCTCGCATTGAGCACACCGCTTAAGATCTGTATTTGGCGCAAGAGCGCTGAACTGGGAACTAGAAATTTCATGACTTCTTAATTAAAAAGGATGGCAAATATAAGTCTTGTAACGCATCTTGCCTAAAGAGTATGCAGAAGTGTTTTCCACAGTCTTTACAACAGGGAAAATATAAACAATTGCGAAGAAATAATGCTGAGAATAAGAAACTTACATGTTTATTTTCTTACTTTAGAAAACTGTTAAATTTTCAATCTCCTGGTTAATGATTGAAAATTCATGAAAACTAATACTTAAACAAAAATGAAATTCCTGCAACTCACCCTGCTGGCTGCTATTCTTAGCTTATCCTCATTTTCTGTGGCAGCCCAATCAGAAAAAGAAAATGTTAATCTTGAGATTAATGGTCAAACGACCATGGCCGATTTGGCGATGGTGAAAAGAAGTATGTTAGACCATGGTGCTTATTTCAACATGAAAGATCTTGAATTTACCGACGATGGTTTTGTAAAGTCGATTCACGTCACCGTGAAATTTGATGATGGATTCCATGGCGAAGCCAATATTCTTGATTTTAGTGGGGATAAAAAACTTAAAATCATTCGCGACTATTCTGAAGGAGCTAAAACACCTTTCTGCATAGGTCAATGCGATTGATTTATATCAGACGATACCTTTTAGTCCACTGATTATTTCCTGTTTCATTCAGTAGTCTTATTATTGAAGCCTCGGCCTCCAAACATTGGAGTCGGTGCTTCTCTATGTCATGTGCTTTGTGATTTACAATCTTAGATAGCTTGGATATTTTCTGAGCAATGGATAAATCACCTGCTCCTAAATAATTCTCCTGCAAACGTTTAAAAACGTATTCTGCAGCCAAATCAGAAATGTGGAGCATATCTGCTGCAAAGAATCTGTAATCCCTTAGCTCGTCAAGTACTATCTCGAAAGCTGGGAAATAAGTGCAAAACGCATACCTCTTGCAGAATTCTTCAACCGCCAAATGCAAATGTGATTTGCTGAGCTGGTTAGATCGGAAGCCTTCACGAGCATAACGAACAGGTGAGACTGTAAACACAATTTTAATACTGGGATTGAATTGATGAACTGATTCAAGCACAGGATGCATGTGATTGACAATATCCTTATACGTACTGAGATTTTTCTCGAATCGATTTACTGGAAGCTTATGGCAGTTCGCAACAATCGTGGAAGTGTTCATTTCACGATAGCCAATGGCAGTTCCAAATGTGATGAACAAGACTTTAGAGCGCTCTAGTTTTTCACGGAAATCTGAGAGCTCTGCATTCATGGTTTCCAATAGACTTTGGCTATCGTTAGACTTGAATCGCCCATGATGGCTGAGACTCATCCATTCATTTCCCAATTGAATTAAGTCGTTTTCTGAATACAATCTATTCTCTATCGCTCTGCCTAAAACATCAGCAAGAGGCATTGGGTGAAACACAATTCCCGCGGGATTCAAGGCTATTTCAAATCCAGAAGCACGAAACTTATCCGACATATTTGTACTGAAACAAGAGCCCAAAAAAGCGATGGGTGCTTTGAAATCGATCTGAAAATCTGGAGTATCGATGGGGACTATGGTTCTGAATTCTTCCATACCCCGAAAATAGCTAAAAACAGAAAGCCCGAAGTCTACTGACTCCGGACTATCCGCTATTTGGTTATACGAGAGCTAGGTTAGTTCTTCATTTAACCGTTTCCATGAATATATACGCTACGAAAGAATGAATGGTTGCGGCGATGCGCAGTTATTTTGATAGAATTCTCAATAATTGCTGATTATCAATATGTTGAGCACAATTAAAATGTCCTTTTGGACAAGATTTGAATCCGTGGAGTCCACATGGGCGACAAGAGAGTGGCTCTTCGACTTGAACAATATGGGAATCTTCGGAAAGTGGTCCGAATCCAAATTCTGGTATCGTCGAGCAATAGACCGCAGTGACCGGAGCGTTTACCGCCGAGCAGAGATGCATCGGAGCAGAGTCATTCACATAATTCATCTTCGCTCCTCTCATTAAAGCAGCAGACTGCAATAGAGACAATTTCCCGCACAATGATTCAATGTGCTGAGATTTCGAAAGACGAATCAACTCTTCGCAAATAACATTATCTCCCGGAGCTCCGATGAGATATACTTTTAATTTACCATCTAGCGAAGCGACAAACTCGGCCCATTTCTCAACAGGGAATTGCTTGGTAAACCATACAGAAGCTGGTGCTATGCAGATGTAATTTCCATGAATATTGAAAGACTTCAAATGCTCCTCGTCTGTTTTCGTCGGATAGAGTTTAGGCTTAGAGGCTTCCCCTTTCACCAAACTCGCAATGAGCAGGTGATTTCTATCCACCTCATGACTGCTCAATTCGCCGCTTGGATCAATGATATGTGGGACTCGAGTTGAAAAAAAAATAGAAAGTGGATTTTTCGAAAATCCGATTGTTCTTTTCGCCCCTGAAAAAACCGTTAAAAATCCACTGGCAGCGAATCGCTGAAGATTCACAATCACATCGTATTCTTCACTGCGTATTAACTTCAAGAGCTGGAAGAGCTTTGAATATTTCCCATCTTTCTTATCCCAAACCAATAAATTCTCCAGAAAAGGATGCCCTTTGAATAGAGACTCATTTCCCTTTCGAACTAGAAAATGCAATTCAGCATCGGGCAGTTCACGGTGGAGAGACTCCAAGGCAGCCGTAGCTAAAATCATATCGCCTATGAAGGCGGTTTGTATGAGAAGTATCTTTTGACTCATTATACGGCAACATCGAATTCTCGAAGTGCGTCGTTAAGCGATGTTTTTAAATCGGTGCTGGCCTTGCGTTTCCCAATGATGAGGGCGCAATTCACTTGGTAATCGCCGGCTGGAAATGATTTAGTATATGATCCAGGAATAACAACCGAGCGTTCGGGAACAATGCCTTTGAATTCGACGGGAGAATCACCAGAGACATCAATGATCTTGGTAGATTTTGTCAATACAACATTGGCACCCAATACCGCTTCTTTGCAAATTCTCACTCCTTCTACCACGATGGATCTTGATCCGATAAAGCATCCGTCCTCAATAATGACGGGTGCGGCTTGCAAGGGTTCTAGCACTCCACCTATTCCTACACCCCCGCTGAGATGAACATTTTTCCCGATTTGAGCACAGCTCCCTACCGTTGCCCAGGTATCAACCATAGTTCCCGAGTCTACAAAGGCACCAATATTCACGTAGGAAGGCATCATGATAACTCCTCGAGCTAGAAAGGCCCCGTAGCGGGCAATGGCATGGGGGACAACGCGAACTCCAAGCTCGGCATAACCCCTTTTAAGTTCCATTTTGTCGTGAAATTCCATTGGCCCAGCCTCGATTGTTTTCATCTCCTGAATAGGGAAATAAAGCACTACAGCTTTCTTGACCCATTCGTTTACTATCCATTCACCATTTTCTGGGTAGGCCACTCTCAATCTCCCTTTGTCGATCTCTTCAATCACATTTCGAACTGCAGACTTATACTCATCCGCCTTCAGTAAGTCACGATTAGTCCAAGCGTTTTCGATAAGATCTTTCAATTTCTCCTGAGTCATTACTTTCAATTTGCACAAATATACAAAGCCGAGAAGGAGGATTTCTTACTTTTGATCATGCCTCGACTCATTGCGATAGATTTTGGAACGAAAAGATGTGGTTTCGCCGAAACCGATGACCTGCAAATTATAGCAAGTCCATTGACAACAGTAGACACCAAATCAGCCTTTGAGTTTTTGAAAGAATATCTGGGAAAATACCAAGTTGAAACCATTGTTGTTGGTGATCCTCGACGATGGGACGATACTGATACCCATGCAACTCAGCCAGCGAATGCATTTTGCGAAAAACTCAGCAAGCTCTACCCGCAAATTCCAGTGGTTCGAGAAGATGAAAGCTTCACAAGCAAAATGGCGATGCAGACCATGATTGACGGTGGGATGAAGAAAAAAGACAGACGGGTAAAAGGCAATTTGGACAAAATCAGCGCTGCACTGATACTTCAGTCCTACATGCGAAGACGGGAACTTAATCCTTAAATACTTCGATGTCTTTCTTAACTGTCGTTAAGTCAGTGAATTTCCCCAAGTAACGGGTAGCCTTCACCACATGATTGTCAATCCAATGGTAATTCCCGCCACGTGGCTTACCAACTAACAATCCGTGATACTTGAATCCGTATTTATCCAACCAAGCCTCAGTGATTTCACGGTGAGCTTCAGTTCGACTGGTGAAGAAGGTGATGATATGTCCTTCGTCGTACCATTTGTTGATGGTAGCCAAGGCGTCTTCAAAAGGCAGACAGGTCGACATCCGCTCCGGCTCTTCGTTGGGCACATCTTCTGTGATGGTTCCATCGATGTCGATGAGGAAATTCTTAACCTCTTCCGATAAGATTGGACTAGCGTTTTTGCCTTCTGCGTCTTTGGCTTGATTCAGATCTGTCACCTTGTTTTAATTTTATACAAATATAGCGCTTAGTGTAAATCAAACACTAAGTCAATTTAATGATGTTCACTTTTGGATTGAGTGGGTCAATAGCTTCTTTGATTTCTTCAAAGATTACGGGTCCTTGATTCAACCAAAATTCCATGATATTCATTTTTCTTTCTTGGAAACTACCGTCAGGAAAGAACTTATCAGCGAGCTTTCGAATTTGATTAATCTCTAATTCCTGAGCGTTCTTCGCTGCTTTTATCAACTTCTTTTCGAGGTTTTCAAGCGCGTTGATTTGCCTTTGTTGTTCGGCCAGAATGGACTTACCCAATGTAGGATCGATACTTTCCGCTTGCGGCTTGATACTGGAGTAAATCTCTTCCAATTTCGACTTCTGTTCCGTAAAGTCAATATTCGCTTTCTCAGCCGCTCGATGAGATAGGTAGGACTCCAAATCTCCAAAAAGATCTTTCGCTTGAAGCTCGAGTTTCTCCATTTTATCACTGCTCTTTCCATCTATCAAGACCACTGAATTACGCACCATCAAGGCAGGAAAAGTCAATCCATAATTCTCAAATGCTGACCTCAACTGCAGCCAGTAAGCTATCTCTCCACCTCCACCTAAATAACAGAGATTAGGCAATATACATTCCTGATACATGGGACGCATAAGAACGTTGGGACTGAATTTCTCAGGATTAGATGCGATCCAAGTCTTCATTTGATCGGAAGTGAATTTCCGCCCAGAATCGGCACCGGCAAAGTCAGTTCCGTCTTCAACAATCCTCTCTCTCCCTTTATCATCTAGCAGGAAAAGATTAATCTCTCTTGGATTTGCTTGGATGTGATATCCCAAGTCTTTCAATCCTTCAATAGATTCATCTACACATTTCGCCGTTTCTTGATGAAAGATTTCCCTGCTGATGATCGGGCTAAAAAGTCCTTTCAATGCGGAATCATCTCCATCTATAATAACCAAACCTTGTTGCCCGAAAAGCTGATGAATCAAGCTTCTCATGGCTTCTGCAAGATTCAATTTGGAATATGCCGCAGTCAGCCATTCTTGTATTTCAGATGCATTCTGGTGTGAACCAAAAGCAGCAGAGATTTCTTCAATCACTGGTTTTAACTCTGCAATTTCAAATCTTCCTACTCCTCCTTTTTGTTGACTTTCCCAGCTAATTTTCTTCCCGAAAAGCTGAACATGATTGATCTCTTCAAAATCATGGTCTTCGGTTGCCATCCAGAATACGGGAACAACATGCCTATCCTTCCAATTCTTATTGAGTTCTTCCGCCAGTTTTATGGTGTGAAGTACTTTATATATCATGTAGAGGGGTCCAGTTGCAAGACAAAGTTGATGACCTGTCGTTACTGTGAAAGTATTGCTCTGCTTGAGTTTTTCTATTTGAGCGAGAGATTTCTCTGCATTGGGAACGTGTTGGTACTGACTTTTCAGAGCATCCACCAAAACTTCCCGTTTCTGCATTGAATGGACTGATCTATGCTCAGCGATTTTGTTCAATCCATCGAGATCTGGATATTCATTAATGAAAGTTCTAAGATTGTCTTTTCGACCGATGTAGTCTGAGACGAGAGAATTAAGAATACCTAAGCCGATAAAATCCATGCTTTTTTGCATGGTGCAAAATTAAAGAAATGAAATTGATCAGTGCACGATAGTTAGACTGCCTTCCATGATCTTTTCAACACGAGATCTGTCCTTGTTCACTTTTTCATAGACCAATTGCCACACGAACATATCGCTGGTCGCATTTCGTTTCACATGGCTTCCGTCCCAGCCTTTGCTGCTTTCATTCAAGGTGTAGACATGCTCTCCCCATTTGTTGAAAATCTTCATTTCAAAGGGGTATCCTTTTTTAGAAATCGGATAAAAGATATCGTTAATACCGTCGTTGTCTGGTGAAAATGCATTGGGGATGTAGAAGTCTTCTGCCGACTCATCAACGATTTCCGTTGTTACTTCGGTCTCTTCGTTTTTTTCTTCTCTGGGGATGTCAATCTCTTCGCTGATAGGCGTTGGCTCTACCTCAACCAACTTAAAATCATCGACGAAATAATAAGCGAGGCTGGGATTGTTGGATGTTTCTTGGATAATATCTTTGTCGTCATCCGTTCCAAAAACCCCTATTGTTAAGTATTCGGCAGCATCATCTGCTTCAAAGTAGAATCGCAAAAGCCTCCAAGTATTTCCGTAAATCGTATTGCCAAAACGAGCAGTAGGTTCTTGAAGAATTGGAGAATTTGCAACCTGTGCAGCAGGATTTATAGTAGCGCACATTCCGAGGTGAGAAGTAGAAAGTCCTGCGTTCGACAATTCAGAAATATTGCCGTTTGTGATTCTAAAACTCAGTTCATAAGCTTTTCCAACTTCCAGTGCCTCTGTAAGTTGCACCGAAAGATACTCTCTAAAGTTCAGTCCCTTTTCGCCAGTTGCAGCGAATCCCATAACGGCTTCTCCTTCAAAAGAGTGGACTTCACCGATTGGTGTTTCAGGTAAATCACCTCCAAGAATACCTTGGTTGTGAAAATAATCGGGCGATGAACTGGAGCTTTGGGCATTGCTCCAATCATTGACTAGACTCCACTGACCTGTAGTTTCAGGCAATCCAGAATTGTCTTCAAACCCAGGATTTGGAACCAAGTTTTGTGCTCCTAAGCTCAAGCTCAGAAAACAGATCGCTACTATTGATTGAAACACTTTCATATGAGCTTACAAGGTACGCCAAATCAAGGATAAATGAAAAGGAAATCGACAAAATATGAAGGTCTTGAACGCACAAAAGGGACTCCGCTGAGTCCCTTTTGCTACCTTAACCAAAACAACTAACATTGTCAAGAACAGAACCTTGCAGGTAGACTATTCTCTGCTGATGTCCAAGAACAGGACTATCAGCTTGTAGTATTGACGCAAGTAAATGAAAAATGTTGTTTGCTATTTGCTAAAAAATCTAAAAAAGATTCCGAAGCCAGACTCAGACCCTTGAATACTCATTTGATTATCAGTCAATTGAATTGGCCTGAAAGGAGTTTGAAAATAAGCCCTCACTCCGAAAGTATTTTTCGATCTTTTGATGGTGTAATACCAAGCGATTTCAGCTCTTCCAAGAATCAGGAATTGGGGAACTGTAATATTATCTTCTACAATGTGCTGATACTCTCCATCTTCATTCAGCAACATGACTGATCCGCTTTTAGTCATAATATTCAGTCGGTTCATGACACCAGCGCCAGCTTCAAAGTGGTGACTCTTCCCCCACTCTCGAACAGGAATGATATAGGATACAATGACTGGAACTTCTATGCTCCAATATCGGAAGCTAGATTTTGACCAATTCAAGGATAGGGTATCGGTTTCGGTTCCCAAATCGGGATAAGTAATTTGGGTAATTTGATACAATTCACCTGGATTTGGGGAATAGAATCGATAGAGGCTATCATGAAATTCGGCTGGATCGGTATTCGCAGCATCCCAACCTTGATAACTCAATCCGAGTCCAGTTCTTACAGCAATTTGCTCCTTCCAAGATCTCCGAACTTCAAAACATAAGTCTGGTCCGATCACAACTTTTCCTTTTTCTTCTAGAAAGAGTTCAAGGGGATTGAGTCTAGAAACGTCAGAAATAGAGCGGTATCGAGAAAATCTACCTCCCACAAATGCTCCAAATTCCCAAAGTCCAATCCTTTCTTTTATTGGCTGCTCAGGTTCAGTTGGAGTTACCACTGGATCTACCCAAACGGTATCAACTTGCTCTTGTCTTTCAATGATCACCACTCTGCCGTCAAGGATGAGTGTGTCTAGAATAGAAATTGAAAATGATTGAAAGGACATGAGACATAGGGCAACAATTAAGGCTCGTCGCAATGACGAGCCTTTATTGTATTGATATGTTTCAATTTTATTTTTCAATGCTCCGAAATCCTATTGGGGAGCAAATTAATCATTGTTTTCGCTCTCCTTTTCCTTCTCTACTTTTTTCTTTACCACAACAGGAAGGATGAGCGGTTCTTCTAGAGATTTCTCACCACCAACTTCGGTCTTGCCTTCGGTAGTTGAAGTCTCTATTGCATCCGTTGATCCTTGACTAGCGATCGAGCTTGAGGAAACAGTGCCTTGTTTTTGATTGGAAGCGCTAACATTCTCATTGATCGGCTTAGAGCTTGATGCTGATGGGCTGCAGGATTTCGTGTTCGCCATCATCTTACAAGAGATTGCTTCTTCAGCGATTTCCTCATCCATCTCATCGGATTTGTTTCCGGTGCTATTTATGAATTCTATGCTGCGATGTGCTTTCTCTATCATGTAGATGTTAGCTGCATCAAAGTCAGGACTTTTGTGCTGAGAAGCCACATCTGAACTGGAATTTGTGCCAATAACAAGAGCGCTAAGTCCCGTGATTCCGAGAAGGATAAGCCAAGCATTGAGGCTCCATCCTAGGAAAAATCCTTTGCGCTTTTCTTTCATTTTTTCCTGAATCCCTGCGTAGATGTGTGCAGGAACCTCCGGTTGAAAACCTTCAAATGAAGATTTCACAGAGTGGAAAAATTGTTCTTCGTTCATATTCATATTCTTTATTCTACTTACAAGTGTATTCTGCTTAGTTCCTCCAACTCACGTTGCAGGTATTTTTTTGCTCTTGACAATTGCGATTTTGACGTATTGATATCAATTTCGAGTATGTCTGCAATTTCTTTGTGTTTGTAGCCTTCGATCACGTACATGTTAAAAACAACTCTGTAACCGTCGGGCAATGCATTTATTGTCTTCATCAATTCCTCTTGAGTAAACTCAGAGTGCATGAATCCATCTTGGTGATCATCTTTGGTGTAGGCAATCTCTGTCACATCCTGTTGATAGGCATGTTTCAGGTTTTTCCTGTAATGGGTGATTGCCGTATTCACCATGATCCTTCTTATCCACCCTTCAAAAGAATTGTCAATTGAATATTGTTGAATATTCTTGAAAATCTTCACCCAGGCCTCCATCATCACATCTTCAGCATCGAATTTACCTTTGGTATACCGGAGGCAAACTCCGAAAGTCATAGCTGAATAACGATGATAAAGAGCATCTTGCGCCTTTTTATCTTCGTTTTTACATCCTTCTATTAACTCTGATAATGCTGTCATGCTCCTATTAGACTATACTATTTAAAAAAGGGTTGCGTAATCTTCTGTTAATTTCGTAAAATTTTACAGAAAATCTTCTTTGGAAAGGTTTAACCACTCTAGGGTAGAGTTGCAAAAGATATCTTCTACGGTTTCTTGTGGGAGATTCATTTCTTCTATAAATCTTCCAATTTCAAGATCTCCTAATGGAAATGGATAATCGGATCCCAATGTCACTCGTTTGCTGCCTTGAAGATCGAGTACATAATTAAGCATCTTCGGATCATGGGTGATTGAATCGACCCAGAATTTACCGAGATAATCTCTAGGATTGATGGGGTTGTCAATGGCAACGAGGTCTGGCCTGCAATTGAATCCGTGCTCTACCCTTCCTAAAGTGGCCAAGAAAGATCCGCTTGAATGGGAAAAATTGAACCTCAGCTTGGGCAGTCTCTCCATCACACCACCAAAAATGAGGGAACAAATTGCTCGACTTGTTTCAGCTGGCATTCCTACCAACCAGGGCAGCCAATACTTTTCCATGTGCTCCTTCCCCATCATATTCCAGGGGTGAATCATAATGGCTAAGTCCAATTCCTGACAGGCTTCGAAGATGGGAAAGAACTGAGGATCGCTCAAATTCATATCGTTGATGTTCGACCCAATCTGTATGCCCTTCAATCCGAGTTCATTTTTACAGCGGTGCAATTCTTTGATCGCCAATTCGGCATCTTGCATTGGAACGGTGGCTAATCCTATGTAGTTTTTCGGATAATCGCGGCAGAGCTGAGCAATATGATCATTGAGAAATTGAGAAATCTCCAGTGTATCAGCTGGTTTGGCATTGTATGAGAACATCACAGGAATGGTACATACAACTTGAACCTGGGTATTGAATTTTTGATACTCTTCAATTCGTTGTTCCGGATGCCAGCAATTGGAGGCTATTTCGCGGAAAAACTTCGAGCCTTGCATCATCCTTGCATATCCAGCGCGATGATGATCGAGGTAAATGAAATTTCCGTAACCGAATTTCTTGGTCCAATCCGGCAATTTATCCGGAAGGATGTGAGTATGCATATCTATTTTGAGCATGGCTGCAAATTAATAAACTGGATTCATTGTGCCTTCTTTACTGTGGATAGATCTATCATATTCACCGGATTTGTTTGTAAACCAGTGATTTCCTTGCGAACAAAGTGCGAAACTTGATCATAATACAAGGGAATAATGGGCGATTGTTCCATCACCAAGCTATCCATTTCTCGGTAAAGCTTCAATCTTATTCCGTCATTCAGCTCATGTCCTGCCTTCACAAACAGGGAATCGAAGCGAGCTGATTTATAATGGGTGTAGTTTGGTCCACTTGGACAAAAATTCTCACTGTAGAAAAGGGCTAAAAA
>Ga0222689_1000102_pt1 | contig 46936 bp, 40 predicted proteins | sample AntAcemetage1231_FD_179838 | JGI IMG/M metagenome (GOLD analysis project Ga0222689, IMG submission 179838) | Saline water microbial communities from Ace Lake, Antarctica - #1231 | ecosystem: Environmental > Aquatic > Non-marine Saline and Alkaline > Saline | place: Antarctica: Ace Lake...
GTCAAAACCTCGTTCATGGAAAAGTGTGTTGGGAATCATGACAATAAGCTATCCCGACAGAATGAATTTAACCCAATGACACACTTAACTGTACACAACCCTATCTTTGTCGGTCATCGACCTTGACTGATTTTCCCCAAAAATTCTCAAAAAAAAGTTGGTCCCAAAAAAGAGGGCACATCTCAGATGTGCCCTAAAAAATGTGTCCACTTTTTTTTAAATTTATTCTCGAGTGAAATTTTTCATTCCAATTATAAACTTCAACTATGCCACGACAAAACTTTCAGCGAGAAATCCGAGACAGATTACGATTGACCCAAGATGATTTCGCGCAATTGCTGGGAACCAGCAGAACTATGATTTCAAAATCAGAAAACAATTCCAAGCGAATGAGCTTGAGTGCCTCCAACATTATTGTTGGTTTGGTTCAGAGTTTGGACGGCAAAGTAAAAAAGCGAGAAGCAGTAGAAAAGAAGTCGGGTGCGGAAATTGATGCCAGTTTTAATGCATACCTGGTAGATGCTTTGACCAATGCCAAGTTGCGCATTATAATCCTGGAAGATAGCTGTCGTAAAAAGGAAACTGCGATCAAGCTTGCGACCTGCGATCGAAAAATGCTGGAAGCGGATGATTGGTCAAAGTCCAAGCTGCTCAAAGGAATTGATGATTTGTGGAGACGATCTATACTGGGTAAGCTGCAAGGGGTTAGCAATGTGGCAGAAGTGAAGGATTTGAATAGACAGCGAGTAGAGCTGATGCAGTTGAAGGCCTTTGTGAAGCAATACGATAAGAAGCTAAAAAGCAGCAGTCCAAAAGGGAAAGCACTGAAGTAAGGAGTATCATCTTGACGATCTATATCAAAAGGCAGGTTCCTGGAATTAATCCTTTCGGGCCAGAATCTCCAATTGTTGCGATATAGTGTGTTCGTATTCATGTTGAGTCAATGTGCGCGGGTAGTCTTCCTGCCGCAGCCGTATTGTTCTTAAAGTTCTTGTTTTTCAGTAGTATCCAGTAAAACTATATTATATATAGGTATAGTATTTATTGAATACAGAATTAAAGATAATACTATTTATTTCAGAAATCCAAATAATAATCAAATTTTAGTCTAGGATTAGGGTGCTTAAAACTACGGAAAAGCAAAAAAAAATCCTCGCTGATAATTAGCGAAAAAATGTGCTGTAATGCTTGAAAATAAAGGATTAATAAGATTTAGTCGTGATTTTAAAAAGTAGCGTTTGCGGAGGAGTAGGGCCCTAATCACAACTACGTAAGAGCGAAAAATTGATTTTTTACTTCGAAATAGTTTCAGAAATATTTGTCCGTGAAATAATTCACAAACAATTTAATTCTTTCAATCATGGACTATCAAGTAAGTTCACTTAATGATGCTGGAACAGTAGATTCTATCATCAGCCAGACTGTATTAGAACGCAGTTCTTTACAGATCAAAATGGCAGGTATTCAGACAGATCTGAGTACGTACAGTACAACAAGCGATGACATTCCCTCTGCCATTGCTTATGTAAGCGCCGAAATCGAAAATGCAGAGGAAAACTTACCAAATCTACCGGAAGGAGATTTCAGAACCAAGATGGAAACCGCCCTCTTGAGAAACAAGCTGAAACTGAATCTCCTGGAGAAGAAAGCCGAAGAGTACAGTGCTTTTGCACAGCTCGATCGTCAATTTGAAGTTGCCAAGTTAACAGGCCAAATTGATGAGAGTGATCAGTACCTGGCTCAGCTGACTTTGAGAAGGGATGAGCTTTTGGCGAATCCTCCGGCCTCCGACTCCTAAAGGAGAGAACTCCGATTCTTAAAGCGGAGTACTTCCAAATCCTTAAGGACAATACCTTAGGATGAAAAACTAAAAACTAAAACGAAGAGCCTGTTCTATTGAGCAGGCTCTTTGTTATTTATACCAGTCTGAATATTTCAATGAAATAGAACGAACACATTCATCTCATAAAAACTTTCAAAAAAAAGTGGGTACATTATTTAGGGTACATTTTAGATGTACCCTCCTTTTTGTGCCCAACTTTTTTTCACAAAAAAAAATTGAAATTATTTTTTGAAAGTTTTTGAACGAAAAAGATTTGTCGGGGGAATTGATTCGGTCCACGGAAAATTATTTTGATGCCGAAACATTTTCATGTTATGATTTTGATTCACGAAATCGAATACAATTTATGATGTGATGTGGTTTGTATTGTTGAAAGACGCAAAGCATTGCGTCTCTACGTTCGTCGGGACATTAGATTTTCGGTTGAAAGGTTTATGGATTGCAATAGACGTACTGAACGAAATTCATACAATTTATGATTTGATGTGGTTTTGTAGAGACGCAATGCCTTGCGTCTTTTTTACGACCAGACACGGAATGTGACGTGGTTTTCGTTTTTCACGATGAAATATGAAACCGGAACATGAAACCTGACGTGGTTTTCGTTTTTTCCGATGGAACATGGAACCGGATTTGGAATTTGATTTGTATTGTGGAAAGACGCAAAGCATTGCGTCTCTACGTTCGTCGGAACACAAGATTTTCGGTTGAAAGGTATATGGATTGCAATAGAAGTCCTGAACGAAATTCATACAATTTATGATTTGATGTGGTTTGGTAGAGACGCAATGCCTTGCGTCTTTTTTACGACGAGATTCGGAATGTGACGTGGTTTTCGTTTTTTGCAATGAAATATGAAACCGGATTTGGAATTTGATTTGTATTGTGGAAAGACGCAAAGCATTGCGTCTCTACGCCCGTCGGAACATAAGATTTTCGGTTGAAAGGTATATTGATTGTAATAGACGCCTAAAAAATATCCCATGCCATATGTCCTAAAATTGTTGATATTGCGTTAAGCAGTGAGCCACACGCTGGTTGTATCCAAAAAATGGAACCATGAATCTTTTACCATCTAATGCCCGAAAAATTCATCAATAAATACCGCATTGATTCCGTGAGGTTGAAACATTGGAATTATGGATGGAGCGCATCCTATTTTGTAACGATATGCACACAGAATAGCAGATGTTGGTTCGGTGATATAATAGATGGGGAAATGGTTTTAAATGATATGGGACATATTGTTAAATCGGAATGGATTAAGACGTTCGAAATGCGGTCTGATATGAATTTAACAATGGGCGAATTTGTGGTGATGCCCAACCATTTTCATGCGGTTATTGAGATTGGTGAAAATGAATACAATGAACAACAGGATACATCCCTACCTCCCAACGCTCCTGAAAACACTAACACATTTGGGCCACAATCCAAAAATATACCAGCCATCATTCGAGGATTTAAAATGAGCGTCACAAAAAAGGCCCGATTGATAAATCCAAATTTTGGATGGCAACCGAGGTTCTATGATCATATCATCAGAGATGAGGAATCGTTACAAAAAATATCAGAATATATAATTGACAACCCATTGAATTGGTCTAAAGATCAATTTCACAAATAGATTTTATCGATTATGTGGTTCGTAGAGACGCAAGGCATTGCGTCTTTTTTACGATAGAATACGGATTGTGATGTGGTTTTGTAGAGACGCAATGCCTTGCGTCTTTTTTAGGGCAGAACATGAAACCCATCATAGATTATGATTTGTATTTCAGAAAGACGCAAGGCATTGCGTCTCTACACCCGTCGGAACATGTGTCCTGCGTGTTTATATCATGCCCTCACCGTTGACAACAAAACCTCGTAATAATTCTTGTTCATCATTTTGCTGCGCAGCCAGGAATAAAAGGTAACCGCCTGAATATCATTTTTCATATCAATCACACCAATATTTGTTTCTCGAACCTGATCTTTAAATTCGGCGGAGCTAATGCTTTCTGGCGAGAGAATCATTTTAGAAATAAAATTCATGAAGACCGCAGCACTTTGGTATTTCGGCAGCGCAATGAATTTTGCAAATCGTTTCTTGGTTCGCTTCAACAAGGTTTCTGCCAATTCAAAATTACCGAGTTCGTAATGAATTATAATTTCAATCATGTTCTTCTTGAAGCGCCATTCCTTCCCCATCTTGACTTGTAGAAATTTATCAGATCGTCCAATTCTTGCCATTTCTTTGTTGGCCATTCGGAATTCTCCGGCATTGAAATAGTAGACCGCCAGATTGATGTGCATATTGAAGCGCTCTCGAAGCTCTGTCAGTTTGTTCTTTTTCTTTAAAAATTCTTCCATCACTTCGATGGAGAGTAGATTCTCACCGGTATAGCAAAGCGTTGCTGCTTTCAGCGATAGGTATTTTGGATAGAGGGGAGTCGTCTTAAATTTATTGGTAGGAAGAAGATTTTCCATCTTATTCAGCCATTCAATGGAGGCTTCAAATTTTCTATTTCGATACAAGGTATGAGCAATGATGAATAGAAAGGAGATTTCCAGCTGCACATCATTCGGGCCGAAGGCGTCGTTTTTCTTCAGTCGATTGTAAATCCGAATGGCATAAGGTTCCAGCTTCTGGTATTCTTTGGTGCTCGCAAAAGCGGAACGGGCAAGACTAATAATGGTGTGTAGAAAGGCAGGATTGTTGGCTTCGACATCCGTCAATTGAATCTGACCCATGACTTCATCGATCATTTGCTCTGGATCAATGGGGTGAGCATGAAGCTTTGCTTTTTCCATTTTATTGCGAATGAAAGCACTGGCTATCGTCAGTTTCCGAAAAGTAGCATAGTGACTGGTATTCTTTTCCCAGGCTGCAGAAACTTCGTCAAGATCAAGTTCTAAGACCCGTGAATGAGTTACGAGCAACTTATAAATTGATTCAAGTTCTTCGTACTGGTGATTTTTAATGGCAATCTGTTCTGCTTTTTTCAAGTAATGTCCAGCCAGTGGAAATGCATTCTTCTCCAGCATGAATCGTCCAACCGTCACCATCGCAAACACCCCACATGCTGCATCAGCCTCCAACTTCAGCCGTTGAACAACAATGAAATTGAAAATTTGCTCGATAAGTTGCTTACGCATGCTGTAATAGGCATTCATGTTCAACGAACCGTACAGAGCAACAGACATTTCACTCGGCCTCAATTGCTTGTGGGAGGCGAGCAATAGAAACAGTTTCGGCTCCAATTGACTTCTGCTGTTTCTAGCCAGGTAGGAGCTAAATTCCTTTTGTTCATCGTCGCTGAGATGAATTACGAGTGAGTCGAGTAGATCCAAAACAAGAGAGGTTTAAGGTGATTGTCTAAATTATCATTTCCAACGGTATTCTGTCCTTTGCTAATTCGCGTGCAGCTTTTCGATGCTCTTGCAAATGGAATCTACCAAAGTCGTTAAATAGCTGGAGTCCCAGAGGTTGTTGTAATCTACGGTATTGTCCATGAATCCACATTCCAACAAAAAAGCTGGGGCTATGGGTTTCCTCAAGATGTAGTAATTCTTTTCTTTGTCTCTATCGCCGTCAGATCTATCAAAACGCATACGTTGACCGACGAGATCAGTTTCCAGATTACCCAATATCATTTCGGCGATGGCATCTGATTGTGTCGAGCCAACAGTGGTGAATCCTTCTACCCCAATTCCGCCGCCTGCATTCGCGTGAATACTGAGTATATAAGTGTTGCGGTCAATGGCATAAATGGCATTGGCTCTATTCACTCGTGTTTCTAGCGTCACATCGTTGTATTCTGGTGAGAGGTGGTGGTAGGGAATATTTTTTCTGTCCAACTGTTCTATGATTCTGTTCACCACCCAGCGGTTGAACATTCCTTCGTACAATACTCCTCGGCTCCACTTGGGGCTTCTCTTACCGGCGGTTTGGTATTTCCCGGCAATCACTCCGCCGTGTCCATTGTCTAGCATTACGGTAAGGCTCATAATATTTTAGTTTTAATCGTTAAGGGTCATTCAATACAGCGGCAATTTCGGAATTTGTAAAAGGGGTTGGGTAGAAAGGATTAGACTAAAGTCGGAGAAAAGGAGGGGATTTGCAAATGGGGGGGTATTTTAATTATGAATGAGAAATTTAAGTAATTTCAGAATGTTGAATTGGGGAGGGGTAGATTGAATCATAATGGATGAAATAACAATTGGTATTATCCGTCGAGAAATCACTCTTTGATGTTTTGTAAGGGTAATCCGATTAAATTTAGAGAAATATACGCAGTACAGTCAGACTTATAAACTAGTTGTGCTTCATTACCAGAAAACGCTAACCAATGATTAAATTCTTTCGAAAAATTCGCCAAAACTTACTTATGGAAAACAAAACTGGAAAGTATTTGAAATATGCTATTGGCGAAATTGTTCTTGTAGTGATTGGAATTTTAATTGCTCTTCAGATAAATAATTGGAATGAAGAAAAAAAAATCTCGAATACAGAACTTGAGATTCTTAAATTAATGAGAAAGAACCTCAATTCTGATCTAAGCGATATGAATGGAAATATTGCATTTTATAAGGTTAGACAAAAGGCAGCACAAGTTGTTCTAAAATCTCTTGATGATTCATTATATAGAAACGACTCTTTAAGATTTTCTTATGCCAATTTAGGTCTTTCGCCTTTTTTTACCGAAACAACTTCTGCTTACGAGAATTTAAAGTCGATTGGTTTTGAAATTATAAAAAATGACAGTTTAAAAGAGTACATAATGTCTATCTATAGTAAGAGTTATCAATGGATGGAAGAGCTTGAAGATGCTCATTCCAATTATACCAATACAATAATGGGCCCCATACTAACAGATAATTTAATTGTTGATAATCAATGGCAAAGCGCAAAGCCTATGAATTTGGTTGAACTTAAGAACAATCATAGATTTAAAGAGACACTTAAGAAAAGTTACGGTTGGAATTATTACATGATTGAGAGAAATAAAGAACTAATGAAATCTGTTGCTTTACTTGTTCAACAAATAACCGATGAAATAGATCAAAGACAATAACCGATTTAATTTTGATATAAATAACGAAAGCACAACACAGAACTGAGCTAAAAAACAAGCTCTAGATCAAATTTATATTCGTCCTCTTCACACTCATTAACAGGGTTTTACACTTCGATATTCTGGCTCGAAAGGCACCCTTACGTTGGCATTGTCACCATCCCTCTCCCTTCTTCTTCCATATGTGAATGTGAATGTGACTGGTGCCCTCGCGTTCCCCAGCCCTAAAGGGCGTGCCCTCGCGCTACATTGCTGGCAGAATCTGCGAAGACGTCCACCATTTATAGGGATTTACCATTTTGATTACCACTTGACAACATGTTGTACGGGGGAACTGTGCGAAGGCGCCCTTTAGGGTCGGGGAAGGCAGCTTGGGCTTGAACCTCTAGAAACAACTATTCCTCCTCATGCGAATGTGACTTTTGCCCTCTCGTTCCCCAACCCTAAAGGGCGTGCCCTCGCGCTACATTGCCGGCAGAATCCACGACGACGTCCACCATTTTTAGGTATTTACAAATTTGATTTTCACATGACAGCATGTTGCAGTGGGGAATTGTGCGAAGCCCGCCCTTTAGGGTCGGGGCAAGGCAGCGTGGGCTTGAACCTCTAGAAACAACTATTCCTCCTCATGCGAATGTGACTATTGCCCTCGCGTTCCCCAACCCTAAAGGGCGTGCCCTCGCGCGACATTGATGGTAGAATCTGTGAAGGGAAAGCCTGCAGCCTTGGTTTATACCTTGTGGTATAGAGGGAGGTTATCATAAATTCCCTAATTTCATTGATTGGATAAGAAATAGTCAGAAACCGCTAACCAATGATAAAAATCTTTCGGAAAATACGATACGAGCTCATGGAGAAAAACAAAACTGGAAAGTATTTTAAGTATGCCATCGGAGAAATTGTACTTGTGGTTTTAGGGATTTTAATTGCGCTTCAAATCAATAATTGGAATCAGAATTCCAAAGAAAAAGATGTCGAACAAAAGTATCTTGTCTCTTTAAAGGAAGAGTTTAATCACAATCTTATTGAATTAAACACTGTTGTTGAGAGTAATACATTTAATCGCAAAAATGCGGTGGAACTTTCAAGCCTTATGGGTCCAGATACCACAGGTATTACAGAAGAAGAATTTGCTCACTTGGCTATGAATATTACAAATTGGGAAGTTCAATACCGTCCAAATCAGGCTGTATTGGATGAAATCATTAGTTCTGGAAAACTTGCGATTTTTCGCGATGATAAACTGAAATATGCTTTGTCTTCTTACTATGGAAAACTGTATAAAGTTAAATTTCAGGAAGAAGAACACTCGGGATTAAGGCGTGATATAATTGCCCTTATGAACACTCAAGGTAATGCTAAAAAGATGTTGATTGGGGAAGAATGGGAAACTTTTGGAATAGGTGAAAGCAAATTTAAACTTGGAAACCTCCACTTATTACAGTCTCAAGAATTAGAAAATCAACTCGTAGATTTCATTTTAACCTCGAGCTATCTAAACACCCATTACTATTCAGAATTAAAACAAGAAATTGATATAGTTTTAGGATTGATTGATCAAGAAATAGTAAAATAAAGTAAACACAACTCTACGGAGCATGTCCAGAGGCAGCGTGGGTTTCACAACCGAGTAACAACTATTCCTCTCTTCTTCCGCATGTAAACAGGACTCCTGCCCTCGCGTTCCCCAACCCTAAAGGGCGTGCCTTCGCGCTGTATTGCAGGCATAATCCACGAAGACGTTTACCATTTTATTGGTATTTACAAATTTGATTTCCACTTGAGAACATGTTTTACGGGGGAACTGTGCGAAGGCGCCCTTTAGGGTCGGGGCAATGCAGCGTGGGCTTGACTACTGAGCTTCAACTATTCACCTCTTACTCCGCATGCGAATGGGACTCCTGCCCTCGCGTTCCCCAACCCTAAAGGGCGTGCCTTCGCGCTACATTGCTGGCAGAATCCGCGAAGTCGTTTACCATTTTAATAGGTATTTAAAAATTTGATTTCCACATAGCAGTGTGTTGTACGGGGGAACTGTGCGAAGGCGCCCTTTAGGCTTAATTACTCCCTTTAGGGCCGGGGAAGGCAGCGTGGGCTTGACAACTGAGAATCAACTATTCCTCTCTTCTTCCGCATGTGAATGTGACTGGTGCTCTCGCGTTCCCCAACCCTAAAGGGCGTGCCCTCGCGCTGCATTGGTGGAAGAACTCCAAACTTTGATTACGATCCAGATATCAAGACGTTAAAGGTGACACGAATTGGCGATATAAGGTGGGTGTCCTACTACTTGGTTTATTTATCAGCAGCATTGAAGGGAAGTATCTCGGAATCCAGCAGCAGACTAACGGAATTTGGAGAGTATATAATAGAAAAGAATTTTTAGATTACTTTGGTGAATTGAACCTAAGGGACAAAGAAGCGTCTTCGAGGTGAACAACAAATTTAGTGTAGTGCCTAAACTTTAACGAACATTTAAGTCCATGAATTTGTCTGCTGTAATAATTTTAATCACACAAAATAGATTAATGATTTCCTTCCGTAACGTTGTAGGAGTAGTGTTCTCAATTTGTTTTATGTGTTCTGGCTCAATCAATGGTCAAAGTAAATTTGAGAAAGGTTGGCAGTCGTTAAACGAAACTAAGATTGAAGAGGCAACTGGTCATTTTGAGTCTGCATTAAAGAATCCTTTGTTAAAGGAGAAATCACTCTTGTGTCTAACATTATTGAATTCGCAATTAGGCAAAGAAGAGCAAGCCTCAAAATATTTTAACGAGTTCTTCGATAACTCTTCAGACCCATATCCCGAATTATATTCAATGTGGTTTGAAAATGGCGTAACTGGAAAAACAGGCAAGAAAAATCAGTATCAACTAGATCTGCTAAAGAAAATAGCAAAAGATGACAGGAACATTGGAAAGCTTGATGCCGGAACTCAATATAGATTGGGTTTTCATTATGTAATGTCCTTCGATAAAGTAAATGCAGCAAAACATTTTGATAATATTCAGCACATTGACAGTTGGATGATGTTGGGCCCCTTTGATAATGTTGTAAACAGTGGTTATGATAAAGATTTTGATGTTGTTTCGCATCCTGAAGCGGTAGCAAAGTTTAATTCTAAATATGGTGGAGAAATCTCTTGGTTTGAGCCTCCGTTAAAAAGCCAAGATGGCTATATGTTTCAAGGCACCTATTTTTTAAGCAATAATAGTATTGTCTATGCACAAACCTTCATAGAATCACCGAATGAACAAGAGGTCATTCTAAATTTTGGATATTCTGGCTCGATGAAATTTTGGATAAATGATTCATTGATTTATAGAAACCCCGACCATCGTATAACGGAAATGGACTATTTCAGATTTAATTGTACGCTGAATAAAGGGCATAATAGGCTATTGGTGCAATTGGGTGACTATGATGAAACATTGCCGAATTTCACGATGAGAATTACTGACTCTAGCCACAATTCTTTGTCATTGCCTAGATCAAATAAGCCTCAACAGTATCAAAAAGGAATATCCAACGTTGAAAGAATCCCATATTTCGCAATTGCCAAACTAGAAGAGAAAGCGAAAGAGGATGTGCTATACAAAATCTTATTAGCTATGGCTTATAAGCGTTCTAATGAATTGGACAAAGCTGAAGCGATATTGTTAGCTGCTTATGAAAAAGAACCTCGAAATTTCTTTGTATTAAGGAGCTTAGTATTACACTATGACAAGTCGAGTGATAATACGAATCAGAACAAGTTCTACGAATTATTTGCAGAAAACTATCCCAATGACATTAATGTGCTTCAAAACAAGATTGATGAATTCATTAAAGAGAAAGATAAAAAAAAGACCAAGGAGTATATAGGAATATATCTTTCAAAATACTATGACCCTTATGAGGAGTTATCTTTTGACTTAAATCTAGCGGGTTTAGAAAATAACAATGAGGAAATATTGTTATTGTATGACAGTATTTATCGTCAATACCCAGATGATTATACTGCTGTTGTAAATCAGTACTCCGTAGAAAAATCTCATTATTCGAATCCTGTAAAAGCAAATGAAATCCTTAAGAAATATCTTGTGGACAATTACGATTCCGATATCGTTTCCGAACTGGCAAGGAACTTTGTCAAAGAAGGAAAGATAGACTCAGCACTAGTGTTATTACAAAAGCAAATTGACTTGGTTCCGTACGGCATAGAAACATATAGTAACATAGTGAACCTTTTGTCAAGGCAGTCTAAATATGATGAAGCCATTGAGGTATGTAAAACAATCATTGAAAACAGACCGTCAGATTATAATACACTTCATGACTTGGCAATTTTAAACAACATCCTAAATAATAAAAAATTGGCTATTTCTTATTACGAGGAGGCCTTAAATCATTTCCCGTTTTCCTTCGAGATAAATGAAAAAATCAGGGAACTAAAAGGGCTAAAAAGGGCAGTAGATCTTGTTCCTAACTTAGCGCCTTCTGATATTATAAAGGAGTATGAAAGTAACTTTACACCCAAAACAAAACAGTCGTATGATGTTGTCGTGAACAGCAAGTACTTGTTTGTTTTTAATTCTAAGGCAAGTGCTAGAATATACCGTTACATATTAAAAATTAATGATGAGGATGCAATAAAAAAATGGCAAAGGGTTGATTTCAGCCCTCCTATTAACATGGATGTGTATATTAATGATGTTGAAGTAATAAAGAAAAACGGAAATAGAATTCTTGCGGAAAGAAACGACAATGAAGTCGTGTTTACAAACTTGGAGTTGGGGGATTACATTTATGTGTCTTATTCGGAGAAACAGGTTAATGGTGGGAAATCGGCGATGTTTATTAGTGATAGTTACTCTTTGAATTCCTATTCCCCAACCTATAGTACAGAATATAATTTATACCTGGAAGATGATTTAAAATTTATTAACACTGTTACGATTGAAGCATGTAGTCCTGAGGTTTCAAAAGAAGAGGGATTTACTAAATATCAATGGATTAAACATTCTCCAGCTACGATTAAAGCTGAACTCAATTCACTGCCGTTCAGCGACCTTTCTCAAATAGTTCATGTTTCCCTTGATTATTCTTGGAAAGATATTGTTCAATGGTATAGTGATTTGTCGGGATTTCAAGCAAAACCTGATTTTACAATTAAGAAAATAGCGAATGAGTTGTTCGATGGAAAGCATTATTCTGATGACGAGAAATTTCAAGTGATATATGATTTTGTACTTACAAACATTCAGTACAGTTCAATTGACTTTAGGCAAAGTGGTCATATCCCTCAAAAAGCATCAACGGTTTATCATACTAGACTTGGAGATTGTAAAGATGTTTCAACGCTGTATGTTTCTTTGGCGAGAGCTGCTGGTTTGCAAGCCAACCTTGTGCTAATTAATACTAGCAATAACGGCAAGAAGGACGTTTTACTTCCCTCACTTAACTTTAATCATTGTATTGTAAAAGTTTATTTGAAGGATGGGTATAAATATCTTGAGCTAACTGATCGGAATTTACCCTATGGATATTTGTATAATTATCATAATGGTGCGGCGATATTGGAAATTCCAATCAACAATATATCTGAAATAATAGGATTGGAATATTTGAAAACGAATGCAAATTATAATACTGAAGTAATTAGGAATACAAGTATAAAGGTAGACGAGGATTCAAAAATGAGAATCGAAAAGTCTAACATTAAGACTGGAACACAAGCAGCTTCAATTTGTAAATCTTATTATAACATTGATGAAGAAGCAAGGGTTGAAAAGTTGAAGGGATCTGTTTCTGACGATTTTAAATCACATGTAACTATTGATAGAATCGATTTTAAAAAGTTGAAACCACGAGAGGATAGTGCCCAGTACAGTTATTCTTTTACGGTAGATAATGATGTTTTGAATTTGGGATCATTCAAGACTTTTAAAATTCCTTTTACAGATGTTTTAGTGAGGATGAATATTTTCGAAAATACTCACCGTGAACATGAATTTGATTTCATGAGCTATGAAGATTCCGACTATTATATCGAATCAATTCGTGTAGAATTGAGCGAAATATTCTCCCTTTCTGAAATCCCGAAAGATATCTATGCAGAATATAATGGTTGCACTTATGATCTGAAGTTTGAAAAAATTAATGATCGAGAGATAAAGATTGATCGTGTTTATCGTGTAAACAGGGTTAATGTACAACCGGAAGATTTCCCGGCATTCAAAGTGTTTATGACCCAAGTCAATGACGCAGAAAATACTCATGTGCTTTTTAAGTAAATAGCTTGATAAAGTGGTTATCCTAAAAAATAATTTATCCAGCGATTCGGCGCTTGTGATATAAAAATAAGTTGATCCAGAAAAAGGGGTGCTTACAGTCCACCATTTTATAGGTATTTACTAATTTGATTTCCACTTGAGAACATGTTTTACAGGAGAACTGTGCGAAAGCCCTCCCTTTAGGGTCGGGGCAAAGCAGCGTGGGCTTGATAAACGCACATCATCTATTTACCTCCCTCGAGTTCTGTACTTCTAATTGAGTTCCCATAGTACCGGTTTATACCCTGAGATATAGAGGGAGCTACTGATAAATTCCCTAACTTCATTCATTGGATAAATTATTATTGGAAAGGACATGTTCTACCGACTTGCATCCACACTTCGACTGGCTCAGCACAACGCTTGTAAACAGCATGTGCCTTAGCGAACAGAAAAAATAAACTTAGATTCATATATGAAAGTGAATATTTTAAATATCATCATTATTTTGAGTTGTTTGCTGGCTTCATGCAACAATGAAAATCAAACAGAATCAAAGGATAAGTCCAACCTGCAATTTCAAAATAAGGGCCATGAATTGGTTTATGCCATGGTGCAGAAAGTGGGAGATTATAGCAATCTATCCAGCAAGCGAGATGTGGTTTATACCTACACCTACCAAACACCAGACAACCAAACTGATATTTCGACAGAGAAGTATCTTTTTGACGGGGAGTTGTCTTACGGGAAATACGAGCAACATGAGAGAACACTTTCTCAACTCGAAGGGATAATTGAACAAGGATATGATGGGAACGAGTACTGGCTTAAACACAATGGGGAAATCATAGCCGATAATGAGCTTTTAAAGAGAGTTGCCTTTAATCGACCAACTAATTTTTACTGGTTTACTATGATGCAAAAATTATTAGACCCCGGATTGAATTACGAGCTATTGGGAGAAGAGACTATTGAGGGGAACAATTATGATATTGTAAAGGTGACGTTTAAGTCGGAAGGAGATAAGCCTACTGATATTTACCAGCTATACATAAATAAGAAGACATTATTGGTTGACCAATTTCTTTTTACTGTGGCTGATTTTGGAAAGTTAGAAATACCGAACTTGATGAAACTTGAATATGAGGAAATAGAAGGTCTTTTAATTCCAACAAAACGACAATACAAACAATCCACCTGGAATGCTGATATAACTGACAAACCTTGGATAAATGTAACTTGGTCTGACATTAAGTTCAATACTGGAATTACGAAAGAAGACTTCAAGAAGGAGAATAAAAATTAGTCAAAATTAAACTGGCTACAACGCAGAGCTAGAAACAAGCTCTTGATCGAATTTACTTTCGTTCTCTTCACACGAATTAACAGGGTCTTACAACTTCAGTAATGCGGATAGAAAGCTGTTCTTGAGTTTGCGATTGCCAATGCCTGATCCAGTAGTTTATAGTGCTCAAATGAATATCACTTCAATGCAACGATTACCCCAGTCTTTCACTGCAAAATTTGCATCGAAAACTTTAGTTTGCAACGAATAAGGTGTATTTTCGTAGCATAACAAGCAACGAATGAAGCCTTATATACACCAACAAGAAAATTGGCCTCACTTCACTTGGCGTCAGAATGAGATAATAAAACCATTAAGCGAAGTCAGAAATCTTCAAGGTAGATTAATGGGTAAAATGCAATCTCTTGGCTTCGAGTTTCAAAATGAAGCATTTATTGATACGCTGTCTCTTGATGTTATTAAATCATCAGAAATCGAAGGTGAAAACCTCCACCCTGAACAGGTTCGCTCATCGATTGCAAAAAGACTAGGAATTGAAATAGCAGGCTCCGTAGAATCCGATAGAAATGTTGACGGAATGGTCGAGATGATGATTGATGCAACCAAAAACTGTTTTAAGCCTCTAACACAAGATAGACTATTTGATTGGCAGGCTGCCTTATTCCCAACCGGTAGAGTTGGTATGAATAAAATAAATGTCGCAGACTGGAGAATAGATTCAACTGGTCCTATGCAAGTTGTCTCAGGCGCCTTAGGAAAAGAAAAAGTACATTTCCAAGCTCCTGATTCTACAACTGTTCCAAAAGAAATGGATCGCTTTTTAGATTGGTTCAATAACAATGAAGAAAATGAGTTGGTTATTAAAGCTGCTATTGCTCACCTGTGGTTTGTAACAATACACCCTTTTGAAGACGGTAACGGCCGAATTACGCGAGCCTTAACTGATATGCTGTTAGCCCAAGCAGACAATAGTACACAACGGTTTTACAGTATGTCTGCTCAAATAAGAATAGAACGAAAAGAGTATTATGAAATATTAGAAAAGACACAGCAAGGTGATTTAGACATTACCAAATGGATTCTATGGTTTTTAAGTTGTTTGAAAAATGCTCTGAATTCAACTGAAACACTATTGACTTCTGTACTGTTTAAAGCTGAATTTTGGAATAAGCATTCAAAAACCTTAATGAATGAAAGACAGAAAAAACTCTTAAATAAATTATTAGATGATTTTGAAGGTAAATTAACTTCATCTAAATGGGCTAAAATCGCTAAATGTTCCAAAGACACCGCCATTCGAGACATCAATGATTTAATACAAAAGGAAATCCTTCAAAAAGAAAAAGAAGGAGGTAGAAGTACAAACTACGAATTAAAAAAGGCAGCTGCTAACAATTAAGCTCTAATGAGGCGAGGTAGAGACGTGGCTCTTTGGAGCACATGGTGCGCTCTTCCTTCGGTGTAGGAGCGGACAGTTAGCTATGGGGATTCAATAGAGTTTGTACTTCCTAAAAGGTATACTTCGGAGCTCTGTAATTTTGGAGCGATTGGGAAATCGAGTGTTTTGGTTTTCATTCGGCTAATGCTTTCAGTAAAATCACTTTTTTGACGGTAAACCTAGTTGAAATCTTGAGTATTTTTCTGTGGACATCCGCATAATCGACGGGTGGAAAAAATATCCCGCAGATCTCGCAGATTGGCGCAGATCTGGGGGGCAAGGAAAGCAGTGAATTCAAGAGCTGGAAAAACGATATAGTAGCGGGTGGGTACCTTCATCAGTATTTTTCTGCGGACATCCGCATAATCGACGGGTGGAAAAAATATCCCGCAGATCTCGCAGATTGGCGCAGATCTGGGGGGCAAGGAAAGCATTGAATTCAAGAGCTGGAAAAACGATATAGTAGAGGGTGGGTACCTTCATCAGTATTTTTCTGCGGACATCTGCCTAATCCGTGGGAGGAAAAAAATTATCCCGCAGTTCTCGCAGATTGGCGCAGATCTGGGTGTCAAGGAAAGCAGTGAATTCAAAAGGTGGAAAACGATATAGAAGCGGGCAGAGCCTTTATTAGTATTTTTCTGCGAACATCCACGTAATCTGCGCGAGAAAAGAGTATGCGGCTGATCTCGGAGATCAGCGCAGAGCTGAGAGCAAGGAAATCCAAAAAACCATTTCAAACCAAAACCACCCCCAGTCTCTACTGAAGGTGGCTTTAAACACTTTTTCTACAATCCTATTTCACCATCAGCCTTCTCGTTTGAGTCCCCAGCTTCATGAGGTAAATTCCACTGGCTACATCGCCAATCTGGACGGTGTTTTGACCAGTGCTCAAGTTTTCTGAACGGATAAGTCTGCCTTCAAGATTGAAGATCTCCAACGAAAGGGAATTGTCTCCATCCACCTGAACAAAAACAAGATCCGAAGCGGGATTGGGGTAAACCCTAAACTGTGAAGTAGTATCGTTCTCATCTATACCGGTAATGGTGATGTTGATGATTACAGAAACGCTAGAACAACCCGGTTCAGAATAACCTATCACCTGGTACTCTCCGTTTTCGAGAGGCTCAAAGCTGTTTGCTTCCACTCCTGGAATTAAGTCACCGTTGTGGTACCATTCGAAAGTAGCTGCACCAGTTGCGGTGAGCACTCCATCTGCAAAGCTCAGCTCCACTTCCGGAAGGGCATGCAATGCGACCGTCATCTCATCTTGAGCAACACATCCGTTTTCAGCGGTAGCGGTAAGGACCAGTTCTTCTTCTTGTGCGGGGAAGTATTCGGTTTCATTGTCCTGACCAATACTCCACTCTAATGTTCCATCTCCCGAACCGTTCAAGATGAATCCATCGCCCACGCAAATTATCAAATTCTGACCGGCATCTACATTCGGAAGTTCCAAAGTAATGATGCTAAATGCTTCTGTTGTTGCACAGCCAAAAGCACTGGTAGCTGTAGCTTCCAGCGTCAAGGCGGTACTCACGGTGATGGTAGAATTGTTCAAAAAGCCGTCTGTCCAAACGATCTCCTCATCAGAAGTTGCGTTCAAGAGGTATTCCGAACCTGCGCAGACTTCAGCATCGGCTGGCATATCGATAGATGGATAGCTATGAACGTTCGCCACAAAACTCTCTTGAGCTTCGCATTCGTTCTCTCCAATAGCTGTGAAAATAAATTCATCAGCATCTGCCGGAATCACTTCTTGGTCGATTTCATAAGCATCATTCCAAGTCCCTGAAACCCCATCGTGATTGATCGCAAGGGTAATTCCCTGGCCTTCACAAACATCCACATCATTCAATGCTGCTATAATAGGGAGTGACTTCACTTCAACAAATACTTGGTCTGAAGCCACGCAGGAAAATTCATTGCTAGCCTCGAAAGTATAGCTCATGCTTTCGGTTGGAGCGAATGCTACTCCATCGTTTACTTCATTGTCCCAGTTTCCTGAGATTCCGTCATGAAGGGCATTCAATGTTGTCGCCTCTCCGAAACAAATGGAAACATCTTCGCCAGCATCGACCGCGGGCAATGGACGAACAACAATCTCTACGGTCTGAGAGGACTCACATCCGTGAACAGATGTAGCCGTAACAGTAGCCTCTTCAGTGGCTTCAGGAGCGTATTGGGTAGCATTTGTCACGCCGTTGCTCCACAGCACAGAGTCCTCATCGCTATTCGCATTCAATAATACACTCTCGCCAAGACATAGGCTGTAATCGTCAACTTCATCGAGATCAGCCTCCGGATAAACGGTTAGTACTAGACTTGCATTTACAAAACATCCGTTCTCGTTCATTGCTGTTGCTGTGAGCGTTGCACTCTGCTCCGGATACCAGGCGGCTCCATTGTCGACACCATTGTTCCAGTTGACTTCAACATTACTCGTAGCATTCTGCACAAATTCATCGCCCGGACAAATACCGACTGCCGCTTCCAGATTCAATTCAGGTAGAGCGATTAAATCGAGGATGAATGTTATTTCACCATCGTCATAGCCATCATCTGCTTTGATGATGAGTTCTGTAGATTCCAATTCCGTATTTAAGACATCAAGGGTCGCAATGAATTCACCGTCCACAAGGCCCGGAACAATAGTCAGCGAGTTTACATCTACCAAATCATTGTCAGAAAATGCGCTAAAAGTGAATTCATCGTGCTCAGGATCCTCCACGCTAAACGTGAAACTGAAGCTGTCGGTATCGGCACATTCTTCGAATTCCTGAATTGCTGCAAAGAGCTGAGGCTCATTGTTACCAGCTACCTTGGCGATTCCAATATCCATACCGACAGGGAAGTTCATATTTTCAATTCCGTTTCCACTTCCGCTTGTCAAGGCGATTACATAGAGGTGCTCTCCTTGAAAGTAGAGGTAGGTCTCGGCAGCCATTTTGTTACCGATTCCGTAGCCGTCAAGTTCACCATCGGCATTCATTACAGCCAAAATGGCGTGATAGCCGGATTCATTGATCTGCTCGCCCGCTAGAGTGATGTCGTCGTCAAAGCTAATTGAAGGCATCATCTTTCCGCTGTCAGCCAATCCAATCCCTGTAATCCAGGTGTTCTCGGAAGATTGAGGAGCAATAACGTTGTAGGTAGATCCATCAGTATCGAGGATTAAGCAGGTGGCATTGGCGATGTGGGGACGAGTATATTCATCGCCTTCCTGGGTGATGAAGGTGTTTCCATGTTGCATTCCAATCCAAACCTTTCCATCATCAGCGACCTTCATTTCAACCGGATCCATTGAAGAATTCAATGCTGTACCAAATGAATGATTGGTCCAGAGGGTATTACCATTGGAGTCCATTTTTACAATGACAACACCGGGCATGGTATGAGGAGCTGTATAGCTTGTGCCATCTTCTAATTCATAGTTCTGCACAAAAGTGGTGGCTGTATATAGATTGCCGTCAGAGTCAATTTCTAGTTCCTTGGTATAGTTCGCATTCACTCCACCGATAGATTTTACCCACAGGAAGTTTCCATCGGTATCCATCTCAGCGATGAAGCCATCAGACCAGCTGTCTGTACTTGTTTTTTGAATCGCATCGAAATCACAATCTCCGCGAAAGATGCCAGCAACGTAGATCCTGCCATCATTAGAGACCTGAATGGCGCGGACTTCATCGATAACACTTCCTCCAAATACGTTTAGCCAAAGCGGATTTCCGTTGGCGTCGTTCTTAGATACGTAGGCGTCTCTATTGCCTCCAGGCAGCATTCCTGTTGGACTTCCATAAATGTCAGTGTTTCTGTGAGTGCTGCCACCGGTAAAGATATTGCCGGCATTATCTTGCGAGGCGCAGAATGTATAGGCGCTCTGCACGTATTGTTCATTGGTGGGTGGACTTGCAAAATGCACATCAGAAAGTACGCCATTGGTATCCAATTTGGCATAGAATCCATGTGCCCAGCTTCCTTGATAGGGAGTAGATGGAGTGGATATCGTTTCATCGCCAAGGGTATAATTCTGGGCGGAGGATACACTTCCCCACAGGGCTCCGGAAATCAGAAATTTCTGATCGGGGCCTAATTCTGAAGAATAGATATTTACATTTAGAGATCCCGAGCCGTGGCCTTCTGTCCAAACTGGAATCTGTGAGAACGCAGATAACATAGAAATGCAAGCTGCAATAGTAAGGGTGAATTTTTTAAACATGATTTGAAGTAATGGTTCAGCTAGGTTTACCGCTACTTCTCTTCAAGAGTTAAAGGAATTTAGTGAAGGGGTGCTTTTTTGAAGTGAGGGCCTTTTAGAGGGTGGGGAGCTTACTTTCAAGCGAATGACGATAATTCTCGCTGACAGGCAAATCCACTCCATTAATACAGACTTCACCAGTCCTGAAGGATTCAATATTCAAGGGATTTACGGTATACGATCTGTGGATGCGAATGAATCCATATTGCTCCAGTCGCTGGGTCAGCTTCTTCAGGGTGAGGGGCAGGAGGTATTTCTTTTCTCCGGTATGCAGAAAGGTATAATTGTCATTGGCTTCGGCATAGAGGATTTCGGAATGCTTGATTCTCGTGAAACCGTGGTTGTACTTCACAAAGATGTACTCATTCAGGATGTCGTAAGGGCGATTTTGTTTTTCGACCGAATTCAATGCAATTTGGAGTTGAGCAAGAATTTGATTTTCCTTGAAAGGCTTGAGCACATAGCCTGAGGGATGGGTGTACAGCAGTCGCTCCATGGTCGATTCCTCGGAGTGAGCCGTGATGTAGATGTAGGGAGTTCCGAATTTGCTTTCCAATAAATGAGCGAGTTCAATGCCGTCCATTTTGCCTTTTAGTCGAATATCCAATAAGGCCATATCGATATCCGGGTCTTGCTTGAGGAACTCAATCGCTTCATCTGCTGAAGATGCCAATCCAGCGATTTCATACTTTGCCTTTTCTAAAATCTGTTGCAGGTGATCGGCAATGAGGGATTCATCTTCAACAATTAGAATTCTGCTCATGATTCTGAATTTTTAATACTGAACAAGATAGAAATTTCCATGCCCGGTGAATCCTTTATCTCGTAAGATGCCTTGATTTGGCGACTAAAGGATTTTACAATTTGCCAGCCGAAGGACTGATCCAGACGAGATGATAGCTCTTCATGGCTGATGCTTCCGTTGTCTTTTACGGTCAAATTGTAATGGTTTCCGGAAGATTTTAGGCTGATGTTGATGTGCATTTCCCCGTCAACAGGCTCTGCATGTTTCAAGCTGTTCGTTACTAGCTCATTGATGATAAGTCCAATGGGCAGGGCCACTTCAATGGGGAATTTCACATCTTCTATGTCCAAGTTGATGCGGCCATTTTCTCTTCCCGACGCAGAAGCTAGGGTTCCGACCAAATCGTTGAGGTACTCTTCAAGCTTGATGCCCTCTTGCTCCTCACCAACCTGTAGCTTTTCATGAAGCAGAGCGATATTGCTGACTCTGTCTACACATGACTGAAGGGCGGATTGTGCCTGAGGATCGGTTACGTGGTCAATTTGCATGCTCAACATACTGCTAATCACCTGAAGGTTATTTTTAATGCGATGGTGGGTTTCGCTGAGCAGCGTTGACTGTTGTTCGATAAGGCGGGCATTGAGTTTGTTTCGTTCCTCTAAGAGACGGCTTTCTGTGGTTCTACTTCTGTAACGTTGAAGGATGAAGAATGAGAGGAGTATGCTCACTGCGCTGAAGCCAATCCACAGGTTTCGCTGTGAAGTTTTCTTTTCCTTTTCCAGTTCAACTTTCTCAACATCCAATTTGCTCAGCGCCAGTTCCTTTTCCTTCTTTTCAAGTTCATATTGAGATTCGATGTCGGCAACCAGGGCATCACGCTCTTTGGTATACAGAGAATCTTTGGTGTGAATGAATAACTTGTAGGAATCGAGAGCTTCATCGTCTTGTCCTTTTTTTGAAAGGATGTCAGATAGGGTTTCATAGCAGTACATGAGGCGCTCAGGAAGTCGATGTTCTCGAGCAATGGCGATGCTCTTGCGACTGTGCTGCTCTGCCAAATCGAGTTTTCCAAGTGTCGCATAAACCGTTGCCAGACTGTTGTGAGCTGTAACAATCGACTCTTTGCTAGCATTGTGTATAGTAAGCGTTTCAATAACGTTTAGGTAGATGCTTTCCGCTTCGCGAACATCTCCTTGCGACACCAGAATCTTCGCCCGATTGGAGTTGGCCAGAGCTTCACCGATTGGATTTCCCAGTTGTCGATAAAGATCGGCAGCACGAAAATAGCAGGACAGGGAAGAGTCGGGCAGTTCGAGGTAACTGGTTATAATTCCAATGTTGACCAATGTGCCGGCAACTCCCGAGCTATCTTTCAGAGCTAGATCGGCCTTCAACGAAGCATTGAAATAGTCTAGCGCCTTATCGTACTCCGACCGACTAAAAGCTAAAATCCCGAGGTTATTGTGAACCAAAGAGAGACCCTTTTGATCCGAGAGAAGCTCGAAAATTTCCCTTGCCTTGTTATTGTTCAGGTAGGCACTATCGTATTTACCCAGTAGATCGAAAGCGATGGCTTTGGTTGCCAGCAGTAGGCCTTCTTCCTTCTTCCACTTGTTTTGCCTTGCCTGCTTCAGTAAAGGATTGATGATCTCCAGACTACTGTCAGGGTATTGCTGAGAAAGAATGTGGAGGGAATCGATCTGCGCTCCCAATTCTGATTGGTCTTGCGCATTTAGACCAGTACTGAGTACGATCAGAACGAGGCTGAGAAATAGATTTGCTATGCTGATTTTGGTAGATGTCATCCTCAGTGATCAATATTACTACAATAACCCGAAAAGAGGAGGAGACTTTAGTGAAGGACTGTGTTTTGAGGGTGAAAAGGGGGTGGTGAAGGGTAGGTGTGGTTTGTAGGGTCGCAATGATTTACGTTTTTATACGGTGAAATACGGAATTTGATGTGGTTTGTAGAGACGCAATGCTTTTCATCTTTTTACGATGAAATATGAAACCGGATTTGGAATTTGATTTGTATTTTTGAAAGACGCAAGGCATTGTGTCTCTACCCCCGGCGGAACATGAATCCAGAAGAGGAACGTGATTCTGATTCTAATAGACGCCCACCACCCAAAAAAGCCCCATCTTACAATGTCATAAAATTGTTGATATTGCGTAAATACGTTTTTAGCGAATGAGTCGGCCTGCAGCGAGGAAAAACAGTATGAATCTATGATTAAATTATTCAGAAGCATCAGACAAAAACTACTGTCAGAGGGTAAAACCGGAAAGTATTTCAAATACGCTATTGGTGAAATTCTGTTGGTAGTTTTTGGAATATTGATTGCGCTACAAATCAATAACTGGAACGAAAACAGAAAACAAGATAATGCCGAAGAAATTTTTTTGAGGGGAATTAAATCCGACCTCCTAAAAGATAGAGAATTTATAGATTATGTGCTAACCTTTATCGAGCCAAAAGTTGAAGCATACAGCATCCTGAATAAAACGGTACAGCCTGATTATAGCACGAATAGGGTACAGATAGATTCATTGCTTTCGATCTATCTTTTTTCAGGAAATCGGACATTTTATCCAGTTTCAGGGTCTTTTCAATCATCGATTTCAGGGAATGAAATCAACAAATACAAACGAAAAGAGATCACTCAAAAGATCATTAAATTGTATAGTTCGACTTATGATAGATTAGTGGATAATGGTGAAATACTTGACAGTAGATGGAGTGGATTAAGTAAGACGTATAGGCATGAAAGACGGGTCAAACAGTTTTCCAGTTTAGATACGAAAAGGCTTTCGCAGGTATTAGATGACATTCATTTCCACTACATACAACTGGACTGGTATAAGAAAATATTAAATAACTCGATAATAGAGATTGATGAATTGATACGAGGGCTAGATGATGAGTTAATTTTAATAAAATGAAAGCAAAACAACGAGTGAGAGAATTGACGTGCGCAAAGCCGCCCACGGCCTCAAAAAAACAGGCCTTTGCCGTTGTTACATTCCAGACTCTTGGTACGTTAGCCTATATTATGAACTAACTCTAAATTATGATAAAATTCTTTCGAAAAATTCGACAAAACTTGCTTTTGGAAAACAAAAGCGGAAAGTATTTCAAATACGCTATTGGAGAAATTGTGCTTGTCGTTATTGGGATTTTGATTGCATTGCAGATTAACAATTGGAATGACCATCGCATTAAAAAGGCTGAAATCTCAAATATCTACGTGTCTGTAATGGAAGAATTAGAAAATGATGTAAAAATACTTGATGAATATCTTCCCAATTTTAACTGGAAGAATGCTAAACTGAATCAGATAGTCTATGAAAATATTTCATCGGACGAATGGGCTAATAATGATTCACTTTTTTGGTCTTTTGCCTCTTTTCCAGATTTTGGAATTAGTCAAGAGCGTTTTCAGTTATTAAAATCTAAGGTTAATGTAGATAATGAAACTAAAAATCTAAACAAAAGAATCTCAGATTTCTATCACAAACACACAGTTAACCTAAATGTAAAAACGAGAGAAGCAAGTGTTAGCTTTAATAGAAACATCAGCTACTGGGAAGAAAATGAAGAATGGCTTAGTAATGCTTATGCTGACAGGGATTATTCAAAATTAGGTGTTTACGCAGTTGACAATCCTGTATTTAGGAACAAGATGATGTGGTATAGTATAGTTTTGTCGAGACTTGAAAAGGCACTTCTGGAATATCAGATAGAGGCAAAAATTATAATTGACGAAATTAGTGACCATTTAAGTAATGAAAAATAATTACGGTTTTGGAAATAAATAACGAAAGCACAGCAATGGCTAGAAGTAATTGCTCATTCTCGCCTACTTCTGAAAATCCTTGCGGATTTCTAATTTGGTGTGTGCTTGCATGCTTGAGTGCTAACCCGCGCAACTACTCATTGCCGAGAGCGTGGTGCTTCATTACCACAAACCATTGACCAATGATAAAATTCTTTCGAAAAATACGATACGACCTCATGGAAAAAAACAAAACTGGAAAGTATTTGAAATATGCCATTGGAGAAATCATCCTTGTGGTTCTTGGAATTTTAATTGCTTTAAAAATCACAGATTGGAACGAGAATCGAAAAAGCCGAATCTTAGAACAAAATTATATTCACGAGTTAAAAATAGACTTACAAAAAGATTCTGTTGCAATCCAAAAATTACTCAAAGATTCTAAAATTTAAATACAGGCCAAGTATAAATTAATTCAATATTTAATAGAGAACACAGATTCAGAGATCGATTTTGAATTAAACCGTTTTCCAGAATTTGAAAAAATAGAGAACTACCATAAAGATTCGCTAGCAATGTATTATGGAAGACAATGGCAAACAAGATTTAGTTTCACTCCGATAACCACTACCATAGATGAAATGAAAAGTACAGGCAAGATTGGTATTATTTCTGACCAAAAATTAAGACGCAGTATAATTGAAACGTATAATACTTACGAATCTTTTATCAATGGCATTCAAAATGTTTATGCAAGTAATCAACAAGACGTTATAAAAATGACTTTTGACGAAATTCCCGAATTATGTTTGGCAACTAATGATAATCTGGCAGAACTATTTCAAAAACCAAGAGTTTTAATTCGTTTCAAAAACAATTTGGTAATGAATCTCAATCGAAGCCTACGCGAGATAGAGGAAGCGAACCAAGATTTGCTTGAGCAATTAAATCAATATGCGGAGAATAAATAGCGAAAGCACATCAACGGCTATAGTGCTTGATCTTTGGGAGTATTACAAAATGCTGCCAATCACCTCCATAAGTCCTGGCTTGCAACAACTTTTCCTATTTTCTGGCACATGCGAATGAGACTGCTGCCCTCGCGTTCCCCAACCCTAAAGGGCGTGCCCTCGCGCCGCATTGCTGGCATAATCCACGAAGACGTTTACCATTTTAAAGGTATTTACAGATTTGATTTCTACTTGACAACATGTTTTACATGGGAACTGTGCGAAAGCCCGCCCTTTAGGGTCGGGGCAAGGCAGCGTGGGCTTGATAACCGAGAATCAACTATTCCTCTCTTCTTCCACACGCGAATTTGACATGTGGCCTCACGTTCCCCAACCCTAAAGGGCGTGCCCTCGCGCCGCATTGCTGGCATAATCCACGAAGACGTCCACCATTTATTGGTATTTACAAATTTGATTTCCACTTGATAACATGTTGTACGGGGAAACTGTGCGAAAGCCCGCCCTTTAGGGTCGGGGCAAGGCAGCGTGGGCTTGATAATCTTGCAACAACTTTTCCTATTTTCTGGCACATGCGAATGTGACTGTTGCCCTCGCGTTCCCCAACCCTAAAGGGCGTGCCCTCGCACCGCAACGCTGGCAGAATCCTAAAGGGAATGCCTGTAGCCCCGGTATATACCCTGGGATATGGAAGGCGATACCAGTAAATTCCCTAACTTCATTCATTGATAAATTATTATTGGAAAGAACATATTCTGCTGACTTGCATCCACCTGTAAACAGTCTCTCTTAGACTACAGAACTGACAGCAATGAAAGTAGAACAAGCGCGGGGGCTAGTCGTGTTTACGAGTTAACTACTGACTTTGTAGATTAGTCTTAATCCACGCTTCAGTACTTTTTAGTTTATGCCTTAAATTTAAAAGGTGACGAGCCCTTGGTGTTCAATGTTAGCTGTACAATTAGATATTATTTAAACGATTTATTAGGCAAGTCTGAGTAATCAGAATATTTCGTTCCAATCCATCGATTGGGATAAGGTTCCTAAAACAGAACACAGGGGTGAATCAGGAATTGCATATTGGCAGACCATTGAATTTCCAGGATTGCGGATTAGAATAGTTGAATATTCTAAGGACTTTGTTCTGGATCATTGGTGTGAAAAAGGACACATTGTACATTGTTTGGAAGGTGAATTTATTATCGAACTAAATAATGGTGAGAAATCTATATTCTCGAAAGGGATGTCATTTGTGGTTTCAGATGAGTTAAGTTCACATAGAATAGGTACAACAAAAGGCGTGAAATTATTGATAATTGATGGTGATTTTTTGAAACTCAAAACGGAATGAAAATAAAACTTAAGACAGTATTAAACCCAGCTTAGCCAAACGTTGGCATGCAATGTACATCCGAGTAATTGATTCTTTATGTTAGCCTTCTGTACATATTGTTCTGCTAAAAAATACTATTCAGAAATAGCAATACCTGCAATTAAACTATATGATAGCGATAGGATCGCTAAAGTCTTTGAATCGGCAAAGGAGGCGGATACAACCTTTGTGATCCTTTCCGGTAAATACGGACTGGTCGAACCAAGCGAAGGAATAAGCTATTACGACCATTTGCTTCTGTCTTCGGAAACTGAAAATCATTCTGACTTAATTGCATCTCAAATCAAATCGAAGAATATAACTGGAATTGTATTTTTCATGAAGAGCGTTGAGAAAGACAAGAATCTCCAAGCATATCTCGATTGCATTTCAAAAGCTTGCACTAAATCATCGATCCCATTGAAAACAAGTGTAGAAAACTTCCAGGATTGACGCTTCAAACAACACGTATACTTCACCGCGGCATCTTATTCTACAAATACATTTATCTTGCGGATATAGCATAGCTGTATAAGGTCGTGTGCCATTAGAAAACCAGCACTGAATGAAGAAACTACTTCTGATAATATTCATATCCTTTTCAGGAATTAGCTTGAAAGCCCAAATAAATTTAGACTCCCTATGGGGCGTATGGAACGACCAAACCAAACCCGAAACTAGCCGGCTGAACGCTATGTTTGATATAGCTTGGGATGGCTACCTCTTCAGCCAACCAGATTCTGCCTTCTACTTTGCCCAATTGCAATATGACCTCGCTGAAAAGAGCGGCCTTAAAAAGCAAATGGCGGGGGCTTTGAATACCCAAGGAATTTCATTTGCAATTAGAGGCGACTATCCCAAAGCGCTGGACCATTACCAAAGGAGCTTAAAAATTAAGGAGGAAATTGGCGATAAAAACGGAATCGCTTCTTCCCTGCTTAATATTGGTGGTATTTACTCGGCTCAGGGCGACTATCCCAAAGCGCTGGACTATTACCAAAGGAGCTTAAAGATCAAGGAAGAAATTGGCGATAAAAACGGAGTGGCTCCTGCCCTGAATAATATTGGGAATATTTATAAGGAGCAGGGCGACTATCCCAAAGCGCTGGACTATTACCAAAGGAGCTTTAAAATCTACGAGGAAATTGGCGATAAAAACGGAGTGGCTTCTTCCCTGATTAATTTTGGTGGTATTTACCAGGCTCAGGGCGACTACCCAAAAGCGCTGGACTATTACCAAAGGTGCTTAAGAATCAGAGAGGAAATTGGCGATAAAAACGGAATTGCTCTTTCCCTGAACAATATTGGAAGTCTTTATCAGAAAGAAGGCGACTATCCCAAAGCGCTGGACCAATACCAAAGGAGCTTAAAGATCAAGGAGGAAATTGGGGATAAACGGGGAATCGCTTCTTCCCTGAACAGTATTGGGAGACTTTATCAGAAACAAGACGATCATCAAAGATCCATCAACCAATGCAGTAAATGCCTACTACTGGCACAGGAAATTGGGGCTATCTCACTACAGAGGGATGCCTGCGAATGCCTCTATGATGGGTACAAGACTCTTGGAAATGGGAATAAAGCTCTAGAGTATCACGAACAGATGCTGGCGCTGGATGACAGCCTAAATGCGGAAGAAACCACCAAGCAACTGGAGCGTATGGAGTTTACCAAGGTCATGTTGGCCGATAGTTTGGCCACTGCAGAAGAAACCCGTTTGGTAGAAGAAGTCCATCAAGAAGAAGTACGTCAGGGTGAAAAAACTAGAAACATGCTGGCAGGCGGTGGGATTTTGGTTTTGCTGCTTGCTGGAGGTCTTTACGCCAGAGTGCGTTACATCCGTAAATCAAAAGCGGTATTGCAAACCGAAAAAGACCGATCTGAAAACCTATTGCTCAACATTCTTCCGGCAGATATAGCCGCTGAACTCAAAGAAAAAGGCCGAGCTGATGCCCGCGACTTTGAACTGGTCTCTATTCTCTTCACAGACTTTAAAGGCTTTACAGCCGCCAGCGAGAAGCTGAGTGCCCAAGAGTTGGTTGCCGAGATCAACACCTGCTTCGAAGCCTTTGATGGCATTATGGGTAAGTACAACATCGAGAAGATAAAGACCATTGGAGATGCCTACATGGCGGCAGGTGGCTTGCCTGTTCCATCAGATGATTCAGTTAAGAATACCGTTCTTGCTGCAATAGAAATGCAAGCATTCGTTGGTAAACGCAAGGCGGAAATGGACGCCAAGGGCCTGCCCGCTTTCGAAATGCGGCTGGGCATTCACACCGGCCCAGTAGTAGCTGGCATCGTGGGCGTCAAGAAGTTCGCGTATGATATATGGGGAGATACCGTAAACACCGCTAGCCGGATGGAATCCTCAGGTGGGGTGGGAAAGGTTAACATCAGTGAAGCAACTTATGAATTACTGAAAAGTGATCCTCAATTAGAATTTGAAAGCAGAGGTAAGGTCGAAGCAAAAGGCAAGGGAGAGATAGAGATGTATTTTGTTTCAGTGAAAATCGTATAGTGAAAAACGAAAAGTATAAAAGCTCAATTACCATGAAAAAGTCCAATCACTCCAACCAACTTTTCACTTTTCGTTTTTCACTCTTCACTTTACTATGCGTTTTTCACTTTTCACTCTTCACTGCGCCCTTAAAGGCGCAAAACCTAGACTCCCTTTGGAGCGTTTGGAACGACCAAAGCCAAGCTGACACGAGCCGCCTGAAGGCTATACATGAAATAGCTAGGAGTGGCTACGTTTACAGCCAACCAGATTCTGCCTTTTACTTTGCGCAACTGGAATATGACCTTGCTGAAAAGAGCGGCCTGAAAAAGCAAATAGCGGGCGCTTTAAGTACTCAGGGAATTTCATTTGCAGTTAGAGGCGACTATACCCAAGCGCTGAACTATTTTCAAAGGAGCTTAAAGATCCATGAGGAAATGGGGGATAAAAAATTGATGGCTGCTTCCCTGTATAATATTGGTATTCTTTATAGGAAACAGGACGACTATCCCAAAGCACTGGACCATTACCAAAGGAGCTTAAAGATCTTCGGGGAAATTGGGGATAAAAAAGGAATCGCTTCTTCCCTGAACAGTATTGGAACTCTTTATCAGGATCAGGGAGACTATCCCAAAGCGCTGGACTATTACCAAAGGAGTTTAAAGATCTATAAGGAAACCAGGGATAAAAATGGAATCGCGAGTACCCTGAATAATATTGGGGCTATTCATAGGGGTCAAGGCGACTATCCCAAAGCGCTGGATTATTTCCAAAGAAGCATAAAGGTCGATGAGGAAATTGGCAATAAAAATGGAATCGCTATTTCCCTGAACAATATTGGAAGTCTTTATCAGAAAGAAGGCGACTATCCCAAAGCGCTGGACCAATACCAAAGGAGCTTAAAGATCAGGGAGGAAATTGGGGATAAACGGGGAATCGCTTCTTCCCTGAACAGTATTGGGAGACTTTATCAGAAACAAGACGATCATCAAAGATCCATCAACCAATGCAGTAAAGGCCTACTACTGGCACAGGAAATTGGGGCTATCTCACTACAGAGGGATGCCTGCGAATGCCTCTATGATGGGTACAAGACTCTTGGAAATGGGAATAAAGCTCTTGAGTATCACGAACAGATGCTGACGCTGGATGACAGCTTGAATGCGGAAGAAACTACCAAGCAACTAGAGCGTATGGAGTTTGCCAAGGTCATGCTGGCTGATAGCCTAGCCACTGCGGAAGAAACCCGCTTGGTAGAAGAAGTGCATCAGGAAGAAGTTCGTCAGAAGAACAAAACAAGAAACATTCTCATTGGCTCTTCACTATTACTGCTTGCTTTGGGAGGAGGAGTCTATAGTCGACTGCGCTATGTCCGAAAGTCAAAGGCTACACTCCAAGTTGAGAAAGACCGATCAGAGAACCTACTGCTCAATATCCTTCCTGCTGATATAGCCGCAGAACTGAAAGAAAAAGGCCGAGCCGATGCGCGTGACTTCGATATGGTCTCTATTCTCTTTACCGACTTTAAAGGCTTTACAGCCGCCAGCGAGAAGCTGAGCGCCCAAGAATTGGTAGCCGAGATCAACACCTGCTTCGAAGCTTTTGATGGCATCATGGGCAAGTACAACATCGAGAAGATTAAAACCATTGGAGATGCGTACATGGCTGCAGGTGGATTGCCTGTTCCATCAGATGATTCTGCGAAGAACACGGTATTGGCTGCTTTGGAAATGCAATCCTTTATAAGTAAACGAAAAATTGACATGGATGCAGAAGGCAAACCCGCTTTTGAAATGCGAGTGGGCATTCACACGGGCCCTGTAGTAGCAGGAATTGTAGGCGTAAAGAAATTCGCTTATGACATTTGGGGCGATACGGTGAACACCGCCAGTCGCATGGAATCCTCTGGCGCAGTCGGTCAAGTGAACATCAGCGAAGCAACTTATGAGCTGCTGAAAGGCGACCCAGAATTTACATTTGAAAGCCGAGGTAAGGTCGAAGCAAAAGGCAAGGGAGAGATAGAGATGCTATTTGTCACCAAAAAAAGTCAACATCCCGACAATTAGTCCCGACTTTTGCGGGGTATTTTGTTTCAAAAACCTGAATGAAAAATAAAACAACCTACAATAAAATCTAAACTGCATTAAAACGGAGCTTAGCTAGAACGTAGGGCACAATTTAAACGGATTAAACCAAAAGAAAGAAATTGTTAGAACCACAACCATCAATTGAGATATTTGGACTTCTGTTACACGAGCCAGTAACAGCATTAACAGATGTTTTCGTTTCTATCATCTGCTTAGTGGCATATCTAAAATTAAATGCATTACCTCAACGAAGTCAAGTCCAGAGATTATTTAAGTATTATTTTCTTTCAATGAGTTTGGCCACGTTTTTAGGTGGGGTATTTGGTCATGCTCTCATACATTATTTGCCATTTTATATGAAGCTACCTGGATGGATTATAAGCATGTTATCTGTAGCTTTAATTGAACGCGCTTTGATACACTATTCGCGAAAGTGGATTGATCCAAAAATTGGCAGCTTCTTTTCAAAATTGAATATTATAGAACTACTTGCTTTTTTAATTCTGTTGCTGGTCACGTTGAACTTCCAATTTGTTCTTATTCATGCTGCGTATGGAATGGCCATTGTAGTAACAGGATTTTCTGGCTTTGTCTACTTCAAAGAAAAAAATACGGGGAGCAAGCAAATATTACATGCAGTGCTGGTCAGTGCTATTGGTGCATTCTTTTTTGTTTTTAAAATTGGGTTGGATAAATGGTTTAACCATGCAGACATCGGTCATGTGTTTATGATGATCTCGTCAGTACTGTATTACAGAGGAGCTAGAAACCTGATTGTGGGGTGAATTGTGTTTTCAAGCGAGTAAAATAACGAAAGTACTATATGGAGTATAATGTAAGAGCTCGTTCCGCACTCCTCCGCATGCACTTGAACCGTTATAGCCAATTAGAAAAATAAGGAGATATTGCACTTTGCAAGTAGAAATGAAAAATACAAGAATCAATTGTTACAAATGCATGAGGCCATCAAGCACATGTATTTGTGAACACATTAGTCCTTTCCAGACTAAGACTCGTTTTATTATTCTTATGCACCCGAAGGAATACAAAAAAGAAAGGAACGGAACGGGACATATGACTAGGCTTCAACTTGAAAATTCAGAAATTATAGTTGGTGTCGATTTTACCAATAATAATCGCGTAAATGAGATACTGACTAAAGCTAAAAGTGGGGTATTTTTACTTTATCCGGGAAAAGTTAATTTCAACTTATCGATCAGAAAAAGTTCAGAAATAAATTCATTTATGGGTAATAATCCACACATCTTCATTCTCGATGGCACATGGCCCTGCGCCCGTAAAATGCTTAAACTAAGTAAGAACTTGCAAAAACTGAAAAGAGTAAGTTTTGACAATAAGATAAAATCAAAATTTATTATCAAGCAGCAGCCAGAATCTCTTTGTCTTAGTACTATTGAGTCAGTCTATACGGTCTTAAATTTACTTAAGGCAGGTGACCTTGAACAATGCGAGACGAAGGGTTTCCTTATTCCTTTTGAAAAAATGATTGAGTATCAAGTCGGATGTATGCTAAATCCAACTAGTGAAAACTATAGCTCTACCACGAACAGAGAGATTCTTCCTAAGAACATGTATAAGAAAAAAACGGAGAGAAATATTCTTTATGAACAAGAAAGTTAGATGTCGTTTTTGTGAATGTTAGTGATTAAATATGCTCCTACTTAGCACCAAATAAGGACCTGAGTTTATTGAAACGAATTAAAGAGAACAATTAGCAGAATTGAATTTTTATATCAAGTGTGTTCATGGGATATAATACACGAAATGAAAATATTACAGAGTTGTGGCGAATGAAAATCGAGCTAGAACAATACGTGATGACATCAGATCAGTTCGTGCCTCACTAGAGACGATACGTATTATCATCGTTGTAGAAAATATTATTCAGACTTATATGTTTCGCATTCAACGGAGTAATGAGGTCCCAGATCGTATGCCCTTGCCTTCATCCTCATTTCCATATTATGAACACCGCCACCGCATTCATCCTCAGTTTCAATTACGCTTCCACAATCTAAAATTTCACATTTTTTGCAGGTGTTTGACGCAACTATTTCTCTGAGAATATACCCACAAGATTGTGTCATAAATAATAATGCTCCCGCTAAAGTTATTCTGATTATTACATTTGATTTCAAGCCAGCTATTTTAGGATTCCAAAATAACTAACGGTAAAAATCAATCCACTATTACTCAAAAGAACACAGCAATGATTTGGGACAAAAAACAAAGTGACAAAAAGCTCTAACTTAGAACTGTCCTAAGAATGGGAAGCCTACAAACTCATCGATAGTATCACAGTTGAATTACAACAAAAATAACCTAATCGTTGTGCTTCATTATGACCAACCCCTGACCCATGATTCCAATCTTTAGAAAAATACGCAAGAAAATGTCAGATGAAAATAAACCCATGAGATATCTAAAATATGCCATTGGAGAAATTCTGCTGGTTGTGATAGGAATTTTAATTGCACTACAGATAAACGATGCCAACGACAGGCGGAAAACGGAAAGCGTAAAACAGAATTATTACAAGCAAATTATCGTTGACTTAGACAAGGAAATAACGAATATTGAATCCCGCATCGGATATTTAGATACATGCATTACAGCTTTTGAAGTGTATAATACATTCGTTTCTAGTCCAGATCTTGAACTGCTTCAGGTCTTTGAGGCAATTACTAAAGTTCCAGTGGTTTCTAATTATGTGTATTTTAACAGCAATACTATCCAGACATTGGAATCTACAGGTGAAATAAAAATGATTCCCGAAGATTTGCGCAATAAGCTAACAGCATTGAATCGCAAACAAGAAAGAATAAGTCTTATTGCTAAAGGGAATTATGAGATATATCTAAATTCTTTGAAAAAATCATTTGAACTTGGCTATGTGAGATTGGGCGCACAAAAGCCAGAAGTTAAAGGACTTGAATACCAAGACAATATCGCCGAAATCATTATGACCCAAGAAGCTGGGTTCATGTTTAAAAATTTCACGGATGAGCAGGTTATCAAAAGTCTGAGTCAGATGCTGTTAGATATCGACGAAATTAAAGAATTGATTCTGCGGGAGCAGAAAAGATAAATCATGGATTTGATTTTTTAGAGGGCAGAGCGTACGGAAAATGTCAGTACGATGAAATACGGAATGTGATGTGGTTTGTAGAGACGCAATGCTTTGCGTCTTTTTTACGACCGTACATGAAACCTGACATGGATTGTGATTTGTATTTCAGAGAGACGCAATGCCTTGCGTCACTTCCCCCGGCGGAACATTTAACCTGCGGCTCTCCGCGATGCGGTTTGTAGACAAGCAATATCTTGCGTTTCTACCTGATTATTTTTTTCAATTTCCGACTAATCCACAGCATATTTCTATGTCAAAATAGAACATAATGGGCTGTTAACGGTTAGAATTCAAGTCAATAGGTCGATTACTTTGAGAAAATATTCGAAAGGGATAGTAAAGTCTTCAACCCGTCAACACTGCCATTGATTGAAATTAAAACATCAAACTGATCCTTAATTTAACACGTAAACCGATGAAAAAACTGATACTCTTTTTCACTCTTTTAGCTTTTGGAAACATCTTGCACGCGCAGACTTGGGAGCCCATGGAATCCCTTCCGGGCGGTGCTGCAGACGCTAGACATCACCCTATTACCTTTTCTTTTGATGGATTTGGATATCTACTTGCCGGAGCCGTGAATGGTGATGAAGCCAATGATTTTATGCGGTATGAAGCCTCGACCGATACCTGGGAGAGCCTTCCTAACTTTCCAGGTGCTGCTCGTAGCTTCTCTTATGGCACCTCGCGGGGATCAAAAGCTTATGTTGGCTTCGGTGGAGCTGATGGAGTCCCTTTCAAAGACCTCTGGGAATATGATACAGAAACGGAAGAGTGGACTGAATTGGCGGATTGTCCTTGTGTCCCTCGATATCATCCTGCCTTCATCCAATTAGACGATAAGATTTATATTGGATTGGGCAACAACCCGAGCAACTTGCAAGATTGGTGGGAGTATGATATCACTACGGACTCATGGACTGAGAAAGAAGATTTACCAGGACCGGCAAGACACCATCCCTATTATTTTGGGATTGACGGAATCGCCTATGTAGGACTAGGTCACGGGAATTCCATTGGGGGTAACTTGAGTGTTTTCACTGATTTCTATAAGTATGATCCTTCAACAGAAGAGTGGACACAATTGAATGACTTTCCAGGAGAAGGTCGGGTTGCGGGCACTCAATTCGATTATAACGGTAAGGGGTATGTATTGAGTGGTGATGGAGATGATCACTCGTTTATGGAAGAAGGCGAGTTTTGGGAGTATGAAACGCAAAGCGATGAATGGACCCAATTGACATCTCATCCTGGGAGCAGTCGTTGGGCGCCGGGTAATTTCATAATTGATAACTATGTCTACTTCATGTGTGGTCTTAGCGATATGCAATTAGAAAGTGATATGATGCGTTTCGAATTACAACCTCTTGCTACCAGCACAGATGAGATCACCGCCGCGTCAATTAACGTCTATCCTAATCCGGCAAAGAGTTTCATTAACATTAACACTGACATTCTTCAATTTTCGGAGATACGACTCATGAATAGTCAAAGCCAGCTTGTGCAAACAATCAGATCCAAACAAGTGACACTGGATGATATGCCAAGCGGAATGTACTTCTTACAGTTTATCAAGGATGAGGTAATCTACACTGAGAAAATTATGGTCATCAATTAATATTCTAGGCGCCCTGCGAAACGATCAACAGTAATCGTGTCGGGCATATGTTCGCTCTGCCGTTATTCGTGTAGATTGGAAGAGTAAGTTTTTCCTAAAATTAGTGGCTTATCAGGAAGTTTCATCAAAATCGAAACAAATCATCTTGTCAAAAAGCGCGTGTTGTTCGGGAGGGCTAAGCACGCTCAAGTCATTGGAGCTGAGCGTGAGTAGCAATTTCACCAAACGAACATTTGCTGCCTGAATTTTGAACCTAAAGATGGCATTGGCAGACAAGTTTGTTACAAACAAGAAGGAATTTGAGGTAGTTGACTTAGCACCATTTGTCATTATCACAACAGCATTAACGCTTCTTCTTTTTTTTGTTCATTCTAAATGGACTTTGACTGTAGTAAGTGTTTTGATCGCCCTTACCGCCATGTGTCCGGGTGACTTTGGATTATTGAGCCACTTCGAAATCAATAAGGAAAAACAAGTGGTAAGCTATGATGATGTTGTAAACAAGGTTTCATACCTCTATGCATTTAAAACGCGTATGTTGCACCTCAGAACGAGGAACTTCTTTATGATCATTCATTGAATAATGACAAAACTCTTGAAACGAATCAAAGTTGATAAAGGACAGATATTACAACGAAAAGGCGACTTGAATAGTAAAGTCTATCAAGTTGAATCAGGATTGTTGCGAAGTTATTCGATTGATGAAAAAGGAAAAGAACACATCTATATGTTTGCTCCTGAAAATTGGATTATTGCAGATACGGTTTCCCCGCAAATAGCTTCTGAGTTATATATTGATGCTTTGGAAGATTCGCACATCATTCAAAGAGATAAAGACCTGAACGCTGTTTCTGAAACACAAAAATTAATCAATCGTCTCGAAACTCTTCAAAACAGAATAATAATGTTAATGAGTGCCTCGGCTATTGAACGCTACGAGCATTTTGTGGCAACTTATCCGGATATCGTGCAACGTGTGCCACAAAAAATGATTGCTTCCTACCTTGGTATTACACCAGAAGCTCTTTCTGCAGTAAAAAGATTGCGTATTAGAAATAAATAAACAGGCTGAAAATCACTTCTTAATATACATTAATGTGACGCTATTTTTCCTGATCTAAATTTGTGATGCATCAAAATAATTAATATGTCATCAAAAACAGAAACAATAGACACGACACATTCAAAAGTGTCATTCAGTGTGAAAAAATTAGGATTCATAACCGTTACAGGAACGATTTCCGATTTTCAGGGGAGAATTCTTTTTAACGAAAACGATTTAGGAAATTCAAAGTTTGATGTAAGTATTAGTCCTATAACCATTGACACAGGAAATGCCAAAAGAGACGAACATCTTAAAAGCAAGGATTTCTTCTTTGCAAAAGAGTTTCCAAAAATCAGCTATCATTCAACAGAAATTCGGAAAGTGGGAGATGAATTTATAGCCTTAGGAAAATTATCCCTATTGAATTCGACTCAAGAAGTTTCAATACCATTTAGTTATGACAATAGATTGCTAAAAGGGAATTTCTTAATCAATCGTTTAGACTTTGATTTAGGAAAGAAGTTTCCCTCTTTCATCGCTAGTAAAAGAGTTGAGGTTTCAATAAACGCTAATATCAAAGAACAATGAAAAATGTAAACGTATTATTTAAAACAAGTGCAATATTATGGTTGATTTGGGGCTTAGTGCATATTCTTGGGGGAGTTTTAACCGTTAAGGGCGCGCTGAGCAATGATATGAGTAGCGCGTTATTAGGTATTGCTGACAACTCATCTCCAGAAGCTGTAACTATGGAATATTCTGCTGCTGCGACGGCTGTTTTAGGCCAGCACGGATTCAATTTACTTTGGATTGGAATAGTTACTTTTTTAAGCGGAATTTTTGTTTGGAAAGGAAATAGAAACGCCATTTACTTAGCAGCCATTTGCGGTGGCTTGGCCGATTTGGGTTATTTTCTCTTTTTGGATTTGGGTGGATTTGTGAAATTTATCCCAGGGACATTAATGACAATAGTATCGGCATTGGCAATCCTCACCAGCTTTTATGGGCATTTCAAATCCCAAAAAACACAATTGAAATAGCGAAAACGATATTCTAGATAGTGAAGTAAAACAGTTTGGGTAAGCACTCAAACTGTTTTTGTGTTTAGTTATGTTTATAGAAGTCAGCTTGCTAATGGAATTTAATTCAACGATGCACGCACCGAAGGTCTTGTGCTTCATCCCAATAAATTACTGAACTACGATAGAGTTCTTCAGAGAAAAACGCCAAAAACTACTTTCAGTAGGACAAGCTAGAAAGTATTTCAGCTATGATTTCGGTGAAATAATTTTGGTTTTGATTGGGATATTAATTGCACCTCAACTAAACAATTGGAATGATAGAAAGAACAATATTGGTTAGATAGAAAAACAGTTGGGAACAATAGTCTTGAATCATAACGATGATATTTTACAATCCGAGAACTTGCTGTCCGAAACGCAAAATGTAGGATCAAATGTGAAAATTGGTTTTTCTAGAACACTTGAGGGCCTTAAAATGTTATACTGCTTTGGTGAACAAGATTAACGAATCCTTCGCAACAAATTAAAGCGAGATAATAGCCATTCGAGCGCACAATGAGTTGTAATCTGAAAAAGATTAAATTACGATAAATAAAAAAACACATGTTAAAGAAATTCACAACAGCAGACAAACTCCTGTTTCTTGCAGCCATATTGTCTCTGATATTTTCTGAAATGCTATATTTTCAAGGAGAAAAGGCGGATGGAACCTTCATTGGATTATGGGTGCCTTCGATATTAGCATTTGGAATTTATCTCAAATTAATTAACAATTCTAAAAAATGACTGAAATTATACCATACTTTGCAGGCCTTATAACGCTTCTTTTTGGCTTTGGCTTTGCTTTATCTATTATGAGAGCAGAAGATAAAGACAGAACTGATAATTGATGCAAGTGAATAAGGTTATAAAAAGACAACGAAATGAATAATTTCTTAATTGTAGCTCAACTTATTGTGGCAGCTTCTGTTGCCTATGTTTGGATTTTCCGATATAATGTGATAATCAAAGAATTTGAACAATTCGGCCTGAGTGATTTAACTAGGACATTCGTAGGAGCGTCTAAGGTTGCCTTAGCCACTTTGTTAGTCGCTGGCATTTGGTTTCCTCAATTGATCCTCATACCTGCTATTCTTATGGGAGTATTCATGTTAGCTGCGCAATATTTCCATTTTAAAATTAAAAATCCATTTATGAAGCATCTGCCATCATTGATTTTGTTGGTGTTGTGCCTGTTCATAATAGTGTCATCCATGGAGATGATTTAAACATGAATTATTTATTGATTTCAAGTGTTTTAATTTCAAGCATCTCATTCATAGCGTATTCTATTTCATATTTCGTTTCTCCTCACATGAAAAAAGAATTTGACCGATTTGATCTAAAGAAGATTGGCATATTCATAATAATCTTGGAGATACTTGGAGCCCTTGGTTTGTTGGTCGGCTTGTTTTATACACCGATTCTACTGTTATCGTCCGGTGGCCTCGCTTTATTAATGCTAGTTGGTTTAATCACAAGAATTAAACTAAAAGATAGTTTCAGGGCATCTTTTCCCGCCCTATTTTATTTCGTTTTGAACAGCTTTATTGTTTACCTAGCCTGTAAGCTCTAAAAATTTCAGCTGAAGGAGACTTTTTTACAATGAAATACGGAATTTGACGTGGTTTGTAGAGACGCAATGCTTTGCGTCTTTTTTACGACCGAACATAAAACCTGTCATGGATTGTGATTTGTATTTCAGCGAGACGCAAAGCATTGCGTCTCTACAAACAAAAAAAATCCAAAAGCACATTTTAGCACTTTTGGATTTTATAGTAAGAAGATTGTAGTGTTCTATTCTTTAATGAACTTATAGGATTGAACTTGTTTCCCAACGGCAACGCTGATTAGATAAAATCCAGACTCAAGATCGCTTGTATCAATAGATGTGTAGTTATTTGAAGTAGCGTTTAATGTTCCCGAATCAATCAACTGTCCACGGAGGTTGAGTATTGACCAATTCCCATTTTCAATAGCCTGATCGAAAATCAAGTTTAACTCATTTTGCACAGGATTTGGATATAGGGATATGTTCTCTTCTGACAACTGGTTTTCATCCACAGAAAGAGGCACAGCCACTCCCGCTTTTCGATAAATACTTTCTTGAGAGTAAGCATATAAATGCGTTCCGAAAACTACCATTTTTTCAGGACAAGGAGCTGATCCGCCTGAATTGGGCAAGCCAGATTCTGCAGCTGTCCAATTGTCACCGTAATTTGCTGTTTCAGTGAACTTACAAGTTCCTGATTGGTTTTGCATGATCATCCAAGTGGTGATATGATCTGTAGCCATGCAGATGGGATAAATTCCTGATTCTCCAATACCGTTGTTCTTTTGTACCCACAGGGTGTCACTTACACCAGAGCGGTACATGCCACGCGGTTCGTATGTTCCACCGATTCCGATGAATTTATAATCTCCACTTTGAAGGACTGGTGCCATAGTTACGGTGCCCGATGCAACAGGCGTTCCGTTACCGCCATACCTTTGCCACGATTCACCAGTGTCGATTGTAGTCCAAGTACCAGCCGTTCCTCCCGCAGGATTGTTGACGACAAACACCTCATTATTGATCTCTTCAAAACCATAAATAACGCCTCCTGGCGCAGTGATTTGTGTCCAGTTCTCATCAGACAACGATGAGACGAAGAGCTTTTGAAATCCGCCCCTCATCATAAGGCTGCCATCAGAAAGCTCTACGATTTCACCGCTCTGTTCGTATCCGGCAAAACCATCAATAGTTACTGCTGTCCAATTTTGACCATCATCAGATGATCTAAAACATGCACCTCCCAAAGGAGCACCATTGTATACCTGGTTGCCTCCGATAATCAAATCACCGTTGGAAGCCACAAGGATTGAATAAGCCCATTCTTCAGCAAATCCATTGTCTGGAAATGGGGAACAGGCTGTCCAAGTGAAGCCTTCATCGTTGCTGTACATAACTCCACCTTGTCCAACGGCAGCATGCAAAGTGCTACCTTTTACGGCAAGATCTCGGATTTCATTTCCCGGTGAAATAACACCTAAAGAATCTAGAATTTGTGAAAATGCTGATGATGATGCTATTAGAATAATAGCAATTAAGAGTAAAGATTTTTTCATGATTGAATAGTTTTTATGTGTGCTTTATTCTCGTGTGAGAATTTGCTTAGCAAGTTAATGGCAGAGTCTTTCGTGTGAAATAGGACATTTGTCCCATTTTGTATCTTGCCTACCGTTCGAGGTTTTGATGACCAAGGCAAGAAATATTCTTTTGGGATGTGGCTGCTACATTTGCTTTAGCTTAGCGAATGAGCCAGCTTTCGGCGTAGGACATAACTTATAGAAATGATTAAACTATTTAGGAAGGTCCGTCAAAGACTTTTGACGGAGAACAAATTCAGCAAGTACCTGCTCTATGCCGTTGGTGAGATCGTGCTTGTTGTTATCGGAATTTTAATAGCCTTACAGATAAATAATAACAATGAAAATCAGAAGAAAAAACAGTTTGAAATAACGATACTTGAAAATATAAAGGAGGATATTCTAGCTGACAAGATGGACTGTGAATTGAATGTTCAGTACATAGAAGTCGAAATCACGAACGAACAACTTTTGCTTGATTTTTTACTCGGGGATAGCACTCAACCGACCGATAGTATCAGCTATAATGATGCGTTAGGAATTGATTTGCTAACAGAGTTTCACAATGCATCGTTCAACAATCTACAGAACAATGATATAGGCTTAGTCACCAACAACGAGCTTTATAAAGAAATCACACGATTCTATGATTTTTATGTTTCAGCGCTCAAAGAATTAGAGAACGATCACGATTATGCCAACACTTATGATGATAAATTCGACTTTTTCAAAAAGCATTTTACGGTGGTAGACAAAAAGACAAAAATTAAGGTAGGTTCTGGTATTGATACATGGAAGCAAGATTTTGAGAGGTATAATTTCGCAATTAGAAACGTAGATTCGTTAAGGAAGGATGAAGGATTCAAAGTTGTGTTAGCTGAGAGTCTTTTTATTAATTCAATTAAAATTAGTTTTTACCAGCAGTTGTTTGAAAGAATTGAAGGTTTAAGTGCGTCAATAGATAGTGAATTAGAGATTCTGAAAGAATAATTTACGTCTTTTTACGGCAAAATACGGAATGGGACGTGGTTTGTAGAGACGCAATGCCTTGCGTCTTTTTACGACGGAACATGAAACCTGACATGGATTGTGATTTGTATTGTATAGAGGCGCAATGCGTTGCGTCTTTTTTACTACGGGATATAGATCCTGATATGGATTGTGATTTGTATTGTGGATAGACGCAAGGCATTGCGTCTCTACCCCCGACGGAACATGAGACCAGAGGAGGAACATGAATTGGATTATAATAGACGCCCCCCGAACATATTCTTCCCACCACCCAAAAAAACGCATTCTACAATGTCTTAAAATTGTTGATATTGCGAAAAGACGTATTCGCTGGGCGATAATAGAGACCCTAGAGCCTGCAGCGCAGGATATAACAAAGAGAAATGATAAAACTATTTCGAAAAGTCCGTCAAAGACTATTGACTGAAAACAAATTCAGCAAGTACCTGCTCTATGCAATTGGTGAGATCGTATTAGTGGTCATCGGGATACTCATTGCTGTCAATATAAATAGTTGGAAAAAGGAACGAGATGTTGCAGCGAGTAATAAGGTTTATTGCACGAAATTATTGGAAGAACTTGAAATGAATATTTCTAGACTCGAACTTTTGGCATTCGATTATAATAATGAGAACAACCTTCCCAGTTGGGAGGAGTCGGTTGAAAATGCTGATTCATTATTGACTCTTGTTACCCGAGGTTTACAGGAGAACGATCTTGATTTTCTGCTGCATAAACCGATATGGTCTGGCGGGTCGCAGTTGAATCTACACGATGAGACATACGAAGAGTTACTTGGCACTGGGAAATTGTACAACATAGGTTCTCAAAGTCTTATTCTAGGCATCAAGAATTACTATAAACGCTACGAGCGGGAGATCGAATACAATCGTCGTTGGACTGATTATGCACTAGAGGGAATGAGTCAAACCGAACTATCGCAAGTGAAAATACTACTGGATTATGAAAGAAATCCAGAGGGATTCGATTTGCAGAATTACCCCTGGTTCTTCGATTCCAGATCACAGGAATACATCAACCTGCAATTGGGACTCAGAAAATTGTTTGCTGGACAACGGCATCATTTAGGGAAGTGCGTAGAATTGATAGCTGAGACTGAGCAATTGATACAAATCGTGAAGCAAGAAATTCAATTACAAAACCGCTGATGATTAAATTCTTTCGAAATATTCGCCAACAAATGCTTAGAGAAAATAAGCTGAGTAAATACCTCTTGTATGCGATCGGGGAGATTGTTCTTGTGGTGATTGGAATTCTGATTGCCCTTTCAATAAACAATTGGAATGAAAACCGAAAACTTCAGCAGGAAGAGCTTAATCTTTTGCTTGAAGTAAAAACAAATTTAGAAGTCACAGTAAATAACTTTGAAAAAGACACAGTTTTTAACTTTAATACAATTCAGGAGTTTAGAAAGATTGAGGAATACATCGATAAAGGATTGCCTTACGATGCTGGACTGGATAAGGCATTCGGAATGATTGGGGATTGGAAAAGTCCTTACCCTATCACTACTGCCTATGCCACCCTAAAAACCAAAGGCTTGGATATTATTATAAATCCTATTTTAAGAAATGGAATTGTTCATTTATATGAATATGAGTTTACTGTGCTTTACAATGATTATGACAAGGGAGAGTGGGCCATTTTGGAAACTGCTAAACCATTTTTGAATAAACACCTTAGGATTAAGAATTCAATGCAGTCGGCTGGTCCAAATGATTTTGAAAATTTAAAACTCCAGATTGAATTCAGTAATATTTTAGGAAATATTATTGGTCAAAGAGAATTTGGAATTAAAACCTACGGCGAAATAATGGCGTCTATGAAGGATTTAATTGAACAAATAGATAATGAATTGAATTCAAGGAATCACAACAATTGAAACCAAATAATGCCTTACGTCTTTTTACGTAGAGATTCGTAATGGGACATGGTTTGTAGAGACGCAATGCTTTTCGTCTTTATACCGCAGGATATAAATTAGAGGAATGATAAAATTCTTTCGAAAAATACGTTACGACTTGATGAAGAAAAACAAAACTGGAAAGTATTTGAAATATGCTCTTGGAGAAATCGTGCTTGTTGTAATTGGGATCTTAATTGCTTTAAGTATTAACAACTGGAATGAAACCCGAAAGAGCAAGGTATTACTTGAAACCTACACGACATCATTAATAAAGGACCTACAAAAGGACACCTTAGTTCTAAATGAAATTATTAATTGGGTTGAAATTGATAACAAGCGAACCCTCAGCTTGATACAGCGGCTTTCTGCGCCAGAGGCTAATGATGACACTCTGATATACATTGTACAACATGACCTTAGAGTAGAATATAAAGTTTATCGACCACCCAATAGAAATACACTCTTAAATATGCAAGAAAAGGGTCTTTTAGAACTGTACAACGATGAGATTTATAGTCTAATTATCGATTTACAAACCACACAAAACATTTCGGAAAGTATCATTGTGGCGAATGGTGAAGTGTACAGACATCACATAGAAAGATTATTGGCCGAGAGTGTTATTGGAGAGTATAAATCAATAGATGGCCCTCTCTCAACAAAGGCATGGCAAGAGCTTGATAATGTACATTTGTTCAGACAAATTGATGCATTATTATCTATTAAATATAACATGAGTAGGAGCACTAACCAGTTAAGAAAGGAATTATTAGATAAATCGGTTCTCTTAATTGACAAACTGCGTGAAATTGAATAGTGACAACAGAAGTGAATATCCTAACTAGAGAAATTCCATTTCACGGAAAAGGCGAATTTGTTGTGATGCCCGACCATTTTCATGTAATGATTGGGATTTATAAAAATGAATACAATTCACAATGGGACGTGGTTTGTAGAGACGCAATGCCTTGCGTCTTTTTCACGAAGGAATATTGAACCTGACATGGATTATAATTTGTATTGTTGAGAGACGCAAAGCATTGCGTCTCTACCCGAACGCTAAAAAAAACATCCACCATAAATGCCCATTATTCGGCCATTTACGGTGGATGTTTTATTAGATTTCCGAGGAAATCAAATCTTCTACTATTCCTTCAAATCTATTGCTTGATGATCGGTCTTGTGTATTGACCATGATCATTTGAAACTCGGATAAGGTAAGTTCCAGGAGATAAGTCAGAAAGCTCTAAATTCATTAATGATGAACTAGCGAAGTTTTCTTTAACGATTAACTTGCCTGTGATAGATAGTATTTCAACAGCTGTATTTCCATCCGTAGACTCCATGCTAACAATCAAATTGCTGCTGAATGGATTCGGATAAACAGAAACTTCTAGTGAAGGCGATGCATCAAAGATTCCACTTACGATAACAGCAACACAATCTGAAGTAGTGCTGCAATTCTCAGAAGAGATTATTACGGCATAGTTGCCATCTTCAGAAGCGGTAAAAGACTGCTCAGTTGCTCCGTCTATTTCTGCATTCTCGTCATCGCAATCAACCCATTGGTAGCTCAAGCCAGCAGCCGTTGCGGTCAATGTATTGGCATCTGCAGTTACAGAGTTGTCCAAGACAATTTCCACTGGAATTTCTGCGACTACGTTTCCGTTACCTTCAGCGCAATCAACGGTTACAGTACCTGTAATCGGCTCGTGACAAGGCGCTTCGACTGTGTACGAGTATTCTCCGTAAGGAACATCTGACAAGATATCTCCCAAAAAGTTTCCTGTAACGAGTGATTCTGAATATCCATCATCGTTGAAGAGAGTAACTGTAGCACCCGGTAAAGTCAAAGGATCACCGATAAAGAAGAATACGCTATTGGTGGTGTTCTCCACAGGGATTTCAGCAACCACGACACCGTTTCCTTCAGCGCAATCAACGGTTACAGTTCCGAAAATGGACTGATAGCAAGGCGCTTCCACAGAGTAAGAATACTCTCCGTAAGGAACGTCATTGATAATATCTCCCAAGAAATTTCCAGTAGTGATTGATTGGAAATAACCATCGTTGTTGTAGAGAGAAACCGTAGCACCCGGTAAAGTCAAAGGATCACCGATAAAGAAGAATACGCTATTGGTGGTGTTCTCCACAGGGATTTCAGCAACCACGACACCGTTACCTTCTGCGCAATCAACAGTTACAGTTCCGAAAATGGACTGGTAGCAAGGAGCTTCCACAGAGTAAGAATACTCTCCGTAAGGAACGTCATTGATAATATCTCCCAAGAAATTTCCAGTAGTGATTGATTGGAAATAACCATCGTTGTTGTAGAGAGAAACCGTAGCACCTGGTAATGTCAAAGGATCACCGATAAAAAAGAATACGCTATT
>Ga0222689_1000103_pt1 | contig 46915 bp, 34 predicted proteins | sample AntAcemetage1231_FD_179838 | JGI IMG/M metagenome (GOLD analysis project Ga0222689, IMG submission 179838) | Saline water microbial communities from Ace Lake, Antarctica - #1231 | ecosystem: Environmental > Aquatic > Non-marine Saline and Alkaline > Saline | place: Antarctica: Ace Lake...
AAGATTTACATGCTGCCTGCCCCAAAAACTTAGGCGATTGGTACTTTACAGGAAATTACCCAACACCAGGAGGAAACAAGGTAGTGAACAAGGCATTTATCAATTATATGGAGGGCAATAATGCGCGAGCTTACTGATATTGACTTTCTCTTTTGTGCTGAGATTGTTAGTAATTTTCATTAAACCCTTTGCTTTCCATATCTTCAGCCAATAAATTAAGACATATGAAACTAGGTATACTTCTCATTGCACTCTTCCCTATTCAATTATTTGCCCAAACTATGAACCTGAATTTCGAGTTTGACGACTTGGCAAGAGTTAGTAAACTTTATGTCCCAACAGGATATGATGAGCAAAATGAATATCCATTAGTTGTGCTGCTTCACGGTTTAGGCGGAAATGGCACGGAGATCTTACAAGGTTCTGGATTAATTGCAGAAGCCAATGATCCTGAGCACCCTTTTCTTATTGTTTCTCCAACAGCCACTGTTCAAGCGCTTTTCGATGCTACAGAATGGAACGAAGGAGTGAACCCACTGCACACAATAGATGACGTCTCCTACATCAACGCTTTAATCGATTCGGTGATGGTTAACTACACTATTAATCAAGAGCGAATTTATTGCACAGGATTTTCTGATGGCGGATTCATGACGAATAGACTTGCTTGCGAATTAAACAACAGGATTGCGGCATTTGCCTCTGTTGGAGGAACAAGAGCTAGCTCATTGGCTTGCAGCCCGGATAGAGGAATTCCAATATTCCACATACACGGCACAGCAGATGCTGTGGTTAGCTATAACGGAGATAATTTATTCGGGTCACCCTTCTTAGCTGCTCTGTTTATGAGTGTTGACGAAATGATGTCTGATTGGATAGAGGAAAACTCCTGTGTTGCAGATATTGCGGCGATTTCAATTGGTGATGATACCGAAGCATATTATTACACAGCTTGTGATGATGAGTCTGAAGTTTGGCTCTATAAAGTAAATGGTGCCGCTCATGAATGGAACCTTACCAATGATTTTAACACGGCTGAAGTAATCTGGGAATTCTTTGATCAATTCAGCTTGATCGTAGGTACAGAAGAAATCGCTGAAAATTCTAATGAAGTAGTCGTTTACCCGAACCCGTCATCTTATTCTTTTTCTATAAATAATAACTCGAGTAAATTCAACTATTCACTATTAGATGCATCCGGTAGGTTAGTAGAATCAGGTGTTATTCCGACTGGAATATCGTCGTTGAATGTCTCAAATCTTCCGTCTGGCATGTATTTTATGCATTATATCAATGCTGAAAATGTAGCCGTAACTAAAAAAATACAAATTCTGCAAAATTGAGTATTTATACTCTTGTATAGCAAATTCGATAGGTCTAGCTTCGGTGAAAATACTCACTGAATGCACGATCCACACTTTATTGAGAATTACGGTTTTATTTTTCTCCCCTCAGAGCAAGACAAATCACAAGGATATTTGTCGTAAGCTAAAATTGTTTGGGCTATCTTAGATTCCATGAAGTGGATCTGTTTTATTCTCGCAACTGGTTTTTGGTCAACACAAGTTTCAGCTCAACATTGTGATTTAGGAAGGTATGGAACTGAAGAAGTGTTTTCAGCTGATGAAGTAGTAAAGCACAGTAATCTTCCTTTTGCCCAAGCACAAAATCTTTTTAGTGGCAATCTGCAATCGCTCGAATTAGACATCTGGGAGCCCGACCCTGCAATAGATTCAGAAGTAATTCGTCCATTAGTTGTTTGGGTGCATGGGGGCTCTTTTATGGGAGGCTCTAGGCAGGAAATGAACTATTTCTGCGAAGAATTTGCGAAGAGAGGCTTCGTAACTGCAACCGTATCCTACCGCCTCGGTTGGGACTGCGACCCAAATGCGGGCATTTTTACCTGCGCCGTCTGTGGAAGTCAAAGCAGCAAACTGCTCACCGCGGCTTACTGCTCTTCTCAAGATGTAAGGGCTGGCCTTCGTTATCTGGTGAACAATGCAGAGGAATACGGAATAGACCCAAATTGGATTTTCCTTGGTGGAGTCAGTGCAGGATCAATCTCTGCTTTGAGCGTAGCGTTTATGGATCAATTGGATGCGGACGCTCTCTTGCCAAATGCAGTTTTACAAGCTGGCCCCCTCAATAGCAGTGGAAATGAATTGACTGATACCTACGAAATCAAAGGGGTAATTAACGATTGTGGTGCTGTGTTTAATACCTCAGTGATTGGAGAAGATGACAGAATTCCAGTGATCTCTTTTCACGATGAGGGAGATTGTGTTGTTCCGTACGGGAATGGTCGAGTACTCTCTTGCCTGGGCTGTGCAGCATTTCCAACAGCTTCAGGTTCTTCTCAAATACACAATCGCCTGATGCAAATGGATGTGTGCTCAGAGTTGAATACACTTCAATTGTCTTTACTTCATTGTGGATGGCCCTCCGGAAATATCGTTAAACGCTCGGCCTGCTTTCTCAAAAGAATTATGTGTGGTGTTTGCACCAGTGGCGACAATAATAATGTAGCTGCATCGAGTCCCTGCGGTAATTTATCACTTCCTGACCCGAATGATGACAGTTGCGTAGCCGATATCAATACCGATGGAATAATTGGCACAGGAGATCTGATTATACTCCTCGCTGCATTTGGTAATATCTGCCCTTGATTTAAGGAGTTGCAAATTTCCCGGTGTATTGAACCCCTTTGTGCACAAACTTGTAGGTGTAGATTCCAGAGGCAAGTTTCTTTGGTATTTTAAAATCGGATCTTGATTGAACGAGCGCCCCATGGCTTGAGTATATATTCACCCGTTCAACTAGCTCAGGATTTTGCAATCCCAAAGTCAGAAACTGAGCCTGAGATGTAGAGTAATACAATCTTACTTCATTGTTCGTTGAAATAGGATTTATAGTATTGATCAAGCCTTCAAATCCCATCGCGTCAACAGAAATCCACGTATCTAAACTGCCTTCTAAGAAGAACTGACCATAACCGGCTATCACTGAAATCAAACATCTATCAATGACAGGTTCTACTTGGTCGAGGGGAATTGAAATGACCTGCCATTCAGGAATGCTAGTATCGGTATACCATACTTTTGATTCTTGTATGATCCAATCTTCCCCACCATTAGTATTAATAAATGCTACCCGAACGCTCACGCTATCTAAGCCATCAATATAAGCCTTCACGGCAAAGTCAACACTTGCTGGTATAGCGTCTGCAGCAAATTCTACAGAAGCATAACCTGGTGCAGATTCAAAAAACCCGTAGGGATAAACGCGCATTGCACGATTGCCTTCATAAGCCATGCTGTCGGGTATCACGTGGTTGGCCAACTGAAAATTACTGCATTCCCAAGATGCAGGATCTAAAGTCCAAGTGTTATAATATCCCCAAGTTTCGAAATCGCCGTTTGGTATTTCCAGCTGAGCAAAGAGGTTAGAAGATGCGAGTAAGCATCCGAAAATGAAGCTTAGTGTCTTAGTTTTCATGAAATTAATTTAATGCTTTTTTTACCATAGCGCTGTGTTTCAGAATGCCAACACATGAAACAATTGGTTTTCTGAAAAGCCTGATATTGGCTATATTGCTCCTCAATCCTTATAAAATGCGCCATTCTCTTATTGCAATTGTTTTAATGTTATTCACTTTTTTCGAAGTCCATGCTCAGCAAGGGCATGTATTAATAATTGGAATTGACGGCTGCAGACCAGACGCAATTATAGCGGCCAACGCACCTAGTTTGGATGGATTAATCAGCTCCGGAACTTGGTCTCCACATGCATTAAACATTCCGCCAACTTGGTCTGGAACCGGCTGGTCATCAATGCTCACTGGAGTTTGGCCTGTAAAACATGGGGTTACTGACAACAGCTTCTCTACACCCAACTTTGTGGCTTATCCCCATTTTTTCAATCACGTTGAAAACAACATTCCTAGTCTACAAACTGAGTCACTAGTCCATTGGGGCCCAATCAATACAGAAATAGTTGACTTAGTAGATTATGAGCAGACCTACAGCACCGATGCTGCTGTAAAAACTGCTGCTGTAGATCGACTTACCAATCATGACCCGGATGTTCTTTTTCTGCATTTCGATGATGTTGACCATGCTGGGCATTCGTATGGCTTTGACCCATCTATTCCGAACTACATCTCATCAATTGAAGCTACTGATGCACATATCGGAGATGTCTTGACTGCCTTGTACGCTCGTCCAAACTATGCCGCTGAAAACTGGTTGGTAATGGTATCTACAGATCATGGTGGAAACCTTTCCGGTCACGGTGGAAGCTCATTGGAAGAGCAGAATATTTTTCTAATTGTTTCTGGTGGAAGTGCTCCAGTTGAAGAAATTACCAGACAAGAAGTAAGCACCACTTGGAACAACTCACACAACTTTACGACTTCCACCCATGCTAAATGTGCTGATCCTGCATTGGGTGATTTTGGAAATGCTGATTTTAGCATTGAATGCTGGGTTAAAACCAATGGATGGTTCGGCGATCCTGCAATTATCTCAAATAAAGATTGGGATGCTGGTGCAAACGCGGGTTTTGTGCTTTTTGGAACTACTAACGGGAGTTCTTGGAAAGTAAATATCGGAGACGGGTCTGACCGAATCGATATTGATGGGGGAGTTATAAACGATGGGCTATGGCATCACTTAGCTATCACCTGCGACAGGGATGGATATGCTTCTGTTTTTCAAGATGGTCGGTTAATGGGGCAAAGTAGCATGACGAGTATAGGCAATTTGAATGCAGGTTTAGATTTATGTTTAGGTCAAGACGGAACAGAATCCTACCCTTTCCAATGGACAGGTGGCATTGCCGAAGTTCGACTTTGGGACAATGCGCTAACAGCCGAAGCCATAGAAAACAACTTCTGTGCGGAACTGGATGGGGCTCATCCTGACATAGCCAGTTTAAGAGCATATTGGCCAGTGCATGATGGTTCGGGAACGGTAATCACGGCAACTGCAGCCGCAGACATGAACCTCCAAGGCCCACCTAACTGGTCGCTTGCGGCGCAGCAATTCGACTGCCTTGATTACTCGGGTACGCCAAGAATCGTTGACTTAGTTCCCACGGCGCTTAAGCATCTTGGAATAGTGATTTCACCAACTTGGTCAATAGACGGCGATTGCTTCGGAATTTTACCTCCCGCTTGCTCAATTGACGGATATAGTTTAGGAATACAAACAGGTTGTGCCGCGCTAACTGGTGATTATTTACAAGAGGTGGAAATTGATTATTTCAATCCCGAAAACCACAGCCAGCTTTCTATCAATGGAAATGTTTTTAATCTAGCGTCAGAAGGCCCAAATTTCTTATTGAATGGACTCTTGGCAGATGGAAATCCAGTTGATCTAGTAGTGTCATTTGTTGAAGACCCAACTTGTTCTTCAACATTCAGTTCTGCATTCGTTGCCCCACAATCATGCAGTGGTGGAAATGACTGCATACATGATTTAAACGGTGATCAAATCATTAACACTGGAGATTTACTGAGCCTATTGCTTTATCTAGGAACCATTTGCGAGTAGCTAAAACAAGTTGAGTTGATTGCCATTGGGACGAATAAAACGGTCGGTACACAGCGGTTCAAATTCGAACTTGTTTAAGCCGTTCTTTTTTATTGCCAGCTTAAAAATACGAGCAATCTGCTCAGCGTATTTCCCCTCGCCTATCATTCTAACTTTCCAGCGGTTCTCGTTCAAGCTTCCCCCGTGTGTGGCTTTAATTTGACTTAATACTTTAGCAGAGCTTTCCTTAAATTCCTTTTGGACCCAGTCCTCAAATAGCTCGGCAATTCTTCCATTCAGCCTGACTAGGATATAGCTTGCAGAAACGGCTCCTCGGCTTGCCGCTGCTTCAGCTAAATCGAATATTTCGTGACTGTTGAGCCCGGGAATGATGGGCGCGAAGTTGACATTCACCGGAATACCCGCAGCAGATAACAGCTCCACTGCTTTTAGGCGATTTGAAATGCTCGAGGTTCTGGGTTCCATTGCCCGTCTCAAAGTTTCATTCAGGGTTGTTATGGACAATGTAACTCGCAATAAATTCTTGTCGCTCAAGCTTTTTAGAAGATCCAAATCTCTGAGAATCAAGCTGTTTTTGGTTATTATGCTAACGGGATGATTAAATTCATTGAAGATTTCTAGAATTTTTCTAGTGATTTCAAATTCGCGCTCGGCAGGTTGATAGCAATCCGTGTTACCCGAAAGTACTATCGTTTCTGGGGTCCAGCTTTTCTTAGAGAGAGCTTTCAAGAGAAGTTCTGGCGCTGATTTCTTCACGAGAATTTGTTGTTCAAAGTCTGTCCCAGCACTAAATCCCCAGTACTCGTGAGAATTTCGGGCATAACAGTAAGTACAGCCGTGTTCGCAGCCTTGGTATGGGTTTATTGACCATGAAAAACCAAGGTCAGGACTGTCAACCTTATTTATGATCGTTTTAGGAAATACTTCGGTGTACTTTGTTCTTCTGCTTTCAGGCAATTCTTCTTCAAGGTGACAATACTCCAAGTATTCTGGATCGATCTTGTACTCGTGTTTAAAGAAAGGGTTTTGAGGGTTGATTTGCGCACCCCTTCCCCTTTTATGTAGAATCCTTGACTTGTCTTTTGGGGTCATGATGTACGGGTGTTTTGTTTTTTCTGATTCATCCGAATTCTTGTCATAGTTGTAGATTCTGAGAATCTCGGATCTTCAATTATGGAAAGCTTCTCCATCCAATCTATTTCGATGGAGCAGCAGTCGAATTCGTTGACCACCTTTCCTCGCATGGCGTAAATTCCTCGACCTCGAAAGGGGAATTTTTCTGCTATCGGAGGAAAGTGAACACTGTCTAGCCAGTTTCCTTCGCGGTCAATAAAAGTTCCGAAATACATGTGTTTCCCATTCGCTGTGCTGGTGTGTTTAACCGTTATCAAATACCCAACTACCGTAACATTTTTATCGTGCAGGGCTTCCAATTCGGTGCTCAACAAATGCTTAGGAGGAGGCTCCTGAAGAAGTAGGAAGGGGTCGCAGAGGGGAAAGCCCAAAAGCTCCAATTGATCAAAGGCATCTTCATGCGCTGCCGTGAACAAAACCGGTAGTTTATAGTCTTTCTCGGGAGGGTCGAAGAGGCGTTTCATGGGCAGACTCTTTTTCTCTTGCCCCAATAAAAAATGGGCCTCCCAAAGCAATTCCTTTTTCTGTTTTCCGGTAAATCGAAAAGCGCCAATACGAATGAGTAAACACAATTGATCGAGGCTCACCGAAACTCGTTTTACAAAGTCCGTTACAGAAATGTAAACTCCATTCTCTAACCTCTCCCGAAGCAAAAATTCCACACAATTGTGCTCTATACTTTTGATCAATCCCATTCCCAAAATCAGGGATTCCCCATCAATGATTGCTTCTGCCCTCCCTCTATTGACGCAGGGAGCTTCAATTTTCGCGCCGTGCATTCTCGCCTCATGCACATAGAGCTCTGTGCGGTAAAATCCACCGAAATTATTGATGGTAGCACACATGTATTCGACCGGGTAATATGCTTTTAGGAAGAGGCTCTGATAACTCTCAACAGCGTAAGATGCCGAGTGACCCTTTGCAAAGGCGTACCCAGCAAAGCTTTCCACCTGCCGCCATATTTCAGCAACCAGCTCAGGAGCATGACCTTTCAGGGCTGCCTTCCCAAAAAAAGCCTCTCGGGCCTCTTGAAATTCCTCCCGCGATCTGAACTTTCCCGACATCCCTCGGCGAAGCGAATCCGCCTCTCCCAAATCTAAACCCGCAAAATAGTGAGCTACCTTAATCACATCTTCCTGATAAACCATCACCCCGTAAGTTTCTGGCATGATGTCTAGTAAGAGTGGGTGAGCATCCTGCCTTCGCTCAGGAAATCGATACCTCAGAATATACTCGCGCATCATTCCCGAACGGGCAACACCCGGGCGAATCACTGAACTGGCAGCGACTAGCCCCAGGTAATTGTCCACTTGTAGCTTTCTCAAGAGCATGCGCATAGCCGGTGATTCCACATAAAAACACCCAATGGCCTTTGCTGATCGAAGTATTTCCTTGATTCTCTCGTCCTTCTTGAAGCGTTTCATATCGTGGATGTCGATGCTAGGATGAGAGGGATATTTCTGTCTCACTATCGTCAGGCAATCCTTTATTTTGGCCAGTCCACGTTGACTGAGAATGTCGAATTTGTACAGTCCAGCATCTTCTGCCACCACCATATCGAAATGCGTTGTTGGGTAGCCCTTTGGAGGGAGAAAAGTGGCGGTATAACAGGAAATCGGCTTTTCTGAGATCAATATTCCGGCGGCATGAATGCTCAAGTGGTTCGGAAAATCTTGAATGAGGGCACTGTAGCGCAGGACCAATTGCGAGAGCTCATCCAGCTCATCCATACTAAATTTACCCGCGCTTAACTTGTCAATTTCATGTTTTGGCAAACCAAAGACTTTTCCCAGCTCCCTGACCACAGCTCTGTATTGAAAGGTGTTGTAGGCTGCCAACAGTGAAACATTATCGAAGCGCTCAAAAATATATCGGGTCACGTCTTCTCGATCGGTCCAGGAAAAATCAATGTCGAAATCTGGTGGGTTTTTTCGGTAGAGGTTGATGAAGCGCTCGAAATACAAATCGAGTTCTATCGGATCAACGTCTGTGATACGCAGCAAATAGGCCACCACACTATTGGCTCCGCTTCCTCGGCCAACGTAGAAATAACTCTTACTTCGGGCATAACCTGTAATGTCCCAATTGATGAGGAAGTAAGAAAGGAAGCCTTTTTGACGGATAATTTCCATTTCCTTATCGATGCGGGCTAGAATTTCAGCATCCGCATCCGGATAGCGATAATCCATTCCCTGCTCACATAATTTTTGGAGCAAGGCATAATCTTCAGGCTCTGAGTCTGTGTAGTTCTTTAAGTTGTGATGAGCCTGTTCCGTTCCGAAAACGAAATCGATACTGCACTGATTGAGCAGCTTCTCGTTTGAGGCGAGCAAGTGAGGAAATTCAGCATATACACGCTGAATGGCTTTGTAACTCCGAAACAAATCTTCGGACCGTGCTTCTTGCGTTTTCTCCAACTTACTCAGCAGGGTGTTGTTGTCGATGGCTCGCAACAGTCTGTGGGTATTGAAGTCGCGTTTATTTCGGAAACTAGCCGTAGGCAGGGCGACAAGTTTCGCCGCTGGAATTTCTGTTTGCTGTATTTTAAATCGATTGAGTTCCGAAGGATGGACTCCAACAAATTCATGGGTCAACAATTTTGCTTTGTAGAGAGTCCCTCCTTTTTCCGCAATCTTATTCCAAGGGTAAACCACAAAAGCATTTTCAAACTTCGGCGCCCTGTCATCAAAATTCTTTTTTTTGTGGAGATGGATGCTAAGGTGTTCGTTCAGCTCTTTGAATCCTTCATTATTTCTAGCGATACCGACATACTGCTGAGTCGCTCCGTTGCGAAAGTCGATTCCCAATACTGGTCTTATCCCGTATTTCGGAGCCATGCGCACAAAATCGAGGCAACAGGAGGTGTTGTTGACATCCGTTAGTGCAACTGTTGTAAATCCTTGTTCGGAAAGGAATTGCAAGAGTTCTTCTGGCGACAGGATGCCGTAGCGCAGGGAGTAATGGGTGTGGTTGTTAAGCATGGGGTGTCATTTTATGTTCAATGCTTTTCTCTTCAAGGTTTTAGTTATAATTCTGTGCTTTTTTTTATACATTTAATTATGATTAATCGCTGTTATTCATTTTGCATTTTCATTGTAATTGGGTTATTATCGTCTCAATTAGATGCGCAATCTTCGCTTCCTCCTTCCGGATCATTCTGGTTTCACGCGTATTTCGGCATGGTTGGTTATAGTGGAAGTAGTCAGCTGTATCTTCAGAACGACACTGTAATCAATGAACTGAACTATAAAAAACTGAGTGATGATCTGAATTATATCGGCTGTCTTCGCAGTCAAGACAATCAATGGCTTACCATAGCAGACGGGGAAGTTGATGAGCATATTTTATACGATTTTAACTTAGCTGTAGGTGATACATTTTGGATAGACAATCCCTATTTTCATCCTGATGATGTTGTTCCATATTTAGTTGTTGACTCTATTGATCTTGTTACTTTATTAGATGGCTCGGAACGCTCTCGTTGGCATCTTGAACATGATAATTGGAGCTACACACAATGGATAGAAGGAATTGGAAGCACTTCAAGTTTTCTTAACGTTTCTGGTTGTTACTCCATCGATTGTGGGTGGTCAGAACTTGTTTGTTTTAGTGATAATTTGCAGTTGGTTTATGAGTCTGTGCCTCATCAAAACTCTTTGCAAACCTTTCAAGGTCAATATACTTACGAAAACTGCTCTATCTTCTTGGGTCATGAAGAGCTGGATCCCTTGTTCTTTTCTCTTTATCCCAATCCCACCGAACAATTTTTAACTGTTGAAATTTCAAGACCTGAAACAAGCTTGCTCTGGAATGTGCTGAGTGTTGATGGTCAAACTTTGCTTCAAGGAAGTCTTCCCGCAGGAACGTTAAATCATCGCATAGAGTTAGGCGCTCTTTCATCAGGAGTTTATTTCTTTCAATTAGAAGAGCCGTCCCGAACAAAAATCCGAAGATTCGTTTTATACTAGCCATTGATTTATTCCTCGTTTTTATTTTACACATTGATTTAACCCAGATTCTCATTGTCTTCTATTCGCCAATAGCACTGGGGGACCTCCGTCAAAGGGGTTATGCCTTCCTATGCTTCGAGCCATTATTCCTGCAGCGCTGATAACCGCCCTATCTCCATAGCGCAACCTCATTCTATCCATGGCCTGATAAAGGCTTATTCTCTCTTCGCTATCATCGAAAAGATTGATTTGATACCCCCCACCTACCAAGTGGCTATACCTCACTCCAATCAGTCGAACCAGCAATCGGCGGTTATACAATTTATCAAAGAGCTCTTGAATCTTCGGCACCAGCAGGTGGTCTGCAGAGGTATAGGGAATTCGCATCTGCATGCTGTAAGTGTTGAAATCGGAATAGCGAATTTTCACGGTAACGCAGGAGCTAAGCTTCTCTCCCCTTCTAAGCTGAAAGGCTAGGTTCTCGGCCATAGCGATTAAGATGCCCTTTAGTTTGACTACGTCTGTGGTGTCTTTATCGAAGGTTCGTTCGGTAGAAATTGATTTGCGTTCGGAATAATTAATGACTGGTGAATTGTCGATTCCGTTGGCCTTTTTCCAGATGTCAGTCCCGTTTTTACCCAGGACTTTCTCCATCAATTCAACAGGCATATCTTGAACAGTTCCTATCTTTTGAACGCCCAAATGACGCAATGTTTGGTAGGTTTTTTCTCCTACCATGGGAATTTTTCTGACAGAAAGCGGGGCTAAAAAAGGGCGCTCTTCACCGTAATTCACCCGGAGCTCATTGTTGGGCTTTGCCAGTCCTGTTGCGACTTTAGAAACCGTCTTGTTGACCGACAATCCGAAGGAGATGGGGAGTCCTGTCTCTCGTATTACTTTTTGCCGCAACTCTCCCGCGAACTTCATGCAGCCGTGGAAGCGATCCATCCCCGTGAGGTCAGCATAAAACTCATCAATAGAAGTCTTTTCATAAAGCGGGACGGTCTCCTTAACTATCTCAGTTACCATCTCTGAATACTTGAGGTAATTGCCCGAGTTTCCTCGAATGATAATCGCCTCTGGGCATAAGTCGCGGGCCATTCTCATGGGCATGGCGGAGTGAATTCCGAAGGTTCTGGCCTCGTAACTACAAGACGCAACGACTCCGCGGTCGCTAGTTCCTCCAATAAGTATGGGCCTGTTGTTGAGGCGGCTGTCCATAAGTCGCTCTACCGACACAAAAAAAGTGTCGAGGTCCAGATGCATGATAGCTCTATCTGCCATGATCTGCAATTTGTTTAGGTATAGTAAAGCCCGTCGGGATTTTCCCGAAAAGCATTACTCGTCTGCTCGTGTTAGGTATGTGACAGTCAGATCGACCATCACCCTGAAGAAGAAAGGTTCCTTACTCTTCAGGGTGGCTAATATAAAAAGAATACTAATCATTTTAGTATTTGACGGTAATATTTATCTCCCCGATTTGGGCATCTTCCTAGAACCTCCGTCACCTGGCAGGAAAGAAAATAGTGAAGATGGAGTCAACGAACGCTTAGCGGGCATCCATCTAAGCAAAAAGCTATTTCGATAAAACTTAGGAGCTATAAAAAGATTCTCTATCTTGCTCTATGACTAAATACATTACCAGCCTTTTGACCGCTTGTTTATTCATTGCCAGCGGATTAACTGCACAATCTGGCTTATGCACTCAAGCAGAAGTTGACGTACTAACAGCAGATCCGGCAGGGGCAGTCGAGATCGCTACTGATTGCTTCACGTCTTGTCTGATATCACTAGATCAAGAGGCATGTATGGCAGAATGTCTGGGAGAGGCCTACCCAGATGCAAGTGACGAGTGCTTGAGTTGCGGTGTCAATCAGGTAGACTGCGTAACAGCAAATTGTGTGCTCGCTTGCCTCAATCCAAATTCAGCCGCTTGTCAAGAGTGCGTCTTCAACAATTGCTCACAAGGGTTTCTAATTTGTATAGGTGATCCCGATGGGGATGGTTATACGGAAGATGGGGGTGATTGCGACAATGAAGACACACTCATCAATCCCGCAGCTTACGATGTCCCTAACGATGGAATCGACCAAGATTGCGATGGAGAGGACACTATAGTGGGTATTGCTGAAAATGAAAAAAAGCAAGACGCTGAAATCCAATACCTGCCAAACTTAGGCTATAGAATCAAGCTGCCTCAAGGAACAGCCCGTTTTGAAGTATATGACCTAACTGGGCGGTTAATTCAAGGTCCAGAGTTAATCAATCAAGGCGAAAACACCATTCCAAATACCAGTTCTGAAAAAGGAATATTCATACTAAAACTTTATAATGAAGAACTTATAATGACCGCAAAGGTTATTGTTAGATGAAACATTGTTGGCTCGTAAGTTCTTGTCTGCTAATCTTTTTTGGGACGTCACTATCCTTATCAGCACAAAACTGCAGTCAAGAAGAATTGGAGTATTTAGCTGCAAATGCAGATTTGGTTCAAAGCTTATCCCAAGACTGCGCTTTTGATTGTGTGCTCTCCAGTAATCAAGACCAATGTATTATAGAGTGCTTAGCCACCCAACTCGATGTAAGCAATGCCTGTCTTTCATGCAATTCTGCACAGGTGGCCTGCGTTCTTGACAATTGCGCCCTCGTTTGCATTTTCCCAAATTCACAAGCTTGTTTGAATTGTATTCAGTCGAACTGCATGCCTGATTATTTCTCATGTATCGGAGATACTGACATGGACGGATTTACAGTTTCGGGTGGAGATTGCAATGATTTTGACGCATCCATTAATCCAAATGCTATTGAAATCGAGGGTGATGAAATTGATCAAAATTGTGACGGATTAGATTTCACCGTGAGTATTGAGGAATCGTGGTTAAGCGGTGTTCAACTCTACCCGAACAGGATTGTACTAACAGAACAAGTCGAAAAAATCGAGTTTTATAGTGTCTCAGGAGCATTGATTTTCGAGCAGTCAATTGAAGAAGCTCAAGAACTGATGCTGAATTTTAACCAATCATTGGTAATCATGCTGTTACGATTTAAAGGAGGAGGTGTTAAAACGAAATTGATTCCTGTAAACTGATGATTTGAATCCTGCATTTCACGAAGTACAAAGCCCGTGCTTGTGGCAATTCAGCCTCTATTCACCTGCATTTTTAAGACATAAATATTCTCTGTAGAATCCAAAACTATTTGCGACCTTCGTTGCTTAATAAACCACGTAATATGTCGACCGAGATTGAAAACATTGAGCTGCAATTTTTAACTGCTAGTGATTATCAGGAGCTAAAAGCAGCGATGATTGAGGCGTATTCAAGTATGCCAAATTCATATTGGAAGGAGGCTCATATCAACTCCCTTATTAACAAGTTTCCAGAAGGCCAAGTGGTTATTAAAGTGAATGGTGAGCTTGCCGGTTGCGCGCTTTCTATTATTGTTGACTTCGATAATTTAGAAGAACACCACAATTACCGTCAAATTACTGGTGATTATACCTTCGACACACATACTATAAAAGGAGATGTGCTCTATGGTATTGACGTTTTTATAAAGTCTAATTTCAGAGGGTTAAGACTTGGTCGTCGTTTGTACGATTACCGCAAAGAATTGTGTGAAAAGCTGAATTTAAGGGGAATTGCATTTGGAGGTAGAATTCCGAATTACCATAAATATTCCAATGAGATCTCTCCTAAAGAATACATCGAAAAAGTTAAGCGTAAGGAGATACATGATCCTGTCTTAAACTTTCAAATATCCAATGATTTTCATCCTTCAAAAATTCTAAAAGGTTACTTAGAAGGCGATGAGGCATCGAACGAATTTGCGGTATTGTTAGAGTGGGACAACATCTACTATACCAAGAAGAACGACAAGGCTTCTACTCAAAAGAAAATTGTACGATTGGGCTTGATTCAATGGCAAATGAGACCCTATGACAATCTAGAGGAACTGATGCAACAAGCAGAGTTTTTTATAGATGCCGTCTCCGGTTATCGCGCTGATTTCGCTTTATTTCCAGAGTTTTTCAATGCTCCTTTGATGGCGGAGAACAACCACATGAAGGAAGCTGAAGCGATACGTGAACTCTCTAAGCACACCTCAAAAATTGTCAGTAGATTTTCTGAGCTCGCCATCAGTTATAACATCAATGTGATTACCGGTAGCATGCCTGAAATGAGGGATAACCTGCTTTACAACGTTGGTTATTTATGCAAGCGAGATGGAAGCACCGAGCGCTATGAAAAGCTCCATGTTACTCCCGATGAAGCAAAAGTTTGGGGAATGCAGGGAGGCTCTGAACTGAAGTCATTCGATACAGATTGCGGTAAAATCGGCATACTAATCTGCTACGATTCTGAATTCCCTGAGTTGAGCAGGCTACTCGCTGATGAAGGCATGGATATCCTCTTCGTTCCTTTCCTTACTGACACTCAAAATGGATTTTCGCGGGTTCGAAATTGCGCCCAAGCTCGTGCGATTGAAAACGAATGCTATGTGGCGATTGCTGGTAGTGTTGGGAATCTTCCGAAAGTGCATAATATGGATATCCAGTTTGCACAATCTATGGTGTTTACCCCTTGCGACTTCCCTTTCCCTGCGAATGGAATTAAGGCCGAGGCTACAACGAATACAGAAATGATTCTGATAGCCGACGTGGATATCGATTTATTGCGGGAACTCAATCAATTTGGAAGTGTCCGAAATCTAAGAGATAGAAGAACAGATTTGTTCGAGCTGAAAAAGCGTAAAAAATAAGCCCGAGAGTTTCTGAGCTTAGACTTTACTGATCGAGATTGTCGCCCCGCAATTCCCGGAATCGCTTTCGTGCCTCTACGACATACAAGCTTCCAGGGTATTCCGTGAGAATTCTTTCATAGAGTTGCATGGCTTCCTCTTTTCGATCGAAGACAAATTCATTGAACTGTGCCAATTTAAAGATGGCATCATCAGCTAAGATGTCCATGAAGTGAAAGTCGATTACTTTTTGCAATTCGACAACAGCCTCTTCGTACTTCCCTTGTTTCTCGTACACCTCTGCCTTGAGCATGAAGATTTCATCCGTTAGGGCATGGGCTGGCCACGTTTCGACAATGCTATCTAGTTTTGTAAAAGCCTCATCGATGTGATTCTGATAAGCCAGCAAATCGGCTTGAGCATACATCAGCATGGGAGTCACTATAGTGTCTAGAGCGAGATTATCAGTGATCAGCAATGAAAGGTCAATTGCATCATTCGAAATAAGCTTAGATGTAGAGGCTTTTAGGACATCCAATTGAGCTTGCGCCCATTCGAAATCGCCGGTGTAATAGGATATTTTCGCATTCCTAAATTTTGCTTCATGTCCTAAGACATCTTCTTTAAAATCCAGTTCAACCTGAGAATACAGTAGTGAAGCATCCCAGATTTCACCTTTCAACATCAGCGTATTCCCGAGTTCCAATTTTATAACTGCCTGAACTTGAGGATAAATTCCTGGAAGATCGATTGCCTCATACAGCAGGTCAATACTCTCTTCAGTTTTTTGGAGATAAAAGGCCTTTATATGAGCGAGTTCTTTGAACAGGATGGCGGTTTGCCATACTCTTCCCAGTTCATCGATGGCATCGGAATAATCTTTTTCGAGGGACTGAACCTCTTCTCTTGTGAATCCAGGTTTTGAGATTAGCTCTTGCTGCTTTGACTGAAGGAAAGACATTCTTGCAGACAAGTAATAATCATTCTTAGGACCTTTTAGAACGACAGCTTCAAAACACCTTCTCGCTGTTTCATAGTCTTCATTGTTGCTTGAAAGATTCGCCAAATCCATCAATCGAAATCCATTCTCTCCGTTTCTTTTGTCTAGTGCATTAGCCTGCACAAATGCTGAGGCGAAGTCTTTCCTTTGCTCAAAAAGCCAGATGAGAAGTTCAGAATAAATGGTTTCATTCGGGTACTTTTGAATTCTTCTCAGCAACCTGTTCTTCAACAAGTCAGCATGATCCTCATTTGAGATGATGTTTAAATTTCGGTTAATCGAGTTTTGAACTGTCTGAATATAATTCGGTGATTGGATGAGAAGGTCCATAAACGACTCAATCATACCTTCATATTCACCCATTATTCCTTGAAGGTTGGCAATTTCATAATGGAAACCGTAGCCATCATTGCCAATTTTCTCTGCTTTTCGGTATGTCTTTAAAGCAAACTCGTGTTCGTTGAGCTTAATGAAGTCATTGCCCAAACGAATGGCATTACTTCTTCCTGGCTCTAAATCTTTCAGTGCATCTTGAAAGGCTTCTTGAGCCTCTTCCTCCATCCCAAACTTTTTATACAAGTTTCCAAGTTCTATGTATACGGGACTAGTCGCATTAGAGGATTTAAGTTTCTTTTTGACGAGTTTTTCAGAATCATCAAAGTTCCCAAGAGCAACCAAGGTTCCAAGATATTTCTCATACACTCGATTTGTACGATTGGTCTTATAGATTTTTTCGTAGTACAACAAGGCTTGCTCGAATTGCCCATTTTCATAGTAATATTCTGCCAACTGCTCATCAGTAGACTGAGCGAAAAGCTCCGTGCTTTGTGCAGAGCTCAAGCTGAGAATTAGAACTATAATATTTAGGTATCCCTTCATGGTTTGTCTTTGGCAATTGATTGCAGTGAGTCTAAGGTTGGCTTGAGCATGGGGTAGTATTTTGTGTACTCTGCCATTGCCTTTTCAGATCCTGATTGCATTCGTTGTATCTGTTGAACGAGATTATTCACCACTTTCGTTTCCAGCTCGGTATTTTTTTTGATGTAATTCTCATCAATCGAATTCCCCTTACTGTCCTTGTTTGCTCCAGAAAGAATTGCTTCTTTCAGTTGAATCAGCTGTTTGGAGCTCAATTCCAGCTCTTTATTCACTTGCCCTCTTAGCTGAGCTAAGTTTTTTATGTTGTTAGGAATGTCTCTATACCTGGAAAGTGTAACTCCCAAATCTTTATTCATCTCCCCCTCGAAAGTACTTTGCACCAATGCCATGTCGTTCTTCACCTTTTTGAACAATCGTTGAAGCGAATCCAAAGGCAATTGATTGTATACAACTGCTGCTGAGTCTGCACTTGCCACACTCGCTTCCAGTCGGTCTATTTCTAATTTATACCTCTTGGCATTATCACATGAACTCATCAGCAAAATGACTGCTGAAATTGCAATAATCAATGAAAGTTGACGCATTCTCCTATTTTTATTAATTGATAATTTCAAATCCGGTGTAAGGAACAAGAGCTTTCGGAATTCTAATTCCCTCAGGCGTTTGATTGTTCTCCAACAAAGAAGCCACAATTCTAGGCAAAGCCAGAGCGCTTCCGTTTAAGGTATGCACTAAATGTGTTTTTCCGTCAGCATCTTTATAGCGGCATTTCAAACGATTGGCTTGAAAGCTCTCGAAATTAGAAATTGAGCTAACCTCTAACCACCTTTTTTGTGCTGCAGAATATACTTCCATGTCGAAGGTAAGTGCAGACGTGAATCCAAGGTCACCACCGCATAATCTTGCCACACGATAAGGCAGCTCTAACTTGTGCAGAAGGCCTTTAACATGCTCAACCATAGTATCTAGGGTTGCGTAAGATTTTGAAGGGTGTTGAATTTGAACTATCTCCACCTTATCGAATTGATGCAGTCTATTTAGACCTCTAACATCTTTTCCATAGCTACCCGCTTCTCTTCTAAAACAAGGCGTGTAACCACACATTTTTACTGGGAAGTCTTCTTCTTTCAATATCACATCGCGGTAGATGTTTGTGATTGGAACTTCAGCTGTCGGGATGAGGTAAAGATTGTCCTCATTCACAAAATACATTTGTCCTTCTTTATCTGGCAATTGCCCAGTTCCAAATCCTGATTCTGCATTTACCATGAGCGGTGGAATTATTTCAGCATATCCCGCTTTATCGGCTTCATCGAGGAAGAAATTTATCAACGCTCGCTGCAGTTTTGCTCCTTTACCGCGGTAAACTGGAAATCCAGCGCCCGTAATTTTAGAGCCCAGGTCAAAATCGATGAGACCGTACTTCTCGGTCAATTCCCAATGAGGAACGGCATCATTTCCTAATTCTGGAATGACTCCTGCCTCAAAAACAATTTCGTTCTCTTCTGAACTTTTACCAAGAGGTACATCACTGCACGGCACATTCGGAATTTGATGAAGCAGTCCTTCAAGCTTCAATTCAACAGCTTGCAACTTTTCCTTAAGCGCTTGAGATTTGTCTTTGAGTTCGCCTGTAGCTTCCTTCTTGCTGTTTGCCTCGTCGCGTTTTCCATCTTTGAAAAGGTCGCCAATTTCTTTAGACAAGCGATTACTTTCCGCCAAAACTTCATCGAGTTCTCGCTGTGTAGCTTTACGCGAATCGTCTATTTCCAATATTTCTGTGACAGCATTTCTGACATCGATATTGCGTTTGGCGAGTCGATCAATAACCAATTGTTGGTTTTCACGAATGAATGTTACTTGAAGCATAATGTAAAAGTAAAGGTATTTTAAATGCAAAAACTCCTGGCAACCCAAATGGGGCAGGAGTTTTCAATGCTATGTATGAAAATAGTTCTCTCAGCCCTCGAAAGGAACAACAGAGACGTATGATCGGTCGTTACGGCCTTTTTTGAAAGCTATTGTTCCATCAACAAGAGCGAAAAGGGTATGATCAACACCAATTCCGACATTTTCTCCCGGATGATGCTTAGTACCACGTTGACGAATGATGATATTACCTGCTCTAGCAGCTTGACCACCAAAAATCTTTACCCCTAGGCGTTTACTATGTGACTCGCGGCCGTTCTTAGAACTACCGACACCTTTTTTATGTGCCATGGCTTAGTTGGTTTTTTAAAATTCTAAATATTATGCTTTACCTCCGTCCAGTTGATCCTGAAGTTCTTTTAACTCGTCCCACTTACCATCAGCAGCTAAACCAGCTTGCTGTGGCCATGTAGTTGGATCAAACATCTTGTATCTGCTGCCAGCAGCTTCAAGAATTTCGCGGATTTTGTCTGCTTCAGTAGCTGCAAGAGCTGCAAAAGTATCGATACCAGCTTCTCCAAGAATCTCAGCGATTTTTGGACCGATACCTTCTACCTTACGCAAGTCATCGCCTTTACTTTCTGCTTTCTTAGCCGGTTTTGCTTCAGGAGCTGGAGCAGCAGCTTTCGCTGGCTCAGCCTTCTTTGGCTCTTCCTTCTTAGGAGCTTCCTTTACAGGAGCTTCTTTTTTAGGGGCTGCAGATTTCGTGGCACCACTAGCAACGATTCCTTCAATAACCAACTCGGTTAGGTATTGACGGTGACCGTTCTTTTTGCGGTATCCTTTACGTCTTTTCTTTTTGAAGACAATCACTTTGTCTCCCTTCAGGTGTTTTACGACTTTCGCGGTCACCTGTGCACCATTTATAGCTGGGGCGCCTACAGTCACTTTGCCACCATCTTCAATCAATAGAACTTCATCGAAAGAAACCTTGTTCCCTTCGTCATTCTGAAGACGATTTACAAAGAGCTGCTGGTCTTTTTGCACCTTGTACTGATGCCCTGCTATCTCTACAATTGCGTACATGCTCGTTGATTAATTTATTAACAATCCTCAATTTTGAGGGCTGCAAAGATAGGAAAGTTCTTATTAATGACAAACTTAAGCTCTTGATAAAATTTTCATAGGCCCTGCCTTATTCACTAGATAGACCCCAGAAAGGAGAATAAGTCCCGCAATTACATGGGAAATACTGAGGCTTTCACCATCTATAAAGCCCCACATCACTGCAAACACTGGAATAATATAGGTCACTGAAGAGCTGAATAATGCCCCTGTTTTCTTGATTATCCCATTAAATAAAACCAATGCCCCTGCCGTTCCTACAACACCCAAAACAATCGCACAAGCCAATCCAAAACCAGCACCCTCAAGCTGCATAACGGGCATAGGATTGCTGAAAATCAATAAAACCATAGATGGGATTCCTGCTAAGGCAAGTCCCAATGAAGCAATCTTTATTGCGCTAAGATCTGCCAGTTTATGCCGTATCGTATTCACCGAAATGGCATAACACAAGGTGGCAATGACTATTAATAGGGCATACAAATAATTTCCCCCGCCCACACCGGAGAGGCTAATCAGGTAAATAGCTCCACCCAATCCGATTAAAATGCCAATTAATTGCGCAAGTTTCCAGCTTGCTTTGAAAACTAATACCCCAACGAAAAAGGTGAATAGGGGCGTGAGGCTATTCATCATGCCAACTATACCGCTGTCCAGTTGAGTTTGGGCCAGTGTAAATAAATAAGCAGGTATTCCATTGCCAAACCAACCAACAATTAGCAAGGGGAAGAACAATTTGGTTTTAAGCAGCGCCCTGTTCTGCCATAAAATTGGGGAAAGCGCTAAGAAAGCCGCTGTTAAGCGAATAGAAGCGACCTGCCAAGAGCTGAACAACTGCAGTTCATTGAAAAACATACTCCTTTTCATCAAGATGAAAGAAGATCCCCAAACGAAAGCCAGCAATATCATGACCCCCCAAGAGGAGATAAATTGTTTCATCTTTTTAATTTTTAGCAAAATTAACAATAGTAGAGGCCCGAATCCTGTGAATTTTTTAAATTTGTTGATTAGAAATCTATCTCAATGAGTAAATCTCTGTTTGTAGCCCTTCTTCTAGCTAGTTTTCTTTGGTCATGTGCAGAAACTGCCATTGACAACTCAGCTGCGCTTGATGTTCCAATAACTCATGTTGTTAAAGCTGGAGAGACAAAGACAGTCGCTACTTTGGAAATTGAAGGCATGATGTGCGAAAAAACATGCGTTAACAAAATTCAGAAAGAACTTCAGTCCGTTGCCGGCGTTACCAGTGCCGATATTGATTTCGATGCTGACCGCAAGAGTGATTTAGCGATTGTTGAATTCGACCCTTCAATAGTTGATGAAAAGTCTTTGATCCTTGCCATACACGATATTGCTGAAGGCAAACTTTACAAGGTAATCCGAATGGAAGTTGTTCAATACGAGCCTGGTCAAAGCAGTGTCAAGGTTGGGGAAGTTCAAAACGACCAAAGCTTCGATGTGCGTGCAATCTTTCAATTTCCGAATATTTTTGGATTGTTAGAAAAGCTGATTCGATAATTATTATCCCACAATAGTTGAAATCCCGGTCATCCGGGATTTTTTTTGTCTTGATTTTCTGGGCTTCCCTGTGAGCACTCCCAATTAGAACAATTAAAAGTTGTGACCTTTTTAAACTGCCTTCGTCACAATGACGGATAAGTAAGCAATGTGAGTTGCTTTGGTAAGTTTTAGCATTGAGGTTTCAATGGAGACGGAAGCGCTAATTGTGGAAATATTTGGAAGAGTAAAATCAAAGTTACCCAGACTTACCTAGCATGAGAACCCCTTGAGCAATCGAGGGGTTTTTCATGTTTGTAAACTTTCAAATTATACCTTTGTTTTGATTTCAATTGTGATAGTGATGTTAAAGCATATCCGAAGAACTGCGCGTGTAGCACTTGTCTCTATATTCCTGGTGATCCTTGCCGGAAGCGTCGTTCGAATGACGGGCTCGGGAATGGGCTGTCCAGATTGGCCCAAGTGTTTTGGTTATATCATCCCCCCAACTGAAGAGTCAGCAGTAAGTTGGGAGGCCAATCGCGAATACCACAAAGGCCAAATGATCATTCACGATCAAGAGCTTCTCATCGCAACTTCTGATTTTAATACTTCTGAAGAATTCAACGATACTCACTGGAGCGTCTATGAGAAACACGATTATGCCGTTTTTAATGTAGCACATACCTGGACGGAATATATCAATCGTTTGTTAGGTGCTTTTTCTGGATTACCAGTGCTGATATTATTTCTGTTGTGCCTTAAAATGATTCGGAAAGATGCGCTTCTGACTGTTCTTGCGCTTGGAATTCTGCTGATGCTTGGATTTGAAGCTTGGCTTGGGAAAGTAGTGGTTGACTCCAATCTCAGCGAATACAAAATAAGCCTTCACATGATTGGCGCCATGTTCATTGTTGCTTTAATTCTGCTGCTTATGCGCAGGGCCAAAGCTGGAGGAATCGCCGTGGAGGTAAGTAAGTGGTACAGAATTCTAATCATTGCAATCATTCTGCTGGGCTTAGTGCAAATTGGATTGGGAACTCTGGTGAGGGAAAATATAGATCAGATTGCGAAGGATGGAACTATTGCCCGAATAGATTGGGTCGATAACTTAAGTGCGAAATTCCTCATTCACAGAAGCTATGCCTGGGTTGTAATGATTGCCGTCGGACTTGCATTCTACGTCAAGCGTCAGAAGAAATTCGATTTGCCAGAAATACAGGGATTAGCAATCGTGGTATTAGCAGAAATCGGGGTTGGCGCCCTGCTCTCTTATGCTGGAATGCCTGCCCTTCTTCAACCGGTTCATCTTTTATTGGGATTTATCATGTTTGCCTTAGCCTTTCAATCCCTACTGCGGACCATATCCATTCACAAAATTCAAGAATAGACCGCCACTCGATTTTCTTATCTTCGCGGGCTAAATCAGCACTCAACTTATTTTACAATCGCCATGTACAGAACCCACACTTGCGGAGAACTTAGAATTGAACATGTAGGACAGGAAGTTACCCTAAGCGGATGGGTACAGCGATCTCGTGATTTAGGAGGAATGACTTTTGTGGATTTGAGGGATAGGTATGGCATCACTCAATTGGCGTTCAACACAGAAAGTAATGCCGATTTAAGTGAAAAAGCGGGAAAGCTCGGAAGAGAATTCGTCGTTCAAGTAATTGGCAATGTTGCTGAAAGAAGCAGTAAGAATTCACGGATGGAAACAGGTGATATTGAACTTGTCGTGAAAGAGCTTAATATCCTAAATGCTTCCAAAACACCCCCGTTTACTATTGAAGATGAAACCGATGGCGGTGAAGATTTGAGGATGCAGTTTCGCTACCTCGATTTACGCCGTAATCCGGTGAGGACAAAATTGATGTTGAGGAACAAACTCAATATTGCTACTCGGAATTACTTAGATTCTATTGGCTTTATGGAGATCGAAACTCCATATTTAATCAAATCTACCCCTGAGGGAGCCCGTGATTTTGTTGTTCCAAGCAGAATGAATCCGGGGCAATTTTATGCTTTGCCTCAATCTCCTCAAACCTTCAAGCAACTGCTGATGGTGAGTGGATACGATAAGTATTATCAGATAGTAAAGTGCTTCAGAGATGAGGACTTACGTGCCGACAGACAGCCTGAATTCACACAAATAGATTGTGAGATGAGTTTCATCGAACAGGAAGATATTCTGAACACGTTCGAAGGCCTTGTTCGTCATTTGTTCTCAAAAGTTAAAGGGATGGAGATTGAAGAATTTCCGCGTATGACCTACGATGAGGCGATGAGCAAGTATGGAAATGACAAGCCAGATCTTCGCTTCGGAATGGAGTTTTGTGATTTCGATTCTGTGGCAAAAAACAAAGGATTTAATGTGTTTGACAGTGCCGAAGCGGTGCTCGGAATCGTCGCTCCTGGATGTGCTGAATACACTAGAAAACAGCTGGATGAGCTGACAGACTGGGTAAAGCGTCCTCAAATTGGAGCCAAGGGCTTGGTTTATGTAAAGTGCAATGAAGACGGTAGTTTCAAGTCGTCGGTTGATAAATTCTTCGATCAGGAAGCTCTGCAGGCTTGGGCTAATCATTCGGGAGCGAAAGCTGGAGATTTGATGCTTCTTCTTTCTGGAGATTTGAACCAGGCGCGCAAGCAATTGAGTGAGTTGCGATTGCACATGGGATCTTCACTTGGGTTAAGAGACGCAGGCGTTTTTAAACCGCTTTGGGTAATCGATTTTCCGCTGTTGGAATGGGATGAAGAGAGCAAGCGTTTTCATGCGATGCACCATCCATTTACATCTCCCAAACCAGAACACTTTGGAATCCTCGAATCAGACCCTGCCGCAGTGCGTGCTAATGCCTATGACATGGTCATTAATGGTGTTGAGATTGGTGGAGGTTCTATCCGAATTCACGATAGACAGGTTCAAAGTAGAATGTTCGATTTACTTGGATTTACGAAAGCGGAAGCAGAAGCTCAGTTCGGGTTTTTAATGCGTGCTTTTGAATACGGGGCTCCTCCACACGGTGGACTGGCACTCGGATTTGATAGACTCTGTTCTCTCTTCGGGGGTTCTGAGAGCATTCGAGATTTCATTGCATTTCCAAAGAACAATAGTGGAAGGGATGTGATGATTGACGCTCCGTCTCCTATCGATCAATCACAGCTTGATGAGCTATTTCTTAACTCAACAGCGAAAGAGGAATAAGTTTCACCTGCAGAAGAAGAGTCGTGTTTATTTAATTTAGGAATAATAGGCTTTAGTTATTATTCGATTTTACATCGTATTTATATCTGATTTCCTCCGTTATTTTGGGCTAAACTAAAACTTCCACCCTTATGCGCTATTCCCTCATTTTAGCGGCTTTTAGCCTTGTACATTACTCTTGCAATCAAGAGTCGAATGAATCAGTTCCAGCTGGTTTACGACTAAGCGGACAGATCACGAATCCCTTAGACTCTCTAGTCATCATTTATCATGACAAACGTGATGATACCCTTACTCTAGCTGAAGATGGTACTTTTTCAGGATATATCGAACTCTTAAAAAATGGGCGATTAAGCCTTAAAAATGGCGATGAGAGAACTGCTTTTTATGCCGTTCCTGGAGACAGTCTTCACATCAGTTTCGACGGGAGTCAATTTGATGAGTCTATTGTTTACAGTGGTACTTCCCCCGGATCATCGACTTTCTTAGCAGCAAAATATCTCCAAGATGAGAACATAAGCGGCTCCTTTCCAACCGATCGATTGTACTTGTTCAGTCCATCGCGCTTTCTCGAGGTTTCAGATTCACTTTCGAAGCTAAGAACTGATGCATTAGAACTGGGTAAGAGCACAATTCATGAGGAGCTATACACATCATTAAAGCTTGAGAATTTATACACTTGGGCGAGAAGCTTAAAAATCTACCCGGAATATGCCGCGTGGTTTCAACAGAATGATTCCATTGAGATCCCTGAAAATTTCATGAGTTCAATTGCTGATGTGCCATTTGAAAATAGTGATGCTCTTGATGTTCCAGCATATCAACGCTATGCGGAAGAGCAGCTACATGCTGAAGTCAACCTGCGATTTGAAGCACGCGACCAATCGCCTGAAGACATGGATTACATGAAAGAAATGTTGATTTGCGCAGACTCCCTATTCACAAAACAAGCTGTAAAAGAGTATTTCTTGAATACAGCCATGAAGATGACAGTCGATTATTTCGGAACTCGCGATTTAACTGAACAATTTGCCTTCTTTTCATCGAAATCGAGTAACAAAGAGCATCTTGAAGAACTGGAAAAAGAATATGCTTCTTGGGCCCATCTTGCCGCTGGAAAAGTAGCCCCTGATTTCAGTTATAAGAATTTAGAAGGATCATTGGTGAGTTTGAGCGATTTCAAAGGAAAAGTGGTTTATGTAGATGTTTGGGCGACTTGGTGCGGCCCTTGCCGGGGGGAGATTCCGAGTCTTCATGCTTTGTCAGAGGAAATGAAAAACGAGGATATCGTATTCATGAGCGTTAGTGTTGATGACAGCCAAGAAGATTGGGAGAAAATGGTGACCGAAGATGGATTGGACGGCGTTCAAGTGATTACAGGTACTGGCTGGAAATCAAAGATCACTGAAGACTATAAGGTTTCAGGTATTCCGAGGTTCATGTTGATTGATAAGGATGGAAAAATTGTGTCTGCAGATGCTCCAAGGCCCTCAGAAAATGAAAAGATTGTGTCTATGATGATGGGCGCCTTAAACAATACTGAAACATTGGCTGTTAAATTAAACTAACATCATTGAACCCGGAATATCCAATAGAAATACCGGGTTGAATTTTTGTAAATTTGTAGCTCATTAAATTATTGAAATTATGTATCCTCCAGAATTAGTTGCACCAATGCGCGATGAACTTAGCAATGTAGGTTTCGAGCAAATGCAATCGCCAGAAGATGTTGATCGTGTGTTGAACAGTGAAGGTACCGTTCTTGTCGTACTCAACTCTGTATGCGGCTGCGCTGCTGGTTCGATGCGTCCAGGTGTAAGATTGTCATTAGAAGGAAGTAAAAAGCCTTCAAAACTGGCTTCTACATTTGCAGGCGTTGATAGCGATGCTGTAGAGCGTGCAAGAAAATATATGTTGCCTTATCCTCCGTCAAGTCCAGCTATTGGATTGTTTAAAGATGGAAGGTTAGTGCACATGATAGAACGTCATCATATTGAAGGAAGATCTCCTCAAATGATTGCCGAAAATCTTCAAATGGCATTTAGCGAATACTGCTAAACCGAAAATGAATTTTATTTAAAAGCCACTCAATTCGGGTGGCTTTTTTCATGTCAAATAGTCTAAAGACTATTTATCAGATAAATAATAATCATTATCAATCCCACCAACACAAATATGCTTCCAATCCAAACTAGTAAGCCTGAAAATCCGCCAACGATTTGAAGTAGCAGCCCGATTAGGATTACTATCAATCCGTTGCGAAGTAAAGATGAGGAGGATGAGCCCGAAGAGGCCAAAACAAGAGCGTTAACCGAGCTTTCAGTATTGAGCCGTGGCTTTATTCCTAAGTTAAAAACAGGCTTTTCGGCGTGATGCAGCCTCGCATTTGGGGCTGAACTTTTAATCGGTTGGATGATAGCCACAACTGTTTCCTATGCGCTCTCAGTAGGAATATCGGCTACGAGTTCATTCTCAAACACTTCTACGTCGCTCGCAATTGACTTTTGAGATCTCCTCTCTTGCTTAAAGTCTGCAGTAGAACTTGGTGTTCCTCCACCTACAAAAAATCCTTTCCGGTATTTCCTTTTTTGGATGGCATTGCTCGAAATCACATCGTTGCTTGTCGAACAAGAATTCAATAGTATTGAGAACACAATGACCACGGCAGTAACTATAGCTTTTTTCATAGATTCTTGTCTTTAATCAAGTGCCTCAATGTAGGTACAAATCAGCTTGGTGCCCCAAACTAAATTCAAGGCAACATTCGTCGGAAAAACATTTTTCAAGATCATCCCGTAGAATTCCTGACCTAAAGGTTAATAACTGCTTTGAAATGCGTGAAAGTCCAGCCTTCAAATCGCTATTTTTGAAATCTACGCTGAAGATTAAACCAATGAAGAAAATACTCTTAGTCTGTATTTCACTCCTGTTATTTCTTGCTTCTTGTGAGCCGGATGAGCTGGAATACGAAGATTACCGCCCAATTGTCGCCGTCCCTCTGATACATTCAATTCTCGACGTTTATGATGTCTTGGAAAGGGTTGATTCATTGAATGAGTTGATAGTTATCGATGATGACGGCTTGCTGGCACTCACTTACCAGGGGAAATTATTTTCTTTAGAGCTGGACGATGTTCTGAACTTTCCGAATATATCCGAAAGTTTTAACGGCTCAATCACGGCTGGACAGGCTACTTCATTAAACTCGGGACTGAATGCTACTTTTTCAGCTTCTTATCCCATCGAGTTAAATATTGATGTTGAGAGTAGCACAGTAAGAATTGATAGCATTCTTTTGGAAGGAGGGGATTTGCAGCTGAACATCAACTTGATACAGGATGAATTTGTAGCGGGGAGCCTGACAATTCCTGGTTTGTTTGACGCTCAAGGAGATCCAGTAATCATTGCGTTTGTTCCAAGTGATTTTGTGAATGGAGTATTAAATCGAAGTATCAACTTGGCGGGTTATCGTTTGTTCCCGACGTATACCCCTCCAAACGATAACGCCATAAATCTCAATGCTGAATTAAGCCTCTCTGACAATACTGACAATACAGCTTCTGCCGGTCAATTCTTTAACGCATCCCTCTCCCTGAATAATTTCAATTTCTCTTATGTGTTTGGATATTTTGGTCAGATAGCTGTCAATACGGATCAGGACTCTGTGACCATTAGAATATTCGAAAATGCTATTGATGGTTATTTCCACTTGGAAGAAGCGACCATTAATCTACTCACGACGAATTCGTTTGGACTGCCTGTTTCAGTCGGATTTACAAACATCAGTTCTATCAATTTGAACACCGGTGTGATTACTCCGCTCAATCTCAGCGAGAGTTTTGAAATAGGAGGACAAGAGACAATAAATTCTAGCCCGAGCATTTCGAACTTTGTCATAGACAACAACAATTCGAACATTGGAGATTTCCTTGAGCCTACTCCAAAGACGGTGTTTTTCCAGTTGAATGCCACATCAAATCCTGATGGAGAACCCATTCCACCGAACACAAATTTCGTGGCTTCTGGCAGTAGATTGGATGTCGATATCGAGGTGTTACTTCCACTTTTTGGATACGCACAAGACATAATTATCCGAGATACTTTAGATACTGAAATCAGTTTTGACGATTTCGATGAAGTTGATTCACTTGAATTGAAACTCTTTACCATCAATGGTTTCCCGGCAGATGCTGAAATTCAATTGACTTTTTTAGATGAGTTTGACAATGTGATAGACTTCTTGTTTGAAGGAGGTCAAAACAACTTGACTCTTTTCATGGAAAGTGGAATTACCAATGACCAAGGGATAGTAATCAGCTCAACAGAATTGATAACTACCAGAACGCTTGATGCCGTTGGGGCTGAGAATTTGGAGCAAACCAGAAAGATTATCGTTACGAGTCGATTAAATACGTTTGAGTCTGATTTGCAAAATGTTGTTCGCTTTATGGATGACTACACCCTTGAGGTCAAATTAGGAGTTAAAATCTTTGGAAACATAGAATTATGAGAGTAACAGTATTATTTATCGCCCTATTTCTGTTATCCTCAGCTTGGACCTTTGGGCAACTCAACACCATTTACCTGAGTAATAATGAGGCCGCTTCTCAATGGAGAGGAAATCCTGCTTTTCAAGGCAAGGAAAAAGTGTTTTTATATATACTTCCTGCGGTAAGTTCCTTTGATATTTCTGCTGGTCATACCGGATTTACTTACAACGATGCCGTACAAGGAAAAACAGTGAATTTCAGTTCGGTTATTGATGGATTGAAGAAAAAAAATCACCTCCTGTTCGAGAATAGAATCAGCATGTTTGCCTTAGGATTAAAGGCGGGCAAGACTCAATTTCGAATAGGGATGGATGTGGCGACTGACATGAGATTTAGCTATCCGGGGGAGCTTATAGAATTGTTGTGGAAGGGCAACGGTCATCCGGATGTGATTGGGCGAAATCTTGATATGTCAGGGCTCGGCTTAAACTTCATTTCGTATTATGATTATTTCATTGGATTGTCTCGTACCATGATGGACGATAAGTTAGCAGTAGGTGCCAATTTGCACTACATGCAAGGCTTAGAAACCATCTACACGAAGACCAGCGAATTCTATTTTTATACTGATCCGAACGACTACGCACTCACAGCATCGGGCGCTTTTGATTTGAAAACATCATTGTATTCTGACACAACAGACATTCCAGACGATAGGTATTTCCCTTTTTCAAATTCCGACAATACTGGGATGAGTTTTGATTTTGGTGCGACCTATAAATTCAGTGATCGCTTGGACTTACAAGCTTCGGCCTTGAATATTGGTTCTATCAATTGGACAACACAGGCGAAGTCTTTTGTTCTCGATGGAGTTTCTATCACTTATGATGGATTAGAACTTGATGACATTTACGATCAGTCTGATTCCGTTGAAACCTCACTTGAAAATGTAGCCGACTCTATCGCTGATTTGTTCGAGTTGGATGAAAGAGCTGGTTCATTTAAAACACCAAGCAACGCACGTTATATTTTGAGTGCAGACTACGCCCTAGGAGCTAAGAATCATGTTCAGTTTACCTACGCTCATATGCGATCTTTCAATCAAGGATTTAACACGGTTGTGGGAATGTTCAGAAGAGACTTCAGTCCATTGTTCTCAGTACAAGGAGGCTTGCAATTTTTCAATTTTAGGCATCTCTTGGTTCCAATCGCATTTCAGTTTAATCCGGGACCGGTGCAATTGGCTGTAGGAACTGGAAATGTTGTTTCTGCTTTTGGTTATAAGAACATGAAATTCCTTTCGGGACATTTCTCTCTTTCCCTTCGATTTGGAAAACAAAGAAGCCCTCGGGTAGATGATTGATTAAACTAGAATTATTCCGTTTTCAATTCAGGCCCAAATCGGAATCCGATTTGAATTTCGTGAGTGCCATCGCTGTAATTCCCAAGGTTAGCGAAAGTGAAGTCGTATGCATAGCTGACATTCAATCTCTCATTCCATTCGTAACCAATCATTGCTGAACTGGCTTCATTCACACGGTAATATCCGCCCAAATAAATCATTTTACGGTAATGAATTCTCGCACCAACATCAACATTCATCGGAGCAGGAGCATTGTATTTCAGTAGCATTGATGGCTCGAGCATAAAGTCTTCGGAGACTTCCCATTTGTAGCCAGCAATTAGGTAATAATGATCTTCTAATCTGCTTTGACCGGGATCTTCGCTGTCAAACAAATCAACCTTGTTTCTCAGCAATTGTGGCGCACTTACTCCAATGTAGTAATCTTCGGCATGAAGGTAGGCTCCAAACGTTGCATCGAACAGCAGCTGATTGTTCAATTGGCTGTACAATGCGGGGTCGTTTTGATCACTTAGGGTGATTTTCGTGCCGTCGATAGCGAATTGTAGAATTCCTGCGCTTAAGCCCAATCCCAAACGCGTGTACTCATTGATTCTCAATTGATACGAATAACTAAGCTGAAGACCTGTTCTACGCGTAGGGCCAACATTATCGGTAAACAGGTATCCTCCCAATCCAATATTTCGGTCTTTCAGTGGTCCCTGCATACTTAAAATGAAAGTCCTTGGGGCATCAGTGACTCCAACCCATTGGTAGCGATTCATCGTGCGAACTTCAAAATCGCCAGATGCTCCTGCAAATCCGGGATTCATCATGTAAGTTTGGCCGAGAAAATTGCTGATCTGCGGAAGTTGCTGTGCTTGAGTAGTGCCAATCCATCCCAAAAACAAAAGGACGAAAAAGCTTGACTTAACTGTCAAGAAATCAGTTAAAGCACGACTTAAAGCTATTGATTGAATGCTCTTTCTCATCGCAGTATAGTTAATGGTCCAGTAATTTCATCTTCGAACTCCGGCTCGTTGATGTCGATCACATAATAATAGGTTCCTATTGGAAGAGGTTCGCCATCGTATCTTCCGTCCCAGGGTTCCGTGTAGCCCACATTTCGGTAGAGCAGATCTCCCCAGCGGTTATAAATTTCAACTTCGATACTTGGATACAGACCAACATTTTCGATGATCCAAAGGTCATTGGTGTTGTCAGCATTCGGCGAAAATCCACTTGGAATAATGATTTCCGGAATAATTCCCACCCTTACACTGTCAGAACTCGTGCATCCATCCAAATCGGTAACCTCAACGACAAACCATTGATCTTGTTCTATACCGAGTGTGAAGGGGTTATACAATGTGCTATCATTCAGGTAGATGGAAGGAGTCCAGTTCACGGAATATCCCGATGAGGTTGTAGGATCACCTCCGATTTCAACACTTTCATCGGGGAATATCAACTGGTCTTCACCGGCATTTGCACCAGGTGCTGAGAGGATGGTGAAGAAGATGGTGTCGTTGGCATAACAAGGGTCATCTGAAGCTTCGTACACATAAAAATGTGCTCCGGGCTCAGCCTCGAGAATGAGAGTGTCTGAGTCTGTAATTTGAATTCCAAGCTCATCGTACCATCCAGAAAGAACACCGCCAACATTGGTTCCGATTAAGGTCCAAGGACCAGTTCCTTCGCAAACTGTGGTGTCAGCCATGGTTTGAGCAGTGACCGTCGTTAATGCAATTATCTCGAGTTCATTGAATCCTTGGCTGCATCCTCCCTGATCAACAACATTAACCCCATAGATTCCAGGGCCGAGGTCTTGAGCGTCTTCAAGGGTGTTCGAGTAGCCGTTTGGACCTGTCCATGTAAATTCATAATCTGGCTGTCCTCCACTAACATCAATATCAATAAGACCATCGAAAGAGTCAGAACAATTCGCGTTTACCATGTTGTTCAAATCGAGAATCAGCTCCTGTGGTTCTTCAATAAGAAGAGTTCCTGTGGTAGTGCATGCGTTAATGTCACCCACTTGGTATTGGTAGCTTCCAGCCTCAAGGTTGAAAATATCTTCGGCTACGTTTGAATATCCGTTCGGACCAGTCCAGAAAACGAAATAGTCTGGAGTTCCGCCTTCAATTTGCAATTCAATACTTCCATTTCCATCTCCAAAACAACTGATACTAGTCACCACATTGAGCACCTCAAGTGGCAATGGGTCTATCAATTGGAGATCAGCGGTAATAAAGCATCCAAGATCATCACTGAGAATATAGGTATAGACTCCACTTTCGAGATCTTCGATAGGGGTGCCAAATCCAGTATAAGCGTTGGGGCCGAGCCACTCGACGCTAAGCGGATCTGTTCCACCACCAGGGTTGAGGTCAATTGAACCGTTAAAATCACCTGGGCAAAGCGGCGAAACAACCAATGGGTCGACCGTCAACGGAAGATTTTCATCAACGAAGTACGAGGTTTGAAATTCACAATCGTTGGAATCGGTGATGAGTAAATCGTAGCTTCCTGTAAAGATAAGGTTGATGTCTTCGCTGCCGGCGTTGAATCCATCCGGGCCAATCCACTCGTAGAAATAAGGTTCTGTTCCTCCTGCCGCTGTTAGGTCAATGGATCCAGTCGGTGTTCCTCCACAGAGAATATCACTCACGATTGCAGTTGAACTAATCAATTCAGGTTCGATAATACAAATTGTAGAATCGGCTTGGCAGAAATTATTGTCGCTTACTACTAAATCGTAGCAGCCTGCTGGAAGGTTTGAAATTTCTGGACCGTTCATGGAGAATCCACCATCACCGAACCAATTGATGTCAAAAGGGGAAGTTCCTCCATTGACAACAACACTGATACCTCCATTGGAATCACCGTTGCAGAGAATCGGTGTGATGGTAATATCAAAGCTTATCGGATCGGGCGAACCAAGTTCAAAAATATCACTGTACGTACAACCCAAGGCATCATCGACAATCACTGTGTACATTCCTGATTCAAGGTCTGATATGTTTTGGGTGATGGCCGTAAATCCATTTGGCCCTGCCCAAGTTATGTCGTAGGGCTCGGTAGCGCCGGTAATCGTGATTGCGATGGTTCCGTTGGAGTCACCAAAACATAAGACATCGGTGATATCGGCATCAATTTGACCGTCCATATCACTCAGATTGAGGGTTTGAGTGAACGAGCAGCCCAAATCATCGAAAACCTCGAGGTAGTAAATTCCAGCCGGTAAATTCTCGACAAGAGGATCGGTTGAAATCACGGTGCTGTTGCCATCACTGATGTCATACCAGATATATTGATAATCGAGAAGCACTTGACCTCCGCTTGCAGTAGCTTCGAATGATCCGTTTTCGGCTCCACAACTTGGCTGAATTGAAATAACATCAACCAGTAATTCTGGGGCTTCAAGAATAGTGACTGTAGTATCTGTCAAACAATCATTTACATCGAACAGATTGAGGTTGTAATCACCTGGGAGCAGGTTGATGAGGTCTTCGTTAAAGGCAGCAAAACCGTTGGGACCCGTCCAATTGAACTCATAAGGAGGAGTGCCCCCATTTACGGTCAAATCTATACTTCCATCAGTAGAACCAAAGCACAATATTTCGGTAATTACCAGGTCAATATCAATGGTTGTAGATTCTACGATGGTAATGGTTGAGTCGATTGCACAATTGTTGTCGTCAATGAGGTTCAGGACATACTCACCGGGAGCAAGTCCATTGATGTTTTGTTGATCAGAAAGGAATCCGTCGGGACCTGTCCATGAGTAGATGTAAGGTTCAGTGCCTCCGAAAGTTTCTGTGTCGATTGCCCCATTGTTTCCACCATTACAGAAAATGTCAGTCTTTTCTGGATCCAACACAAGGGCATCCGGTTCTAGAATATCGATTACTTCGTTGATAACACATCCATTAAAATCAACCACTGCAAGGATGTATTGCCCTGCAGCAAGATTGAAAATGTCTTCATCTGAGGACGAATATCCATCAGGTCCAGACCACGTGATGTCATAAGGGTCCATTCCGTCGAGGATAGTCAAGTTGATGCTCGCCGTTGTATCTCCGTTACACAGGATGTCATCAAATTCAAACTCAGCATTCAGCGGTTGATCGGTAAGTGGAACGAGGTCAGAAACCAGGCAACCGTTGTCGTCGGTGACATCGACTTGATAGAGGCCACTACTCAAATTCTCAATCAAGGCTGTATTCCCAATTAAAACTGGGGGTCCGTCGCTGACATCGTACCAGGTATAGGTATAATCGACTGCAACTTGGCCGCCTGTCGCTAGGACGTCGATAGAGCCATTGCTTTCAGAGCATATCGGTTGAATGACCGTAAATTCCAATTCAATCGGAACGGGAGCTGTGATTTCGAAAGTAGTATCAATGGAGCATCCGTTGGCATCTGCCAATTCGAGGTCGTAGGTGCCCGGTTCTAGGTCAAAAATATCCTCATCGATAGAGACATATCCTTCAGGACCATCCCACAAAAAGATATAATCTGGCATTCCGCCGCTTACTTCAAGCTCAATAGAGCCCAAGACATCGTTGCCGCATGGGGTGTCAGTAACGTTAGCGTCAATAATTATTCCGGGAGTTTCTTGTAAAGTGAAAGTGGTGTCTAGCACACAGCTTCCTTGATCTTCGATGTGAAGGGAATAATCACCTGGATTTAAATTGCTGATGTCTTCAGCGGGAGATCCGAATCCATCGGGACCAGTCCAAGTGAATACATAGGTCGGAAATCCGCCAGTAACCTCAACATCAATTGCACCTGTGTTTTGTTGAGCGCAAAGAGGCTCTGAAATTGTGGCAGTCAATTCAAGCAATGGTGGCTGAGTGAGGGTGAACAAACTGTCAAGCAAACATCCGTTTTGATCTTCAATATTCACTGCATACTCGCCTTCCGCTAGGTCAAAAATGGAAGCTTCGACGGAGCTATATCCATTTGGGCCTGTCCAATTGACGAAATAGGCCGGCTGACCACCACTGATGTTCAATTCTATAGCGCCGTTATCGTCGCCAGAACAATCTAGCGGGGTTACCACGGCATCAATTACTATCGGGTCGGGAGCTACTAAATCGAAACTAGCTTGGCCAATACAATCGTTGATATCAGTAACTATCACTGAATAGCTGCCTTGTGGTAGATTGCTGATGTCTTCAGTTGCAGCGGTAAAGGCATTTGGCCCTGACCATTCGTAGGTATAATCGGGGCTCCCACCGTCAACCGTTATATCGATGTCTCCAAGTTCTGAAGCACAGACTAAGGGAGTCATAACTGCTGTGATATCAATGCTTTCAGGAGCACTTACATCAGCTGTTCCAGTGAAAACACATCCAGAAGCATCGGTAACTGTATAATCATAAGTTCCTTCTTCGAGATTGAAAATATCCTCATCTCCCGAAACAAATCCATTGGGACCGGTCCAGTCTACCGAGTAGTCGGGAGTGCCTCCGGTAATGTCTAATTCAATTGCGCCATTTGCCTCCCCATTGCATACTACAGGAGTAATGACCAAAGTAACCTCAATTGCAGGTGGGCTGTTTAAGGTTATGGGGTCCAGAATTATTTCACAGTTGAGGTCATCGACTATTGTTGGAATGTATGTTCCAGCAGGTAAGTCAGTAATGATTATGCCCGAATCGCCATTGTCCCAAGTGACTGTGTATGGTTCTTGTCCTCCGGTTATAATCAGTTCAATACTTCCGTTGGTATCTCCATCGCAAAGCAAATCTGTCGGGATTACGACCACCTCAATTGGGGCTGCTTCAATTATGGTTGCAGAGCCAAGGAAAGGGCAATCGTTATCATCAGTAATAGAAAAACTATAATCACCTGCCTCAAGATTAAAGATGTCTTCGTCAGTGGAGGCATAGGAATTTGGACCAGTCCAAACGACATCATAAGGAGTAACTCCACCAGAAATTTCTAACTCAATCGAGCCATTTCCAGCGCCATTGCAATCGATATCTGTCGTAGTAACAAGGACTTCCAGGGGTGGCTCTTCCATCACCTCAAACTGAGCTGTTTCTTCACATCCAGCTATGTCTATTACAGTAACATCGTAGGTTCCAGCAGCCAATCCTGTTAAATCCTCATCGCTAGAAGTGAAGCCATTGGGGCCTGTCCAAGAGAAGACATAGCCTGGACTTCCTCCTAAAACACTAAGTTCAATTTCTCCATCACTCAGGCCTCCGCAGCTTACCTGGGTAACCACACCCAAGATGCTAATTGCAAGCGGGTCGTTGATTATTACTTCTCCATTTACGGTGCAGCCAAGCATATCGGTGACAAGTATCTGGTAGGTTCCAGGTCCCAAATCTTCAATATCTTCTTGATCGCTTGTGAACCCATTAGGACCTGTCCAGTCGTAGAAATAATCTGGATTTCCGCCTGAAACACTTAAGTCAATTGTTGCATCAGCTGCTCCAAAGCAAGAAATTGGTGTTCCATCAAAATCGAGAGTGAGGGGGTCTGGATCTGTCAAAGAGAAGCTGTAATCGACGAAACACCCGTTGGAATCTGTAACAGTAAGATCATAGGTTCCCTCTTCAAGTCCAGAAATGTCTTCGCTCGTTGAGCTAAAGCCGCTAGGTCCTGTCCAATCAAAATCGTAATCTGGCGACCCTCCCATAACATCGATGTCAATTGCACCGGTAGAAGTTCCAGAGCATAGCGGGTGAGTGATGGTTTCAGTGACTTCAATGAGACTAGGTTCTGAGACCTCATAATCCATGGTAATTGTACAGTCATTGTCATCGGTAACAAGAACTGTATAGGTACCAGCTTCTAATCCACTAATATCCTCATTGCCATTTGTATATGAGTTTGGACCTGTCCACAGCACTACATAATTGGGAACACCCCCAGTGATTGTCAAATCAATGGCGCCAGTAGTTTCACCAGCGCAGGGAATGGCATCAATTACTACAGCTAAGTCAAGAGCTTCGGGAGCATCAACAGTATAAGAACCTTGAATTTCGCAACCGTTGGCATCAGTAAGTGTAAGGTCATAATCTCCGGCAAGGAGTCCACTTGGGTCTTCAGTATTGTCCGTAAACCCATTCGGTCCTGTCCAATCGAAATCGAAGTCTGGTAGTCCTCCATTCACAGAGATGAGGATTTCACCATCGGCATTTCCGGGGCAAGATTCATCTACAATGTCATCTAAGATGAGTTCGATGGGAGGTTCTTCTGTGATAGTAAAACTAGTGTCAGAAGAGCAGTTTGCAGCGTCCACGACAGTAACTGTGTATGGACCAGCATCTAGACCAGAAGTAGATGGCCCGGTGTCGGTATTTGACCAAGTGATGGTGTAAGCCGGTCCAGCACCACCTTCGGGATTGACAGATGCTGTTCCAGTTGCTGTTCCAAAACATAAAATATCTTCGGTAACGAGATTAAATACAAGCGGTTCTCGAACCAGAACAAAAGTTGAGTCGAAGACACATCCGTTGCTATCTGTGATTGTAAGCGTATTGCTTCCCTCACATAAAGCCGAAGCAGATTGATTTGTTTCACCATTACTCCAGTCGAAATCATAGCCAGGCACTCCTCCAATAGGAATAGAAGTTCCGGTTCCGTTGCATAAGCCTTCACAGGAAGGAGGGGTAAGTACCAATTGAAAAACGGTGATTGGCGGTGGCTCTGAGAGCTCCACGTTATCAACACATGGAATTCCTTGTCCTTGATCTGTGACGATAACCGTGTAAGTTCCCGCACCGAGATTGTTGTAGTTTTGATTGAATCCAGGGAGGTCTCCACCTATCCATTGATAAACGAAAGGACCAACCCCACCGCTCACGTTCACTGTTGCAGAACCGTCACTAGCTCCATTGCAGCTTACATCCTTACCGTTGTAATTTGTTACAACAACAGCTTCAATTGTAAAGGGTGTTTGCCCTGCACCAGTGCCACAGGTGGTGATTAGCGAGGATTGAATGATGCTTCCGAAGTTCCAATCAGCCAATTCAACAGATTCAAGTTGAGCAGAGAGATACAATTCGGCATTCTGAAGCTGAGAATTTTCTGAAATACCTTCCAGGTGGATGGAATTAAAAATATTCAGCCTTGAAGTCTCGAGATTTAAAGTTGGGAGATCGTTGTTAGCGTCAACATTTAAGGATGGTGAGCTTATACCAAATCCATTGCTGTTGAATTGTCCTGAAACTAGGGTCAATGATGAACCTTCTTGAAGGCTGAGGTTATTTAGAAGATCTAGCTTATTGCCTGTATTAATTTGAATCGCGGAACGGATATATGCATTTGCCGGATCGAAATTGATGTCAGCACCTTTAATTTGCCAGTCGCTAATTCTGATTTTAGTAGAATCACTCAAAATCACGTTACCGAAACTGTGAATGCCTTCGCCTGATAGGATAACAGGAGATGAGTTTTGCTCAATCACCAGGGATTGAAACTCAGTCATACTGAAGTGAATTGAAACAGGAGATCCTGTCTCGGGAATGATGATGTCAGTAAATTTATCGGGAATACCGGCGCCTCCTGTTGAGCCGGGTTGAGAAGACCAATTGAGCGGATTATTCCAATCGCCCGACCCCCCTGTCCAGTAAAGGTTTTGGCACATTGCGGCCAACGGCAGCAACAATACCTGGAGAACAACAAGTGCTCTTTTCAAGGCTATTCTGGTTTATGGTTAAAGCAAGTTTTAGTCTTGCGTTTTATTCATCAATCGTATGCTGCACAAGGGACTCCATGAGAATCACCCTTGGCACATGCCTGAATCCCCAACACAATTTCATGGGTATGCCTTCCATCAAACCTCATCTGAGAAAGGCTCATGTCGTATGCGTACCCTATAGTCACGTATTTGAAAGCATCAATCTTAAGCAATCCAATCAATCCAAATCCATTCCTCGCGCCCAATCCCAAGCTGATTTTGTCGTTGTAGTCGACCATTGCTGTGATATCGATACTCGGTTTAGAGCCTGGAATAAATCTCACATTCGTAGAAGGCTTGAAAAAGAATCCGTCTCCCATTTCTGTGACTTTACCTGCTGTAAGTACCATGTGGGGATTGAGGTAAGAATCATCGCCTACATCTTGAACTTTCAGTTTCGCAAGGTTAACCATCGTAAGACCAATAAATCGATCTTCTCGGTACCAGAGCAATCCAAAATCTACTGTTGGAAATAGGAATTGCGCTTTCACTTCGCCCAAAACTGGATCATCAAAAAACCCTGTTTCTGGAAGGATTATGGCTCCTGCATCTATTCTCCACTGGTGAAATCCGAGGGCCATTCCAGCGCTGAACATAGACTTTCTAGTGACCTTCATGTGGTAAGCAAAGGCTAGGTCCATTGAAGTATAGCTCAATGGTCCGGTATTGTCCGTTTCAACCCTTCCACCTAAACCCAGAAAGTTCAACTTGCCTTTGGCAATTTTACCGTGCATATTAGCAAATGCCGACTTTGGGGCATCATTCACCCCAGTCCATTGTTGGCGATAGCCGAGCTTTAAATCTAGGCAAGGTTTACTTCCTGCAACAGCTGGATTTATTCCGAAGGCATTCAGCGTATAGTGGGAAAATTGCGGAATCTGTTGAGCGATGCTTTCCAACGCTAGCAGGCAAATGAATGTGCTAAGTAGGATTCTCATGCTCAATGGATTAAAGTAATTGAACCCGTCAGTGGCTCTATGTTAACACTTGTCGAGTTGAATTCTATCACGTAATAATATGTGGCGGTGGGGAGTTTAGAACCCTCCCAAGTACCGTCCCATGGAGTCTTATAGCCAATCGATTTAAACACTTGTTGTCCCCAGCGACTGAAAACAGTTACAGAAGCAGACTCGAATCTTGCTATTCCTCCAATGGTCCAAAAATCATTGATATTATCACCATTTGGTGTGATGGTGTTGGGTACGTTTATCGGTGGTCCAACAATGACGGTTACGTTGTCAGTTACTGTGCATTCACCAACAGATGCCGATACGACGAAGGTTGTTGTTTCTTCAGGAAAAACGACTGGGGAGTCTGATGTGTAATCATCAAAAAACTGCCTTTCGGATGCCGGTCCCCACAGATAGTCATCATTCTCAGGGCCTAACGGATTGGTTCCGCCAATGACAACCATTGGATAAGCATCCCCCAAAGAAATTTCACCATCGCAGCAGGCATCAATATCTACGGCAGTTCCGCTAATGCTTATCTCGGCATTGCAGGTGTTGACAGCTGTATCAGCATTGCTACCTACGACAACAAAATAATCGCTATCAGGAGTCAGTCCGACGGTTTCGTAAGTAAATGGAATAACCCCTAAATCACAACCATCTGTGAGCATGTAGGAACCTGAATTGCAGGGGTCGAACGGGTCAAAACTCATCACCGCAATAAACAGCTCTGTTGGCACGGTGTCACATTCCCAGGTTTCAATATTAATGATGGCGGTGCCAGGATCCAGCATTGAATTCGTTGTAAACTGAAAAACACTGCTATTTTGAACATCAAAACAACCTACACTTAAAGCTGGTCCATCAGGACTAAACTCTTGTGCCGGAGCCTCTGCACACAATATACTTGGATCACTACAGTCCTGTGCCTTTACGGTTAAGGAGAGCAATGAAAATACTCCAAAGCAAATACCTATAAATCTCTTCTTCTTCATAGCTAAAATCCGTAATGGACGGACTAAACCTCTTAATTGTTTAAAATTACGCATATAAGGGGCGCAGTATTTTTACGAAAAAATACTTTTACACACGCCGCTGTGCATTTGCGGGTGCAGACTTTCCTTGCGGATGGCTGATCTTATGAACGAAAAATGATGGGCTCTTGTTGCAGCAGAAATTCGCTTTAGGCGCTAAACTCGATTAGAATTTCATTCTTTTCGACTGCCTTACCGTTGATGGCGTTGATTTTCCCAACCACACCGTCCGAAGAAGCTTTAATCACGTTTTCCATTTTCATGGCTTCAAGGATAAGCAGTGGAGTGCCTTTTTCTACAGTTGCGCCAACATCAACCAAGATGTCAAGCACTAAGCCTGGCATTGGGGCTTTCACTAGTTTATCGCCTTTTCCGACGGCCGCATCCATTCCCAATTGTTCTAGTAGGTCGTCAAACCTATCTTTCACTTTCATTTCGAATACTTGACCATTTACAACGATATTCATCTTTTTCTCTTCTTTATCGAGAGAAACCAATTCGAGAGAATAACTTTTGTTCTTGTAGATGAGGTGGTGTTTGCTCGGTTCTAGCTCAATGAGGTCAAGTTCGAATTTACGCCCATCGATAGTGCCTGATTGCGCATCGCTATCCAAATTAATCTCGTGAACCTTCTCTTCTGATGAAAATATTTTAAGCATACCGTTAGCGGGAAAAATAAGCCACTAATCTACTGAAATAAACAACCCTTCACAATTTACAGTCTAATGAAGAAAGAAGAATTAATTTTGGAGTATGAAGATGAAATTTCTCCTTATCGGCATTAGTCTGGTTGCGTTCGCCAGCTGCTCCCTATTCAACAACAGTTCTGAAACCGACTACGATGATGAGTCAGCTGTTATTGAACTTCCAGAAGTTGAGGTTTTTCCTGAAGAAAAAATCTACAATGCCTCCCGCACCAAGTACCATGATCTGATGCATACGAGGCTTGATGTTAGTTTCGATTGGAAGCAGCAAAGACTGAACGGAGAAGCCAATCTCAAGCTGAAGCCTTGGTTTTATCCCTCTGATGAATTGGTGCTTGATGCCAAGGGAATGGACATCCATGAAGTGGCGGTAAAGTCTGAGAAGGGGAAACAAGATTTAGCTTGGACTTATGACAGTTTGCAAATCATAATTTCTTTGGACAAGCTGTATGATCGCAATAGTCCTTACGATATCTATATTAAATACACGGCAAAGCCAAATGAGTTGAAAGCGGGAGGAAGCGCTGCTATCACCAGCGATAAAGGATTGTACTTCATCAATCCAGATTCTACTGAAAAAGCAAAACCAACTCAGATATGGACGCAGGGTGAAACCGAAGCTAGCTCGTGCTGGTTTCCAACTATTGATAGTCCAAACGAGAGGAACACCCAAGAAATTTACATCACCGTAGAAGATAAATATAAGACGCTGTCAAATGGAGAGCTTGTTTACAGCAACTTCAACGCTGATGGGACAAGAACTGATTATTGGAATTTAGATCTTCCACACGCACCATATTTAGCCATGATGGCGATCGGAAATTTCACCGTAAGTCGCGACAAGTGGACAAGACCTGACGGGAAAGACATGATTGTTGATTACTATGTCGAGCCTGAATTCGGGCAATATGCCTTCGATATTTTTGGCAATACTCCTGAGATGATTTCATTCTATTCGGAGGTACTTGACTATCCATATCCATGGAGTAAGTACAGCCAAGTTGTGGTCAGGGATTATGTGAGTGGAGCTATGGAAAACACCACTGCCACAGTGCATGGGGAGTTCTTACACGCAACTAGAAGAGAGCTATTAGACGGAAACAATGAGGCCATTATTGCCCACGAATTGTTCCACCAATGGTTCGGAGATATTGTCACTTGTGAGTCGTGGTCTAACCTCCCACTGAATGAAAGTTTTGCCACTTATGGCGAGTATTTGTGGTTTGAACACAAGTATGGTAAAGATGCTGCAGAAGAACACGGTTACAACAGCATGAAAGGTTATTTCGCCGAGTCCCGAGCGAAAAAAGTCGACCTGATTCGGTTTGATTACATCGAAAAAGAAGACATGTTCGATGGTCATTCTTACAACAAAGGAGGACGGATACTTCACATGTTAAGGAATGTTGTTGGTGATGATGCCTTTTTTGCATCTCTCAGTAAATACCTTAAAGACAATGCTTATCACGATGTTGAGATTCATCATTTGAGATTGGCTTTTGAAGCCGTTACTGGGCAGGATTTGAATTGGTTTTTCAATCAATGGTTCTTAGATAAGGGACATCCGAGTCTGCTCATCAATTACAATTATTCTGATTCTTTGGGGATTCAAGAGGTCATCATCAAACAGGATCAAGATTTGACTGAATTCCCGGTGTTCAGATTGCCAATGGCGATAGAAATCTGGGTTGGAGATAAAAAAGAACGCCATGACGTTGTGATGACAGAGTCAGAGCAAGTATTCAGTTTCCCAGTAAGTAGTCAACCGGATTTGGTCAATGTAGATGCGGACAAAGTGCTTTTGGCAAAAAAGAGAGACCGGAGAAATTCCGATTCCTACCTTCATCAGTTCTATCATGCTCAGACCTATTTAGATCGCGTGGAAGCTTTGGATTATGCTGAAAACAGTGGGGAGGAAAAATTCGATAAGATTATTATTGCGGCATTGCTCGATCCAGACCCATCAATTCGAATGATGGCATTGGATATCATCGACCCAATAATCGATAGAAATCCAGAAGTAGAACTTCACCTCAACAGAATATTGGCAGATGACCCAAAATCGATGGTGAAATCTTATGCTATCGATGTGTTATCAACGAATTATTCTGATGCAAGTTACAAGCCACTGTATGAGCAATTGTTGAAAGACAGCAGTTATGCAATAGTATCTTCTGCGCTTGTTGCCTTATTCGAGGCTGATCCAGCTCTTGGAGTTAAGAAAGCCAAAGAAATGCAATCGGAGAAGAACCTGGATATTGTGATGGCTATATCTGAGATTTTCACTTCTGATGGAAGCGCTTCGCACAATGATTTCTTCATTCAAAAGATTGCTGAGGTTAATGGATTTGAAAAGTTCGGATTGGTGCAAGCTTATTCAGGCTATCTCATGGGACAGGAACTCGAGGCCGTAGAATCTGGATTGCCTGTACTTGAAGATATCGCTAGAAATTCTGATGTGTGGTGGATGAAGTTTGCGGGTTATCAAGCTCTGGGTGGATTGTCAGGAAAATACGAGACCGAGGTAGCACAATTGCAAGGGAAACTTGAGTTGCAAGAAGGCGCTGAAACTCGAGATGAGGCTGCCATTGCGGATTTGAAGCAAGCTTTAGCACAGTCACGCTCTGGAAAAGAGCAGATTAAAAGTTTGTTGGACAAGTTAAAAGCAGACGAAACTGACAGCAGAATATTGGGCGTAATCGGCGGGTAATGGCCGGAATTTATCTCCACATTCCGTTTTGCAAGCAGGCTTGTCATTACTGTGATTTCCACTTTTCGATAAATCAGAAATTGAGGTTGCCACTGGTGAAGGCCATGGTGAAGGAAATCGAGATGCGCTCTGAAGAATTGGGAGATGGGGAGTTGTCAAGTATCTATTTTGGAGGTGGTACTCCTAGTATTCTAAGTTCAGAAGAATTAGGGCTCATCATTGATGCAATTCATGCGAATTTCAAGATTAACAAGTCCGCCGAAATTACTTTGGAGGCGAATCCCGATGACATCACAGCCGACAAGCTTAGGGTTTGGAAAAATAAAGGAATCAATCGCTTGAGCATCGGAATTCAATCCTTTAGGAATGAAGATTTGGTTCTGATGAACAGGGCTCACAATGCTTCAGAGGCCATTCAATGTGTTGACTTAGCCAGAGAGGCGGGGTTTAAATCCATCAGTATCGATTTGATTTATGGGATTCCAGGATTGAGTGATGCCGCTTGGACAGAAAATGTCAAGAAAGCCCTTAGTTTAAACGTCGAGCACATTTCTTCTTACTGCCTCACTATCGAAAAGAAAACCGCTTTCGATCATTTCATTCGCAAAGGTGAAATGGAAGCTCCTGACGATAAGTCGGCGGCATCGCATTATTCCATTCTTTGCGATCTATTGTTGCGGGGAGGATACCGCCATTATGAGGTTTCCAACTTCTGCAAGCCCGGTGATGAGGCTGTCCACAACTCGTCCTATTGGACGGGAAAACCATATTTGGGAATCGGTCCATCGGCCCATTCTTTCGATGGTGAATCTCGTTCTTGGAATGTTTCAAACAACTCTGTTTATATCAAAAATATAAGGGCTGGAGAATCAGTTTCAGAGTCTGAGATTCTCAGCCTTGAAAACCGCTTCAACGAGTATATCATGACTTCCATTCGGACAGCTTTCGGCGTAGATTTCAAGGTAGTAAAGGAGCGGTTTGGGATTGATCTTGAGTCTCGAGAGGCTAAGAAATTGAACGAATGGAAATTGAAGTCTTGGATAGCACTTTCGACCGATGGGTTCCAGGCAACAGAATCCGGGTATTTATGGACGGATTTTATGGCTGGAGAGTTGTTTTTGGAGGCTTAAGGGAGAAGGATTTGTAGCGTTCGGCGAAGTCCTTGAGAACAGTCATAATTCGGGAATGTCAATAAGCTTTAAGAGGGCCGGTAGTGTTGAGGGACTGCGTCTTCCCCTCCCCGTCCTCAAGTTCCCAAATCGCCCGGACATAGCCGTTTTATAGACATTTATATCCATTTAGATTATCCAAGAAGTTGTAAAGAAGCGTCGTCAGTGAAGCCCTTATCGGGCAATACCTTATCAGGAAAGCTTGACTTGATAAAAAATAAAGACGGGTGTCGTATTGGATGAAATCTTTGAAAGGAATATTGCTTTTTAATCTGGAGGGACTATGTCTTCCCCTCCCCGTCCTCAAGTTCCTAAATCGCCCGGACATAGCCGTATAATAGACATCTATATTCGTTTAGATTACCAAAGAGTCGACGTGAAGAAGCGTCGTCAGTGAAGCCCTTATCGGGCAATACCTTTTCAGAAAAGATTGACTTGACAAAGAATAAAGAGGGAAGAGGATTGGATGAAATCTTTGAAAGGAATATTGCTTTTTAATCTGGAGGGACTGCGTCTTCCCCTCCCCGTCCTCAAGTTCTAAAATCGTGCGGACATAGCCGTTTAATAGACATTTATATTCGCTTAAATAATCAGGCCAATCGAGATTTCAGTGGAATCCAGGTGGGTTGATATTTTCTAAAATTTAATGTCAGAAAAGTGTGTGAATTGGAATTTGTTCTGAGGTGAGGGACTACGTCTTCCCTTCCCCGTCCTCAAGTTCCTAAATCGCGCGGACATAGCCGTTTTATAGACATTTATATCCATTTAGATTATCCAAGAAGTTGTAAAGAAGCGTCGTCAGTGAAGCCCTTATCGGGCAATACCTTATCAGGAAAGCTTGACTTGATAAAAAATAAA